>Ga0164292_10002776_pt1 | contig 14264 bp, 16 predicted proteins | sample GEODES117metaG_FD_111486 | JGI IMG/M metagenome (GOLD analysis project Ga0164292, IMG submission 111486) | Eutrophic lake water microbial communities from Lake Mendota, Wisconsin, USA - GEODES117 metaG | ecosystem: Environmental > Aquatic > Freshwater > Lake | place: USA: Lake Mendota... | reverse complement strand
GCGCTCTCGATTGTGGCAAAGGGAACGCTCGGTGTTTTAACAGCAGTGATCTTGTCGACGAGCACTACCGCTCGCGAAATTCTGCGTGGACTTGAGCGCTTAAAGCTGCCAAGAATGATGGTTCAGATTGCAACGTTTATGTTGCGCTATATCAATGTTATTTCCGATGAGATGGAACGTATGAAGGTCGCACGTGAATCACGCGGGTTTGAAGCAAAGGGTATTCAGCATTGGAAAATTCTTGCCACCGTAGCCGCAGCGCTCTTTATTCGTTCTTATGAACGTGGCGAGAGAATTCATTTAGCGATGCTTTCACGTGGATATGCTGGAGAACTTCCACAAGAAGAGAGACGAAGAATTGCCAGCACACAATGGCTTATAGCTCTTTCATTGCCGATTGCAGCCCTCACAGTTTTAATCACAACTACAGTATTGGAGATATCGTGAACGATCTCAGTCTAGAAATAAAAGATCTTGCTTTTGCATATCCTGATGGCAATCAAGCGCTCTACGGTGTCAATCTTGAGGTCAAACGAGGCGAACGTGTGGCACTTCTCGGTCCCAATGGTGCCGGAAAAACCACGCTAGTAATGCATATGAACGGAATTCATCCAGCCGGCCATGGTCAAGTCTTTGTTGCAGGAGAATTACTGAACACTTCAGATAAAGAGATTCTTCGTAGCATTCGTTCAAAGGTCGGTATCGTCTTTCAGGATCCTGATGATCAGCTCTTTATGCCGACCGTAGGAGAAGACGTCGCCTTTGGCCCTTACAACATGGGTGTTCGAGGCGAAGAGCTTGAAGCTGCTGTTTTGCAGGCACTTGAGCTTGTGGGAATGGTTGAATTCAAAGATCGCCCACCACACCACCTCTCATTCGGCCAAAGAAGGCGAGTGGCTGTTGCGACTGTTCTGGCGATGAAACCTGAAATTCTTGTACTGGATGAGCCATCATCAAACCTTGATCCTGCTAGCCGACGAGAATTAGCTGACATTTTAAGATCACTCGATATCACTATTGTGATGGTTACGCACGATCTTCCCTATGCCCTAGAACTTTGCGAGCGATCTGTCATTCTCAGTGGCGGTGTAATCGTTGCCGATGGCCAGACTCGTTCAATCCTGACTAATGCGCAACTGCTTCAATCGCACCGACTTGAGCTGCCAGTCGGATTTACGATTTAATTAAACTAGAGCGAGAGATAAAGCCTTTCGGGCGGCTTCTTTGCGATCGCTCACACTTAGCGCCTGGTAAATGCGCATAGTTTCATGTCTAATTGTGCTGACGCTAAATCCAAGTTCTGTTGCGAGTTCGTGATTTGTTTTACCTTCTACCATTCCACTGAGAATTGAAAGTTGGCGGGCTGTCAGTTGGTCAGCTCCAGTATCGTCACGATTTGGCGCAACCGCATTTGATTTCGCTCCTTCACCAATCAATGAGAGGTAGAGCGATAATGGAATCGCATAATCAAGCACAATTTCTTCAATGTTCGCTCGATCTTGAACTGGGTGTGAGAATCGAATTACAAGGTGTCCTTGAATTCCGCCGTGGTGACGTAGTGAGAACATCAGTAACTGTCCGTCGGTTGACCAAGAATCTGGGTTCCGGCCAAGTGCTATATCGGCAACATCGTTCTGCCATGCGCGCCATTGTGTTCCGGTGAATGTCTTGCCTTTTTCGCCATCTTCATAGCCGTATTCACCAAGAAATGTCAGTGAGTCATCTGAATTGAGAATTCCAATTCGCGCGCAGCATGCGCCGAGTGATGAAAGATGATCGAGAACGAGCGAGCGCGCGATGTCGTCTGCGCTTGGGTGGTAACTCAACCACTCAATGAAGTTTCGAATATCTCTCATCTTGGTGCCCTTTCAGATTGCTCTGATTGGTCTACCGTAGGGGATGCCCTTTTTTATGCACTGTGATAACTGGTTTTGACCAGTCAGAAGTTGACTGGTCTATGAATGGTCACCCCTGTCTGGGTGAGTAGTTAAATCTGAGTTGCGAGCGTTCGCAATTGCTCAGTGTGCGCAACGATGTGGCTGTCAGCCTTTTCCACCAAACGGGTGAGGGTGGCTTGCTTGCCCCCTGAATGGCTCATCGTCCGATCCCAATCGCCATCTTCAAGAAGCGAAAGCGTCTCGCCCATCATCGCCCTGATTCCAACTATTGATGCCAGTGATTTACTCAATGTGCGCTTGGAATATTTCAATCGATCCGGATAGAGGTTTTCATCAAAGAAGATTAATTCGGGGTTTTCCGCACCTAGCGTCAATAAGTAGCGAGCAGCAAAGTGAATCTCCACATCAGCAGTGTGGTGAACGATAAATGCCGCCGACCATTCACCTGCTGGAGCTTCTTGGCGCTTGCGATCTGGAATCAATGCCAGGGCGTCGAGAAAATCGGCGGTGTGCTTATTGAATAGTTCTATCTGCTCGTTCATAACGGTAAATGTACAACGATTGGGTTTTGGGTGCTGAGTAATTCATACTCTCAAGTCAGTGAATTTAAGCCACTTGGGGCGCACGGATACATGCAATCTGAAAGGAGTGGGCCCAGACGGGCTCGAACCGTCGACCCACGGATTAAAAGTCCGTTGCTCTACCGACTGAGCTATAGGCCCCAATACTTCACTTCACGCGGCGGCGAAGGCAAGCTGGGCAATCTTAAGGCATGCCCACCCCCTCTTTACGCCAAAATCTGAAAGACTGACCCGCATGAGCCTAGATACTTCAAATCCATTTGCCCGCCGTAGCACCCTCGAATACGAGCTTCCTCCCTTTGCGCAGATTACTGAGGATCACTACCTGCCAGCTTTTTATGCCGGGTGCGCAGAACAAATTGCAGAAGTTGATGCAATTCTCGCATCAGGTGAGCCAACTTTCGAGAACACCCTCGTGGCCCTGGAAAAAAGTGGACAACTATTGATGCGTGTACTTAATGTTTTTTACAACAAGTCATCGAGTGATACCACCGACCGCATGGACGTTATTGAAGAAGAACTTGCACCTAAATTATCTGCGCACATGGATGCCATTAAATTGAATCCAACCCTCTTTGCCCGCATTAAGACCTTATTTGAAAATCGTGAAAAGCTAGGGCTCAGCGAAGAAGATCTCAATTTGCTCGAGAAGTATCACGTCGACTTTGTACATGCTGGCGCTCACCTTACGCAATCACAACGTGCCGATCTAATGGTCCTCAATGAAGAGCTTTCAAAGCTAGAGACACAATTTTCAAAGAGCGTTTTAGCTGATACCAACGACTTAGCAGTCATTGTCGATGATGTGGCAGAGCTCGATGGGCTTACTGAGAACCAAATTGCTGCCTGCGCCTCTGCTGCTAAAGATCGTGGCCTTGAAGGAAAGTATCTGATTGGGGCTGTTAACTTCAGCGGCAATCCGCTCTTATCATCGCTCACCAATCGCAATCTGCGAAAGCGTATTATGCAGAATTCGCTGTTGAAAGCTAACCGCGACAATGGAAGTGATACAAAGAAAATTCTTGTTGAGATGGCTGCCTTGCGAGCTAAGCGAGCAAAAATCTTTGGCGTTCAAAGCCATGCCGAATGGGTACTTGAGACAAATACTGCGAAGCATCCGAAGAATGTGCATGCAATGCTCCGTCAGATTGCACCTGCGGCAGTTCGTAATGCAAAGGCAGAAGCTGCTGACTTGCAGAAAATGATTGGTGATGAATTTGAGCTAGAGGCGTGGGATTGGGATTTCTATACCGAGAAAGTCCGCCTTGCTAAGTACGACATTGATACCGCTGCCATGCGCCCATACTTTGAACTCGAGCGCGTCTTGCGCGATGGCATCTTCTTCGCTGCAAATAAGTTATTTGGAATCTCTTTTAAAGAGCGTCCAGATTTGGTGACGTACCATCCGCAAGCACGAGCCTTTGGGGTAGTTAACGAGGATGGATCCAAGTTGGGTCTTTTTATCGGGGATTTCTATACCCGTGACTCTAAGCGCGGTGGTGCATGGATGAACAATCTGGTCGACCAGAACTTCTTGCTCGGCCAATTGCCAGTTGTGGTGAATAACCTCAACATTCCCAAGCCACCGGCTGGCCAAGCAACTCTGCTGACACTCGATGAATTAACAACGCTATTTCACGAATTTGGACATGCCCTGCATGGATTGCTTTCGCAAGTGAAGTACAACCGCACATCCGGCACAAGTGTCGAGCGCGACTTCGTCGAGTTCCCATCGCAGGTCAATGAGATGTGGATTTTCTGGCCAGAAGTAGTCAAGAACTACGCCTACCATCACGAAAACGGTGATGCGCTGCCACAAGAACTCATTGACCGTCTTGATGCTTCAAAGACATTTAATGAAGGACATGCCACAACAAGTTATCTTGCAGCAGCAATTCTCGATCTTGCTTGGCATGAGCTACAAGAAGGAGATGTCATCGAAGATGTCATCGCATTTGAGAAGAAGGCAATCGAAGATTACGGACTTGATTTTGCTCCGGTGCCAGCTCGCTATCGCTCAACCTACTTCAGCCATATCTTCGCAGGTGGATACTCTGCTGGTTACTACGGATACATCTGGTCTGAGATCCTCGATGCCGAGAGCGTCGACTGGTTTAAGGAAAATGGTGGGCTGACACGAGCCAATGGCCAACACTTCCGAGATCAATTGCTTGGACAGGGTTCATCAAAGCCATCGATGCAGATGTTTGCCAACTTTAGAGGGCGCGAAGCATCAATTGAACCGTTGTTGAAACGTCGCGGACTGAATTAAAAGCTGGAAGCGTCAATTACAAAGCGATACTTAACATCGCTTGCAATGGTGCGTTCGTACGCCTTGTTGATGTAATCAGCTTTGATTACTTCGACATCACTGAGGATGTTCTTCTCACCACAAAAATTAAGCATCTCTTGTAGCTCTGGGATGCCGCCAATCATCGATCCGGCAAGTGAGCGACGCCCCGATAGCAGTGACCCGGCATGGACTGAATATGGCTTGCCCGGCAGGCCAACAGTCACAAGGGTTCCATCGAGTGCGAGCAAGTTGAGATAGATATTGATATCAAGCTCGGCGCTGACAGTATTGAGAATGATGTCAAAAGTATTTCGAAGGCTCTTGAGGCTCTCAGGATCTTTGGTTGATACGAAGTGATGGGCACCCATGCCCAGCGCATCTCTCTCTTTCGAGGGTGAATGTGAAAGTACAGTTACTTCGGCACCGAGTGCTACCGCAAATTTAACTCCCATATGTCCTAATCCACCTAGACCCATAACGGCAACCTTCATGCCCGGGCCGACCTTCCAATGTTTGATTGGGCTATAGAGAGTGACGCCGGCACAGAGAAGTGGTGCAACGCCATCGAGTGGCAGATTTGTTGGAATCTGAACCGCGTAATCTTCGTTGACTACAAAGCGATTTGAATAACCACCTTGTGCCACGGTCTTTCCATCGCGCTCGTAACCGTTGTAGGTACCGGTCATTCCATTTTCGCAGAATTGCTGAAGACCGCGTTGGCACTTTTCGCATGTTCGGCATGAATCAACAAAAACGCCGACTCCGATGTGATCTCCTACTTTAAATTTTGAGACAGCAGAGCCAACGGATGTGACAACGCCGGCAATCTCATGGCCTGGAACCATGGGGAATATCGCTGGTCCCCACTCTTCTCGAACTTGGTGAATATCAGAGTGGCAGATGCCCGCAAATTTAATGTCAAGCTCGACATCGTTAACACCGATATCGCGGCGATCAAATTCGAATGGGAGAAGGTCGGTACCTGCTGAGAGCGCTGCATATCCACGTGTATTCATGGTGCAATCTTAGTCTGAGCGACCCTTACTTGCCCGTTGTAGCCGGTCTCGAACGGCAACAGCGATATCTACACCGTCGGGTTGAATAACAACAACTAAATCAATTGCCTGCGCATCTGCCTCACGTAGCGCGCCATAAAGTTGGCGAGCAAAATCTTCATTATCTACCGGGGCTGCTAGCCGAATAGCGCCCTCGGGAGTTGGATAACTCTTCAGGGCGATATATCCATCACCTGGTCGAGGGTGGCCGTCGAGAAGAATTAGTGCTGATGGAGCGTAATGATTTTCAAGTGAACCACTCACACGAATCACATCATCGCGATCTTCCAGAATTAATCCAGTTACTTTTTCAATCATTTCGATGGTGATTGCTCCGGGACGTAAAATTCGCGGAGTATCTGCGGTGCAATCAATAATTGTTGACTCGACTCCTACTAAAGATGGACCGCCATCTAGAATCAAATCACTTTCGCCAAGAAAATCTGCGAGCTCTTCTTTCACAGCTGAAGCTGTTGTTGGTGATACTTGTCCGAATCGGTTTGCACTTGGCGCAGCTAATCCTTTGCCTCCGATTTTCTTAAAAGCCGCGAGCAGCGCAAGCGCGATAGCGTGATCAGGAACGCGAACCCCAACTGTGTTTTGTCCTCCGGTTATAAAGTCGGCCGCCAAATCAGTGCGAGGCAGAATCAAAGTCATTGGTCCTGGCCAAAATGCTCGCGCTAGTGCGATTCCATAGTCGGGAATTTCAGCAGCCCACTCTGAAATGTCCTGCATATCAGCTAGATGAACGATTAATGGGTGGTCAGCAGGGCGTCCCTTGGTTTCGTAAATTCGCGCAACGGCAGCTGGATTAGTGGCATCAGCGCCGAGTCCATAGACGGTTTCAGTCGGGAAAGCTACCAGCGCGCCGGATTTCAATCGCTGGGCCGCATCCGTAATGGCATCTGCGGCGCAGTTCGATAGAAAATCTCCTTGGCTCATAGCGGTAATTCTCTCATAAGAGCACTTCATTGAGATTTGTGCGAGAAGATAGCGAAGTGAGTATCAAGGTTATGCAGATTATCGCCCGCATGAATGTGGGTGGACCTGCCGTCATCGTCGCAGATTTGATGCGCGGACTCGATTCACAAAAATTCAACCAAATACTTGTTACCGGTTTCTGCGATGAGGATGAAGCTGATTATCTCGAGACTGTAGCCACTGATGTCTCTGCCACCCGTATTGCGGGTCTAGGTCGATCTATCTCGCTAGGTGCAGATTTACGCGCTTTCTTCGCCCTCGTTTCAATGATTAGGGCAGAAAAACCAGATGTGATTCATACCCATACTGCTAAAGCTGGCGTCTTGGGCAGAGTTGCATCAATTGTTGCTGGCAGTAAAGCAATCAGAATTCATACTTTCCATGGACATTTGCTTCATGGTTATTTCTCAGGCTGGAAGACTGCACTCGTTATTGCTATCGAAAAGTTCCTTGCTAAGCGCACACAATTTCTCATTGCTGTTGGAAACCAGGTCCGCGATGATTTAGTTGCGGTCGGAATTGGTAATGCGGAAAAGTTTCGAACATTTTTTCCTGGATTACCTTCACCTGCGACGCTATCCAAAACTCAGTGTCGAAACGCGCTCGGTCTCAATCCTTCGACTATCTATTGCACATTCGTTGGACGCTTAACGCAGATCAAGCGTCCTGATCGGCTGCTCGATATCGCCGAGCAGATGAATAAGAACGGAACGAATCTTCATTTTCTTATTGCTGGCGAGGGCGACCTCTTTGAAGCAAGCAAGGAACGAGCATTACGCGAAGAACTTCCCGTGACATTCCTGGGTTGGCGCAACGATATCGACCTCATCTTTGCTGCCAGTGATATTGCAATTTTGACGAGTGATAATGAAGGTATTCCACTGACACTTATTCAAGCTGCCCAAGCGGGGCTGCCCATAGTTGCCCCACGAGTGGGATCTATTGCAGATATTGTCTTAGATGGTGAAAACGGTTTCTTGACTCCCCCACATGTGGCGGAAATGGCCGACTCACTTACAAGACTGGTCAACGACAAGGTATTGCGAGAAAAGCTCGGAGCCAACGGTCGAGATCGAGCCGAAGAATTCTTCTCATTAGGAAAGTCACTGGCTGACCATATGAAGCTCTATGAATTTTCTCAGCATAAATAGGCAATACTTACCTCATGAATACATCAACTATTAAGAAGTCATTTCTCGTTGCCGTTCCAGTACTCCTCATTGCAGCGTTGATTAATCCAATGAGTGCAGATGCAGCGACATCTCCTCGCCATATTACTGTCAATGCTGAAGGTACAGTCAAAGTCACACCTGATGCAGTTCGCATCAATGCAACAGTTTCTGTGATTGGAACTACTAATAAATTGGCGTTATCGCAGGTAGCCACAACCGCGACTGCAGTGCGCGAAGCGCTCAAGCAATCCGGAGTGGCAGTTAAAGATATAGCGACCCAGAGCGTCTCTGCTTATCCTGAATATAACTACACCAACGACAAGGGCGCAGTGCTCGTTGGATATCGTGGAAGCCAGAGCTTTGTAATTGTTGTCCGCAATGCAGCTAATGCAGGCGCAGTGGTTGATGCAGTTGTTGCTGCAGGTGGAGATAACCTTCAGGTCAATGGAGTTTCTCCATTCGTACTAGATGCCTCAAAGGCAACCGAATCTGCTCGTGCTGCAGCGGTAAAGAATGCTAAAGCTAAGGCAACTTCTTATGCCAAACTTCTCGGCGTTAAGCTCGGAAGAGTGGAATACCTCAACGAAACAAGTAGCCCATCAATCGCACCACCAATGTACATGGCCTCTGCCAAGGAAGTTTCAGCAGATGCAACTGTTATCGATCTTGGTCAGCAAGATGTGACTGTCACAATCGTTATTCGCTGGAGCCTGTAATACGCTCTAGGTATGAGTACTGATCGTCTCGACAAAGCTCTCTCTCGACTCATTGAAGAAGGTTCGATGAGCTCCGAGCAGGGGGCTTTGTTGCGTCAGGCCTATCTAGAAGGTGATGATCGTTCGGAATCTCGAATCTCAGTCTTTGCTGAAATTGCAATCTATCTCGGTGGCGCATTTGTCGTCTTTGCCTCCACCTTGATTGTTGGTTCCAAGTGGCAGCAATCTCCAATGGTTCTGCGCACGGGGTTATTAGCGCTTCTTGCAATTGGACTTGCAGCACTTGCAATTTTTCTTGGTGATAAAAACGCGATGCGCCTTCGACTTACGAGTGTACTTTCGATGGGTTCTGCAGTTGCAGCAACCGGGGCGGTGGCAATCGCACTTAACGTTGATGGCGCTCCATGGTTACCATTCTCGGTTGGGACAGCGATTGCGCTCTTTTTCTTTATCCGGCATCAACATGAGATCTTGCACATTGGAACTTATGGCTATCTCTTCATTACTGGCTTACTTATTCTCGGAGCGATTACCGGCACTGAACCAGAAGATTCAATTGTCTACGCTTTTTACTGGGTAATCCTGGCTAGCATCTGGATCTACCTCTCAATGACCAGAATGATTGAACCGCTTTTGGGATATCTTGTTAGCGCAGCAACTCTTTTCTTAGCCGTGCAATTTCTCTTTATCTCTGATAACCGCATTGCCTCTTATCTGGTATCCATTGCAGCGGCCATCACTTTGGGGTGGATATTCCTGCAAGAGCGACGTTGGCCATTAATGCTTGGGGTAGTTCTCATTACAACTTTCACTGTTGGCGAGTTTGTTGGATCAACCTTAGGTGGCTCAATAGGAGCCCTGATTGGCCTCTTTGCAGCCGGTGTGGCACTCATTTCAACCTCACTCTATGCAATGCGCAAGCTTCATTGAGAGCGTAAAAGCGGTTTGGAGCATGGGGGCTGAAAGGGTATTCTTGCCCAGCCTCATACGTCCCCATCGTCTAGGGGCCTAGGACATCGCCCTTTCACGGCGGTAACACGGGTTCGAATCCCGTTGGGGGCACTGTTTAACAGCTTTGGCTGGCTAAACATGATGAGGCAGTTCAGCAGTAAAGGCTTTGATTTATCAAGGCCCGGTAGCGCAGTTGGTTAGCGCGCCGCCCTGTCACGGCGGAGGTCGCGGGTTCAAGTCCCGTCCGGGTCGCTAAAGGTAGGGAGTGTCCACACGCTCTCTACCTTTTATTAAAGCTTTAAAAACAATTAAATATGGCTCGGTAGCTCAGTTGGTACGAGCGCGCGACTGAAAATCGTGAGGTCGACAGTTCGATCCTGTCCCGAGCCACAAGTTATAAAAGTTTAGGATCGCCCATTAACTCTTCAAGCTTTGCTTGGAGAGTTTTTTCTTCTTTATCGCTGGCGCATTCAATAATGATTCGCTTATCCCTACCAAGTTCGCCAAAGACAATTGTGAAATCTCGCGCTTTTAACTTAAGCACCGCTGCTAACTCTTTAATGACGGCTTGATTAGCTTTACCATCAACTGCGGGCGCTTGGACTGCGACAATTAATCGTGGAGGTTCGCCAACAGATCCACCTACTTTATTGCGTGAAGCATTGGGGCGGACTCGAATTTCAAGAAGAAAACTCACCTACAAAAGAAAATTTAGCCGGCAGAACCTGAACCTGATGGACCTGCTTTACGTTGAACGGCAGGAGCTCCACCAGAGCGTTGACCGCCCTTAATCTTTGATCCACCTTCAGCGTGATTCTGTGTGCCAGGTGCGCCCTTCTTATTCTTCTTTGCTTCCAGGGCGGCGAGCATCTTTGCTTTTACATCATCTGCTGGTGTGTTAGACATGGCGCTAGCTTACCCCTCAGATGGGATTCGTAAGAAGTAGACCAGCGCTGATAGCCATGAGATTACGGCCACCACTAAGAGATAGCTTCCATATGTATCGGGCCAGGTGTAGAGAGCCAAGGCAAGTGCGCCGTAGTAAGCAGCCATTGCCCACAAAAAGATTGCGGTGAATTTTCGATTCAAGCCTTTTCGCATGAGGCGATGCGAAAGGTGATCACGACCGCCTTGAAATGGTGAAATCCCGCGATAGAGACGTGAGAAAACAGCAACACATGTATCCAGAAGTGGTGTTGCCATCAAAATCACTGGAATAGCTAGCGAAAACGAGGTTGGGACAACTCCTGGACTCAAGCGAATTGTTAATACCGAGATGATGATTCCAAGGAAGAGTGAGCCGGCATCACCCATGTAAATCTTTGCTGGGTGGCGGTTCCAAATTAAAAACCCGGCCGTTGCGCCGGCAGTCACAACTGCCAAAGCGCTCACCAGTATCTGCTGCCGATCGTAGGCAATAAAGAAGAGGAAGAAGGTAATGACGGCAACTGTGCCAGCCGCTCCGCCATCGTGATTATCAAAGAAATTAATAGAGTTGCACACTCCCACGATCCAAATCGTGGTAATTAGGTAGTTAAGAAAAGTGTTTCCGAAAGCGACTCCCATAGTGTCGGTAACAATCAAAATCGTTGCAACCACGACTCCGGTAAAAGTCTGCGCAATAAGTCGTGGCCAAGGTTGAAGTCCACGTAGATCATCCCAGAGCCCCATCGCAGAAATTGCCAACGCCGGCACAAGTACTGTACTCGCTAGCGCGATTGTGTTCAGTGATGGATCAACAACAAGAAGTGATCCGTAGCTTGCTGCGACGACTCCAATTGCAATGGCAACGCCGCCCAAATATGGAACGGGTTCCTTCTGAACTTTTCGCTCGAGATTGGGAGCGTCAACTGCATCTATTCGAAGAGCTAATTTGCGAATAGGTGGTGTGATAGCGCCGACAAGGACAAATGTAAGAAATCCAAGTAGTGCAAATTCTGGAATCGAATAATTCATTGGTGAAAAATTAGCTCGGGCTCTTCAAATAATTCTGACGGAGTTCATCTACCTCTGATTTGCGATAACGGCGGTGGCCACCCAAAGTTCTAATCGATGTGAGCTTTCCTGCTTTGGCCCAACGAGTAACAGTCTTGGGATCTACGCCAAAGAGATCAGCGACTTCGCGTGGAGTGAGGAGAGTTTCAGCACCTGGCATTGAACTCATCGCTTCTCCATCTCCATCTCGAGCTCCATTTGCAGAACATGTCCGAATTGCTCGTTATGTCGGGAAGTATCGGGGAGAAAGGGGTAATTTGGCAATACAGCGGCGAGAAATACCTACTTTTACGCCCATTTTCTACATCGCTGCTTCGAGCGCCTCCACTGGGCGCCAGCGTGACATCAGGCGCTCATATCCTTGGCCGGCAACCGCACCATCTCCCGATGCCAGACCGGCAAGGCTAAAAATCAAATCTTCGATAGATCCGTCATCTTCTATTCCAGATAAGCCATCGGCCTTCAGGGTGTAATCGAGATAGCCAGCAAGCCCTCCATAATCTAGCTCAATGAGTGACTCGGGATGAAAAAGCTCCATCCAATCAATGAGCTCTTCAATCTCTTGCGCAACAAATCCATCGCCAAAAGATTGCAGAACAATTTCATAGGAGTTCTTGCTGCGTTCAAGTGCTTTGGATAAACGTGTTAGCGCTTTTGAATACGCAACTCCATTACTGTATCCGCGATTACGATCATCAGGTTCGTAGAGCGCCAACCATCGCGGCGGAACTTTCCAATTTTCAGTAATGATATGTGGCACACGTTCTTCAAAATTTTCAGAACCAGCGGTAATCACTTCTTCCAGAGCTGGCGAAACAAAGAGCGAAGCGAGGGTAGATGGCTGCTCATCCTTAAAGTCGCCGAGTGCGCTCCAGCATCTCGATGCAGTTGACCATGGGCAGATATATCGCGCGCCATCGAGATCCAGAATGTGCACTCCATCTGGGCGCAGTGCTGGCGGTTCAGGAACGATAAGACGCTGCATAGCAAGCTCTTGTTCTTGCGCGCGGGTATCAACTTCAGTTGATAATTGCGACCATCGCAAACGGTCAGCTGCCGGAAATGCAGTAATTGGTTCGAAGATTCGAAGCGATGCTACATACGGTGTAGAGCTCACGATCGAGTTATGCGCGTGGGATGTAATTGCCTTCAGCAAAAGGATCGTCGTCGTCGCGATCTTGCTGGAGTGGTGCGTCGCCGTGAAGTTCCTTTGCGAGACGATCAATATCCATCTCTTGGGAGTTGTACTTCAAATCACGAGCAACTTTTGTTTGCTTTGCTTTTGCACGGCCGCGACCCATGGGCGAGACCTCCTAATCGGTGCTAATTGCTATCTGTCAGGGAGGTAGGTTATCGCGTCTTGAGCCACCGCTCCAACGTGAAAACCTGCCTGTGGTTATCCGATATGGGCAAAAGTGCCGGTCAGAGCCTCAGCGGTACTGTGAGGTTAAGGCTGCGCGAGGAGCGCTGGCATCGGGGCTGGTCACGACCTGGCCTGCGATCCAGGCCTTCATCCCACGTGCCGCAAGTGAGGCAACGACTAGATCGCCAATTGCTGGATCCACAATCGCGCTCATCCCGATTCCGCAGTTCCAGGTGCGTTCCATATCGCTCTGCGGAGTACCGGCAAGATCGGCTAGAAACTTCATCTCATGTGGCAACGACCACGTTGATCGATCATAGATAGCGGTCAGTCCAGTCGGCATTACTCGAGCTGTGTTCTCTGCCAGACCGCCGCCGGTGATGTGGCTGAAGGTGCGAATGTTCTGTTGTTGCGCCCGAATAAGTGCCAGACAATCCAGCGTGTAAATCTCAGTAGGGGTCAAGAGAATTTCACCAAGTGATTTCGAGAAATCGTAATTACGTGTGAGGTCTAACTCTTGAGTTGCCACGATATGTCGTACCAGAGAAAAGCCATTTGCGTGAAAGCCGCTTGCCGGCATGGCAATAATGAGGTCACCTGAATTAACTCGATGTGCACCAAGTTGTAGATCTGAATCAACCACACCTGTTGCAGCACCAGCAATATCGAATTCATCTTCTTCAAGCAGGCCTGGGTGCTCTGCTGTCTCTCCACCAATTAAGGCGGTGCCAGCCTTGACACAGCCGCGAGAAATCCCACTGACGATAGATGCGATTCGCTCTGGGATGACTTTTCCTACTGCTATGTAATCTGTCATAAAGAGTGGTTCAGCGCCACACACAACGAGATCATCAACAACCATCGCAACCAGATCTTCGCCGATTGTGTCGTAAATTCCCATTTGCCGAGCAATCTCGGTCTTTGTGCCTACGCCATCAGTTGATGTCGCCAGCAACGGTTTCTTCATATCTTTAAGGGCGGATGCATCAAAGAGTCCAGCGAAGCCGCCAATACCGCTCATAACTTCTGGGCGAGATGATTTGGCAATCGATGCCTTCATCAATTCAACGGCGCGGTCTCCAGCATCTATATCTACACCAGAATCTTTATATGTCGCCATCAATTTATACCTCAGATATTTCTAAGCGGGTCTTGCCTTCGGATAAGTCTGCCGGAATTGCTATCGGGTATTTTCCTGAAAAACACGCTGTACAAAGCTTATCTTCCGGGACATTTGTCGCGGCAATCAGCCCCTCTTC
>Ga0164292_10002774_pt1 | contig 14267 bp, 11 predicted proteins | sample GEODES117metaG_FD_111486 | JGI IMG/M metagenome (GOLD analysis project Ga0164292, IMG submission 111486) | Eutrophic lake water microbial communities from Lake Mendota, Wisconsin, USA - GEODES117 metaG | ecosystem: Environmental > Aquatic > Freshwater > Lake | place: USA: Lake Mendota... | reverse complement strand
GGCCGGTTGAAGGTCGGGATTCCGACGGTGATGTCGGCGCGGCCGGGCGCGGGAACCGGGGCGTACCAGGCGGCGCTGTGCACGACCGTCTTGGTGTCGGTGGTGATGTCGAACCAGATCCAGCCGCCGTCCTCGAAAGGCGCCAACTCAATCTCGAATTCCGCTGCAGCAGGGGCGGATCCGTCGCTGATGATCTCAGAACCGCCCACACTGATCCGTGCACCGGTGGCCTTGGAGCGGTAGACATCGATGCGAGCGGCGCCGGTCAGTTCGACCCGCAGCACCGTGGAAGTCAATATCGACCAGCGTCGCCAGTAACTGGCCGGGAAGGCGTTGAAGTAGGTGGCGAAGGACACCTCGGACTCGGCACCGATCTGCAGGCAGGTGCGGCTTTCGGCGTGCGCCCGGCCGGCGTTGGTGTCGGATTCCTCGATGTAGAGCTTGCGTACGTCGAGGGGTTCGCCCGGGCGCGGCAGGATGATTCGCTGCAGCAGGCTGACCGCGCGGGACTGGCCGCCCACGATCGGCCCGGATGGGGTGTCGCTCATGTGGTGCTGCTTTCGTCGACCGTCAGCGGTGCACCCTCGCGAAGGTGCGGCGCCAGGATATCGCCGCTCAGGAGCGGCGCGAGTTCGTTGTCGTACATGTTCAGCGCGCTTGCGATGGCCATGTGCATGTCGAGGTACTGGTAGGTGCCCAGTCGGCCGCCGAAAAGCACACCGGCCGCCGCGGTTTCGGCCTTGGCACGGGCCCGGTAGGCCTCCAGCAGCGCCCGGTCGGCGTCGGTGTTGATCGGGTAGTAGGGCTCGTCGTCGTCATCGGCGAAACGGGAATACTCCCGCATGATGACGGTCTTGTCGTTCGGGTAGTCCCGTTCGGGGTGGAAGTGGCGGAACTCGTGGATGCGGGTGAAGGGCACGTCGGCGTCGTTGTAGTTCATCACTGGAGTGCCCTGGAAATCGCCCGTCGGCAGGACCTCGACTTCGAAATCCAGTGTGCGCCAGCCCAGTCGGCCCTCGACGTAATCGAAGTAGCGGTCCAGCGGGCCGGTGTAGACCACCGGCGCCTCGGGGTTGTTCGCCCGCAGTTCGTCGCGCACGTCGAACCAGTCGGTGTGGGTGCGTAGTTCGATGCGCTCGTCGGCGGCCATGTTCTCCAGCCATGCGGTGTAGCCGTCGACGGGCAGGCCCTCGTAGGTGTCGTTGAAGTAGCGGTTGTCGAAGCTGTAGCGGACCGGCAGTCGGGCGATGACCGACGCGGGCAGTTCCTTGGGGTCGGTCTGCCACTGCTTGGCGGTGTAGTCCCGCACGAAGGCCTCGTAGAGCGGCCGGCCGATCAGCGAGATGGCCTTTTCTTCCAGGTTCTCGGCTTTGGCGGTGTCGATCTCGGCCGCCTGTTCGGCGATCAGGGCGCGGGCTTGGTCAGGGCTGTAGTAGCGCCCGAAGAACTGGGCGACCAGGCCCAGCCCCATCGGGAACTGGTAGGCCTGCCCGTCGTGCATGGCGAACACCCGGTGCTGATAGCCGGTGAAGTCGGTGAACTGCCGCGCGTACTCCCAGACCCGCTTATTGGAGGTGTGGAACAGGTGCGCCCCGTAGCGGTGGACCTCGATCCCGGTCTGGGGTTCAGGCTCGGAGTAGGCGTTCCCGCCGAGGTGCGGGCGGCGCTCAAGCACGAGCACACGCTTGCCGAGCTGGGTTGCCGCCCGCTCGGCGATCGTCAGACCGAAAAAGCCGGAGCCGACGACGAAGAGGTCAAAACGAGCGGCGGACATCAGCGCCAAGGTTATCTGACGTAGCCCCGCTGACCGCATCGCGCAACGGGGTGACCGGCGAGAAATGTCCGCCGGGCACCATGAACCGGCAATCACCCTAGATCGCGATTGGCTCACGATTCAGCATCGTCACTCCAGTCTCAGCAACCTCACTCGTAACATCGAACTCGTCGGGATCGGACTTCGATCCGGTGCCGGCGACAAGGCGCTAATTCAGATTGAGGAGACTCCCGTGCCGAACCAACGTCGACGCAAGATTTCGACAGCCCTGAGTGCGGCTGCCGCCCTGGCCGTCGCAAGCCCGTTCGCAGTCATCGGTGTCATCGAGCTGACCTCGGGGGCCGCGCCCGACAACCGCGAGTTCACCCGGGCGGCCGTCGTCACCGACCTGCCCAACGAGATCATGTCCGCCCTGCAGGCGGGCCTGTCGCAGTTCGGGATCAACCTCCCGCCGCTGCCGACCGGCCTGAGCCCGGCCGGGGCGCAGCCGGTGCAGGCCGGGCCGCTGGCCCCGGCGCTGACTACGCCGAGCCTGACGTCACCGGCGTTGACCACGCCCAGCCTGACCTCACCGGGACTGACCACGCCGGGCCTGACCTCACCGGGGCTCACCACACCGAGCTTGACGGGACCGGGTCTGACCACGCCCAGCCTGACCTCACCGGGTCTGACCACACCAGGTCTGACGACACCAGGTCTGACCACGCCGGGGGCGGCGACCCTCCCGTCGCTGACCGATCCGGCGCTGACCAACCCCGGCCTGACCGCCCCGCAGATCGGTCTGGATCCGGCGCTGACCAGCCCCACCGGCATCGGACTGCCGACCGAGATGCCGATCAGCACGCCGCTGAGCCCGGCCGCGGGTACCTACCCCATCCTCGGTGACCCGTCGCTCGGGCTGCCCGCGGCTCCCGCGCCGGCCTCCGGCGGCATCATCGGCGACCTGAGCAGCGCGGCCAACCAGCTTGGCGTGGGCCAGGCGATCGACCTGCTGAAGGGCATCGTGGTGCCGGGCCTGCAACAGGCGGTGCAGAACGCGGCCGCCCCCGCCGCCGCGGCCGCACCTGTGGTCGAGGCCGGTGCCGCAGCCGCACCCTTGGTCGAGGCGGCCGGCGCCGCGGCCGCGCCTGCGGTCGAGGCCGCCGGCGTCGCACCGGCAGTAATACCCGTGGGCTAGAAAGCCTGCCCCAAACGGCACCGCAGGGTGAGAGGCCCCTGCGGTGCCGTTGCATGTGCGCAAGTCCCAACCGCCTCAATAGTTTGCATTTGTCCGTGTCGCAACGCTGGCAACAAGCGGCCCATACGTAACATCACCGCTGTGGCGACCCGTCCCGCACCGACGATCCTGTACACCGCAATTGCGGCGACAGTGATCGTGGCGCCGTTGGCGATCAACGGGTTGCCGGACTTCGACCGGCGTGAGCCGGTCCGCGCCGAGGACACCGTCCTGGTGCAGCAGCCCCTGGCCGGCGTCGGCGGCGGCGAGACCATCCGCGAAATCAGCCAGCCGACACCGTTCGCGATGGTGGCGCTGACCGGTTCGGATCTGACCGGCACCAGTGCCCAGGTGCGGGCCAAGCAATCCGATGGTTCGTGGGGGCCCTGGTATCACAGCCACGCCATGCACGTCGCCGATCAGCACGGTGGCGGAGTGCGCGGCCACGACCCGGTGTACGTCGGTGAGACGACGACCGTGCAGATCGCGGTCACCCGCCCGGCGGATGCGGAGGTCACCACCGCGCCACCGGACAGCGGCCTAGACGCCGGCCGCGACCTGGGCTATGTCCCGGCCAATGCCGAACACTCGCTGGCGCAGAACATGTCAGCGGTTCTGATCACCCCGCCGAAGGCTCCCGTCGACCGTCAGTGGACGCCTCCCACGGCCAACCTGGGGCCCGGACAGCCGCCCAACATCATCAGCCGCGCCGACTGGGGCGCCGGATCCGGGATGCGCTGCGGCGGGCCATATTACGGGCCGGGCGTGCGTGCGGCGGTGGTGCATCACACCGCCACCGGCAACAACTACGCGCCCGAGGACTCTGCGGCCATCCTCCGGTCGATCTACGCGTATCACACCATGACGCTGGGCTGGTGCGACATCGCCTACAACGCCCTGGTGGACAAGTACGGGCAGGTCTTCGAAGGCCGCGCGGGCGGAATCACCAAGGACGTCATGGGTTCTCACACCGGTGGGTTCAACCAGGACGTGTGGGGGGTGTCGCTGATCGGCGACTTCGAAGAAAATGCCCCGCCGGACATCATGGTCAAGACGGCCGGCCGGCTGATCGGCTGGCGATTGAGTCTGGACAAGGTCGATCCGCAGGGCAGCGTCAAACTGATGTCCGCAGGTGGGGCGCACACCGTGGTGCCCGGCGGACAGGTCGTCACACTGCCGGAGATCTTCGCCCACCGCGATGTGGGCAACACCCAGTGCCCCGGCACTGCCGGGTACGCCATGCTCGATGAAATCCGCAAGCTGGCTAAGGCTTTCAACGGGCCACCAGATGTCACCGAGTCGTTGTACGGCGGGGCGATCCTGGCCCGCTGGGAAGCCGACGGCGGCGAGAAGAACCCGCTGGGCAAGCCGACTTCCCCGGAGGCCGCTGCCGACGCCTCGGCCCGGTATGCGACGTTCGCGCGCGGCGCCATGTACTGGTCGCCGACTACCGGTGCTCAACCGCTGACCGGGGCCATCTACAACGCATGGGCCTCGCTGGGCTACGAGCGTGGCGCGCTGGGCCTGCCGACCAGCGGTGAGATCGCCGAACCGGAGTGGATCGTGCAGAATTTCCAGCACGGAACCCTCAACTTCGACCGGGCAACCCGCAATGTGGTCCGCGTCATCGACGGGGTGTCGCTGGTGCTGCCGCCGCCGCCGGTGGACGGACCGCCCACTCAGTTGGAGCGGTTCAGCCGGGTGCAGACCGGCGGGTCCTAACCTGGCGCCACGCCCCTGGCGCCGAGCGTGGGCCCTCTGGTCGAAATTCGGCCCTGATATGACCACAACGCCCACGCTCGACGTTGTGTCACAGTGCGATCGGAACGTGCTTCTCCGAGCAGGCGTCAGCCACAGCGGCCAGGATGTCCTGGGTGCGCAGCGTTTCCAGATCAGCGACGGTGACCGATCCCCGGTCGGTGCGGTTCTGCGCCGCGACCCGCGAATCACGCAGCCGCTCAGCCCGTTCGACTACATTGCGGGCGAACCGGCCGTTGTGCATGAGATCGATGCCGTGCGTTCCGTCCGGCGCGAGGTAGCCCCGCAACTTCTGGCACGCGGCATTGAGGGCGTCGCGGGCTTGGGCGTCGAGAACAGTGGCGCGCGGGCCCCCGTAGCGGACAGCGATCTCGACGAGATCCTCGGGCCCGTAGGACGTGAAGCGTAGCTTCCGATTGAAACGTCCTGCCAGACCAGGGTTTACCGCCAGGAACTCATCGACTTCACGTTCATAGCCGGCGCCGATGAAGCAGAAGTCAAAGCGATGCACCTCGAGTGCGACGAGGAGTTGACTTACGGCCTCCATCCCTATCATGTCGGGCCTACCGTCGTGGTGGCGCTCCACCAAGGAGTACACCTCGTCGAGGAACAAGATGCGACCGAGCGAACGGTCAATCAGCTCATTGGTTTTCGGGCCCGAAGAGCCGATGTATTCGCCGCAGAAATCGGAGCGACGCACTTCGATGATCTCCGGGTTGCGGACGATGCCCAAGCCGGCGTAGATCTTGCCCAGCGCTTCCGCGGTGGTGGTCTTGCCGGTACCCGGCGGCCCCACCAGAAGAACATGATTGGTCTGGTTGGTGACAGGCAGACCGTGTGCCAGACGAAGAGCGCGGACTTCGATCTGATCTTCGATCTCGGCAACGGCGCGCTTGACCTCGGCAAGGCCCACCTGGTTGTCGAGCAGCACACGGCCTTCGGCCAATAGTTCAGCCCTGCGCTCTTGGTTGCCATCCTCGGCCCGGGCCTGCTCGGACAGCTCGGTGGTGACATCCCACCTGTTGGTGCGGCTGTTGATCGCCTCTTCGTCGGTGACGGCAAACTGAACCCGGGAGTCGGCCAGTGCTTGTTTAGCCGGCTCGATCAGGACGCCGTTGATGGCGGCCTTGGACAACCACACCTGCGACTGCGCCTCGTCGCCAAGCTGGCGGTGCGCCATACCGCGCACATAAGCCAGATCCGCTGCGATCACCGGAAACTCAGCCGGATCGACCACTGCGACGACGGTCTCAAGCAGACTGCGCCGCATCGCGGATGGTCCGGACGGATCCGACCTCAACTCGATACGGTCGGCCCAGTCCAGCGCGACCCGGGCTTGGCCGAGATGGGCGGCGGCGTGAGCGGCGAGTGCGTTGGTCCCGGCTGTCACCGCCGTCATGATCAGAGCCTGTGGCGGCAACACCCGCGCCGCTTCGGCGATTACGTCCGGCCACCGTTGCGTGACGAACATCAGGTAGGCCCGCACGTATTGCCGCCACTGATGGTTCTCCCAACCGTCCAGCAGTGCGGGGTCATCCAGCACCTGCTCGGCTCTCCCGAACTGTTTGTCGTCCACGAGAGCACTCGCCAGAGCGATCCCGACGTGGGAGGCCTCCGTCACGGTGATCGACAGGTAGGGACCGGCTTTGACCGCCGCAGACAGCCTGACCCCGAGGCGGTTGGTCTCGCGGTGCAGACGGGCACCGAAGCCGTGTAATTGCTCCAGAGTGGCCAGTTCTTCGTCGCCGGCGGCGATCCGGCCGAGCCAGGCGTCGGCCATCGTTGGATCTGCCTCGGTTGCCTCCAGAAACATCCGGCGGGCTGCCGACGAGTCGGTCTCCAGGGTCGACATCGCCTGGTCGAACTGCCTGCGCGCCAACAGATTCGAGGCGCTTCCGGTCCTGGACGTCACCGTCGTTCTGCCATTTCCAGGTCGGCCGATTCGGCATCGAAGTCCCTGATTGACGGCGACACGTAGAGGTTCTCGGCCCGGAAGAACTCCACCGCAACCTCGTACGTGCAACCCGCAGCGCTCACCTCGACGGTGTCCGGGCCGGTCTGGACAAGCAGCACATCCGCCGCCGGGTAGACCGCGGCGGCAGGGACGCCGACGGACATCACCGTTGTGGGCCGCGGAGCGGGCGGCACGGTGCCGTCGATCACGCTCACCGTGGTCCCGGATGCTGGGCGAGCATGTTCGATCACCGCGACGTGTGGCATGCGAACGGTCTCCCAACGAGACAGATCGGTGGTGTGCACGGTGACTCGTTCGCCGGTCGCTGCCGTTCGGATGATGATCCGCTTGGCAATGGCATCCTCTGCGGCGATATGGATACGGGTCTGTTCGCCAGGGTCTGTGCAGGGGATCGCCAACCTCTCACCGGCGCGGGTCTTGCCGAGCAGCACCCCGGACGGTCCCACCGGAATGACCAGTGACGGTGGCAATGGTCCCCGATCGACCCTCCGAAGCCGCGGGAGCGGGCCGCACAGGTTGGCCGCGATGGCGTAGGCCTGCTCACCGGGAAGGGATTGCAGTGCAACGCTGGGCGGTGCGGTAGGCGGTTGGGCAGTGCGTACCGTCACCGTCGCCGACATCCTGCCGTCGTGGAAAACCGTCACATTCTGGACGAGACCGTCCACGCGCAGTGACCACGCGTGCGCCAGAGTCTCACCGGTGATGTCGGCGGGTCGGTAGGCGTAGGTGGTCTGCCAGCCGGCATCGCTTCGGACGCTGGTCCAGCGCCGGTTATGCGGCTCCAACGCGGTGCGCCCCAGCCGCCGTTCGAGTTCGGAGATGTCGGTGGCGGTAGCAACTCTCGAGAGAATTCCTCGGCAGCGCAGCATCATCGCTATGCGCTGCGCGGCAGCAAGGGTGGCGCTGCCGACGGTGGATCGGCAACGCAGCGCATCACCGTTATCCAGCGCCCGGATTCTGAGGATCAGCCACGTTTCGCGCTGGCCGGCATAAGGGGCAGGGCCGATTAGGGTGTCGTAGACACGGGCGTAGTCGCCGGTGGCACGGCGCCGCTGGCCTGAACTGATCACCGACATTGACTCAAGCGTGAGTCCCAAACTCTGTCGCATGGCGGGCAGTAGTTCGGCGATATCGAGGGTGTTGGCGGTCTGGCTGGCAGCCGATCCAGTGAAACATGTTGCTTGGAGGGGTTTTCCGAGTATCTGAATGGCAGCAACGGCGATGCCGTCCTGGTAGCGGACACCGCCGCCGGAGCGGTCGTTAGCGACCGTAACCGGATCGACCAGTGTTAACGGCCGGTTCCGGCGCAAGTACAGATCCGCCCACGCCCATAGCGGCTGCCGCCGCCACGGGGCTACGCCCAGGACCAGTCCGAGAGTCACACCAACGCCAGCTCCGATGGCCCCGCCCAGCGCCCATCCGATCACCGTCACGACGAAGACGCCGCCGACGACCATCAGCCGGATCAGGTCCTTCATCGGACCCTCCTGGCCTTGGCTATGAGGCTGGCCGAGATCACGCCGGTGGCCACCATCCCGGCGAATACCAGCGCGACGGTACGGGCCCGATGGTCTGGCGGTGGCGGCGGAGGCTGGGGAGTCAGCACCCGGGTCTGGGACTCCGCAGCCACTCGATCGCCGGGGGGCACGTCGAATGTCAAGGCGGCTACCGGATCAACGACGCCGTAGCCCACCTGGTTGTCCACGCCACGTGCCGGGTTATGCGCCGTCTGCAGGATCCGGTTGATCACCTGGTTTGCGGTCAGTTCCGGATACCTGGCGCGAACCAGCGCCGCAACCCCACTGACGTAGGCCGCGGAGAAACTGGTCCCCCAGAAGGGGATGTCCCTCTCCCCCGGTCGCACCGGCGGATAGGCGTTGACCGGTCCGCCGGTCTGCGACGACAGTCCCATGATCGCGACTCCCGGAGCGGCGGCATCCACCCACGGCCCCGCCAAGCTCTTGCCCAGCGGTGCACCGGTGGTGTCGACCGCGCCTACCGACAGCACATAGTCGGAGAACCAGGATGGGGACGACACGGTCTTGACCTGACGCCAGTCCCGTGGGTCATCGGTGTCCAGCGGATCGAAGGCCGGATTCTGCACGCAACCGTCCTCCCCTTCATTGCCGGCGGCGGCGACGACGACAGCGTCTTTGACAGTCGCGGCGTACCACACTGCCGCCCCGATGGACCGCTGGTCGAGTGGGTCGGCGGCCGAAACACACGCGGTCACACTGACATTGATGACCTTGGCACCCATATTCGCCGCATGCACGATTGCCCGGGCCAACGTCGAGATGGTGCCTGCCTTACGCCTCGCCTCGCTGTCACCCCCAACCGGGATCTCCGGTTCGAAGGCCCGGGAGGACTGCCGGATCGAGATCACCGTGGCGTGCGGCGCCACCCCGGCGACGCCGTCGGATACCTCGGGCGGCGGCGGCGGTTGATCGACCGGTGGGGGCACTGCGGGCGGGGACACCTCCGGTAGACCGGGGGGTAAACCGGGGGATGGAGGTGCGGCCTCGATGGCCGCAACCGGCGAACTGCCCATCGGCGGGCCCCCCGCCGGAGCGGGGAACGCCGGCGTCGGCGGCAGCGGGGCAGGCATCGGTGCACCCGAAGGCGCCGCGGAGATCAGCGACGCCACGACGGTTCCATGCGCATCGCAGTCAGACAGACCGTCGCCGCCCATGATGTAGTCACCGCCCGGGACTACCGGAAGACGCGGGCTCGGGTTCACACCGGTGTCGATCACCGCTACCGGCACGCCGTTACCTGTCGAAAACTGCCACGCCTTGCTGACGTCCAGCATGGTGAAACCCGGCGCAGGCAGGCCGACATTGGGCTCAGCGACCGCCACCGCCCTGGCGCAGACATTGCTCTGCCGCATCGGCTGTTCGGGCCCCGGTGCGTCGTCGGGCGGCACCAGTGCCGGATCGACCGAGGGTGGCTCGAGGGCCAGGGCCACCGGCACATTGGACAATAGGCCCGTCAGCATCACCACCATGGTGAGTGCGACGACCCGCTCACGGCCGCCTGTCATCGCATGCGCACCCAGGCGAAAAGACCACCCACCCACGCGGCCAACGGGAGCGCGATGACGATCGCTGCCAATTCCAGCCACTCAGCGACCATCCGGACCAGCGGTGTGAACCGGGTGACCGGTACCAGCAATGCGGCCGCGAGACCGGCACCGGCGAACAACGCCAACACCAGAGATCCCCACAAAACCGGGGCGATCGCGTCAGACGGGTAGTGCAGCACGTACCGCGCAACCCCACTACCGAAGGCCGCCGCGGCGCCGCATACGAGGGCCACCGCCTGTCGTCGGTCGGCGAAGGCGCGGCCTCGGCTGATGAAGATGAATACGAAAAGAAGCCCCAGGATCGCAGCCCCCGTACTGCGGGGGCCGCCGGGCATCAGCGTGGCCCACATCGCGATGGGTAAGACGATCGCACTTGCGGCGCATATCCCGGTCAGAACTCTGTTGGCCCGGCGGGCCGTCTCGGCGATCACCGCCCCGGGAGGTGTGACGTCGAGATTGGGTTCATCCTCGCCGTCCTCGTCAACCGGAGCCACCGCATCCACCGGCATTCCATCGCCGCGAGTGAACAGATCCCGGCCGGTGATCGACCCAAAGTGCGGCGGGCGGATCCGCGCCACCCAGAGCGCGATCGCCGGCCCGGCGCCCAGCAGGACGAGCAGCCCGATAAGCGTGCACATCCCCAACTTCTGTGCTGCCACCGGCTGCCACATCCGGACTGCAGCGACCAGTCCCCCTATTGCACAGAGTGTTACGGCGGTAGCGGCGGCGGTGACGTAGCGCCCAGAGACCGCCACAAGTGCACATGTCAGCACGGCGGCCGCCAGCGCTGCGATGAACAGGTGGGCACCGCCGACCTGGCCCGGAGCCACCACCGCAAGTCCGATGGCCAACGGCGGGATCGCCAGCCAGGCCAGTCCGCCGGCCAGTTGCCACTGATTCGGCCACGACCGCAACACCGTGATGGCGCCGATCGCGACCACCGCCCCGAGGGTCATGACCGCAGTCGCGCTCAGCCACGAATCGTTGTGCAGGCGGGTTCGCACAGCTAAACCGACCATCGCGGCGATGATCATCGCCAGGATCGCAACCGCAGTCATCACCGCGGTGTGGGCGGTAACCGGTGTGAAGAGTCGTCTTCCGGCGCGCGCCAGACCGGTAGACAGCGATTCATACTGCGGTTCAAAGGATTCCCCGAGCTGCGCCCGAGCCAGTACCAGCGTCGCTCCGTCTTCGACACCGAGTTCATCAAGCGTCTTGGTCACATCGAGGCGGGTGCCGTTGGACCGCTGCAGTTCATAAGCGATCCCCGCATCCAGTGCCGGTGCACCTCGGCGTTTCAGGTCGTCGTTGAGGAGTTCGACGACGTCGTCGAGGAACACCTCAACCGGTACAGCTGCCGGGTACACCTGCGAGACCAGATGCTCTCCGCAGACGACCGCCACGGCGCAGCGTGCGGGGAAGGATACGGTCGCCATCAGCGCGGCCTGTCAGCGTCCGGGATGTACTTGTCAGCCAGCGCTGCAGTGATTTCGAAGAGGCGCAACCGGGTCTTCTTCTGCAGTTCGTGAGCGGTGTCGACAATGCCGCCCTTGGCCAAATGCGGGTCATAGGGCATGAACTCAACTGTGGCACCGGAGTGACCGAACCGCTCGGTCAGGTAGTCACAGGCGTCCTTCTGGTAACCGTTGCGACTGTCATTGATGATCACCATGCTTCGCGACACCAGTTCGTGGTAGCCCATCGAACGCAGCAGGTCGATCGAGCGAGTCACCGGAAGCGAGGTGTCAGCGGTGAGACCGGAGACAAAGACCACGGTGTCGCAGGAGTCCAAAACGGCCCTCATCACCGGGTGTTCCAGATCATCGGAAGTGTCGACCAGAATGATGTTGTGGGTTCGCCGAAGGCGCGTCAGCACACCACCGAACATCGCCGGCAGCAGCGGCCGGGGTTGATCGGATGCCCGGTTGCCGGCAAGCACGTCCAGGCCGATATTGTTCTGCCCGAGATGTTCCCGGATGTCGGCGTAGCCTTGGACATCGGCGTCGTTGAGCACGGCCGCGTAATCGCCGGGTGGCGCCTCGTCGATTCGGCCGGCCAGCGTCCCGAAACCCGGGGCCGCATCAATAGCGACCACGTTCTCCGGACGGCACTCCCGGAACACACCGCCGATACACGCGGTCATCGTTGTCTTGCCCACGCCGCCCTTGCCGGAGACGAAGGCGATGACGTACTGCCGGCGGATGTGCCGGCGGATGCGTTCGCGTAGTTCGCGGTAGTGACGCTCCGCCGGCGATTCGCCGGGATTGAGCGTCTTGCCGGAAATGCTGTAGACAAGCTTGCGCCAGCCCGATCCTGGCGGAATCTTGCGGGGTGCGACCATGTCTGAGATTCGCAACGTCCCAGAGACGGAATCGGTCTGGCCGCGGCTGTAGGACGATGAGGACGGCTCACGCTGGACCGGAATGCGAGGGTCGGTGGTGCGGGCCGACCCCTTCCATGGTGTGGTCACTAGACAACCTTTCTGTAGGTATGCCACTGCTGCTGAGCGGGCAGATTTCGCAGCATGGAACGCACTGCGGATGCGATGTTGTTCGGCGAACCCGGACCGACGACCATCCAGAACTTCCCTTCACGACGAACTTGCTCGGAAACCAGACGACCGTGCGGGGTATCGATGATCGTCACGGCGCCTGGGTCGATGTGGGATCGTGCGGGGCCGTCGGCAGCGCCTGATTGGATGGCGACGATCGAGGCCTGCGCGCAGCGTGTTCCGTCGGCCGCCAATGTGAGAGTTCCGATTTGATCGCTGTCGAACTTCTGATCACGAAGAAAGCTGCGAAGGCTCGCCGGATCCCGAACAGTGGAAAGCAGTTCGGCGGCGTCGAGGGTGACCGGCTTGAGCGGGGCGGGGGGCATCTGACCGCAGAGCCGCTCGATCTGGCTGTTGATCAGCAGGGCCGCGGACTGTTCAGTGGTCGCGGTTCCGACTCCGCTGATTCGGACCTGGGTTCCGGACCGTTCCAGGCTGACCCACCATTGCGCGAATCGGGCGATCAGAATGCGCTCCGGCGGGATCTGCCCAACCGGAGTGTGCACATGGAGCAGCACCGCGACATCGCGTCGGGACAACACCGTCAGCCATTCCAAGACCGTTCCTTCCACCGCGCCGTCAGCGGTGATGACGCCGGCCACCCGCAGTTCCTCGGTGACTGGGTGCTCCAGTGCCATGGCCGGGTTTTCCACGCTGGGCAGGTGCGGGCGCAGACCGAGTTCGGGTGCCAGCACCTCAATCCCGGAGAGCACCTTCAGAACCCACAGTCCGTCGAGCGTCGTCGTCAACATCTTTTTCCCCCTTGGAATACCGGCAGTGTCATAGACACAGACGTCGTAGACGCAGACAGAGGGGCGCACCTGCTGTGCGCCCCGCCGCCTCCACCCGTTGCCCGGCTTAGAACAGATTGCTCATCTGGATGTCGGTGCTGTGGGCGCCCTCGTTGACGCTGCTGATGGTCTGACCGTGCTGGTTCATGGTCTGGATAAGACCCTGCAGCCCGTGCAGCATCTGCATCTGTGCATCGTGGAAAGAGGCCGCGGCCGAGCCCTGGAAGAAGTCGGCAATGGCGTTGGTGCGCTGCTGGATATCGTCGTGGATCTCCATCAACTGGGCCGAACGCGCGCCGACATCGGAGGCGAAATCCGCGACGGCACCGTGGTTGTAGGTGATGTTTTCTGACATGAGTCTGTCCTTTCGGCGTTTAGGGGATTAAGGGCGTCAGGCGTTGGTCGCGAAGCTGGTCAGGTTGTGCGCCGAGTCGGCTTCGTGCTGCTCCATCAACGAGGCCGCCTGGCTCAGGCCGTGGGCCAGTCGGGTGCCGCCGGTGATGACCTGCTGGAGGTCCTGGTTGATCTGGGCGGCGGTGTTCACCGATGCCAGCGAGGCCCGGCCGCCCCAGACCGCCGAACCAAGTCCCTCATGACTGCTGAGATATCCGTTGGCGATTGCTGTGGCGTGCTGCAGTGCCGACTCGATGGCCTGTTGGGTACTGCGGAGCACTTCCGGAGTGACGACGAGTGTCATGCTTGATGTTCTCCTTTGCTAGTCGTGATGATGACCGGGCTCCCGACTCTGGGAAGCGGTTTGAGTATTCGACGAATACGGGAAGCTGTCACTTCACCCTTGGCAAACTTGATCGAATACACCCCCTTGGCAGAAATAGTTAGCTACTCGGGCTTGTCCGGCCGTCGGCTCTCGGGCACGACAATGCGAGCATGCGCAACGTCCTCCTTGACGCCTCCGGCTTTGCCCTGGCCGAGCATCCCGGCTTGGGCCGGCGACACCGGCACCGGTCCGCCCCCTGCGGTGGTGGTCGGCCCCCTGTGCTCGGCAGTGCTGAGCAGACCGGTGTTCAGGCCAGCCGGCCTGCCACTGTGCTCCGGCGCGAAGGTGCTCGTCGGCCGGGTGTAGCTGGTAAGTCCAGATGCGGGAACGCCGCCGACG
>Ga0164292_10002773_pt1 | contig 14267 bp, 8 predicted proteins | sample GEODES117metaG_FD_111486 | JGI IMG/M metagenome (GOLD analysis project Ga0164292, IMG submission 111486) | Eutrophic lake water microbial communities from Lake Mendota, Wisconsin, USA - GEODES117 metaG | ecosystem: Environmental > Aquatic > Freshwater > Lake | place: USA: Lake Mendota, Wisconsin... | reverse complement strand
TGGGCTGATGGCATGGCTATATACGACGCTATCCAAATGTGTAGGTCATATGTTACAATGATTATATATGGACAAGCAGAGTCCATGAGCAGCATTTTTATGCAGGCTGCGGACTATAGATACATGACCCCAAACGCACACTTCATGTGTCATTATGGGTCTTCGGATATTAATACAGATTATCTAAGTGCTATGAACCAAGCTCACTATGAAAAGAGAATAGCCGATGTAATGTTTAATGTATACGCAAATAGATGTGTAGATGGTAAATTCTTCTATGAGAAATTTGGCAAAAAGCCTAGCGTCAAACAAGTCAAGCAATATTTAATTAGAAAGCTTAAATCTGGTGATTGGTATCTTGATGCAGAAGAAGCTGTATACTACGGTTTTGCTGACGCAATCATCAAGGATTGGCACATAACGAATGAGTAATCTTAAAAAGATAGATGAAGCTTGGCTAGGATTAGATTGCATAGATACAAATCTATTCAATCCCATGACATTCTTACATCATTCTGACGAAGATTTTCATCTCAAGCTAGCTTATTTAATGAGTAGGCCAGAATATCTACCATTTTTTGCACATCAGATACTCAACATACAACTACTACCATCTCAGGGTTTAATTCTTAAAGAATTGTGGGAAAGAAAATTCCCAATGCTAATTGCTAGCCGAGGCTTTGGTAAGTCGTTTAAGTTATCTTTATATTCTGTACTTAGAGCTTTGATGTTGCCAAAGAGAAAAATTGTTGTTGTAGGTGCAGCCTTCAGACAAAGTAAAGTTGTTTTTGAATATATGGAAACTATTTGGCGTAACTCGCCAATGCTTAGAGATATGTGCGACTCAGACAGCGGTCCACGTAGAGATACAGATAGATGTGTTATGCGAATAAACGATAGTGTTATAACATGTCTTCCCCTTGGCGATGGTCAAAAAATTAGAGGTCAACGCGCTAATGATATTATTGCTGACGAATTCGCATCCATTCCTAGAGATATTTTTGAAAACGTAGTCGCTGGTTTTGCTGCGGTTAGTGCTGACCCCGTAGAAAATGTTAAAAGATTAGCTGCTCAAAACAAGGCAAAAGAGCTTGGCGTTGAAATTATAGCAGAAGATGTTCCAAAAGATCAAAAGGATAATCAGATTATTCTATCTGGAACTGCTTACTATGACTTTAATCATTTCGCAACATACTGGAAGAAATGGAAGTCTATCATCAAAAGTCAAGGTAACTATGCTAAACTTAAAGAAGTATTCAATGGAGACGATCCTCCAGAAAACTTTGATTGGACACAGTACTCTATTATTCGTATGCCATATGAACTTTTACCAAAAGGCTTTATGGATGCTGACCAAGTAGCAAGATCAAAAGCCACCGTTCATACCGGTATTTATCAAATGGAATACGGGGCTTGTTTTACAAGAGATAGCCAAGGATTTTTTAAGAGATCGCTGATCGAATCATGCGTTATTAACAATGAAAATCCAATCACTGATTCTAAAAACAATATTATACATTTCGAAGCATCTCTAATTGGAGATCCAAATAAAAGATATATTTTTGGCGTTGACCCCGCTTCTGAAGTAGATAATTTTAGCATAGTTGTATTAGAAGTGCATCCAGACCATCGCAGGATTGTACACTGCTGGACAACCACAAGATCAGAGCATAAAGAAAAGGTTAAAAAGGGTTACTCCACAGAAAGCGATTTCTATTCTTATTGTGCTAGAAAAATACGCGATCTCATGGCTCTTTACCCATGTATTCATATAGCAATCGATGCACAAGGCGGTGGCGTTGCTGTTATGGAATCGCTTCATGATAATGATAAACTTAAAGAGGGCGAACTGCCAATATGGCCTACGATAGATGATGACAAGCCAAAAGATACAGATGGCGAAAGAGGTCTACACATTCTAGAGATGTGTCAATTTGCTCGTCATGAATGGTTAGCCGAAGCAAATCACGGAATGAGAAAAGACTTTGAAGATAAAGTATTATTATTTCCATTCTTTGATGCCGTATCCCTAGGTTTATCAAATATTCAAGACGATATTAAACATAGAATGTTTGACACACTAGAAGAGTGCGTTATGGATATAGAAGAATTAAAAGATGAACTTTCTATGATACAAATGACACAAACAAATGCCGGAAGAGACAGGTGGGATACTCCAGAGGTTATTGTTGGAACAGGCAAGAAGAGCAAAATGAGAAAAGACCGCTATTCAGCCTTATTGATGGCTAATATGGCATCCAGAGTTCTACAAAGGACGCCAACTCAAGAGGCTTATAATTTTTATGGCGGATTTGCTACTGGTGGTCATAGATCATCTGGAGAAAACGAAAAGATGTATTCTGGCCCCAGTTGGTTCACTGATAGCATGAAAGATGTGTATTAATTACTGTAATCCGATTACAATCCAATTGAGGAAAAAATGAATAACGACATGATTACTTGGTCTGATGAAAATGAGTCTAGTAAGGCTCACGCTATGTCACAGTTTAGCGAAAATGTCGATTCTTATGGCGGTTTAGCAAAAACTCAAGGAAGCACATATCGTCACTTCATAGATATCGAACCAAGTAGATCTGTAAAACCCGGATTCACACATTTAGATTACTATGCATTCAGACCAAACGAAGCCGTCCCAACCCAACAGCGTCGAGCCATCAAAATGTGCATGGACGCCTACGATAAAGTTGGTATTATTAGAAATATCATTGATCTTATGGGTGATTTTGGCTGTCAAGGTATTCAAATAGTTCATCAAAATAAAAGTGTTGAAAAGTTTTATCAGCAATGGTTTAGAAGCATTAACGGCAAAGAGCGATCAGAACGCTTCTTAAATAACCTATACAAAACTGGAAACGTTATTGTATATAGAAGTTATGCTAATGTAACGCCAAAGTTATCGCAGTACATGAAGTCTCTAGCTGCTGATATTAAGGTAGAAGTTCCCAATATGCGCCAGAATACTATACCTTGGAGATACAACTTTTTCAATCCACTCACAGTTAAGCTAAAAGATGGACAGATGTCCATATTCTTAGGTAGTCCCGCTTACACAATAAATCTTGGTACATTTTTTGATAGATTTACTGATGGCGATATCCCAAATGATGTTATCAATAGCTTACCAGAAAATATCAAGAATGCCCTAAAGAGCGGACAAAAAGAAGTCCCACTAGATGTCGATAGACTTAGCGTATTTCACTACAAGAAGGATGATTGGCAGCAGTGGGCCAATCCTATGATCTATGCTATTTTAGACGATATTATCATGCTAGAGAAAATGAGACTAGCAGACTTGTCAGCTTTAGACGGGGCTATCTCAAATATTAGATTGTGGACTCTTGGCAATCTAGAACACAAGATTCTACCAAATAAAGCTGCTATTAATAAGCTACGCGACGTATTAGCTAGTAATGTTGGTGGTGGAACAATGGAATTAGTCTGGGGTCCAGAATTAACATTCAAAGAATCCAGTAGCGAAGTCTACAAATTCTTGGGTTCAGAAAAGTATACGGCAGTACTTAATAGTATTTATGCTGGCCTTGGAGTGCCACCTACGCTAACTGGCATGGCTACAAATGGCGGTGGGTTCACTAACAATTTTATCTCTCTCAAAACGCTTGTTGAAAGACTTCAATACGGAAGAGATCAACTTATTAAGTTTTGGGAAAAAGAGCTAGAAATCGTTAGACAGGCTATGGGCTTTAGATATAAGGCTCATATACAGTTTGATCAAATGAGTCTATCCGACGAAGCCGCTGAGAAGAACCTACTTATTCAACTAGCAGATAGAGATATCATTAGTCAAGAAACACTTCTACAGAGATTTAAGGAGATTCCTCAAATCGAAAAAATTAGACTACAAAGAGAAGTTGAAGATCGATCTGATGATAAGAATCCAAATAAAGCTGGTCCATATCACACGCCTCAACACAAAGAGAACTTGGAAAAGATTGGCTTACAGAGTGGTAAATTATTACCACAGGATGTTGGCTTAAAGTCTAGTGTTCCAAAAGATCTATTATTACAACCTAAAGCGCCATCACCAATTGGTGGCGGTGGAGCTAAACCATCCGCCCCTTCTAACCCAAACGGTAGACCTCCATTATCTACAGATCAAGGTCCGCGTAAACAGCGTGTAGCCAAACCAAGATCACAGCCGGGAGTAGCTGAGTTAGTTGTTTGGGCAGAAGAATCTTGGGACACCATATCGGAAACGCTTAATTCAGCATTTCTTGGCATGAAGAAAAAGAAAAATCTTAGACAATTAACAAAGGCTGAAACCGTTGATCTTGAGCAACTTAAACTAGATGTCTTAACAAATATAGATATTATGAAAGAAGTTACCGGAGAAGATATAAAGTCTATCTTATCTGCTAATCTCAAGACCCCAACAGAGTTTTCACACACTCTAAAAGAACGCGATATTAATATTGATAATATGAGTATTGATAAATATAGACGCAGTGTTATAGGTGTGTATATTGAACAAAATAGCGAAATTTAGATTGCTTTTTGCTTTTTGTGTATATTATTTTTGAGAGACACACATTATGAAAATATACCAACAAGAAATATTAGACGGACTATCCGAGCAGATTAAAGCGCAAGCCTCAGTGGCTTATTGCGCACCGGCTATTCTTGTTTCTAATATAGATTCAGATTCTTCTTGGGACATTTCTCGCAGCATCATCAATAAGATTAAAGCCTCCAGTAATCCAAACCAAATCGACCTCTATTATCTTAAGTCGGTATTGGTTTCAACCGGTTGGAATAAAAATGATGATGTGTTTGATCCACAGCAAACTTGGGCCGCGAGAACAACACCAGAAGATAAACAATTCAATTTCATGCATAATGAAAACGATATAATAGGCCACATTACTGGATGTTATGTAGTAGACAGAGATGGAAAGAAAATAGAAGCACAAGAAGACTCACCAGCGCCCTCAGAATTTGACATAATTACAGAAGCTGTTTTATACAATAGTTGGACTAATCCAGATAATCGCCAGAGAATGCAAAAAATTATATCGGAAATCGAAGATGGCAAATGGTTCGTTTCTATGGAATGTCTGTTTGCTGGTTTTGATTATGCAATCATAGATCAAGGTGGTAATTCAAGGTTAATAGCTCGTAGTGAAGAGTCAGCATTTTTGACTAAACATCTAAGAGCATATGGTGGCACAGGAGAGTACGAAGGCTATAAAATTGGTAGATCATTGAGAGACATTTCTTTTTCTGGTAAAGGTCTTGTATCTAGACCAGCTAATCCAAGAAGTGTTATTCTTGATTCTAGCAAAGCTTTCTCTGTAAGCGAACAGTATAGTATTCCAAACGTTTCTAAAGGAGATATTAATATGTCAGATACTAACTTAGAGAAGCAGCTAGCAGATCTACAAAGTGAGTTAGCAGCTTCGCAAGAAGAAAACAAGACTGTTAAGGCCGAAGTTGAGACTGTAAACAAAGAGTTTGCAGAAAAGGTTTCGGTTCTTGAGAGTAGTCTTGCCGAAAAAGACCTAGCACTTAAGACTTCAGAAGAAAGAATTGCTTCATTAGAAGCTTCTTTAGTCGAAAAGGAAAAAGAGCTAGCAGAAGTTTCGGCTGCTATGAAGGATATGCAAAAGAAAGAAAAAGACCGTATGCGTAAAGATAAGCTAGTTATGGCTGGCTTTGAAGATGCAGAGGCCGAAGAATCTCTTTCACTTTATGATGCCCTCAGTGACGAGGCTTTTGAAGCCGTAGTCGCCGCTATGAAAAAGAAGTGGGGCGCTATGAAGGATAAGATGATGAAGGAAGAAAAGAAGGAAATGGCTTCGGAAGCTGCTGTTGCCACAGAAACAACAGAAGCCAAAGAAGAAGAAGTTACCGACGAACTCTTCCAAGAAGTAAAATCAACAGAAGCCACTCTTGTAGACGCTTCTGATGTGAAAGATGAGTTAGAGTCCACAAGAGCTAGTGTGGCAGAGTGGCTAACAGAAAACGTCCTACGTAAGTGATTTAAACAGGAGAAAAACTATGGCCCTAAAATCAGATAGATACGAGCTTCAAACTGATATCAGTTTCTTTTACAACGAAGGCACTGCTACTCGCGGTGGTGTAGTTGTTCATGATACAGCCGGTTCTGGCGCTGCTATGGATCAAGGTGTTAACCTTGTGAAGTACGCTGCCGTGACTTCGGCAAGTCGCCCAGTAGGTATTCTACTAAACGACGTTGTTAATAAGGATCTAACCCGTACTCACCTCAACCAGCATAAGGATGAAGTGCAGAAGGGTGGTAAGGTTACAGTTCTCCGTAAGGGGTATGTTGTAACAAATAGTATCACAAGCGCAACTGTAAACGCCGGTGATCCTGCCTATGCTTGCCACGTAAACGCTGGCAATCTAAGAGTAGATAGTCCCGGTAGTTCGGGTGTGCTACAGGTAGGCCGCTTCCTTTCAAGTAAGGATGAAGACGGCTACGCCAAAGTAGAAGTCAACCTCCCCTAATTTATTCAACATCTCAAGGAGAACTAAACATGCCATTAAACAAAAGACCTAGCGATGAGTTTATCGCTCTCCTACGTAAGTCAGGGGATGCCGATATCAATGTAGCCGCTGCTGCTCAACGTGAGTTTGCAAAGGCTCTAGAACTTCCTCTCCGTAAGGGCGTTCTAGTCGGTAATATCCTCGGTAGTATTTTCGAAACTATTACCGTGGAACCCGGTTCGACAACAGAGTATCCTCTCGACCTCGTTTCTCCCGGCCTAGAAGGTGAGCATGTCGCTTACACCAATCCCGGCCACGGAAGAATTCCAGAGCGTTCAGTTGAGGGTGACTATGTAATGATCCCAACCTATAGTATCACATCATCGGTTGACTATCTACTTCGCTATGCCCGCGAAGCCAGATGGGATATCGTTGGTCGTGCTATGCAGGTTATGGAAGCTGGTTTCACCAAGAAGATGAACGATGACGGCTGGCACACCCTTCTCGCCGCTGGCGTTGATCGTAACATCCTAGTTTATGACGCTGATGCTACTGCTGGCATCTTCTCAAAGAGACTCGTTTCTCTTATGCAGACAGTAATGCGTCGTAATAGCGGTGGCAATTCGGCATCAGTTGGTCGTGGTCGCCTAACTGACCTCTATGTTTCACCAGAAGCCTTAGAGGATGTCCGTAACTGGGGTCTAGATCAAGTTGACGAAGTAACTCGTCGTGAGATCTACACAGCTTCTGAGGGTGGCGCTCCCATCACCAGAATCTTCGGTGTAAATCTACATGACCTTGATGAACTTGGCGAAGGTCAAGAATATCAAGACTTCTTCAGCAATGATCTCAGCGGTAACGTGCAGGGTAGTGACCTTGAACTAGTTGTTGGTCTTGATCAGTCAACCAACGATAGTTTCGTCATGCCCGTGAAGGAGCAGCTACAGGTCTTCGAAGACCCAACTCTCCATCGTCAGCAACGCGCTGGTTACTATGGTTTCGCAGAGCTTGGCTTTGGTGTTCTAGACAACAGAAGAGTCATTCTTGGCTCATTCTAATTTCTAAACATTAGGGCAAGTTGGACAGGAGAAGGCCACCCTCAATCGCTTGGGGGTGGCTTTTTTCGTGTATAATAGTGTAGAACATGTTCTTTTTGAGGACTTCTAATTAGGAGAAAAATATGGCAGCATTATCGGATTATCTTGAGTCTGGTCTACTTAGTCACATATTTAGAAATACGGCTTTTACTAGACCACAACAACTTGCCATAGCTTTAACAAGCGGTGTTCCACTAGATTCGAACACTGGAAGCTCAATACCAGAATTACCATCTGGTGTTGCTAGAGGCAATAATTTTGTAAGTACTGGATATCAAAGAATAAACTTATTCAATCCAGCTACTTCTGGCGATGCCACTTGGAATAACGTTGGCGTTGATGACCTAACAACCTACTCTGTCTATGGTACTAGCACATCTGGAGCTAAAGTGGGAATTAGTGGATATTTTTATCCACTCTATCTAAATAATCAAACAGCAACTAATTCTGACAAGAGCAATACTGGACAACCACAAGGCTTTTCATCAGCTTGGCAATTCAAAGAATTCCCATCTGTGACATTCTATGCTCCAACAAGTTTACAACAGTCCGGTGTCGTTTCTGATCCCGGCTATACTTCATATGACGGCAACGGTTTTATAAGAAATGCTTTTCAGTTAGTGTTCAACACCGCTTTAACGGATTGGGGTTGGGTTTCTGGCATAGCTATCGTTGATACAGCAAATTACTCTTCTGGTAATATGCTTATGTATGCTAAACTAGAAAATCCAAGATACGTTTATACTGGTGATAATATCAAATTCGACACTAACTCTTTAGAAATCAGTCTAAAGTAGAAAGAATAGCATGATCTTAAGCAAGTCCCAACTTGTTGAGAATATAGTTACAGAGATATCCGATAATTCAACTGGTCTAATATCCCCACACGATATTAGGCATAACTTATTGGATATTATAGACTCTGTACATCTTCTAACTATTGGCAAAGATCTCAATGCCAATAATTTTGCTACTCCAGCCTCAAGAACAACTAAGGCTGGAGAATTTACGCTAGAAAAATTAGGCTTTGAAGGCTATTTTAGCGTAGATAACTCTGCTTTTGGTTATGCTGCCCTTAAGTCCAACTACCAAGGTGTTCGCAATACAGCCATTGGATCCCACGCTTTAAATTGCAATATTTATGGCGAGGATAATACTGCGGTAGGACATAGCTCGCTTGGCGGCAACACTATTGGGGTTGGTAACTTAGGGCTTGGAAACTATACATTAAACAGAAATAAATCTGGTAATTTTAATGTAGCTATTGGTCACGGTGCAGGATATTACGCAAACAAAGATGAAAGCAATAAACTGTATGTTGCTTCTCATCAAGTTGATGCTCAATACTTGTGCGATAATCCAGAAGGGTCTGGTTTAATACCATTACTGTACGGTGATTTTTCTTCTAGGCGACTTGGTGTTGGCGTTAGAACTTTAACCAGTTATGGTGCTTTACAAGTAGAAGGTAATGTTGTTCCTTCTAGCGGAGAAGTCTTTTTTGTTGGTCATCCGCTATCCCCTTGGCGATCACTATATCTAAGTAGCGGTATACACTTTGATAATGACACAAGTATTACTTATGTTTCTCCAAATCAACTCAGTGCTTCAACATCTATACTTCCTTCAGCAACAGAAGTTTATAGCCTAGGTTCATCTAGCAAAAGATGGAATAATGGATACTATAACAATCTAGACGTTACCGGCACTGCCACAATAAATAGATTTACATCAGTTGAACACTGTAAATATACATGCAAAACACTGACTCTAGCATCCAGCGAAGGATTGTATGCTCTTGATGGTGGTGGTCCCAATTCTATTGAAGATTATGCTTATCAATATGAAAATGTTGCTGAAAATTGTTCATACCTAAATGATGTTGGCCTTTCTGGTGCTGGTTTTCAAATTCAATCCAGTGGAACTGAACAATTAGTTGTTGGTGCCGCAATCACTCAGTATATGAGAAATTATTCTTTTACATTTGTTCCACCGGACGATTCGTTGTCTTGCGTAAAAAGAAATTATATTTTGGGAGGCACAACGTCTTATGTTGATAAGTACGATTCAGCATATTGGAAAAGTAATATTAGCTTAAATATTGAAAGTGGTAGACACCTAAAAGTTGATAGAGTCATACATCACAATGATATTAATATACTCAATAATAACTGCTATGGAATAACCACAAGGGGTAATAAAGTATTTATTGCTCCAGCAGATTATTCATCTTCAACATCTAATGCTGGTACTCAAAATTATAACTTTATTTCAAATGATGCTGATTATTCGGATCAAGGATTTGTGATTGCTGCTAGAGAATCTGGCATAAACATCACCCAAAGATTCTTAACTGGCGTTAAAAACAAAACAATCGACCCAGTTAATCTTAAAGAAAAATTACGAGGATTTGAAATTCAATCCATCGATGATTCGAATTCTCAGATTCAAGGACAATTCACAGATAGATTAGTTATAGGATCATACAACAATACTTCTGATTTTGTCAATGGTCTAACCATCATGAAAGATAGTTTAGACGATGGCGTTGTCGGAATTACAAATCTAAAACCTATTTCACGATATATTTTACCAGAAACAACTTTAAATATAAGATCTATCAATAATGCTGTCGTTCGCTTAACCGCTGAAAACCAAGCTAATACTAAATCAGCGATACAATTACTTGGTGGAAGCAATTGTTTAGAGAATGGACTTGAGCTTGAGTACTACAACTTGAGCGGAATCGCAGATCTTAGTATGTATAAGGACTCTGGAAAGACTGTTTTTGCTAGATTATATGAAAATAATCGTATTGGTATTTTTACCGGTAGCGGATTAGCAAATGAAATGCTTACAATAGGTGATGCATATTACAATAATGTAAAGATTAGCTTACATGAAACTAATAGTGATCCAACGAATTTAGCCAAGTATACCAAGGTCTATGTAAAGTCTAAGCCTAGAACTTATCAGAGTCAGTCTATTTTTGCTATGGATAGTAGTGGAAATATTCATGACCTAATTGTTAATAAAATGGATAGTCTTGACGGCAGAGGTTTGTATACTGATACAACGGGTAATACTTATGGTGGCTTAAGGTGTACTGCTAGGAGAGAAGTTAAGAATCCAACGACTATTAATAACACTTGTTTAGGGTACTATGTTTTTACTTCTGGTCTTGGTTTTGATAATACTATAATTGGCTCATATGCTGGTAGCGGTATAGTAAATGGATTTAATAATACAATTATTGGATCTAATAGTGCAAAAAATGCTATCAATAACCATAACAATATAATTATCGGTCACAATATTTTTAATGCTACATCTGGCAATGCTGATCACAATATTGTTATTGGAAATAGCGGCATAGGTACAGGGTTAAATTCAAATTACAACTTCTTACTTGGAGCCAACAATAACCTTATTTTGTTACAGGGTACTCTTGGTCCAGTTAATAGTGCTAAGTCTTTATCTATGCCAAGCGGTGGTAAGTTTTCTGTATTCGATTCAACCAATACAGACTCGCTATCTTTTAGAGCAAATACGATAGAAGTAATCGATGGCGGTGGCAATAATTATCCAGATAACACTTTAAGCTTTAAATTTACTGGAAATCAATCTGCTGATCTGATGACCATGAATCACTCAGCATCACCAATGACAAACACTGCTAATTATGCAGTATCTATCCCTGCAAGACCATATTCTGTATTAAATGGAGATTTTAGATTACGTGGAGCAATTAGATTCAGCGATTCCACATCTTTGGAGTCAGCATCTTTCTTGGATAACATCACCGAATTACAATCTGGTGTAGCTTTAGCGCAAGAAAATCTTGACTATCTAAATAAATCATTCATAGAAGGCTATGTGTCACAAGCAATACCAGCACCTTCAAATCCTGCCATTCCATCAACAGGAATTATGACACTAAAAGATAAACAATGGGGCGACACTATCAGCGTTGTTCTTTCTAATAGGGATACAACATCATCTATTCATGCTGGCGCATATGTTATTGCTATTCGTGTTAATAATGAATTTAGACCAATATGGATAAACGCTAAAGATACAGCATGTGAATGTTGCAATAAATAAGGATGGCTTATGGGACGCCCAAATCAACCGTGCTATAAACATATCCAGCCATATTTACAATTTTCTTCTACTACTTTTGCTCCAACCACAACGCCAAATCCACAGCAGGATAATGATTTTTTTATTATCCCTGTTAGCGGAATTGCATGTCCTTTGCCAACATCGACTACTACCACCACAGGTACTACTAGTTCTACTACATCGACAACGAGTACAACTAGTACAACCACATCAACAACTTGCCCACCACAGCCACAGCCTCCCGCTGGTTGCTTGACACAGTTTGAATATATTTATGATCCCAATAATTGTTTAATAGACATTATATGCAAATCAAGATTTTTATGCGTGGAATTATTAACCACAACTACTACTAGTACCACGCCAGCACCAACAACTACTACTACCACTACAACAACCACTACAACAACAACAACAACAACAACAACTACAACAACAACTCCCGCTCCAATAACTACAACATCAACTACCGCCGCTCCTACAACTACCACTACCACTACAACTACCGCAGCCCCAACAACTAGCACAACCACAACAACTACAACAACCTCAACAACTACTACGCCAATACCAATTACTAGTACTACTTCAACCACAACTACCACAACAACCACCGGCTATCCAACGGCATGTGAGTCTTATAAAACATCAGATTGGTACATTTCATATTTTGTTACTAGAGGTGTTTCAAATATATCTTATGATGCTATTAATTCTCGTTTTATTGCCACTGTAACCGGAGCTACTTCTGGTGGTTCCGTTTGGGGTACTAATTCTTATGGATATACAGATGATAGTTATTTTCCAGTTGCCACTGTCCACGCTGGTTTATTAACCGCTGGACAAACAGGAACTATTTATATCACTATCATAGGCATCAAATCTAATTTTCCATCAAGCTCTGCCAATGGTATCACGACTAGTGCGTGGGGTACACCTTGGTGCGCTATGACATTAGCTAGGTAATTAATCATTATGTCAAATAATAGATTTTGCATTAGTGAAAACGAATATAACCCAGCAATTCATAGAATTGTCGGTGGGCCATATAATTCTATAGATCTATGTATATCTTCATGTGCCACCACTACGACAACTACAACTACCACAACTACAACAACTCTTCCTCCTACAACAACCACAACCACAAGTAGCACCACTACTGGGACAACCACAACCACAACAACGTGTCCACCAATTTCTTACATTCCGCCATTTTGTCCAGACGGATTCGACTATATTTATGATGAAAATGGATGTATTATTGACATAATCTGCTCTACTACAACAACTACAACTACTACTGGATCTCCAACAACCACTACAACAACCAGTACAACAGTAACCACTAGCACTACATCGACCACAACAACCACAACCACCACAACATGTCCACCGGTATTAATGATACCACCAGATTGTCCAAATGGATACGACTATACTTATGATGAAAATGGATGTATATCTGGCATTGTTTGCGTAACAACTACAACTACAACTACAACCAGTACCACAACAACCACAACTACTACTCAACAGCCAACAACGACAGTTACTACACAGCTTCCAACTACTACAACAACATCAACAACAACTGGACCAACACCACCACCACCTTCATGTCCACCGGGATATACGGATAATGGAAGTGGGGCTTGTTGCCTAGACAATGTTGAGGGTGATTGTGAATGTCCACCCGGAACAGTATATTGCAGCGGATCCGGTCAAGGAACTGTGTGCTGTCCAATAGTTGGATGGACATGTTTCGGAGGCATCTGCATACTAACCACCACTACCACAACAACTACAACAACTACAACTAATACCACTACCACCTCCGCTCCAAATTGTACATGTGTTGGTGTTGACGTATATCCCAATGATGAACAAGATCAATTCGGTTGTAATTCTATAGCTGATCCTGTTTTTTGTAGCTTCGATGAAAATGAAGCTTGGAATCTAGCTAGTAATGCATCTGTCCAGTTATCTTCACAGTATCCAAACTGCTCTGTTACTTTGAATGTAGCCGTTTCATATGTGTGCGATGGGATTTGCCAATTAACTCCATGCACAACTACCACCACCACCACCACCACAACAGAATCACCAACCACTACAACCACCACAACAGAATCACCAACCACAACTACAACCACCACCACAACCACCATAACCACTACAACCACCACAACAGAAGCCCCAACCACAACTACAACAACAGTCACAACTCAGGTTCCTACTACCACAACGTCAACAACGGCTGAACCAACACCTCCACCCCCATCATGCCCACCCGGATATACGGATAATGGAAGTGGAGCATGTTGTCTAGATGGAGTTGAGGGTGATTGTGAATGCCCACCGGGAACTATTTATTGTAGTGGATCTGGTCAGGGAACGGTATGTTGTCCAGAGGTTGGCTGGACTTGCAGCGGAGGTATATGCATTTTAACCACTACCACAACTACAACAACAACAACAACTACGACTACAACTCAAGCTCCTACTACAACTACAACTACAACTACAACTACAACTACAACTACAACTACAACTACAACT
>Ga0164292_10002772_pt1 | contig 14268 bp, 17 predicted proteins | sample GEODES117metaG_FD_111486 | JGI IMG/M metagenome (GOLD analysis project Ga0164292, IMG submission 111486) | Eutrophic lake water microbial communities from Lake Mendota, Wisconsin, USA - GEODES117 metaG | ecosystem: Environmental > Aquatic > Freshwater > Lake | place: USA: Lake Mendota... | reverse complement strand
GGATAACCCACGAAAAGAAGAAAGAGCGTGCTTATGCGCAAGGTTTTCTTCAGGAGCTTCTTTCTGAGGGCGATGATCTACAAACTGCCTTGGGTCGTTTGATCAGGCTTTATGGTGTTAAAGAATATGCAAAGTTAGTTGAGATGGATGAACCCGCAATTCAGCGAGCGATCAATCCAGAGCACAACCCAACAAAGCAAACACTTGAAAAGTTGTTAGCCCCACTGAACTTAAGTTTAGGTGTTAAGCCAAATGATGCGGCTTAATGGGGATACGGATAAAGATCCTAAAGACCAAAAGCTAAGAATCTTCACAACAGAAGAGGATTTAGCAAACATGGTTAGACACAAAGATAAGTTTGTCGAAAAAATGGGGCAAGACACCTATGACCGTCTTGTAAAACAACTTGAAGATCATGTCAGTCGTCAGAAACAACCTCTATCAGCAACCAATTCAGAACTATAGTTTCAAACGAATATGGAACATCATATCACTCATTAAGTTGAACTTTGTAAAGTTACTTTAACAAAAGAGATTTTTGCGCTTCTATTAGAAACTTTAAATTTGTTTGAAAGTAATGGTTATCTTTTTTCTCTGTTAAGCACTTAAAAAATGTATCTCGGAAAGGAATAGAGCCAGTATTTTCTGGATTGTAGGCATTGACCTTTACTAAGGCTTGAATACCTTCAGCATCCTCAACAGCTACGTATAGATCGTTAAAGTAGAAGGGTGATGTCTGCTCACCTTTCGATGTAGTTATCCTTGTTGTTATATCTGTCTTAAACTGGCCCTTGAGACGTTGGTCATTTTCAAGAATTGAATACACATTTGCCCTCTCAAGGGAATTTTCAATAACAGAATTGAATAGATCCTGCCTTTCAGGACTGCTGAGCCAGTCGTCTGATAGTTTTGTAGAAACGTACTTGTTATTACTGAAAGTAAGAACGTTTAGCTCTGACCAATTAGAACCTAATTCAAACTGAGCACACCAGCTTTCATTTTTTGAAATGAGTTCACTTGTGCTAATCTCTTTAATTGGTAGTTTTAAGGCTCTGAAGCTTGCAAGAGAATTTCGGCTTGAATCAACTTTGGCAAACAACTGTCCCAAGTAAATTTGGAACTCAACTATTGAATGAACGGCGCCAGTAGTTCCAAAAGCTTTACCAAAGCTATTACAAGGATAAAAAAGCTGTTCTGAATCATTCCCAGACATAAATGTTAAATTCTTCAAGCTAACTTCATAAGAAGGTTTAAAATCCGCTTCAGAATTTAATCCGACTAGTGAGGGGTGGTTTTTGGAAAGTTGATTTCGTCTGTATTGTTGATTGCTAATCGAAATTGATCGCGGCGGATCTTTTCTGATCTCAACAGAAAAAGAATCAAAGGAAAGACTTCGATCACCGTTATATTCAAACCAGACATAATCCTTTTTTTGATTATAAGTGACGGTTTTGCCTTCATCCGTAATCCGAATGTACTCGACACGGACGGAGTTTTTCTCAAAACCTTTTTTAAAAGTGTATCGAGTCATTATTGAGGGGTTAAGGTTCAATTCAATTCTCTCAAGGGAGCACCACTGATTCGAAGTAAGAACGTCTTCTTGAGGAATCGCAGTAACCTTATTATTGTCACTTTTATTTTCGCCGCATGCAGACAAGGCAAGAGCGGTGAATAAAATAGGAATTAAATTTGTAGATTTCATGGTACTCCCCCGACCATTTTTTTTGAATAAAGGGTGATCTATCATAAAATTTGATTATTTTCTAATCTGCAAAATTGTCAGTAAAGTTTCCAATGACTGTCATTATGTTAAACAGGGAATAATAATACATTATTAGACAGTTGTATTAGGATGTCGTAGTCACCTGTCATCAACGTAGGGAAATCGGCCTTGAAATCACTCACAAATTTCAATCTCCGCACTCCCTACTATTTTTAGAAGAACTTAAACAGTTCACAGATCTAAAAAAAACAGAGTGGTCGAAAGACTCCACAAATGACTGTGAAGACGAAGATTAATTAAGCCTAGATATCATTTACTCTTTAAGATACTTTGAGCGTGTTTTAAGGGGTATGACTTGAAAACCGTCCAGATTCTTTATGAAGATCAAAGTTACATCGCGATTCATAAACCTGCTGGATTACTCGTTCATCCCTCGAAGCTTGATTACCATGAAAAAATCACTGTTGTGCAGATTCTTCGTGAGCAATTAAATAAACAAATTTTCCCAGTCCATAGACTTGATAAGCCCACTTCAGGTGTGATGATTTTCGCCCTTAATTCGAACGCAGCTGAAAAATTAGCCTCTCAGTTCAGATCAAATCAAGTGCAGAAAAAGTACATTGCACTTGTTCGAGGTCACTTGAAGCAAGAGCAGCTTTTAGATTATCCATTAAAAGAAGAACTTGATGCAATAGCAGATAGAGACTCAATACAAGAAAGACCGGCACAACAGGCTCAGACCTATCTACAACCCATCGAGCAAGTAGAAATTCCTGTGATGGTGGATCGTTATCCAACAACAAGATATTCACTGGTTTTTGCTCTTCCGAAAACGGGTAGAAAACATCAGATCAGAAGACATCTGCGGCACTTGAATCATCCCATCATCGGAGATGTGGCCCACGGCTGTGGTGAACACAATAAATACTTTGAAAATCGATTTCAAAAAAGAAGATTATTTTTGAGTTGCTTGCAGATGACTTTTTTTCATTATGATCTAAATCAGTCATTTACGATTCAGTCTGAGCTTTGCCAAGATTTTAAAGACGTGATTCAGGATCTGGGATTCAAATATGGTCATTGATAGAAAAAGAAAAACAAAAGAACCCTGTTCGGGATGTTCATTACATCTTGATCTTTGCATTTGCTCTGAAATCACAACCTTAGACTTAAGAACAAAATTGACATTGATAGTGCATTACAAAGAACTCAAGAAAACGACAAACACGGGTCGACTTGCAATCAAGTCCTTGATGAACAGTCAAATGAGAGTTCGGGGCGAAATTGGAAAGCCCACTGATCTAAGTGATTTAATCAGTGACGAGTATCAAAGTTTGCTTTTTTATCCCTCTGAAGGTGCAGTCGAACTGAATCAAGACTTGCTGAAGACTTTCAAAAAGCCCATTCATTTATTGGTGCCGGATGGCAGTTGGCGCCAAGCAAGCAAAGTTCATACTCGACACAAGGAGCTCAGCTCTGTTCCTCGAGTGATGATAAAAGATTTAAACTTAGCCACCCAGCATCTCAGACGTGAAAGTTCGCAAGAAGGAATGTCCACACTAGAGGCCATTGCAAAAGCCATGAAAGTGATCGAAGGCGAAAAAGTGTATGATGCACTTTTTAAGATTTACCAATTAAAATTGAAAAACACACTGATCGGTCGAGGGCAAAAATGGGAGTCAGAATGAAGCCAGACAAAAGTCCTGATAGAAAAACGATTCTCAAGGATTTTATTCTAGCATTTCTTGTCCCGACTTTAGTCAATAAGATGTTCATGCTTTATTTCGGTCTTAATTATTCAGAATTTCCCGGAGAGGGTTATGGTTATGGACTGGTGGCTTCTCTTTTATTTTTGGTTTTTTCACTTGTAAGACTAGTTTGGAAATATAGAAATGTTGAGGATCTTTAAATGACGACAAATGAACTGATTATCGAGGCTATAGGCTGGGTTTCCACAGGTACATTCTTGCTGTCGATAGTGCTTCCACAAAGAGTCAGTCTTCACCAGTGGGGTGTTTTCACAGCTATCACAACTGGGATTTATGGATACGCTCACGGAGCAACTGCCATTTGGGTGAAGTGGTTGATTGCATTTTTCTTTCACCTTTACATGTATTGGAAAATACAAAAGACTTATAAGAAGGATGTTAAATCATAAAATTTCACGAAGAAATTTGCTAAAAGCTGCTGGTTTTTTTACCATCACTCCGTGGCAAGCGCAAAAGGATTTAGATCTTAGCAGCTATCCAAAACATTCTGTTCGTTTTTTGCAATCTGTGACTTCGAATGACTCAACTTTGATTACCGTCTTAGCTCATCGAAACTCTGAAATTCGGATCTCAGTTCGATTGTTAGTTTCTGAAATTGCAGAATTTAGAGTTGAAAAGATCGACATGGGCTTGGGTGATTATCTTCTGTATCAGGTTTTAGTCACAGAAATGAAACCAACAGAGCAATACCGATTGGAAATATTTGATAAGACTCACGGCAAATATCACTCTCGAAATTTTAAGTCTTTGGATCTTTCAAACCCCTCTCCAAAAATTGCATTTATGACTTGTTCCAGTCACCGAGGAGCAGGCCCTCAAAAACTAATGTTTGAAAAATTGAGAAAGGAAAAGCCAGATCTTATTTTATTTCCTGGTGATTTGGTTTACGGGAATAGCTCCTTAGATACTGTCCTAGGAAGACCCGCGAAACCCTCTGAGGCCTACGCCATCTACTGCAAAACTTTTCTAGACCTGGACTTTTACTCTGAAGATAATTTAGTCCCTGTTTTTTCAAGCTGGGATGATCATGATTTAGCGTTCAATAATTGTGAGCACAATCATCCGAATCTTTCAATTATGGCACAGTTATTTCGCTCCTTCTATCCAGCGGACGGGAGGGTTTCAGGTATTGAAACTGGGCCAGGTATATCTTACAGTTTTGCTGCGTTCGGAGCTCGCTTTACTTTTCTAGATGTCAGAACTTATTTAGATAAGGAACGAAAAGTGTTTTTAGGCGCTGAGCAATTTCACTGGGCTACGAAAAAAGTGAAAGACACCCAAGGACCCCATTTTATTGTTTCAGCTCTGCAATTCTGGAATTACGGAAAGTTAGCCGAGAATTATCAATCACTAGCCCCAGCAGAATTCGATCGCTTTTTATCTCTTGTTAAAAGCTCCCCGTTCCCCACAGTTTTCTTGTCAGGTGATGTGCACTATTCTCAAGTTCAAAAATTATCGGAAGCAGATTTGAGTTATCAAAGTTATGAAATCTCTTCCAGTGCGATTTTTAGTTTGTCTGCAAGAGGTTATGGATTGAGAACAAAAGAAAAAGGACAGCTGCACTACTACGGCTATCCCAATTTTTTAATTTTTGAAAACGTAAGTTTGAATGACAAAAAAGTTGAAGCAAAAGTTCGATGTGTATCTGAAGCGAAAGACAGCGAATTTAATTTTCCGCTGTTAGTCAGTAAAAAATTTAAGAACTAGTTTTCGGAATCTTCTTCCTCTTCTTCTTCATCTTCATCGTCCTCATCATCTTCCTCTTCTTCGTCTTCATCGTCATCTGCAGAGCCTTCAGAATCAATACGAATGAGCCAACCCTCTTCGTAGGGATCTTCCATAATTATAGAAGGATCTTCGATCACTTGAGAATTCACTTCTAAAACAACACCATCGACAGGTGAGTAAATATCTAAGGGTCCGTCACTTGTTTCAATCGTACCTACCACTGCTTCGGCTTCTACTTTTTCACCCTCTTGGCTAATTTCGATTGATGAAATTTCATCAAAATCTTCCAGTGCCTCTTCGTTGATTCCGATCGTGATCACACCATCTTCATCATGCATCCACATTGAGCCCATATAATTACGACGTTCGCTCATAAAAAATCCCTTCAAATGAATTGCCTTGAACTTGGATATTCTAGTCAAATTTATGTGATTCGAGAAATCAATATCTGGATATAAACTTGATAACGCACCTAGGCCTGAGTCTTTACTCCAGAGTGATGTTTCTGGTACACACTCAACTCTTTCGAAAACTGGATACTTTGTCAATTTCAGAGGGGGAATTGGTGATGAATTGCGTTTTTGTCTACGGCTCTATGGCCGAAGGCATGGTTCATTTTAAAAAAATACACTCGGCTGTGATTAAAATCGACAAGGCAAAGGTGATGGGCTCGGCTTATCAACTTCCCTGTGGTTATCCCGTCATTTTAAGCGAAGGCACTGACTTCTTGCCAGGTCAAATCGTCGAATTAAAATCTCCAGAATTTTTGATTCCTCTTCTAGACGAGTTTTACGGTTTTTCAGTTTTTGATCCTGCAAAAAGCCTTCACTTCAGACATGAAATTAAAGTGAGCATTGAAAATGGTGAACAGGTCACTTGCTGGGCTTATTTTTTAAATCCTAAGAAATTACCCACCAACGCGAAGTCAATTCCTGCTGCTGATTGGGAAGAAAAGCTAAATTCTCCAAAGTTTATGGACCAACTGACAAGCCGACAAATTCAGTTTATCCAAAAACTCAGTCGAATATCGGGTCGTGACGTGGTTCCCATTGATTTAACTCTGTATCGCGAGCTTATGAGCCTTGAGTTGATTGTAGACAAAGGACGCCGTCTTGCTTTATCTAAGTTTGGACAAGAGGTGTGCCGTTACTTACCAGAATCCCAACTTTAGAATTGTATTAGTAGAACCAGAAATTCCGCAGAACACCGGAAATATTGGTCGCACTTGCGTAGCAACTCATTGTGAACTTCATTTGGTTGGTGAGCTGGGATTTGAAATCTCGGATGCCCAATTGAAAAGAGCAGGATTGGATTACTGGCCTCATCTTCGCTGGTTTCATCATAAAAGTTACGAAGATTGGTGGGCTCATGTTGAAAATCCAGATCGAGTCTTTTTTACCTCTGCTTTTGCTCAAAAAAAATACACCGATGTTAATTATCAAAAAGGGGATTGGTTGGTCTTTGGAAAAGAGACAAAGGGATTAGACCCTGTTATTCTTAACAAACATCATGATCGATCGTTACTTATTCCGTTGTTAGGTCCAGCTCGTGGGCTTAACCTAGCAACTGCGGTCGCTGTTGTTGCCTACGAAGGCGTTCGACAAATTGGAGTCTAGGCCTATGAAAAATTCAGCCCAGTCAGTTCTATTTTTTATGATTGTTTCTTTTTTGCCGGTCATCCCAATCTTTACAAGCTTTGTGGACCTCAGAAACTCTGTCATTTTAGACCAGAAAATAAATTGGGAAAGTGGAAGGCTTGACCAGATCAAGCTGCCAAAGCTGGGTCCTTTAAACTACGAATTTCGTTTAGAATCTGCAGAATCAAAATGGGAACCTGTGATTCACGCAAAATTCAAAATTTTAGACGATCAGCAGCAGACCCTGGCCGAAAGTCCAAACCAAGGTCTAGAGTGGAACTTGGTTCGCCCCTTTTTAGAGTTTAAGAAATCATCGGAATTAATGGCTCCACAGACTCTCGAAATTCAGTTTTTAAATTCAAATCCTGAAAAATACGAAATCAGGCTTAAAATTTCTAAGGATCGTTCTCAAATCCTCAACAAACACACTCGTCTTTTTGTGATCTTACTTGCCCTCAGTCTGGGATTATCACTGCTTGTATGGAAGCCTTTTCTGACAGTCGAGGGCAGTCCAAATTCTTAACAAATGACGCTGACAGACCTTGCAGCACCTACGGGCCGGGGCTATCCTGATGCGACTTATGGCAACAAGTTTACTTACAAAATTATTTGGTACTAAGCACGATCGTGACATGAAAAAGTTGAAGCCACTGGTTGATAAAATCAACAGCTACGAGGCTCAATATCAAAGTTTAAGTGACGATCAACTCAAAGCAAAAACAGTCGAATTTAAAAATCGAATTGCGAAAGGTGAGTCCACGGATTCCCTTTTGCCAGAAGCATTTGCTGTTTGTCGAGAAGGCTCGAAGCGAGCTTTAGGTATGCGGCACTATGATGTTCAGATGATCGGTGGAATTATTCTTCATCGCGGAACCATCGCCGAGATGAGAACCGGTGAAGGTAAAACTCTGGTTGCCACTTTACCAGTTTATCTGAATGCACTGACGGGCCGTGGTGTTCATGTCGTTTCTGTGAATGATTACTTAATCAAGCGTGATGCGGCTTGGATGGGGAAGCTTTATAATTGGTTGGGATTATCAACGGGAATTATTTTTCACGGTTTAAACGACGAAGAAAGAAAAGCCGCCTATAATTGTGATATCACCTATGCAACAAACAATGAACTCGGTTTCGATTATCTTCGTGATAATATGAAATATGATCTGGAAGATTACGTTCAGCGGGAATATCATTACGCAATTGTCGATGAGTGCGACTCAATTCTTATCGACGAGGCTCGAACGCCGTTGATTATTTCAGGCCCTGCAGAAGCTTCTACGGATAAGTACTACACGATCAACAAAGTCATTCCTCATTTGGAAAAAGAGAAACACTTTACCATCGAGGAAAAATCAAAAACAGCAGCTTTGACAGAAGAGGGTATCACAAAACTCGAGCAACTTCTGAATGTGGGAAATCTTTACGATCCTGAACACATCGAAACATTACATCACGTTTATCAGGCCCTAAAAGCCCATCAAGTTTATCGCCGAGATGTCGAATACATGGTGATGAACAATGAAGTTGTGATCGTCGATGAATTTACAGGCCGCCTGATGCCAGGTCGCCGCTGGAGCGATGGTCTTCATCAAGCCATCGAAGCCAAAGAGGGCGTAGAAGTTAAAAATGAAAACCAAACTTTAGCTTCAATCACTTTCCAAAATTATTTTAAAATGTATTCGAAGCTTTCCGGCATGACGGGAACCGCTGATACAGAAGCTGTCGAATTTAAAAAAATCTATGATTTGAATGTCTCTGTCATTCCAACGAACAAACCCATCGCAAGAGCCGATAAAGACGACGTTGTTTATAAAGATCAAAACGCGAAATACAGAGCCATTGTTAAAGATGTCAAAAGTCGAGTCGAAAAAGGTCAGCCAATTCTTATTGGTACCGTCAGTATTGAGAAATCAGAAACCCTGAGCTCTTTTTTGAAAAAAGAAGGCATTAAGCATGATGTTCTAAATGCAAAAGCCCATGAACGTGAAGCAGAGATCGTCGCGCAAGCAGGCCGCAAAGGTGCAATCACAATTGCAACAAATATGGCCGGTCGTGGAACGGACATTATGCTTGGTGGAAATGCTGAAGTGATGGCAAAAAAAACGGTTGCTGAAGACAGCCCAGAATTTGCTCAAACATTAGCAAAATTTAAACAGCAATGTGAACACGAGAGAAATCATGTGGTTCAGGCAGGCGGTCTTTACATCGTGGGAACTGAAAGACACGAATCTCGGCGTATTGATAATCAGCTTCGTGGGCGAGCAGGTCGTCAAGGTGATCCCGGAGAATCTTGTTTTTATTTAGCTCTTGATGATGATTTGATGCGGATTTTTAATGGTGAAAGAATTCAAAAAATCATGGGTATGCTTAACATCCCAGAAGATGAGCCTATCACTGCTAAGATGGTCACGCGGTCCATTGAAGGGGCACAGCGAAAAGTAGAAGGTCATCACTTCGAAGTTCGTAAAAATCTTCTCGATTATGACAATGTCATGAACCTTCAACGACAAGCTATCTACACAATGAGACGTAATATCCTAGAAGGAAAGAACATCGAAAGAACTGTTCTTGATATGCTTGGTGACGTGACGTCTGTCATTTTAGATAATTTTGTTCCAGACAAAGGCAAAAGAGAATCATGGAGTATCGAGGGTCTGACGAATGCTCTTCAGCAGCAATTTGGATTGCGATTTGATTTTAAAAACGAAGCGAATGTAGAGCTCATCACAAAAACAGTGGGTGATCAGATTAAGATCAGTTTTGATCGGCAAAAGTCAACGATGGGTCCCTATTTTGAACAAATCATGAAAATGATTTTACTTCAAGCCATCGATCAAAGATGGAAAGAGCACTTACAAATTATAGACAAACTTAAAGAAGGCATAGGTCTTCGAGGTTATTCGGGAAAGGATCCAATTATTGAGTATAAAAAAGAAGCCTACACAGCTTTTGAAAAACTCAATGATGTGATCAAGGGTGACGTGATCGAAAAGGTGATGAAAGTGCAAATTGTGGCTCAGCAAGCAGAACAAGCGCTTGAAAGCCTTCGACCAGAGGAAGCCGATATGGATGATCTGGATTTTCAACATCGATCAGCGCCAACAATTTCTCAATCCAATGGTATGGAACAACAGGGATCTTCAAATGGTGCATCACCGACTCGAAAGATAGTGATGGGTCGAAGAGCTGAGAATGATCAAGATGAACCCAAAATGAATCGGTCTGATCGCAGAAGATTAGAAAAAAATAAAAGGAAATAAATTTTGGCCAGTTGCCCAAAATGCCTTGCAAGTATAGACATTCCATCTCAATTCTTTGGTGGGCTGTTCACTTGTCCTAAATGCCAAGGTGTTTACTTTTTAGGATTTGATGGAACACCCGAGCAAAGTGCTCCTCACCAGCCCACTCAATACGAGGCTCAATCTGAACCAGGTGATCAAAATTTAGAGCAGCCACTCAATGATCAACCACAGAGCCAAATTGAAAACTACAGCCAGCGTCAAGAAGTTCCCAATTATGATCAGCCCACTCAGCAGGATCCAGTGATGAACTTAGATGATGTCGTCAGGTATGCAAACACAGACGCAGCTTCATCTCCTTTGTCATTTAAGGTTTGTATTCAGGGACTTGATCTTGTGCAGAATATCAATGAGCTCAAAGAAGTTCTATCTGATAGTAAATTGCAGATTAAATTTGAAGATTTAAGAAAAAAAATTAGAAATGGTCAATTGATCATAGATAAAATTCAACCGGCAAAAGCGGCTATTCTTGCTCAGCGCCTGAGGGCACTTGATTTTAAAATGATTTGGGAGCAAAAAATTTATGATTAATTTAATTTTAATATTATTTACCAGTTTCGCTTTGCATGCAGAAGAAGCAGAAAAACCAGTCGAGGTTCCCGTTGAAAGCTCCAGAGCAGCAAATGAATTATTGGCCTTAGAAAAACAGGTGGCAGCCACAGGTGCAAAAGTGACTGGCAAAGAAGCCTCTGTTTTAAGTTTAATCGAACAAAAAAAAGTTGAAGCCGATCCTGCAAAAGTTGCTGAAATAATCAAGCTGCTTCAGCAGGAGCACAACGATTTGAAGCAGTTAATTAAAGAGCATGACTCAAAACTAACAGTGCTCAAGTATCGGTTCCCCGAGCGTGGTTCGACCTTTGATCGAAAGTACAAAAGATTTAGTTCAAAAAGTTTAGAGCAAATGGAGCAGGCTGCTGGTGTTGAAAAGCAACTTCATGACGCTCGAAAAAAAGTGAAAAAAGTTTATGGAATCGATACAAGAAACACCAGCCAAAAGCCAGGGAGTGAAACAAAAACTCAGCAGAATTCAATCACTCATCCGACGGTCATTTCAAAATGATTTAGCGAATGGGTTCGAACTGAGGTACAACGCGCACTTTGTCCTCTTTTCTTACTTTTTTCTCGAAACGTGCTTCTTCAAAAGCAGCTTCATTTCTTGAATTGACGATCTCTTGATGGGTCAAAATATCTTGAATCGCATTTTGACGATCTACGAAAGCAGCTTGCTTTTCAGCTGGTGCTTCATAGGGTTCACCCACATACGTTGCAAGGCCATTTGTGAAGTGGATTTCTTTTTCGAAGCGAAGATCATTATGGTAATAAACAATAAACCACCGGTCTTTGCCATGGAACCTAGTCACGGCGCGAGGGCCGCCAATGGCTTCTAAAACTTGGTCTTTGTCCATACCAGTTTTAACACTTTCAAACGCTTTGTTCATATTGGTTTGGCAGCCGGAAAGAAAGAGCGTGGCTAACAGCAGGCTTAAGAGATGAAATTTCCCCATAGGTCTAGGTTATCTGAGGTGAATAAGATTTGCACTTTGAAATCATTTTTGAATCAATATGAGACGGTATTTACATCCACTCAACTGCAACTGCAGTCATGGATAGGCCTCCGCCAGAGCCAACGAACATCAATTTATCCCCGGACTTTAATTTCTTATCTTGGACGGCATCTGCCAAGCACATTCCGATCGAGGCACTTCCCGTATAACCATAGGATTGCATAATGAGATGGGCTTTTTCGCGGGGGAGTTCTAGCTTATCCATGGTTTCATAAATACTTTGAACGTTAAACTGCGTGATAAAAAAGTGACTAATTTCTCGGTGGTTCCATCCCGCCATTTCCGAGGCTTCTTTCACTAACCCCGGCCAGTAATTTCCATTGGTTTCAGGTGGAATTCTTTTTGGAAATGAAAGCAAATGTTCTTTTTTGTCCAGGATATCTTGATTGAACGTCTTATAAGAACCGCCTGCGTAAATTCCCATGTAATCATGAAATTCGCCCAGTGATTTATAAGCAGCCGCCTTTATGCCTGTGAATTTTTCGGTGGATTTCAGAACCACTGCCCCGGCACCATCAGCAAACAAAGTTGCAATTTTGTAATCCTCTAAGTTGAGCCATTTGCTCATGGCGTAAGCGCCAACAACTAATACATTCTGAATTTTAGAGTCGGTTTGTATAAATCTTCGTGCGGTATCTAGAGCTGTGACAAAGCCTGCACAGGCTGCATTGATGTCAAATGTGCCTGCGTGGGTCGCTTGAATTTTATGTTGAACGACTGAGGCTGTTGAGGGTGATAAATAATCAGGAGTATCTGTTGCAACGATAATTAAATGAAGCTCATTTGCAGTAACATTCGCATTTTTCATTGCCTGTTGAGCAGCCGGTAGAATCAAATCTGAAGTTGTTTGATCTGAACTCATCCAATGTCTTTGATAGATGTTTCTTTGTTCTTTTAAAAAAGTGTCGATATCTTTTTTGTAAAGCTCATTAAAAAATTGATTGGTGACAATTCTTTCTGGGGCGTAAAGGCCTGTTCCTGCAATGTAAGCCTGTGGCATAAAAGCTCCTTGGTCAAACTTAAGGGCTCTCAAAACTGTGTGGCAAAGTCACTTAAAATAGCAGGTGCTTTAGCTCTAGAAATGACATTCCAAATTATGAGATTCAATTGGCCCGCGAAGACCCTCTGTGACATTGAAATAAAATGATAAAACTACAATTTGATCTCTCGAATAAAAAAGTCGTCGTAACAGGTGGAGCCTCTGGAATCTGTTTCGAAATCAGCCGAATGTTTCTGCAATCGGGTGTCAGCGTTGATGGTGGATTGACACTTTAAAAAATAAAAAATGGGTCTATTTAAAAACTAACTTAAATATTGATGAATCATTTGACCCATCTTGGATGGGCTTTCTACGTTCAAGCAATGACCAGCGCCCTGGATCAAAACAAATTTCGATCCGGGTACTAAAGTCGCAATTTCTTCAGCATCTTTTCTAGGAAGCAAAACATCCTGATCACCAAACAAAACTGTGATTGGAGTTTTGATCCGAGGAAAAATTGAAGTCGAATCTAAACTTCGCAAGGCTTGAATCATCAAGGATCCAGTTTTTTGGACCGATTGAAATGTATCTGCCACAATCACGTTTTTGAAAAAATCAGACTGAAAATCATTTCCATGAATTGTGAAACCAATGATTGCAGCCGTGAGCTCTTGGCTGCTTTTCATTTCTTCGTATTTTTCTAAAACAAGCTCATCAAATTGAATTCCGTGGGCACCCACAGGATTAAGTAATAAAGCTTTTTCGAATGTAAATTGAGGTTGAGCCATCAAATAACAAGCAAGTAATCCACCCGTCGAATGACCCATAATTCGAGCCTTCGATTTTAACTTTAAATGACTTAAAATTTCAGAGTAAGTTTGAATGAGTTTTGAGATTTCAATTTTTCCTTGAACGGCAGGGCTTGCACCGCAGCCAGGAAGTTCTAAAAATACCAATTTACCATTAAGACCGTTCTGCGGCCATTGGGTTTTTGCAAACTCGATACTGGGATGCCACCAACGGCTCGTGGCAAGGTTTCCATTTAATACAACAAGATCATAGGGAGCTGCGTTCTCGAGGACTTGGTAGGCGATTTCGAAGTTTTCGGATTTCCAATTCTTCATCAGTAGGCTCCTTTGAAAATTATCGAGTTTTGTTGAACTCGAGAGTGATTGGATTTGCAACGAAAGTGTCACCGTTAAACATGACAGGCTGACCATCTACAATGCCCTTAATCAACTGAGTCGTAAATCTGGGGAAGACGTCTGGTAGTTTGTGTTCAGAGAATTTAACAAAAACACGGCTCGCCTTTGCTGCTCGAGGAATGGCGTTCCAGTAATTCACAAAAATATCCTTGGGAATGTACTGATCGTTTTCGGCCAAAATTAAATGAACTCCATTTCGCGGAAGACTTCGAGTTTCCTCGATGGGCTGGTAAGTTCGAATGCCCTGAACGATACGAGTAATGCCTTCAAGTTTGTAAGGGTTTTCTAAGCTTGAAATTTCAGCAAAAGGGTAGGTCGAATAAACCATCTGGCGAATAAAATAATCAGTCAGTTGCTCGTCCG
>Ga0164292_10002771_pt1 | contig 14272 bp, 9 predicted proteins | sample GEODES117metaG_FD_111486 | JGI IMG/M metagenome (GOLD analysis project Ga0164292, IMG submission 111486) | Eutrophic lake water microbial communities from Lake Mendota, Wisconsin, USA - GEODES117 metaG | ecosystem: Environmental > Aquatic > Freshwater > Lake | place: USA: Lake Mendota, Wisconsin... | reverse complement strand
GGTTATACAAAAACCTCAGCCGAGAGGTCTTGGGGGCGATAGCGATTCCTGATCGGTTCGATTACGTCGTGCAGGAATTCATCGACCTGTTGAGGTGCCCTGCCCACGTGTCGATTCGGATCGGCAAGCGAGTCGATGTCAACTGCCGAAAATGCTGGGTCCCGCTTCAGTCGCTCGAGTAAATCGTTGTCAGCCGCTTCCGTCTTAACCCGTGAGGCGGCAGCTTGACTGTGTTGGCGGATAGTCTCGTGGAGCTCCTGGCGATCTCCACCCGCCGATACTGCGGCCATCAAAATCGCTTCGGTTGCCATAAATGGCAATTCGGCTGCCAGATTGCGCGCGATCGTTTTTGGGTAGACGACGATCGATTCAGAAATGTTTTGCATCAGAACCAATGCCGCATCGATCGCCAAAAAAGCTTGGGGAATTACTAGCCGTCGATTCGCGCTGTCGTCGAGCGTTCGTTCGAGCCATTGTGTTGCCGCAGTAGCCGCCGCGTTGGGCTGCAGGCACATGACGAACCGGCTGAGCGCACAGATCCTTTCGCTCCGCATAGGGTTTCTTTTGTAAGCCATGGCGGAACTACCGATCTGATCCTTCTCGAAGGGCTCTTCGATCTCCTTTCGATTAGCCAACAGACGAATGTCAGTTGCCGTCTTGTGGAGGCCCTGGGCGATGCCACTTAGGGTGTCGAGGATTTGGCTATCGACTTTCCGGGGGTAGGTCTGGCCAGTTACCGGGTAGACCTCGGAGAAGCCCAGTTCTTTAGCTATCGCCTCTTCAAGTTGACGCACCTTTTGGTGATTGCCCTGAAACAGTTCGAGAAAGCTCGCCTGAGTGCCTGTTGTACCTTTTGTCGATCTAGCCCGCAGAGTATCGAGGCGGTACTCGACTGACTCCAGGTCCATGACCAAGTCATAAATCCAGAGACAGCAACGCTTGCCGACGGTAGTTGGTTGCGCGGGCTGTAAATGAGTAAACCCCAAGCAAGGAACGGATCGATTTGTCTGGGCGAAACGGGCTAGTCGGTCAATGACCGCAGCTAGTCTGGCCGCAGTCAAACGAAGGGCATCGCGGATTAAAATCAGATCAGCATTATCCGTTATGTAGCAACTTGTGGCGCCAAGATGGATGATCGGCTTGGCGGATGGACACTGATCGCTGTACGCATGGACATGTGCCATCACGTCATGCCTTAATTTCTTCTCGTAAGAAGCGGCAACTTCTAAGTTCAATTTATTCTGATTGGCACGAAGTTCGGCAATTTGTTCGTCACTGATGGGTAGGCCAAGCAATTTTTGATTGACCGCTAAAGCCACCCAAAGCTTTCTCCAAATGTGAAAGCGTCGCTCGTTTCCCCACAGTCGGGCCATTTCACGAGAAGCGTATCGTGAGATGAGCGGGTTTTCGTAAACAGATTCGGCGTGCATTGAGGGATCCGGTAGTGAACTTGTGTGCGAGATATAAGTTGACTGCCAAGTGAAGGTAGCATTCCCAACAATTCCCTTGGCTTTCCGCTTACGTGGCCTGCCTAAGTAGATCGGCATTTCCGCGTCTCAACCGATTCGATAAGATAAGGGGTGAGGGTGGTATGAGCCAGACGAACCACGAAGAGATCTCTGGCTTGCAGTTGAGTGAAACCATGCAACGACGGTGTGTTTTTCAGGCTTCAGTATGATCCGAAACCTACGGCAATCGCACCGAAACCGCCTCGCTGAGCGACGGTTGGCTTTCGGGCTGTTTAAAGCATCCGAAGTGAGAACTACCCAGCCAGCCTACAGGGCCAGAGCAAAAGGGCGCTTAAGGGGTCAGTTATTCCCGTTGCTGGGTCTGGTTTGCGCGTTTTTTTCTATGCCCTCTTCGCTGGCAGAGGAGTATGCGTCTGCTCTGCGTTTTGTTCCTGAGGAGGCGGTGGGTTTAGTCAGGGTGCCTAATGTGCCCGAACTCCGAAAGGCTTGGGAGAGCACGACGCTGTTCGCATTGACTCAAGACTCTTCGATGAAGCCCTTTATGGACTTTCAAAGGGACAGGTCAGCGCAGGATACCAAGACGCTCGGTTTCGATCTTGGCATTCGTCCTAAAGACCTCCTTGAGATCGCGTCAGGGGAGGCTGTATTAGCGTGGTTGCCGTTCGACGACCCACGACGACCGTTTGCTTTGGTGGCTGTTATCGACATCCGGGGCCAAGCTACGCAGGTGAAAGAACTTCTTCAGCGTGTGGATTCGGAATTGCGCACGAGGGGAGCAACAATTCAGGACACCGCATTCGGTGGCCAGAAGATAAGCCGGTATTCGTTGAAGCCATCGCCGGGCCAGATAAAGATTGATGAAATTGCTGTTTTCCACGACGAGCAAAGGTTGATCGTTGCGGATCGTGAATCTCTCGTCGTTTCCTTTCTCGAAGCGATTCAAGGCAAGGCTGCACGGCCCAAACTGCTCGATACCCCTGACTTTATTGGTGTCCGCGAACAGACACAAATGCACACGGTGCCAAGCCCTGACAACGGAGGTGCTGATGGCACGGTAGGGCTTGAGTGGTTTGCCCGGCCTCTGCCCATGGGGCGAGTCATCAAGGCTGCTGCGAAGATTGATCGTGGCAAGCAAGTCGACATACTAAGTTTACTCGAGCGCCAAGGCTTTGACGCTGTTGCAGCAATAGGAGGTCAGATTACCGTTGGACACGGTGATTTCGATCTTGTCCATAAAGGATTCGTTTGGGCCCCACCAATCGCTGGAGCACCTGACAGGTTTAGATTGGCTGCCCGAATGTTGCGTCCTGTTAACTTGCCATCTTCAGAAATTCCTGATTGGGTGGGTTCAAAGATCGCCAGTTTCACTCGGATAAATTGGGAGTTACCGGAGGCCTTTTGGTACGCCGAGTCACTCGTGGACGATGCTTTTGGCGAACCGATCTTTAGAGATATCCTAAACGACATCAGGGATGATCAGTTGGGCCCGCAAATAGATATCGCTAAAGACGTGATCCCAAATCTTGGGAACAGGATCATGGTCCTCAGCGATAATCGGATGCCGGCAGATATGCGCAGTGAGAGAATGTTGGTAGCGGTAGAAGTGCGTGATGCGAAGACGCTACGCAAAGTTGTGCAGAAAACAATGGAGGTTGATCCGGACGCTACGGCGGTCCCGACCGGCATTCCTGGGGTCGATGTTTATAGAGTTCTACGGAAGGAGGAAACCGGGGACTTCGAGGCCGAACTCTTTGATCCCGTCGACGATAAAACGGGTCCCGAACCACCAGCCCCGCTGCTAAATGAATGGGCGATTACGGTGCTCGATGATCCAGACGCATCCGCAAACCCGACGATGCCTGGTTATCTCATTTTTTCATCTCACCCTGAGTTGCTTTCCGAGACGGTCACCCGCTTTGGCACGAAAAAGCCCGACGACTCCCTGGGTAACGATTCCGCCGTGATGTCCATTCACAAACACCTTACGAGATTGGCCAGCGATCACGTAAGCGGTGACCATGCCTTCATCCGTTATGCAAGAACGGATTTGGCAATGCGAGCGAAATACTCTTTGATTCGGGAAGGCCGATTACGCGAGAGTGATTCTGTTCTAGCTACCTTGTTTAGGCGATTGTTTGTATCAAAAGGGGAGAGCGCAAAGGAGCTTGGAACTGATCGTTTGCCTGAGTTCGAAAAAGTACAGAAATTTTTTAGGCCTGCGGGAAGTCTTTCCCAAGCGACTGAATTGGGTTGGACGCTCGATGGCTTTCTTATTAAGTGAGCAGAGACAGCAACAGTTAAGTTAGGGAGGGGAACTACCAGAAGCTGCTGCAGGTCATCTTGAGTCTGAATCGCTACAACCGATCGTAGCGAACACATTGATAAGCAGTTGCGTATAGGGAACATCGGAGTCTCTCGCGAAGTCTATGCCAAAAACTTTAGGTTACGACCGCGACCTTAACTTCGCCTTTTCCGGCAATAATCGGATTCCGTTTCGATAGTTCAAACTGTGGACTGTCTGTAAGGTTTCGAAGACAGAGTATCTATGATCTAAAAGGACGGTACAGGTCCAAGCTTGCGCGTCCCATGAGTTGCGCGTAAATTTTTACGATCGCCCCGCGACCTTTGACGAGGCTTTCTTCGAGTTGGCCTACGTCCGATAGGGTGATGTCTTCAAGCGTAAAAAAGTAAGGAGATAAGCTGCATGTATTCAGGCCAGATACGGCAGTATCGTCTGTCTCGACTGGCGACCAGAGCACGGCTTCGAAATCGAGAAGCTTACCTTTGGTTTTGGGGCCTTCGGGATCGGACGCTACTACTTCCAGGTGAACATGGAAGTCAGGTGGTACATCGCCATCGATTTCGAAGTCGTCATTGTCGTCTTTAGTGGCTGTTTTGTCTGGCCAGTTCTCGTTGTTCGCGGCCCCTGTTGATTCTCGCTGTGAAGTATCGATCGATTCGTCGAAGACGCTCGCCTCAACGAACTCAATTTTTGATACCCGATGACCGTTCAAAATGCGATCCTGCAATAAATCGGTCTCGATGAGCTTTCGAGGCCCGGCGTTTAGCCAATCTCTTACCGCGATAACTTGCATGTTTGAAAAACTATCGAGCGAGTCAGGGTCTTGTGCGTGAATAGCAGACCAAGCGAGAACTGACAGGGCTCGACTGGGCAACAGCGATATTGGCGTTTCCTCGATGGTTCGCAGGTAGTCACAGGTCTGGCCGCCACCGATCACAGTCACTTCGTAGCCAAGAAAGCGACCATACAATGCAGCTTCTAGCGCCAAGGGGCCGCTACCAAATATTCCGATTCGTCCGGGAGGATCGAGCGTCATTCCGGTTCGATCGATCTCGTGTTCTAGATTCATACGATTTTGCAATGTGAAGAAGTAAGGCCACGCCCGGGAGAAAACGGTGAGCAGTCGAGCGGTGGCGTACGACCCTCAACCAAATCAGCAATCAGCTCGCCGGTGACCGGTGCTAAGTGTATTCCACTTCGAAAATGGCCAAAAGCAACGTAAAGGTTCTTTGTTGACGGTACTCGTCCAAGCATGGGTCTACCGTCGAAGCTGGCGGGCCTAAGGCCTGCCCAGCTCGAGGATGGAGCAATTGTCTTTAGGCTAGGTATAATCTGCCCTCCCCAATCGGATAGCGTCTTAATCGACTCGGGAGTCGTTTGAATATCAAAGCCAGCCTCTTCTTCGCAGCTTCCTACTAAAAGGGTGCCATCGGTTCTTGGTACCAAGTATCTGTGGCCCTCATTGATGATCGGAATCGTGAACGGTTGAGCAAGTTGGTACATCAGCATTTGTCCGCGGATGGGTATTACGCTCAATTCAAGTCCCATGTCTTTGCCCGCTAGTCCACTCCAAGCCCCGCAGCAGAGGATGATCGTTCCGGTTTCTGTGTGCGCAGGTATCGAGCCAACGCCCAACTTTGAGTTCCATTCGAAGGTGACTCTGTCAATGTGACGAGCAAGCTTGCCCCTCACGTTCTCTTCGATGGTGACACCCGCTTTACGACAAGCGGTTGCCAGGCCCTCGCACAAGGAACGCGGTCGAATCTGCCAGTCGTCTGGGACCCACAGTGCTGTCTTTTTGCCTGGTGACGCGATCCACTCCTTCAGTTCTGGGCAGACGCGTTTTAATTCGTCCGCATCGATGATTTTTGACTCTATGCCCAAGTCCCGCATTTGATTAGCGGAAGCGATCAGTGCTGCTGTCTCTCCTACTGTACTGGCCAGATAGACCCCTCCCGATCTGAGCAGTCCCAAATCGATATCGCTGATCTCCGATATCTTAGTTGCCCAAGAAGGATAGAGTTTGTGGCTCCTGGCACGAAGGACGTCCACCGGATCGATCGCCTCATGGTTCGCTATAGCCGGAAGAATGCCCGCCGATGCGGACGAAGCACCTGAACCTAAGGTACTGCGCTCAAGAACTTTTATTGTTTTTCCTCGGTTTGCCAATTCCCACGCAATACTGAGGCCAATAACGCCTCCCCCAAGTATGGTTACTTCCATTGGCGTTTACCGAATACAGCACTGTCAAAATCAAATAGGAATCTGATCATACCGCCAGTTGGTTGGAAACTTCCGGGACTTTGTAATATCGTTGAGAGATTCGTGCTCCAGCAGTTCCCTAGGGAAGCCAATTTCTTGACGGATTGCCATCGGTTTTACGGTCACTCCGAAGGGTAATCGCTACTCCGTCTCGCGTCGACATTTGGCACAGGACGGATTGGGAAAAGCCCAAGGAGTCACCTTGTTTTATAAATCTACATGAGTTTTCGCTATTTGCGACTCCCGGTCGTGCATAGGGGAATAGCGACTGTCTCTAAGGAAAGTACCCCGCCGTCCGATGGGTTAGTTTGTGCAAAAACTGACCGTTAATCGCCGTAATATCCCCATCAAGGAAACGGCTAAAGCTCTGTCAAAACCAACTACAAAATGTTAGCAACACGCCGACACATGGCCTATAATCCCATACTGGGAAGGCCGTTCGAATCTCTTGTGTTCTCATCTGTTTTTAGCGGGAGATGGGCCCAATTCGCCAATCGACTGTACATCTTTAGCCCGTCGTGTTTCGAATCGTTCCGTATGATAGCACAGGTTGACTCCACACGTTTCGTCGAATTGGTCGCCAAAAGTCGGCTTGTCGATCATGCTGCGCTTGAAAAATTTCTCGCTCAGTTTCGAGATCGTTTCGGGCCTGAGTTGCCTCAGGACGTCGGTCAGTTTTCCCGAGCGATGGTTGACGCAGGTTTACTTACCGCTTGGCATTCGGAGAAGTTGCTTGCCGGTAAATACAAGGGTTTTTTCCTCGGGAAGTACAAACTGTTGGGCCATATCGGTACCGGCGGTATGAGCAGTGTTTACCTTGCCGAGCATACTCGTCTGCACGACAAGCGAGCAATAAAAGTTTTGCCCCGGACTCGAGTAAAGGATGCGACTTACTTGGCTAGGTTCCAATTAGAGGCCAAGGCGATTGCATCGTTGAATCATCCGAATATCGTTCTGGCATACGATATTGACAACGAAGGTGATGTTCACTACATTGTGATGGAGTATGTCGAGGGGATCGACCTCCAGGGTTTGGTCCGAAGAGATGGCCCCTTGCCGCCCGTTCAGGCGGCACTTCTTTTGGCACAAGCTGCAGACGGCCTGCAGCATGCACACCAGCGGGGCGTCATACATCGGGATGTCAAACCCGCCAATTTACTACTTGACCTCGAAGGTAAGATCCGTCTCCTCGACATGGGTTTGGCACTTGTTTCTGCAGAGGAAGAGTCTCTTACCGTTTTGCATAACGAGAATGTGCTTGGTACGGCCGATTATTTGGCCCCAGAGCAGGCATTGAATAGTCATCAAGTGGATCATCGTGCCGACATTTATGGTTTAGGCTGCACACTCTATTTCTTGCTTACCGGTCGACCTCCTTTCCCCGGAAGGGACTCTCGCTCAGAGAATTGCCAAGCACCAAAAGGTGATGCCAACTTCGATACGGAAACTCAGGGAAGACTGCCCTGGTGAGTTGGAGGGTATCTGTGTGAAGATGATGCAAAAAGAGGCGAAGTATCGCTACCAGTCTGCAGCCGAAGTTGCGGATGCCTTACGTAAGTTTGCTTCTTCCGCGATGGAGGGCGACGGTTATGAGCTGTCGCCGCTGGCCTCTCGCGTTCCTGTTTCGAAGTTCTCGCCTTCCGGGGCCGTCGCTAATTCCGCAGGCGTACGGGGAACGAGTTCAAAAGTTTCCCAAGTCGAAAAGCAAGATACGATTGCAGCCAAGAATGACGATACGATTTCGGGCGGACGCGATCAAAAGGGCCGACGAGAGTTAACAGAAACGGGTAGCGGACGGCTTGTCGATACAGGTATGAAATCCGCGTTGGAGTTGTTCGGAGACAGTTTTCTTGATCTGGAAATAGAATCTGGTTTCCGAGGGAATCCATCATCAAAGACCAGTCGCAATTCACTTTCGAAGGGTGCACAAGCCGGAACAAGCGAAGTGGCAACGCGAGAAAATTCAGCAACACCCGGTAAGGCTGTTTCCGGCATTTCGCGTCCAAATCACTCGGGTAGGCGACTTCAAGTTGGCGACCCTTCGAATGTTGAAAAGAAGCTTGCCAAGTCCCAGCCACTTTCTTTGAAGTTGTTTTTTCTGATGGCACTTCTTTTAGTCATAGCCATCATTGCAGGATATATCTTGGCAAAGCTTACATCTTAGTAACTGCTAAGTGGTTGGTGGATTCCGCAAAGCCATGTCGGCAGATAAAGTCGTTGTATACAGAGCTAGCCTGTCGGTCTATTTTCAAGACGTCCATTAAGCATGTCGGTTGTCGTTGAAAAAGAGTATCGATTCATTCCGCCCCATCGCGGAAGCCTTATCCCTTCGCTGATTCAGCGGTTTAGGCTCGTCGATCTTTATTTGGCCCGAAAGTATGGAGTAGTCGAACATGAGTGCAGAAACCTTCATCGTTTCATGCAAGCTTGCCAAGAAGGTAAGTCAATTCTGCTTGCGCCAAATCATTGTCGCTATTCTGATCCTCTTGTGCTAGGCTGGCCAGCGAGGCACGCGAAGACACATCTTTTTGCGATGGCAAGTTGGCACTTATTCTCTGCCAGTAGGTTTCAAGCATACGCTATCCAAAAAATGGGGGCGTTTAGTATCCTAAGAGAAGGAATCGATCGGCAAAGTTTAGAGATGGCGATCGATATCTTGGGGAGGGCCGAACGCCCTCTAATACTATTTCCCGAGGGAGCAACCACCCGCAGCAACGATAGGTTATATCCCCTCTTGGACGGGGTTGCATTCATCGCCAGGTCGGCAGCAAAGCGAAGGGCGAAGCACGATAGCGGATCGGTTGTGATACAACCAGTTGCGATCAAGTACCTTTACCGCGGGGACATAGCGACTTGGGTCGCTAACGCGATGGGTAGGTTGGAAAAAGAGTTAGGCTGGAGGCCAACAAAAGGTCAGTGTTTATCAAGTCGCGTAAAACGAATAATCATCGCTGTTTTTGCGATGTGTGAAGTGCGTTATTTGGGTCGAACTGCCACTCGTTCGTTCCACTTTAGAAAGGACGATTTGGTAAGGACTCTTCTTGACCAAGCCGAATCGCGCTATGGGCTTTCATCCAAAGAGGAAATAGAACCGCTGACCCGAATTCGTAAGCTTCGGTCGACTTTGTCCACTACACTGAGTAGTTCTTCGTCGTTGAAAGAACGAGAGGTTGGGCGACACTATGCTGATATCGCAGATCTGGCCCAGAGGCTTCATTATTTTCCTCACCGATGGCTGGATAAGAGCCTGATATCCGAGACCGAAATTCTCGAAGCTCTGGAAGGGCTCCAGGAAATCTTGTTGGGTAGGCCTGATTTTCCAGGTCCGTTCAAGGTGATTATCGATTTCGGAGAACCCATACCTGCCACCCCAGATCGTTGTCCGCGGGGTGATGCAGACCCGTTGCTCAGTCAACTGGCTCAGTCTTTGTCCTCGATGCTGGGTAAGCTCGCTTGCGAGTCCCGATTTGTCGACCTTAAAACGATAGATCGTCTTGATCGACAAAAATGAATTCGTTGTCGTAAGGCGGGCACATCGCCTCTAAGGTGCGTTTAGCGGAGCCCGGATGGGCTTCGGCAGCAGGTAGACGGGTGGCTTTTTGTGATTATCTCCTACGCCCGCTTCCATCGCTTGCTATCATCCTCGAAATAATCAACACCGGCACACTTTTCGCCGTAAAAAAATAAGCTATCGTCTAATCATGAATTTCGCTGTCGCCAAAACCTGACAGTCCTTATACCGGACGAATGAGATGTTGGCGACTACGGGGCGGTTAGCAGATGCTTCTGCGGTGGTAGGTAGAAGTTATTTGGAGAATTTGTCCACAACAGCGACCATTTCGCTTGGCGGATAATGAGTACTATTTCGAGAGATCTTCCTACAGGAACACTTTCATGGCTAAGTGCAAATTAGAGTATGTTTGGCTAGACGGCTATCAACCAACCCAAACCCTCCGCAGTAAAACTAAAGTCGTCGAAAATTTCAGCGGGCGAGTCGAGGATGCCGACTATTGGTGTTTCGACGGTTCAAGCACTCAGCAAGCCCCCGGTGGCAGCTCGGATTTGATCCTCAAGCCAGTTTTCGTATGCCCAGATCCCGGTCGCTTGGGTGGGCACGGGTTTCTAGTCATGTGTGAAGTGTTGAACCCAGATCGAACCCCGCATCGGACTAACGGGCGAGCCACAATTGACGATGACGACGAGGATTTTTGGTTCGGTTTCGAACAGGAGTACACTCTCTGGGATCCTGAGACGCAAAAGCCTGTCGGTTTCCCTTCGTCTGGTTATCCAGCACCTCAAGGGCCGTACTACTGCAGCGTAGGGACGGGTAAGGCAGTTGGGAGACCAATCATCGAAGAGCATCTTGAGTTATGTCTTCAGGCAGGCCTGAATGTTGAGGGTATAAACGCGGAGGTTATGAAGGGGCAGTGGGAATTCCAGGTTTTTGCCAAGGGTGCAAAGCTTGCTGGTGATCAGGTATGGTTGGCAAGGTACCTGCTCGAGCGCACGGCGGAGAAATACGACGTCGTGATTAATTGGCACTGCAAGCCGGTCAAAGGCGATTGGAACGGAAGTGGTATGCATGCGAATTTTAGTAATTCACTCTTGCGCACTTGCGGAAGCAAGGAAGTCTATCATTCCGTTTGTGAAGCCTTTCAGCCAAGAATCAAACAGCACATTGATGTGTACGGGGCGGATAATAACCAAAGGCTAACCGGACTTCACGAAACGCAGTCGATTGATAAGTTCAGTTACGGCGTCTCGGACAGGGGAGCATCAATTAGGATACCGATCGCAACGGTAGAACGCGGTTGGAAGGGTTGGCTAGAGGATCGTCGCCCTGCGAGTAACGCCGATCCTTACATGGTTGCCAGTGCCATTATTTCTACCGTCAAAATGGCCAACATCCAGGTTGCGGTTTGATGGTTGTGCCCGAACTTGTTGTGGTTGCTTTTTAGCCATATTTTTGGCTACGAGCCCGGTTCCTGTTTTAGGGAGCCGGGTTTTTTACCCGCCGTGCAAATTTCAAATCCGGTCGACGCTCCGGATTACTTGTTTCGACCCGTTGGTTGGGAAGGGACTGCGTTCGCAAGGTCGCCAGCGGGCCAGCGAGGCGGGCGGAAGGAATTGTTAGGAAGACGAAACGAAGTTGCGACAGTGAATCCGATTCGGTCTATGGCGGGCGAATCTTTCAGGAAAGATGCGATGCTAAATACGGTGCGGCCGGGTAGGATCTGCCAACCGACAATCGCTGAAGCAACCAAGGTCGTTTTCCGATATGGCTTGGACCACGTCGGCGATATGAATTTATTTAGATGCTTTGATAGTTCCGATCATTAATTGATTCATTCGTCGATCGGCCGGCGAGTAACTCATGAGAGCGTCTCGAATCTTGATGCGAGCGGTCGAGGGACGGCTGGGAAGCTACGGAGCTTGGCAGGCCATTAAAAAGGCGTCGTCAGTCTCCTACTCGCCAGCATCCGCCTGAACATGTTGGATCAGGAGATGACGCTTCGGGTGGTTACTGTATTTCTCGGTGCGTTGATTGGGTCTTGATCTTGCGTCGAAGCCGGAAATTGGCGAGGCATGCGATGGATGTAGCCGCAGTGATTATGGAGGTTGAATTGACTTAGGCCACCAACTTCGACAAAACGGCCCTGAGACAAGCATCGCAAGGTGTGAAGTTTCTGGGGGAGCGTGATCGGTTTGGTGTGAATCCGGTTCGAGACGGGAGGTCGCACCTTAAGACTTTCTGTTTAAGTCACTAACTCCCCCCAGCAGGCAAGAGAACTTGGCCCAGATAATTGCTGACTTAGGAACCGCTGTAAGGCGGGGCCGGGTAAGCTACTTCCAAACGCTCAGCCACAAGGGGTTTTATGCGAGTTGGCAGGCTGGATTCGGATGCGATTTCGGGCCAATTCGGCCTCGCCTTGTGGCACAAACTTGATCGCCTCATCCAACCCGAATGCGGCAGTCGGCGTCCTAAGAGCACTCTACAAGATTCGCGTAACGTAGTGGCTGACCCCATTTAAACATTACGTTAGCTTAGCCGTCAGCATGGGCTAACTCGCGGAGTTTGTCCTATTTGACATGAGCGAGTAGGAAGCCAGAGTCCTTGCCAGTCGCACCTGAGAAAAAAGCGCACGAGCCATACATCTGCCCCATAAGGGCCCGTCCACAAATAAACTACCGAACTGCTATAGGAGAGGTTACGGTGTTTCGTAGACAATGCGGGATTGCAAGACGCTCAAATTATCAATGGACTGGAACAAAAATTCAACGCGCTCGTCGGAGACCTCGATCAACGTGGGCGGCGTCGCTGGGCTGCTACCGAAGCGCTCGCTTTAGGCTACGGTGGGATTACCGCAGTATCGCTCGCAACGGGACTTTCCGATCGTACCATACGCAATGGTATCAAAGAACTGCAGAGCGATGACCCGTTGCCCAGCAACCGACAGAGACGCGCCGGTGGTGGGCGAAAGCCATTGGAAGATAGTCAGCAAAATCTGGTCGCAGCAATCGACGGACTTGTCGAACCGACCGAGCGTGGTGATCCACAGTCGCCACTGCGTTGGACGTGTAAGAGCTTAACCAACCTTCAACAGGAGCTTCGCTCTCAAGGATACACAGTGAGCCGAATGAAGATTTCCAAGGTTCTTCGTTCGCTCGGAAACTCTCTGCAAGGTAATCGCAAGACTCGATAAGGCACGGACCATCCCGACCGCAACGCACAGTTTGAACACATTGCTCGCCGGGTCCGTGCCTGCCAACGGGGAAAGCGCCCGGCGGTATCGGTTGATACCAAAAAGAAAGAAATTCTTGGAAAAAAGGCAAATGCTGGCAAGGAGTACCGCCCAAAAGGAGAACCGCTGGAGGTCGACACGCACGACTTTCCGGACAAGAAACTTGGTAAAGCGATTCCCTACGGCGTTTACGATATTGAATCCAACGAAGCATGGGTGTCTGTTGGCATCAGTTACGACACCGGTGAATTTGCCGTGGAAGCGATTCGTCGCTGGTGGCAACAACTGGGCAAGCAGCGGTACTCGAAACCGAAGCGACTTCTGGTGACAGCAGACAGCGTTGGGAGCAACGGCCATCGAAATCGACTTTGGAAATATGAACTGCAGCGATTGGCCGACGAAACCGGCATGACGATCGAAGTATGTCACTATCCGCCGGGCACTAGCAAATGGAACAAGATCGAACATCGGCTGTTTTGTCATATCACTCGCAATTGGCGAGGTGTACCACTGGAAAGCCATCAAGTTGTTGTCAGTGAGTTCCACTCGAACCAACGAAGGGCTCGAAGTTGATTGTCGGCTAGATTCCAATGCCTATCGCAAAGGGCTAAAAATTAGCGACGCAAAGATGTCTGAAGTGAATATCAAACGCCATGCTTTTCATGGCGACTGGAACTACGAAATCAGGCCTTGGCAACTTGGGTAGTTTATTTGTGGATGGTCCCTTAGTAGCTTTCTGTGAGAGGCTCGAGTAAGCGGTCGCTCCGCTGACTCAACCCCGTTCGAGTGCCATTTTACCAACCGAGGACGTCAAAGGCTTGAATGGCGGGAAAACGGTTATCTGCCCGATTGGTCATTGATAAATCCATCAACCATCAGGAAAGCCACCGGATCGGAAAGGAATGATAGGCGGTAAAGGAGTTACTCTGATCCGCATAAGCGGTTACCATCAAGAGGTACAGATCACACCCAAGCTACCCGGTACATCTGATGGAACCTGCCATCCTCCTTTCAGGCACTGACCCCGACCTTCCCAGCAATCCACCAACAGGTCGAAATCGTTACTCTAACATTCGAGAGATGGCTCGTGGATCAACTGCCCAGTTGAGAAGTGCGTTTGACACCATAATAGGGAGAACGGTGGCGATTAAGTCCCTGCTACCTGAGCAATTTGGTAATCAAGTGGAGCGACGTCGATTGTTGCGGGAGGCCAGAGTAACGGCGCAGTTACAGCACCCTGGAACTGTGCCGGTATATGATATAGGGGATGATGATTTGTGGGGTGTGTACTTCACCATGAAGAGGATCTCTGGAGAAAATCTTTTTGAAGTTTTAAAAAGGATCGCTAGAGGTGATCAGCGGACTGTCCAGGCTTACCCGTTGTCGAGGCGTCTAGAAATCGTCGCCGATACTTGTCAAGCGCTCGCATACGCACATGCCCGCGGGGTTATTCATCGCGATGTCAAGCCTGAAAACATTTGGGTGGGTAATTTCGG
>Ga0164292_10002770_pt1 | contig 14273 bp, 10 predicted proteins | sample GEODES117metaG_FD_111486 | JGI IMG/M metagenome (GOLD analysis project Ga0164292, IMG submission 111486) | Eutrophic lake water microbial communities from Lake Mendota, Wisconsin, USA - GEODES117 metaG | ecosystem: Environmental > Aquatic > Freshwater > Lake | place: USA: Lake Mendota... | reverse complement strand
GGGGTAGCCGATGCGCGCCGCTGCGGCCGCGAGCCGCTCCTCGGACTGGTCCGCCGGGTCCTCGCTCTGGAAGCCCGGGATGCAGGGGACGCCGGCCGCGATCATCAGCCGCTTGGCCGCGGCCTTGTCGCCCATGGCACGGATGGCTCCGGCCGAGGGGCCGATGAAGACGAGGCCGGCCTCGGCGCAGGCCGCGGCGAAGGCCTCGTTCTCGGCCAGGAAGCCGTAGCCCGGGTGCACGGCGTCGGCGCCGCTGGCGCGCGCGGCGGCGATCAGCGCCTCGATGTTCAGGTAGGACTGCGACGGCGCCGACGCGCCGATCGCCACCGCCTGGTCTGCAGCCCGGACGTGCGGCGCGTCCGCGTCGGCCTCGGAGCAGACCGCGACGGTGCCGTAGCCCATGGCATGGGCGGTGCGGATGATGCGCAGGGCGATCTCGCCGCGGTTGGCGACCAGGATCTTCGAGAAGGGAGTGGCTGGACTCATGGCGAACCGGTGGCGGGCGCGGCCGTTCGGGGGAGGTCGCCGGGTCAGGGCCGGGCGACGGAGAACTGGATGGGCTGCACCTGCCGCGCCTCGGCCTCGCGGCACACGGCCAGCACCTGGGCGAGCACGGCGCGCGTGTCGCGCGGGTCGATGACGCCGTCGTCGAGCAGCAGCGCGCTGGTGCGGAACACGCTCATCTGGCTCTCGAAGCGCTCGACGATGCGCTGGCCCAGCGCGTCGAGCCGGGCATGATCCACCTCGCCGCGGCGCCGCATGCCGGCCTCGGTGACGATGCGCATGGTCTGCGCCGCCTGCTCGGCGCCCATCACCGCGGTGCGCGCGTTCGGCCAGCTGAAGCAGAAGCGCGGGTGGAAGCCGCGACCGCACATGCCGTAGTTGCCGGCGCCGAAGGACGCGCCGCAGTACAGGGTCACCTGGGGCACGGTGGCGTTGGTGACGGCCTGGATCATCTTGGAGCCGTGCTTGATGATGCCGGCCTCCTCGTGCGCGCGGCCGACCATGAAGCCCGTGGTGTTGTTGAGGTACAGCAAGGGCGTGCGCGACTGGCAGCAGGCCTGGATGAAGTGCGTCGCCTTGGAGGCGCCGGCACTGTCGATCGGCCCGTTGTTCGTGATGACGCCCACCGGCCAGCCCTCGATCCTGAAGTGGCCGCACAGGGTGGCGCTGCCGTAGTCGCGACCGAACTCCAGGAATTCGGAGTCGTCGGCGATGCGGGCGATGACCTCGCGCATGTCCACCGGGCGCTTGTAGTCGGGGGGCATCAGGCCCAGCAGCTCCTCGGCGTCGTGGCGGGGGGGCTTGAAGGGGCGCCGCTCGCCGCCCGGCGGGCCGCGGTCCCAGTCGAGGTGGGCGAGGATCTCGCGCGCCAGGCGCAGCGCGTCCCGGTCGTCCTCGGCCAGGTAGTCGCCCAGGCCCGAGACCGAGGTGTGCATGACCGCGCCGCCGAGCTCCTCCTCGGTGGCGATCTCGCCGGTGGCGGCCTTCAGCAGCGGCGGCCCGGCAAGGAAGGCACGCGAACGGTCGCGCACCAGGATGATGTAGTCGGACAGCCCCGTCTGGTAGGCGCCACCCGCCGTCGAGGAGCCGTGCGTGACGGTGACCACCGGCAGGCCCGCGGCCGACATGCGCGCCAGGTTGCGGAAGGAGCTGCCCCCGCGCACGAAATCCTCGACCCGGTAGGCCAGCAGGTTGGCCCCGGCGCTCTCCACCAGCTGCACATAGGGCAGGCGGTTCTCGAGCGCGATCTCCTGCGCGCGCAGCAGCTTGTCCAGCCCCATGGGCTGCAGGGCCCCTGCGTCGATGCCGGAGTCCGACGCCAGCACCATGCAGCGCACGCCGCTGACGAAGCCGATGCCGCAGATCACCCCGCCGCCCGGGACGCTGCGGGCCGGATCCTCGGTGTCCATGCCGAAGCCGGCGAGCGTGGACAGCTCCAGGAACGGCGCTCCCGGGTCCAGCAGGTGCGCCACGCGCTCGCGCGGCAGCAGCTGGCCGCGTTGCTGGAAGCGCTCGCGCGAGGCCTCGGACTTGGCCTGCGTGCGCTGTTCGAGCTCGCGCACGCGGCCGAGCAGCTCGAGCATGGCGGCGCGCTGCGCCTGGAAGGCGGGGGTGCCGGCGGAGAGGGTCGGTTCGATCAGGGCCATGGACTGGGGCAGGTGGCGCGGCAGGGGCGGGACCGCAGGGACGGCGCCCGCCCGCGCCGCCCGGACGCTGCCGAAGCATAGGCGGGCCCGCGGCACGGCGTCTTGTGCCCAGTGGCTGGGCGCAGGCGGTCGCGCATCGCGGGCGGCGTCAGGCGCTGGCCGGGCGCAGGCGGGCCCGGAACTTCGGCAGCAGGGCGGCAGGCTGGTAGGACATCTTGGTCCGCCGGAAGTTGGGCAGGCCCAGGTCCTGCTCGAAGTTGAGCCAGGCTAGCGCCGCGCCGGCACGGCCCGCCCCGGCGCAGGCGTGATGCTGGAAAAGCGCCTGCGCCACCCCCTTGAAGCGCGTCAGGCCCTTCGCGAAACGGACGACGTCGACCCCGGCTTGCAGGGTCTCCGCCAGCAGGAAGCCCGCCGGCTCGTCGTCGGCACGCAGCAGCCAGCCCGCGAGGCCGAGTTCATCGTGCCGGGCCAGGGCCTCGCGGCAGGGCAGGTCGTCGGCCTCCCCGGGCCGCTTGCCCTTGTCGCGCAGCCAGCCGTCGAGCACGGCTTCGGCCTGCGGGCGCAGCGCCGGCGCGAACGGCAGGATCTCGACCCGGTGCCTGTCGCGCAGCTGCTCCATCAGCTGGCGCTTGTGACGCAGCGCGCGGCCGGCGTAATGCACGAACTGGCTCGCCGGATAGAGGTAGTCGGCATCGTCGCGGCAGGCCTCGAGCTCGAAGACCTCGGGGTCGAGGCGGTTGGCCTGCGCCTGCGACAGCGGGTGGAAACACGCATGCCCGGCCAACAGCCGGCGCAGCACCTCCCGGGGCGCCTCGTGCAGAGGGAACAGCGCGAATATGTGCCGCACGCCATCGTAGGTGCGCCCGCTCAGGCAGGGCCAGTCGCCGTCGAGATGGCGCCAGTCGTGCGCGGCCCGGAACAGCCAGAGGTTGGTGAAGGACCAGTCCGACAGGGCATCGTGCCCGCAGGCGTCGGCCAGCGCCGCGAGCCGCGGCTCGATGAGCAGGCGCTGCGCAGGCTCCAGCGGCACGCCGGGCGGCGGCGGCAGCAGCCCCGGCTTGCTCACGCCGGCGCGCCGCCGAAGTCCACGCGGCGCTCGCCGGGCGCCGGACCATCGGCAGGCGGCCCGGCAAAGCACTGCGCCAGCGCCATCCACTGGCGCGCGACGTCGCCGCGGAGCTCGAGCCCCGTGTCCTGGACATGCCGGCGATGCGTCACGACGAGGCAGAAATCCTGCGCCGCGCCGAGCACGGCCGCATCGGCCGTGGTGTCGCCCCAGGCCCAGGTCGAGCCATCGGGGGCCTGCAGCTCGACCCGGGGCAAGGGGCCGGGCGGCGCGAGGCCGCGGTTGGCGAAGGTCCAGCCGAAGGTGGTGACGCCGAGGTGGGCGATGTGGCGCAGCCGCGCGCTGCCCGGGCGCGGGCGGCGCAGCACGTCCCACACGTCCTGGCCGTGGGCCCAGGTCTCCATCAGGCGCGCGGTGGCGAAGGACCGGGCGCTCATCGTCGGCCCGTACCACGGCAGCCTCGCCTTCGGGTCGAGCGCGTCCAGCCCCTGCACCAGGGCCTCGTAGCGCTTGCGCCAGCGCGCCAGCAGCGCGGCCCCGTCGACGGCACCGAAGTGGGTCCGGGCCACCGCGCTGATCTGGCCCCCGGCCGCCATGAGATCGCCCAGCACGCGCGCCTCGGCCTGGAAGGCCGGCGCGTCGGCCAGCGCCAGCAGCGCGGCTTCGTCGAAGTAGCACAGGTGCGCCACCTCGTCCCAGGCCGACCAGCCGTGGAAGGCGCTGCGCAGCCGCCACTGCGCCGGGTCCAGGCCCGCGCAGAGGGCGTCGAGCTCGCGGTACTCGTCGAGCAGGTCGGCGCAGATCGGGGTGGTGAGCAGGTTCACGGGCGGGTTCAAGGGCGGCTCCATGCTGCGGCCGGCGCCGGTGAGAATGCGCAGTCGTGCACGCCCGACCCCTTTGGAGCCAGGGCGGTCGCCGCGTCGACAGGAACAGGATCCGACATGCTGCTCGTGAGCTACAACATCCAGTACGGCAAGGGCAAGGACGGCCGTTTCGACCTCGCGCGCATCTGCGCGGCGCTGGACGGGGCCGACATCATCGCATTGCAGGAAGTGGAGCGCCACTGGCCCCGTTCCGGCATGGCCGACCAGCCCGCCGAGATCGCACGCCTGCTCGGCCACCGCCACCACTGGGTCTACGGCCCGGGTTTCGACGTGGCCGCCGACGACGCGGCGCCCGGAAACCGGCGGCGCCAGTTCGGCAACATGCTGCTCTCGCGCTGGCCGATCGTGTCCTCACGCCACCACATGCTGCCCAAGATGGGGCTGACCCGCCAGTTCAGCCTGCAGCGCTCGGCGATCGAGGCCGTCGTCGAACCGCCGGGGCTGCCGGCCTTGCGCGTGTACTCGCTGCACCTGAGCCACGTCGGCGACGGGGACCGCGCCCCCCAGGTCGAGCGCCTGCTGCAGATCCACCGCGACGCGCCGCTGGAAGGCGGCGCCTGGTGCGGCAGGCATGCGGAAACGGCCTGGACCCTGGGCCAGGCCGCTCCGCCGATGCCCGCGGCCGCTGCCTACATGGGCGACTTCAACCTCATGCCAGACTCGCCGCTGTACACGCGCCTGACCGGGCCGTTCTCGGCCGACCAGGGGCGGATGAGCCATGCGGGGGGGCTGGTGGACGCCTTCGTCGCCGCCGGCGGCGCCGAGAACGACCCGCGGGACTGGACCTGCGACAGCGGCGAGACCGACCCCGCCTTGCGCCGGCTGGACTACTGCTTCGTCTCGACCGAACTCGCTCCGCGCGTCCAGCGCGCCTGGATCGAACACGCGGCGCAGGGCTCGGACCACCAGCCGATCTGGACCGAACTGGCCTGAGGGGAGACACCGGCATGGATCGTCAGGAACGCACCGTGCGCATCGGCGGCGCCTCCGGCTTCTGGGGCGACAGCATGGTCGGCGCGCCACAGCTCGTCGAGCACGGGCGCCTCGACTACCTCGTCTTCGACTACCTGGCCGAGACGACGATGGCGCTGCTGGCCGGGGCGCGCGCGAAGCGGCCCGAACTCGGCTACGCGACCGATTTCGTCGACGTCGCGATGAAGGCCGCGCTGCCCGAGGTCGTGCGCCGCGGGATCAAGGTGGTGGCCAATGCCGGCGGCATCCACCCCGAGGGCTGCGCTCAGGCCCTGCGCGCGCTGGCCGGCTCGATGGGCCTCGCGCCGCGCATCGCCGTCGTCCTCGGCGACGACGTGAGCGCGCAACTGCCGGCGCGGCGCGAGGCGGGCACGCGCGACATGTTCAGCGGCGAACCCCTGCCCGAGCGCCTGCTCAGCGCCAACGCCTACCTCGGCGCGCTGCCGGTGGCGCGCGCGCTCGCCGCCGGCGCCGACATCGTGATCACCGGCCGCGGGGTCGACAGCGCGGTCACGCTGGGCGTGCTGATGCACGAGTTCGGCTGGCAGCCGGGCGATCACGACCTGCTGGCCGCGGGCAGCCTGGCCGGCCACATCATCGAGTGCGGCTGCCAGGCCACGGGCGGCCTGTTCACGGACTGGCAGGACATCCCCGACTGGCCGGGCATCGGCTACCCGGTGATCGAGTGCCGCGCCGACGGCCGCTTCGTCGTCACCAAGCCCGAGGGCACGGGCGGCCGCGTGCTGCGCGCCGCGGTGGCCGAGCAGCTGCTCTACGAGATCGGCGACCCGGGCGCCTACCTGCTGCCGGACGTCTGCTGCGACTTCCGCCACGTACGCATCGAGCAGGCGGGCGAGGACCGCGTCGAGGTCAGCGGCGCGCGCGGGCGCGCGCCGTCGGCGCAGTACAAGGTCGCGGCCACGGCGATGGACGGCTGGCGCTGCGCCGGCAGCATGGTGATCGTGGGCATCGACGCCGCAGCCAAGGCCCGGCGCACCGGCGAAGCCATCGTCGAGCGCGTGCGCCGCATCCTGCGCGCGCAGGGCCTGCCGGACTTCCGCGCCACCGCGGTGGAACTGCTCGGCGCGGAGACCCTGTACGGCCCGCATGCCCGCGCCGGCGCGGCGCGCGAGGTGATGGTGCGCGTGGTCGCCGACCACGCCCTGAAGCCGGCGCTGGAGATCTTCGCGCGCGAGATCGCGCCTGCCGGCACCTCGTGGTCGCCCGGCACCACCAGCCCGGGCGGTGGCCGGCCCTCGCCCTCGCCGCTGATCCGGCCGCTGGCCTTCCTGCTGGACAAGGCGGCGGTGTCGGTGCGGGTGCGCCTGGACGATCAGGAGTTCGAGGTGCCCATCCCCGCCGGGGACGGCGCCGTGGCGGCGCCCGCGCCCGTGGCCCCGCCGCCGCCGTGGACCGACCCGCCCGGCGCGCAGGTCGAAGTGCCGCTGGTGCGCCTGGCCTGGGCGCGCAGCGGCGACAAGGGCGACATCGCCAACATCGGCGTCATCGCCCGCCGCCCCGAGTGGCTGCCGCTGCTGTGGGACCGGCTGCATCCGCAGGCCGTCGGCGCCTGGCTCGCCCACCTGGTGCGCGGCCCGGTCGAGCGTCACCACCTGCCCGGCATCGAGGCGATGAACTTCGTGCTGCATGGCGCGCTCGACGGCGGCGGCCCGGTCTCGCGCCGCATGGACCCGCTGGGCAAGGGCATGGCGCAGATCCTGCTGGACATGCCGGTGCGGGTGCCGCAGGCGCTGGCCGAGTCGCTGGGCTGAGGGGCCGCCCGAGGCGGGCGCGGAAATGGCCCGGAAAGAAAATCGGCTGCCAAGGCAGCCGACGGTGGAGGGTGTTCTCGGCGCGGGTACGGGTTCCGCTGTGTCCGCCCAGTGCTGCGGTCGGTTGGTGCCTCGAACAAGTGAAGGATAGAGCAGACCGGGCAGATTGAAAAGCCCCAATTGCCTGGTATCGACAGGGTTGTTGACCGGATCGGGTCCCGGTGCGCCCCTTGGGAAGAACCGGCCGTGGAAATGCGCTCGCACACCCCGCGTCTTCTCAGCTTCCGAAACCGGCCAGGCCGCCAAACTCAGGCGGCTCATGCCCACCAAACCCCGCGCTTCGAATCACCAGCTCGGCCCGACTGAGGCCTTGCTGCCACCAGCCGTGCTGCGCACGGCACGGACGCCGCGCGCCCCCGCGCCCTTGCGCCCGGCGCAGCGCGCGCGCGCTTCAGCGGGCCTCCAGGCGGCGCTGCTGCGCGCCTCGCAAAACGCCCCTGTCCTGGACCTGGTGCTGGCCGAGATCGGCCGTCCCACCGGCGGGCTCGGTGGAGTGCGGGAAAGCGATGCACCGCGCGTCCTGCGGCAGATCGGCGAAAACCTCGCCAATCACCTGGAGCACGGCGAATCCTTGCATCTGCTCGGAGATCAGCGCTTTGCCATCGTCCGCTGCGTCGAGCCAGATCGCACCGAGCAGCGCTGCCAGCGCCTGCTGGTGGAGTTGCAACGGCCGGTTTCGCAGTTCGCAGGTCGGCGCATCGTGCCCGAGGCCGTTCTCGGCGTGGCACGCGTCGAAACCGGGACGTCAACCACCCTGGCACTGCGACGCGCGCAGGCCGCGCTCGATGCTGCACGTGACGAGGGTCCGGGCGCCGTGGTCTGGCACCGCCCCGTGGTGGACGAATTCCTTCGCCTGCGTCGGCGCCTGCTGCTGGACCTGCCCTCCGCGCTGGCCAGCCCTGCGCTGACGCTGTTCCTGGAGCCCACGCTCTGCCTGCGCAGCGGTGCCATCGTTGCAGCCCGAGCACAGCCACGTTGGGTACACCCCAGGCTGGGGCAGGTAGGCGCGGCCGAACTGGCAGCACTGGCGCGCGAGACCGGCCGCCTGCGCGACCTGGAGCTGGCCTTGCTGCCGCTGGCGCTCGAACACCTGCGCGCCAGCGCGGATCTCGGACTGACCCTGCCCCTGGCGGTCAGTTTGTCGGCTGGCACGCTCGCCACCGACTTCTTCGCCGAGCGCTTGCGCGATGCCTGCGCGCAAGCCGGGGCGCGCGCCGACCGGTTGCAGCTTGAACTGCATGACGACAGCGCCGGCCCCGATCCCGACCTGCTGCGCCAGCGCCTGCACGAGTTGAGCGCCGTAGGCGTGCGAATCGTCATCAGCGACATCAACCGCTGGCGCCTGCCGCTGAGCCACATGCTGGGCCTGCCCCTGGCCGGGCTGAAGTGCAACGCGCGCTGGGCGCGGGAGCAGATCACCGAGCCGCGCGCCCGGGCCGCCCTGGGGGCACTGGTGCGCGTAGGCCACGCGCTGGGTGGTCACATCGTGGCCAGCGGGGCCGATACGGCCGCGGATCTCGTCTGGCTGAAGGAACAACAGTTCGATCACGCTCAAGGTACCGCCTGCGGCTCCCTGATGTCGGCACCAGAGTTCCTCGGCTACGCCCGGACCCTTCGCGCCAAGGGCCCGCGGATCGATCCGTTCTCGATCTGACCCTGATCCAGGCCGAAGTCAGGTACTGACGAGGCGTCACGAAGCCGCGAACGGACTCTCCACGAGATCCACCGTCCCAGGATAGGTGATGGCGCCGCTTCGACGCCTCTTCACGGGCTGCCCGGCGCGGCGTCAGCGGCCCCGGCGGGTGACCGGACGCGCCGGCTGATCAGTGCCAGCAGCACCGCCAGCATCAGCAACAGCAGCAAGCCCGTCGAGTAGGGTTCGAGGGCCGCACGGGGCTTCCCGGCTGCGGATGCCGACAGATAGGCGATCGGCACCACGGCAGCGCCGAGGGCATTTCCAGCGGCCTGAACCGTGCCCACCACGCCCGCCAGGGCACCGGCCTCCTCCGGCGCTGCGCCAACGGTGGCCATGGCCAGCAACTGAGACATCACCGCCCCGACGCCCAACCCGGTGACCGCCAGGGCCACCGCCAGCGGCAGGAGCCCGTTCCCGGACTGGGTGGCCGCAATGCCCAACCCATGCCCGAGCGCCAGCAAGCACGCGCTCCAGGCCACAACCCGCGGCCCCCACCTGCGATGCAAGGCTGGGCTGATTGCTGTCGCGGCCATGAAGCACCCGCCATACAGGGCAAACAACTGCCCCGCAGCCCAGGCGTCCAAGCCCATCTCCCGCTGAAGACGCACGCTGAGCAGCCAGTAGAAGGACATCAGCCCAAGGTAGAACACGAACACGCAGGCCAGCGCCAAGCGTACCCGAACAGATTGCAGCAGTCGCAGTGGCAGCATAGGCTGCAAACCCTGACGCTCGAGCCGTTGCTGGTGCCAGGCAAAAAGCGCGCACAGGGCCAGGGATCCGGCCAGGTGCGCTACGAACTCGGACACAGGGCGCGTGACACGACAAACGGTGATGGTCCAGGAGAGCCAGCCCAGTGCGAGCGAGCACAGGGCCATGCCGGTCAGGTCGAGACGGAGCGACCCTGCCGCAGGGCGCTCCGCAGGCAGCCGCAAGGAGAGTACCAAGGCCAGGACCAAAGCAGGCAAAAGGACCAGGAAGGACGCGCGCCAACCCATGCCGGCAACATCCAGGCTGATCACGAACCCAGCCAGCAACTGGCCCGCCACGCCCCCCAGGGCCTGGCTCAGGGCGTAGCCTGCGAAGGCCTTGCGCCGCTCGTGCCCCGCAAACCGGGTGCCGACGATGGCCAGCACCTGGGGTTGCACCATGGCCGCGGCCAGGCCCTGCACGAAGCGGATGCACAGGAAGGCGGCCGTCGACGGCACCAGACTGGCCGCCACGGTGGTCAGGATCATCAAGACGAGACCTGCCACGTAAATGCGACGATTCCCGTACGCATCCCCCAGGCGACCGGAGGCGATCAAGCCGGATGCGAAGGCGGTCGAGTACACGGCGACCACCAGTTGCAGCTCGGCGTCCGAACTGCCGAGGTCGCGCTGCAACGACGGAAGCGCAACGAGCACTGTGAAGAAGTCCAGCGTCAGGACCAGTGCTCCGAGGAACACGCCAGCGCGTGCGCCACCGTCAGGTACGAGGGCCGGACCCAGCTTCATGCCGCCGAGCCCCGGGCTTGCGTGGGCGCTCGACAAGCCGTCATGCGCAGCATCGACCACGCGCGTGCATCTGGGTCACGCATTCAAGCTCGAAACGGTTGCTGTCGGGGATGGACAGCCGCAGACGATCGACGCCTCCAGTTCGGTGGCTTCGCCCTGATCAGCCGGACATCCTGGCGAAATCCTCCTGAGGCAGCCGCAAAGACTGCCATCGGGCGCGATCGATCCGGTGCTCAAGCAGTTCGACAACGTATCCATCCTCGTGCTCACGGGGAACGGACGAATGATAGGTCAAGCCGCAGTTCTCAACCACACCGAGGGCGCCTCGGTTACGTGGGAACGTGCCCGCGAGGAGGGTTCCCACCTCGGACTGCGAGAAGGCTGCGTCGACGCAGGCCTGGGTGAGCTCGGAGCCGTAATCATCACCCCAGAAGCCGGGATGTACCCACAGGCCCATCTCGACGACGAAGGGATCGTGCGCGTAGGGCAGGAGCCGAAAAAGCCCGCACCATGCTCCAGTTTCCCGGTGGACTGCCGATACCGCTGTCATCCGCCCGCGGGCGTGTTCCTGGGAAATGGCTTCCATCCTGGCAACGGCTGCCGAGGCCTCGACAGGCTGAGCCCACATCAGGTAGCGATTGAAGCCAGGGTTCCTCGTGGCCTCGAAGAGTGGCCACCCATCGACGGACGTGCAGGCCCGTAACGCCAATCTTTTCGTTTGGAGACCTTCGATACGCGCGGAAAGCTCGAAATAGTCCAGCACCAGCAGCCCTCGGATTCAGTGTCAAGTCAGGGACATAAAAGATCCCGTGCACCTGCACCCTACGCTGGTCAATGTACAACAACCGGCTTTGCCCGAGAACCCGCCATGAACATCTTTCCCCACCCATCCATCGCGGAAGCAGCGCACGCGGGCGAACTCGAAATCATCTTTGAGTCCATCAACGAGGCCATCGTCCAGATTGATCGCAACTGGCGCGTCTGCTACGTCAACAACGTCTACCTGAGGTTCTCAGGATTGACACGCTCGGAAGTCATGGGGCAGACACCCTTCGATTTCGCACCAAGTTTCAAGACCTCCATATTCCACGACCCGATCTTTCGCTGCCAAAGCGAACGCCGGGAAACCCGGCAGATCAGTTTCTCGCCGGTTCTGAACATCTGGGTTCGGGTGCGGGTCGTGCCCTACCTCGACGGCAGCGTCATCATGATCAGCAGGGCGACTTCGGAATCCGTAAAGGACCACCTGCGATCGGAGCGCGCCGAAACCGACCCCCTGACCGGGCTCGGAAACCGTCTGGCGCTGGGAGACCGCATTGACCGGCTGCGCCACGCCAAGGCGACGTTCAGGCTCGCCGTGATCGTCTTGAACAATCTGGCTTCGCTGAATTCCGCGCACGGCTACGCCTCCTCCGACCTCGTGACCCTGCAGATCGCGTCGCGCCTGCGCGAAGGAATTCACGAGGGGGAAACCCTGTACCGTATCGAATCCGACCAGTTTTCCGCGATCCTCTTCAGCGAAATGGCCAACATCGGGGACAGGCTGCGGGAGTTCCTGTCACACCTGAGCAAGCCCATCATCCTGCCGGCGGGACGCGTGTTCGTCGAATCGGCGGCGGGAGTGACGGATTCGGATTTCGGTGCCAAGGACTTCGAGACCCTGTTGCGCCAATGCGGACTCGCTCTCTCCGAAGCGCGCGTGCGATCGCGGCAGCGACACGGCGAGAATCCGGTCTACGCTTACCACCCCGAACTCGAACTCGAGTCCCAACTGCGCACCGCCCTCCAGGAAGACCTGCGCGTGGCCTTGGACGGGCAGCAGTTTCAGTTGCACTTGCAGCCCAAGATTTCGCTCGCTTCGGGCCGTGTCGTGGGCGCGGAGGCGCTGATGCGATGGGCGCACCCGCGACGCGGGATGCTGACACCTGGCCACTTCCTGCAGGCCGCGCTGGAAATCGGCGCCATGCCAGCACTCGATCGCTGGACGATGCAGGCCGCAGCCTTGATGGCGGGCTCGCTGCTCGCAAGCGGCACGCCCTTGCCGGTGTCACTGAACATCGGAGTGGGCGCGCTCAGCGATCTGACGCTGCCCGATCGCTGCCAGTCGCTCCTCGAGGCCGCAGGCATCGATCCCGGCCTGCTCGAGATCGAGATCCCCGAGGGCGCCTTGATGGAAGACCTTGAGGCCAGCACCGATATCCTGAATCGCCTGCACCGCATGGGCGTACGCCTGAGCATCGACGACTTCGGCACCGGCTACTCCTCCTTCGCCTACCTCGCGCGCTTTCCGGTGCAGACGCTGAAGATCGACCGCTCGCTCGTGACCGAGGTTGAATCGAGCAGGCCGAACCGCAAGATCGTCCAGGGCATCGTCAAGCTCGCACACCATCTGGGCATGGAGGTGGTCGCCGAGGGGGTGGAGACCGCCGGCCAGGCCGAAGTCCTCAAGCGCATGCAGTGCGACGCCATCCAGGGCTACGTCTTCGCCCGGCCCATGCCGCTGGACGAGTTCACCCGCTTCGTCGACGCGCACCCGGGCAAACCCTTGCCCGACCCGCGCAGCATCTAGCCCGCCCTCAGGACACCGCACCCCGCCCGTAGGCGCCGGTCAGCAGCCGCCCGGCGCGGAAGCGCTCCAGCGCATACGGGGCGAGAGCCACCTCGGTGGGCAGGCCCAGCGCCGCCTGCGCCAACAGGCGCCCCACGGCCGGCGAGAGCTTGAAGCCGTGGCCCGAGAAGCCGTACCCCACGACGAGGCCGGGCACGCCCGGCAGCGGGCCGAGGACGGGGTTCCAGTCGGGGGTGACGTCGTAGACGCCGGTCCAGGACGAGGCGAGGCCCGCCTCGGCCCAGGCCGGGAAGCGCGCCGCGACCTGCGCGCCGACATCGGCGACGAAATCCATGTCCACGTCGCCCTGGCGGTCGTCGGGCTCGGGCAGGGCCTCGCCGGGCAACCCCTCGCTGACGAGTATCTGGCGCCCGCCGTAGCTGCGCGCGTACAGCATGCCGGGCGAGGCCAGGTCCTTGAACACCGGCATCGCCGACGTGTACGCCGCGCCGGGCGCCTCGAGCGCGAGCACGCGGTGGCGCTCGGCCGTCACCGGGCAGGCGATGCCGGTCCAGGCCTCGATCTCGCGCGCCCAGATGTTCTGCGTGCTGACGACGACGCCGGCATCCACGCGGCCCTGCGAGGTCTCGACGCCGACGACACGCCCGCCCTCGCGGCGCAGGGCCCGCACCTCGACCCCCTCGATCACGCGCACGCCGCGCCGCCGCGCCGCGCGCGCGAACGAGGTGGCCACGAGGTAGGCGTCGGCGTGGCCGGCCTCCGGCTCGTGGCCGATGAGCTCGGCTTCGTCGAAGCGGGCGATCGGCAGCAGCCGCGCCGCCTCGGCCGCCGACAGCCGATGCACCGGGATGCCGAAGGCGGCCTGCTGCGCCAGCGCGGATTCCAGCGCCGTTCGCTTCGGGCCCGGCGGCGCCGCGATCAGGTAGCCGCAGCGCACGAGGCCAGCGCTGGCCTGGGGGTCGTCCACATAGGCTGCGAAGTCCTCGAACACGGCCCAGGAGCGGCGCGCGAGCTCGACGTTCTCCGCCACCGAATAGTGCGTGCGCAGGATGCCGCTGGACTGAGCCGTCGTGCCCGCGCCCACCTGGCGGCGCTCGAGCACCGTGACTCGCCCGGCGCCGAGCCGGGCCAGGTGAAAAGCCACCGAGCAGCCGACGACGCCGGCGCCGATGACGAGGACGTCGCAGGTTTCCATCGGTCCTCATTGTGGCCGGCCGCGCGAGCGGCGCCCCGGGGAAGTCTCGATGCCCGCGCGTGGGAAAAGCGCCTATCGTCCGGCTTTTCGCTTCCTGAAGGAGTGTCCACCATGCAACTGTCCTGGAAACATGCGATCGCCGGCCTGGCGCTCGTCGCCGCCGCCACCACCGCCGTCGCGCAGCAGCGCGTGTTCTTCGGCATCGCCACCGGCGGCACCGGCGGCACCTACTACCCGCTGGGCGGCATGCTCGCGCAGCTGATCTCGAACAAGGCCACCATCGACGGGCGCAAGTTCGCCGCCACGGCCGAGGCCGCAGGCGCCTCGGTGGGCAACGCCCGGCTGCTGGGCACCAAGGAGATCGAATCGGCCTTCGTCGCCGCCGACATCCTGGACCAGGCCTACAACGGCAAGGC
>Ga0164292_10002769_pt1 | contig 14273 bp, 15 predicted proteins | sample GEODES117metaG_FD_111486 | JGI IMG/M metagenome (GOLD analysis project Ga0164292, IMG submission 111486) | Eutrophic lake water microbial communities from Lake Mendota, Wisconsin, USA - GEODES117 metaG | ecosystem: Environmental > Aquatic > Freshwater > Lake | place: USA: Lake Mendota... | reverse complement strand
GGCCGGAACTGCACCTGCGCCAACGCCACAGGAAACAGCGGCTGGATCAGCATCGCCCCAGGTGCTGGCAACGGCAATCTCTCGGCCGCAGCACCGGGAACAGCAGTGCTGGCCCTTGGCATGGACTCCGTCATCTCAGCTTGAACGCCTAAGGCTCACCGCCCCAGCATCCCAAAACGACACATTGTTCGGGACAACACAAAACCCCAGGCCCCGGAGTCTGTCCCGCACACAAAGCATGCAGGACGACCAGAAGGGTCTGGGGCTAGGGATGATGAGGCAGGAGGCTATGACCGACGAAAGATCAGGCCATCGCCGAAGCGCCGCCGACCACCTCCAGGATTTCCTGGGTGATGGCTGCCTGACGGGCCTTGTTGTAATCAAGCGTCAGGGTTTTGGCGAGCGCCTTGGCGTTGTCGCTGGCATTGTTCATGGCCGTCATACGGCTGGCCAACTCGGAGGCGGCAGCTTCCTGAAGGGCCCGCAGCAACTGGTTCTCCAGATAGAGAGGCAACAGCGCATTGAGCAGCTGATCGGGACTTTGCTCGAAAACAATGTCCGACGGCAAGGCAGGTGCCTGATTCGCCGTAGTGCCGGCTTCAACAACCAGCTGTCCTTCGCGGGTGGTGAGTCGGAAAATCTCATCATCCGGGGAGGCAATGCCCTGGGGGTCCAGAGGCAGCAACGTCTGGGAGACCGGCCTGGAGCTGACCAGGTTGATGAACTTGGTGTAGATGATCTCAACCCGGTCGGTCGCACCACCAATGAAAGCCGCGAGGATTTCGTTGGCGATGCCCATGGCTTCAGAAGCCTTGGGTACCTGATCGAGGCCCGTGAATGTGGCCCGAATCGTGTACTGCGAGGACCGATTCTGGAAGTAAGTGATCGCCTTGCGGCCGATCAACACCAGATCGACGTTGTAGCCCTGCCCCCGGAGCTCGGCGGTACGCTGCTCGGTGCGCTTGATGATGTTGGCGTTGTAACCGCCACACAGTCCCCTGTCGCCGGTCACGGCCATCAGGGTGATGGTCTGGGGAGCCCGTTCCTCAAACAGAACGGCGTCAACATCTTCAAAACGCATGCGCGACTGGAGGTTCTCCAGCACGCGGGCCAGTCGATCGGCGAATGGCCGGCTGCGCAGCACCTGCTCCTGGGCACGGCGCACCTTGGCCGCAGCCACCAGACGCATGGCTTCGGTGATCTTGCGGGTGTTCTTGACCGAGCTGATGCGGTCGCGGATTTCCTTGAGGTTCGCCATGGGTTGGGTGCGTTAGGGGGTCCGCAGCGCTCAGGCGGCAGCGAGCATCGACGACTTGACTTCGTTGATGGCGTCCTTGAGCATGGATTCAGTGTCCTCGCCAAGCTGCTTCTCGCTCATCACCTTGGAGATGAACTCAGGCTTGTTGGACTTGAGGTACTCGCGCAGTTCACGGCAGAACTGCACAACCAGTTCAACGGGAACTTCGTCGATCATGCCCTTGACGCCTGCATAAACAACGGCAACCTGCTCGGCCAGGTTCAGGGGGCTGAACTGGGGCTGCTTGAGAATCTCACGCAGACGCTTGCCGCGCTGCAGCTGGGCCTGGGTGGCGGCATCCAGGTCAGACGCGAATTGGGAGAAAGCAGCAAGCTCGTCAAACTGGGCAAGCTCCAGCTTGAGGGTGCCGGCAATTTTCTTGATGGCCTTGGTTTGAGCGGCACCGCCCACACGGCTGACCGAGATACCCACATTGATGGCTGGGCGCAGGCCTGAGTTGAACAGGTCTGAGCTGAGGAACACCTGACCATCCGTGATCGAAATCACGTTGGTGGGGATGTAAGCCGACACGTCTCCAGCCTGGGTCTCGATGATCGGCAGCGCGGTCATCGAGCCCTTGCCCATGGCATCGCTCAGCTTGGCAGCACGCTCGAGCAGGCGGCTGTGGCAATAGAACACGTCACCGGGATAGGCCTCACGACCGGGGGGACGGCGCAGCAGCAGTGACATCTGGCGGTAGGCCTGGGCCTGCTTGGTGAGGTCGTCGTAGATCACCAAGGTGGCCTTGCCCTTGTACATGAAGGACTCGGCAATCGCTGCACCGGTGTAGGGAGCCAGATATTGCAGGGCGGCTGACTCAGAAGCGTTGGCAGCAACAACGATCGTGTAGTCGAGGGCGCCTTTTTCGCGAAGGACTTCAACCACGTTGGCCACTGATGCAGCCTTCTGACCCACTGCGACATAAACGCAGACGACGTCTTCGCCCTTCTGGTTGATGATCGTATCGATCGCGATGGCGGTCTTGCCGGTCTGACGGTCGCCGATGATCAACTCGCGCTGGCCACGACCAATGGGAATCATCGCGTCGATGGCGGTGATGCCGGTCTGCATCGGCTCATGCACCGACTTGCGCTGGATGATGCCAGGCGCCATTGACTCGATCAGACGCGTTCCGGTGGTGGCGATGTCACCTTTGCCGTCAATCGGCTGACCGAGCGAATTGACGACGCGACCCAGCATGGCGTCGCCGACGGGCACGGCTGCGATCTTGCCGGTGGCCTTAACGGTGCTGCCTTCCTGAATGCCGCGACCCTCGCCCATCAGCACGATGCCGACGTTGTCGTCCTCGAGGTTGAGGGCGATGCCTTCGGTGCCGTCTTCAAACTGAACCAGCTCACCGGCCATGACCTGCTGCAGGCCATAGACCCGGGCGATGCCGTCGCCGATTTGCAGCACGGAGCCGACGTTGCTGACAGAAACAGACTTGTCGTAGTCCTCAATCTGCTGCTTGAGGATGGCGCTGATCTCGTCGGGGCGGATGGAAACCATGGGATGAAGTCCCTCAGGGGGAGCCGATGGGGGAGGAGACGGAGAAGGGGGAGGGGAAGGGGGCAGCCGGCGAAGGGGTCAGACCTTGGCGAGGGCCAGACCAAGCCGTCGGACCTGACCAACCAGGGAGGCATCGATCACCTGGGAGCCCAGGTTGACGACGAAACCACCGATCAGGGAAGGGTCGACATTGAGGTCGAATTCGACGGCCTTGGTGCCGGCAATGGCCTGCACCTTCTGATTCAGCTGAGCCTGTTGCTCCTCGCTCAGGGGAGTGGCGGAGGAGACCTTGGCCAGGGTGATGTGCCGCAGTTCGCGATAAAGCTCGAGAAAACGCTCAAGCACGGCATCGAGCACGGCGATGCGCTGGCGGTCGGCGAGCAGCTTCAACAGGTTCTGGACCGACGGGGTGACCTGTTCATCAAACAGAGCGGCCAGTGCAGCCTTCTTGGCATCGGGCTCAAGCACGGGTGAGGCCATGGCTTCACGCAACTGGGCGCTGCCGTTCCAGAGGGCCAGAAGTTCGCGCACTTGCGTGGCGACCGTGTCGGTCTCCTGGCGGGATTCGGCCACCTGAAGCAACGCTTCGGCGTAGGGGGTGGCAATGGAGTTGAGGAGTGGCATCAGGCGTTCCCCAGATTGGCGATGGAAGAGTCGAGCAGACGGGCCTGAGCATCGGCATCGAGTTTGCCGGGCAGAGCCTTCAGGGCCTTCTCAATGGCCTGGCGGGCAGCTTCACGACGCAGGACATCGGTGACCCTGGCAGCTTCAGCATTGAGATCAGCCACAGCTTCTTGCTTGAGCCTGGCCATCTCTTCAATGGTGCGCAACTCGCTGTCGGTTCGAATGGCGGCTGCACGGGCCTTGCCGTCGGCCCGGATCTGCTCTGCTTTCTGCTGGGCAGAAGTGAGTTCGGACTGGGCCTGGGCTAAGGCTGCACTGGCCTGGGAGAGGCGCTGTTCGGCGTCGTCCAGTTCAGCGAGAATGGCCTCGCGACGACGGGACAGCAGACCTCCGAGGAAGCCGCGCAAAAACCAGATCAACACACCGATCACAATGATCAGGTTGATCAGGTTGGTTTCAAGCAGATTGAGGTTGATCCCGAAGCCGCCGCTGTGGGCGAACAACGTGGTCGTATGGGCCGTTGGGGTGAACATCAGGCTGCCAGCAGACGGTCAACAATCAAGGTGCCGAGGCGGTCAGACTCGGCGGCTAGGGAAGCAAGCGCCTGATCGCGCTGTTGCTCAATCTCGCGACGGGCCTTTTCCCGGGATGCATTGGCATCGGCCTGGGCCAAAGCCAGCGCCTCGCGGTAGAGCTTGTCGACCTCCTGTTCGGCCTCGACGATCAAGCGTTGGGCCTGCTGACGGGCCTCTTTGAGCTGATCCCTGAGGTCCGCTTCCAGTCGCTGGACCTGTTCCAACTTGTCCTTGGCTTGGACACGGCTGGTGGTGATGTAGCCCTCACGCTCTTCAACGGTCCGGCCGACCGGTCTGAAGAAGAGCGCATTGAGGACAAACGTGAGCAGAACCACCTGCACCGCCATCAAAGGCAGGGTGGCATCGAGGTCAAACAGACCTCCACTGGGCGTTCCGGCAGTGGACGCCCCTGCCTCGGCGAGCAGAAGCCAGCTGGTCATGGTGATGGCGGTTGGTGGGGAGGACTGGGATGAAGGAGCGGGAATCAGGTCAAGAGGCCTGATTCACCGCCGGTGCATCCGCGATCAGCCAGCGAAAGGGTTGGCGAACAGCAGCACCAGAGCAACCACCAGGCCGTAGATGGTCAAGGCCTCCATGAAAGCCAGGGAGAGCAGCAGGGTGCCGCGGATCTTGCCCTCAGCTTCGGGTTGACGGGCAATGCCCTCGACAGCGCCGCCGGCAGCGGTGCCCTGACCGATACCGGGGCCGATGGCGCCGAGACCGACAGCCAGGCCAGCAGCCACAACGGAGGCGGCAGAAGTGATCGAATCCATGGTGGGAAAAGAATGAGGGGCGCTGGTGCAGCGCTGGGGGAACCGGAGTGGGAATCCTGCGCCTGGGACATCCTGTGAGGATGGGCCCGGATCACGCCGGACCTGCGCGCAGAGAGTTTGCCAGACGGGCTGACCCGCCTGACTGGTGATGGGAATCAGTGGTGCTCTTCGTGCACAGCTTCACCGATGTAATAAGCGGCGAGCGTGGCGAAAATCAACGCCTGAATGGCACTGGTGAACAGACCAAGGAACATGGCGGGAAGAGGTACCACGAGTGGCACCAGGAAAGCCAGAACGGCAACCACCAGTTCATCAGCCAGAATGTTTCCGAAAAGACGGAAAGATAGAGAAAGGGGCTTGGTGAAATCTTCGACAATCTTGAACGGGAGCATGATTGGTGTCGGCTCCACGTAGTACTCGAAGTATCGCAACCCCTTTCGGCTCAGGCCTGCATAGAAGTAAGCCAGAGAAACCAACAACGCCAGTGCAACGGTGGTATTGATATCGGCGGTGGGAGCCCCCAGCTCGCCGCTGGGAAGCTCAATCAGCTTCCAGGGAATCAAAGCACCGCCCCAGTTGCTGACAAAGATGAACAGGAACAGGGTGCCGATGAACGGAAGCCAATCGCGGTAGGCCTTCTCGCCGATCTGTTCGCGAGCCAGGTCGCGGATGTAGGTCCACAGAAACTCAAGCAGGTTCTGCACACCAGCAGGCTTGCGTTCAAGCTTGCGGGTACCGACGACCACCAGAGCCAGCAGTGCGCCGATCACAATCCAGGAGCTCAGGAACACCTGACCATGGATGTAGAGATCGCCGAAATGCCAGTAGAACTGCTTTCCAACCTCCAGTTCGGCAAGCGGCAGCAGCGTGGGCAGGGGGGGAACCATGGGGGATGGGTGGTTCAGGGGGCGAGAACCGCCTGCAGGAGCAGAGCGGGTTTGTAGAGCACGAAGCCGAGCAGGGCCGGCAACAACTCAAGGGCAGGAATGCGGGTGCACGCAATCACAAGGACCGCAGGCACCAGAATCTGAAAACGGCTCAGGGATTTGGAACCGTTGCCCAGGCGGGCGACGCTGCGCGCCAGCAATCTCAGATAGAGAAGACCGCAGCAGGCACCGATCGACAGACTCAGGGCAACCGAAGAACCGAACGCCACGAGGGTGATCAGAGCCACAGCACAGGAGAGCAGCAACGTCGCCAGCAGAAGCCTGCGCTGAAGCCGCTCAAACTCATCCGGGGTACCGGATGGGGCCTTGACAGGTTCGACCACGGCCGCAGGGTTCAGGGTCGGACCCGGATCTGCGGCGTGGGAAGCCTGCAAGCTGGCCTGATGTCGAAAAGCGGGCGGAATCTATCACGCAGCACCCAGAGCCCAACGGGGACGGACCTTTTGGCGATTCAGCACGCCAGCGCATGCAACAGGAGCACCCGGCAGGCCAACAACTTGCGCACCCGGGAACAGCGACGGGCTGCATCCTCGGCCAGCGGCAGCTCCGCCAGGGACAACCCAGGCTGCTGCTCCCACGCCAGCACCAGCTCAAGGTCCTCTTGTTCGAGCGTCAGTGGCATCAGATCTGGGCCGAACAGTTCGGCCGAGGGCCAGCCCCAGAGGCACCTGTTGCGTTCAGCAGTCGCCTGCAGCAACACCCCGTCATCGTTCCAGTCGACACGCAGCAACGGTCCTTTGGTGAGAAAGAACTCGACATGGCTGATGTCTGGATCGAGCTCCTCCACCAAACGCCAGCGCTCTAGATCGCTGAGCCCAGAGGCCCGCTCGAGCAGTTCGCCCTGGAGCAGGCGTGCCGGATCCCAGACCTCAGGGTTGGAGAAGCCGGCAAAGGTCAGCCCGCTGGCGGCGATGAAGGCCAACAGGGTCTCAATTGAGTAGCTGCATTCCTGCGGGTGCAGATACATGTCAGCAAAATTGGCGTCCGCGCTGGTGTCCAGTGCCCAGCGCTGCTCATGGTGACGGCGCAACCGGTTCGTTTCGGGCAGGTTGGCCAGAAGTGCCCGTCCCAGCCTGAGTCCTTCGGCACCAGTGCCCACGCCCAGCAGATTGAGGGCGCGCTGGGTGCGCTGGATCTCCCAGCGCCCCCCGTCGGCATACAGGAACAGATGCAGCACCCCGCCAGGACGCAGGCGCTCGGCAAGGGCCTTGAGCCCTGCCTCGGGCTGGCGCAGGTGGTGGAGCACCCCCACCGAATTGATGTAGTCGAACGGACCTTCGTTCTCGAGGTCAAGCAGGCTGCGTTGCTCGATGCGCAGCGCCTGGACATGGGCGTCCGCCGACGAACGACGGCAGCGTTCACGCGCTACCGCCAAGGCGCCGGCACTGATGTCCACGGCCAAGACACTGCTGCCGGGGTTGAGGTGGCACAGGTAATCGCTGCTGACCCCGGTGCCGCAACCGGCATCGAGGATCCGCCAGTGGCGTGGCGCGGCAGAAGACGGCAGCGCGCCATGCACAAAGGCCCAGGCGCTGTCGACGCACCAACGCCAGTTGTAGCCGGGCGGTGGTCCGTCCTGCAGCGGGTCTCCTGGGTAGGGAAAACGGTCGTAGAAAGCGCTGACCGCTGGTGTGGCGGCATCGCTGGGGGGGGCGGGCGGCACAACGGAGGCTGCAGCTGCCGCCGAGCTTTTCATGGAACGCCGCCCCGGCGGCGTCTGGGCTGCAAACATTTGTTCATGGCCTCCCGATGGGCCTTGGGGGCAGCCGTAACGTGGCCCAGCCCGGTTCGCTCCTGTCAATGACCGTGACCGCCAGCAGCGGCAGCCCCAGGGTCAGCCCCCAGCGCTACGACACCCTGCCGCTCTCCAGCGTCCGTCAGGCCGAGCAACAGGATCGTTTCCCCGATCGCGGGGAACTCGACACCCTGATCACTTTCTTTCAGAGCGGAAATCTGAGAGTCGAGGCCGCCCGTCGGTTGTCGGCCAATGCCACCGCCATCGTCGCCAAGGCGGCCAACCGGATTTTTGCCGGTGGCACTCCGCTCTCCTATCTCGATCTCCCCGCTGCTGCAGCTACCGACAGCTCAGCCAGCCCTCTGGCAGCTGACCAGGCAGCCTTTGCCCAGTCGGTGCAGACCTTCACCGGTACGGCCGCCAGCGGCGGCAACCTCTTCAGTCGCCTGCTCGAAGGGGCCGGCGGCGATGCCGATGTGCGTGTGGTGCTGCCGACGGGCTTCAGCCCCATCAGCGTGGCGCGCTACGGCAACGACCGCATGCGCAAGTCGCTGCGGGACATGGCCTGGTTCCTGCGTTATGTGGGCTATGCCGTGGTCGCTGGTGACCCCAGCATCCTGGCGGTCAACACCCGAGGGCTTCGCGACGTGCTTGAGAAAGCATGCTCCCTGGCGGCCACCAACGTGGCCCTGCAGGAGATGCGTGCCGCCTCGGCGGCCCTGTTCAAGGACCAACCCCAGGCCCGCCAGCTGGTGATCGACTGCTTCAACGTGCTGCTGCAGGAGCTGGCGGTGCCGATGCCGTCAACCCGCCAACGCCTGGGCAGCCCTGTCAACCAGGGCCTGCAGCTGCCTGCCACTTATGCCCTGGCAGCCGAAGGTCGCCAGCGCTACGTGATCAAACCCCGCATGAGCGGAGGGCAGAAGGCCGAGGTGATTCGCGCTGCCTACCGCCAGGTCTTTGAGCGCGACATCGCCAAGGCTTACAGCCAGATGCCTTGCCCGGTTGAAGCAACCCAGGTGCGCCAGGGTGAGATTTCGATGCGCGAGTTCATCCGCGCCCTCGGCCGCAGCAAGGAATACCGCAACCAGTTCTATGCGCGCTTCTCCAACAGCCGCGCCGTTGAACTGGCTTTCCGCCACTTCCTCGGGCGTGGCATCAGCTCACGCGAAGAATTCACCTACTACTTCGACATCGTTTCAGCCCAAGGCCTTCCCGGTCTGGTCGACTGCCTGGTCAACTCGATGGAGTACGCCCGGGTCTTTGGTGAGGAGACCGTTCCTTATCTGCGGGATCTTGGCGAAGAAGCCCAGGAAAGTGCCGGTTGGGGTTCCAACCGCAAGCTGTTCCGCTTCAGCGCTCCCTTTGAAGGTGCTCCCCAGTACGTCACCCTGTACGCCTCCTACCGCCAGGCCTTCCCCGACCAGCACGCCTACGGCGGCGGCAATGACCCACTGGCCCTCAATTACGGCGCGATCTTCCCATCGGGGACCGCAGCGGTGGCAACGCGTCCTGCACCGGCTCCCTACGACAGCCGACGGATCCTGATCGGCAACGGCATGGCCCAGCCGGGCCAGATGGACAGCCCCCAATTCCGCCAGGCCCGCCCCCGCCGGGTGGGCCCCAAGGTTGTGCGTCTGCAGCAAATCGCCACGGGGGGGAATTCAATACCCCGCCGCAGTGGCCAACCCAGCATTCGCAACACCGAAGCCAGCACCCAGGCAGTCATCCGTGCTGTCTACGCGCAGGTTCTGGGCAATGCTGGCTACGCCGGTGAGCGCAACAGCGTCGAAGAGATCAAACTGGAAAATGGCGACATCAGCCTGCGCGAATTTGTGCGTCAGGTCGCCCGCAGTGATGCCTTCCGCCGCCGTTACTGGAGCGGGCTCTACATCACCAAGGCGATTGAGGTGATGCACCGTCGCCTGCTCGGCAGACCGACCCTTGGGCGCTGGGAGATCGATGCCTATTTCGACACCGCAGCACGCAAGGGCTTCTATGGCGTCGTCGACGCGATGCTGGCCAGTCGCGAGTACACAACCTGTTTCGGAGAGGACACGGTTCCCTACGAGCGCTTCATCACACCAGCCGACCGCAATGCCCGCCGGGTGCCTGCCCTGCGTACCCGCTTCAATGCGGCCGCCTATGCGGCGCCTGCCGGTGTGCGACCTGACGTCAGCACCGGGGTGGGTCTGCGCAGCACCGGCGATCTGGTCAAACGCAACCTGCCCGATCAACGCCGGGTGATCGTCGGCAGTTGGTCGGCCAACATCAGTGGTGGGATGGTTGAACCGAAGGCCTCAACCACCAGCAGCGGTCCTGGCAGCATCCGCACCATGCCGCTACCCACCCGTCGCTGGCGCCCCACCGCCACGCCCCAGTGGCGCGGCACACCGGCGAGCCCGGCAGCTGAGCGGCCCCTGGGGCAGCCCCTGGTCCAGGGTGCCGGCTGGAACGCTGCCATCAGCACGGGCGCTGTCGGCCTGGCCCGACAACCTGGCCAGGCCATGACTGCAGCGCTCAAATCCGGCCAACCCCAGGGATTTGCCCGCCGCCGCAGCCTTGGCAGGGCGGTACAGGTGCCAGCAGGTGCCAGCACGTCTCAGGTGCAGGCTGCGATCGACGCGGCCTACCGCCAGCTGCTGAACCGGGTCCCTCTCGCTGCCGAACGTCTGTCCGATGCCGAATCCCAACTGCGCGATGGCCAGCTGACGATGGCCGGTTTTGTCGCCAGAGTCGCCACCAGCGATCTGTTTACCGAACGCCTTAATCGCATGGCGCCCCTGCGGGCCGCCGCCGCCGCAAGCATGGCTCTGCTTGGCCGGGCAGCCCAACCGGTTGAGACCAGCCGTTTTCTGGCAACACGTGTCCGATCAGGGTTGCGAACCGCGATCGAGGATCTGCTTGACAGCAACGAGTATGGTCAGTCGTTCGGCCAAGACCGGGTGCCGTTCCTCAAAGGAATGGGCACCAGTGATGGCATTCCGCTGAGCACCGTCAACCGCACGGCCAATCTCTACAGCGGCAACGGGGGATTGACTCCCAAACCAAAGGACGCGATCTAAACGATCGGGGCCCGACAGCACCGCCCAACCAAAACACCCCTAACAGCCATCCCTGAAGTGATTCTTCAGGGATGGTTTTTGTTGTTGGATGAAAGAAAATTGCGAGCGTTTTGTCACGCAATGCAAAGGCAGCAGCAATCACTCAGAGCCACAAATCAGCGCAACTCAGAGCTGGAGCCCACGGCGGCGAAATCAGCCAGAAGCATTGCGCCCCAAGGGCTCTGACAAAAAGGAATGCCGTGAAGAACTGTTACCGCCCCAGGGGGCAACGGTGGACGCTGCCACAGAATGATTCGGCGATCGGGAACACCGATCCTCCCTTACCCACCGGATACCGGTCTCCGTCAAGGTGACCGCTTGTTTCGAGGCAGAACTGCATGAGCATCGTCTCCAACTCGATCATCAACGCGGACGCCGAAGCCCGCTATCTCAGCCCTGGCGAACTCGACCAGATCAAATCGTTCGTGGCCGCCGGCCAGCGCCGTGTGCGCGTCGCTCAGGTTCTGAGCGAGAGCCGCGAACGCATCGTCAAGACCGCAGGCGGCGCCCTGTTCCAGAAGCGCCCCGACGTCATCTCCCCCGGCGGCAACGCCTACGGCGAGGAAATGACCGCGTCTTGCCTGCGCGATATGGACTACTACCTGCGCCTTGTGACCTACGGATTGGTCGCGGGTGACGTGACCCCGATCGAAGAGATCGGCATCATCGGCGCCAAGGAGATGTATCGCTCGCTGGGCACCCCCCTGGAGGCGATGGCCGAATCCGTTCGTGAGATGAAGAACGTGGCCATGGGCCTGCTGACCGGCGCCGATGCCGAAGAAGCTGGTTTCTACTTCGACTACGTGGTCGGCGCCCTCTCCTGAGGCTGCTCGCTCCTCTTCCTTACAACGCCTAATCAGCAGAACTCATGCAAGACGCCATCACCAACGTCATCAATCAGGCCGACGTTCAGGGTCTGTATCTTGACGGTGCCGCCATGGGCCGCCTCGAGCAGTATTTCGCCAGCGGCGAACTGCGGGTTCGGGCTGCAGCCACCATTAGCGCCAATGCCTCGGCCATCATCAAGGATGCCGTTGCCAAGTCGCTGCTGTATTCGGACATCACCCGCCCGGGCGGCAACATGTACACCACCCGTCGCTACGCAGCCTGCATCCGCGACCTGGACTATTACCTCCGCTACGCCACCTACGCCATGCTGGCCGGTGACACCTCGATCCTCGATGAGCGGGTCCTGAACGGCCTCAAGGAGACCTACAACTCCCTGGGCGTGCCCATCGGCGCCACCGTTCAGTCGATTCAGGCCATGAAGGAAAGCACCGCTTCCTTGGTGGGTCCCGATGCCGGTCGCGAAATGGCCGTGTACTTCGATTACATCTGTTCCGGTCTCGGCAACTGATCGCCGCACATTCCGTTTGAGGACCATCCATGCGGCTCTTTAAAATCACTGCCTGCATTCCCTGCCCCGAAAAGGTGCGCAGCCAGCGCGAGCTCCAAAACACCTACTTCACCAAGTGGGTTCCCTATGAGAGCTGGTTTGCTGAACAGCAGCGCATCATGAAACAGGGAGGCAAGATCCTCAAGGTGGAACTGGCTACAGGGCGTCGCCAGCAGAATTGCGGCAACTGAGTCCTGGCTCACCACCCGCTTTCAAACCCGGCCTGGCCGGGTTTTTTTGTGCCAGGCCCTCGACAACGGAGCCACCATGGCTCTGAATAAATCGTCAAACCTCCCACCCAGTGCCCCGTACCGCAGCGTCCGTGTCCAGCCGGCAAGACATCCGCTCCACGGCCAGCTCTGCCGCTGCACGGCTGTCGCTGCCGATCCCATGGCACATATGGCCTGCAGAGGCACGCCTGCTGCTGGCCATGGTGGCCCTGTGGAGCCTGGTTGGTCTGTTGATGCTGACCTCTGCCAGCTGGTGGGTAGCCGAGCGCGAAATGGGCGATGCGGCTTACTACCTCAAACGCCAGCTCATCTGGATGGGCGTCAGCTGGTCCCTGCTGTGGCTGGCGTTGCGGACCAGCATTCGTCGCTGGTTGCAACTGTCTCCGGCGCTGCTGCTGATCGGCGGACTGCTGGTTGCCGCCACCCTGGTGATCGGCAGCACCGTCAACGGTGCCAGCCGCTGGCTGGTGCTGGGTCCAATTCAACTGCAACCGTCTGAGCTGATCAAACCCTTTGTGGTGCTGCAGGGTGCTGCCCTGTTTGCCCATTGGAAACGAACGGGGTCTGACCAAAAGCTGCTCTGGCTGGGAATGTTTGGGGCCCTGATCCTGCTGATCCTCAAACAGCCGAACCTCAGCACAGCAGCCCTGACAGGCATGCTGCTGTGGCTGATGGCGCTGGCCAGCGGCATGTCCTTGCCCCTGCTGCTGGGCACCGCAGGAGCCGGTGCGCTCGTGGGCGTGGCCAGCATCCTCAGCAACGACTACCAGCGGGCCCGAGTCACTTCGTTTCTCAACCCCTGGGTCGATGCACAGGGAGACGGCTACCAACTGGTGCAGAGCCTGATGGCGATCGGCTCCGGTGGAGTACTGGGGGAAGGATTCGGTCTGTCGACCCAGAAGCTGCAGTACTTGCCGATCCAATCCACCGATTTCATCTTTGCCGTCTTTGCCGAGGAATTCGGTTATGTCGGATCGGTGGTTCTGCTGCTGTTTCTGCTGCTGTTTGGCTTTGTCGGCCTGCGTGTTGCCATCGCCTGCCGCAGCAACCAGCAACGGTTGGTGGCGATCGGCTGCACGGCCCTGCTGGTTGGCCAGGCGATTCTGAACATCGCCGTGGCCAGTGGTGCCATGCCCACGACAGGCCTGCCCCTGCCCCTGATCAGCTACGGCGGCAACTCCTTGATGGCCAGCCTGCTGATCGCCGGGCTGCTGATCCGCTGCAGCCTCGAGTCGAGCGGTCTGACCGGCGGACGGCGCCGATCCCCCAGACCCGCGCGCTGAAGCGATAGGCTTCCGGCGATGGCAAGCATCGCGCCTGTTCTGGCTGACTGGGCCCGACACGCAGACACATTGCTGCAGAGCTCACTGGGCTCCCCTGGCCCGCTGACCCTGGCCGTGGTTTTTGCCGCTGGCCTGCTGACGAGCCTCGGGCCCTGTTCGTTGTCGCTGCTGCCCGTGACGCTCGCCTATCTGGCCGGCTTCAGCGATGGGCAGCCAGCCTGGCAACGCAGTCTCAGCTTCGTTCTGGGCATCGTGCTGGCCCTGATGGGGTTAGGCCTCAGCAGTGCCCTGCTGGGCCGGATCTACGGCCAGGTCCCGGGGCTGGTGCCTGTGCTCGTAGCTTTGTTGGCCGTGATCATGGGCCTGCAGCTTCTGGGTGTGATTCAGCTGCGCCTGCCGGCAGGTCCGGATCCGGAACGCTGGCGGCGCTCGGTGCCGGCCCCCCTGGCGCCGATTGCCGCAGGCCTGGCCTTCGGCCTGGCAGCCACCCCCTGCACCACGCCGGTGCTGGCCGTCCTGCTCGGCTGGATGGCCCAGGCCGGTCGACCACTGCTGGGTGCCGCCTTGCTGGCGAGTTTCGGAGCTGGACAGGTGTTGCCGCTGCTGCTGGCCGGAACCGCTGCAGCCAGCCTGCCCCGTTTGCTCGACCTGCGCGCCGCGGGCCGCTGGGTGCCGCCGATCAGTGGCGTCCTGCTCCTGCTGAGCGGGGGCCTGACCCTTGCTGCCTATTGGCCATGAGAGCCCTGCAACGGCTGCTGGCATTGATCTCGGACCTGCGGCTGGCGATTGGCCTGCTGCTG
>Ga0164292_10002767_pt1 | contig 14277 bp, 8 predicted proteins | sample GEODES117metaG_FD_111486 | JGI IMG/M metagenome (GOLD analysis project Ga0164292, IMG submission 111486) | Eutrophic lake water microbial communities from Lake Mendota, Wisconsin, USA - GEODES117 metaG | ecosystem: Environmental > Aquatic > Freshwater > Lake | place: USA: Lake Mendota, Wisconsin... | reverse complement strand
TTTCATTTGGCACCTCGTAATGAATACTTCAAAGAATAAAATGTGAAATTAAAACTTACACTACCCAATGCAAGGTGCATTTTGACCACAAATACAAAAGCCGCTTTAAAAGCGGCTTTTGTATTTAGTTACTTTTTATAACTGTCTAAATTTAAATCTTTTTAGGTTGAAAATTCATCGGCTGCTTCACTTCAACAGTTCCCCCACCTAACGGTTCAGGGAATGTGATCCCCCTAAGAACATTGATCACACATCCACTTACATCCCTAGGAAGTGGTGTGGATCCATCCAGCCCAGCTTTAGAGACGTGGCCTGAAGAACCAATAACAAAATTTAATCTAATCGTTCCATTAATTTCTGAACCCTTCGTTTCAAGTTCCCGTTGATAACAGCTTCTAAATTGTGGAAGAAATTCCATCAGTCGACGTCTAATGACATCTGGATCCATCGAGCCCAAGACGACCGTTTCTGAAGGAATTCCAGCCGTATAAATCGCCCGCTTAGCCGAGAGGCCTTCTGCACCCTTAGATTCACCAAGAACACCCGTCGTTGCCCCCACTAAGCTTCCCTGATTAGTAGCAATGTCTGCTGTTTTAATTTGACCAGTTCCACTACTAACACCAGAAACACTTCCAACGAATTCTCCACTACCACCAGAAACTGACTTTGTTTGAACACCGGAAAGAGATCCACCCTTAGCGACTAAGGAACTAATGGAACTTTTAAAATCAGCAGATTTATAAACTTCTACATGCCCCATCGTTTTCGCCTCAAATTGAGATTGAGGAGGAGCCGTTTTGGCCGTAGGCATTGGTGTTGGAGACTTCGTATTTGTCTTAGATTTTGCCACAGGAGAAGTGACTACTTTTTCAGTAGGTTTAGTGACAGGTTGAGTCCCCTGTTTAACAACCTTTTTAAAATCGGCCGTTTTCTTCCCTGGATCAGGTTTATTATTTTGTACTTTCGTTTCAACCACATCTGGCTTTTTAACGTCTGGTTGTTTCTCAACCACAGGCTTCTTTTCCACTGCAGGTTTATCTGGTGCTTTCTGCGCAACCTTAGGAGCATTCTCAGTTTTTTCCACAAGAGGATTTTCTGAAACAGTAAGTTTCTGCTTATAAAGAATAGTCGCAAGTCTTTCTGGAGCTAATTCATCCTTTCTCTCGTCTTTAGGTACTTCTACGACGTTAAGTCCAAGGGATAATAAGGTTACAAAAAATAAAAAAAGAAAAAGATATTTTCTAAACTCTGGATCACGCTTTAATATCGGAGCATGTGCAACTTTTGGAGGTGATTGAACATGGCGAACAAATATTTGGATATCACCTTTTTGTAATCTTAAAAGATCTTGTCCCCGTAATTCAACATCAGTTCCAACATGGCCAGAGTCTTTTTTCTTGTCACTTAATAAGAAGACACCAAACCCTGGAAGAGTATGAACAACAGCTGTATCTGAATAAACTTGAACAAAAGGAAACTTTTCAGTTTTACCGAAGTATGGAAATTCAAGCTCTGATTTGTTACTTAAAACACCAGATATGAAATAAGAGGATTTTGCTTCCGGTAAATAATCAACACTGAATACTTGTTCTTTAAAAAGAATGATGACCTCAACAGCTTGCTTAGAGGCTTCATATTTAAAAATAGGGTACAATTCTTGACGGTCTTCAAAAATATACTCACTAAATTCCGCCTTCGGATCTGAGGCCAGAGGGTAAACAATTGAAGGAACTTCTGAAGTAACGGCCGGAGCAGCAGTCGGTAGTGATTTGGGAACTTTGGGTATCTCAGGGGGAAGGGCCGTGGACAATTTAACTGAAGCTTCTCCAAGAGAGGGTTCTAAGGTTTCAAGAACCGGCGGTAAGGCCTCGGCCGGAGAATAAATCACAAATTCAAATTCTACGTCTGCTAATCTAAAAGTGTCCCCGATGTGAACTTCTTTAACGACAACCTTATCATCGTTAACATAGGTTCCATTAGTGGAATTCATGTCATAGATAATAGCGCGATCATCAAAAATCTCCATCACAGCATGTACAGCGGATACAGAGTCATGATTGACCATCAAGTCACAACTCTCAGTTCTTCCTAGTAGGATTCGTCCTTTACTAAAGACTCCGCCCTTTGCTTTTGCATGAGTGCCACGAAGTTTTATTTCAAACATTTTTTGGCGCTTATTTTTTTCTATTTCCACAAAAATCCCCTAGCGAATGCCGTCTATGGCCTTTTTCATTTCTTTGTTAAAATTTTTTCTTTCCGGTAGTTTATTTCTAAATTCTTTTCTTAATCTTGGTGAAATTGAAATATCACCTGGAGAACCAGCTTCCCCCTCAACACCAATTTCATCAAAATCAAATTTTTCAAATTTTTTATATTCGTACCGAACATTTGGTCTTGGCTCTTCTGAAAAAACCGAAAATGATAAAAGCGAGAGGAAAATCGCAAAAAATTTCATTCTGCTTCTCCTAGTTGAGATTTAACACTCTTGAGATAATTTTTTAGTTTTGCTGCCTTAGGTGTTTCGATTGAATCAAACACTTTCAAAGCTTCTTTACGTTTTCCGAGTTTATTTAAAACAATTGAAAGATTGAGACCAATCTCTGATCTTCTCCACTCTTTTTGAGGGATAGCTTGATAAAAACTTAATGATCGCTGATAGTCTGATAATAAGAAATGTGATGTTGCCATTGCGTTTAAAAGATCGACGTCCTTGGGAGATTCATTTAATAAGCTTTGAAAGATGGGTAACGATAAAACAACTAATCCATAAACTAAATAAAGCCTCGCAAGATTGTATCGTGGCGTTTTAGAGAATCTCGATTGCTTATTCGCTCTTTCAAAAGCGACAAGAGCTTTTTGATCCTGTCCCTGTCTTGAATACATCACACCAATATTATTGAGTGCAGGGACATAATTAGGACCAACTTCAAGCGCCTTATTGTAAAACAACAAAGCCTTTCTATGTGAGCCAGAATTCAAATGACAGTTTGCAACCTGGTTCCAATAACCAGGTATCTTTTGGTAGCGATTATAATGGACAGCTGCCAACTGAAAGGCTTCTTTAAAATCCTCTTTCATACACTTTATAGAAATTTCCAAAAGTGCATCTCCGTTACTTTTGATGGATGAAATCTCTGCCTGGCCATAACGATCGGTTGTTTCATCTTGAAGTGCGGGGTTAAGACTTACTACTCCAGAACTGTAGTAATCTGGAACCTGAGAAGTAAGAAGAGGCTTCTCTTTTTTAAACTGAATATTTGTTACTTTATCCGCATTCTTTGATGGAGATTTTTCTACTGTTGTTGAACAAGCAGCTAACAATAAAAGAGGTAATATCGATTTCATTTTCTCCCTCCTCTATCCATAAGAACGGATTCCTTCTCTGTTACATACCTTTTATCCTTTCCACTTTCAGTAAAAAGAACAGCATAATTAGTCAGAGAAAGTATCTTGTTCTCTAAAATGAGTTTTTTAATTTCAGATCTCTGTTTCTGAGCATTCGCTAAGATCGGCCCATGTACATCTGCCATCGCCTTTTTAAAGCTTTCTACATATTCTGGTGCCTTGCCCTCTGGAACAAAATTCTTGAGGCCCATCCCAAAAGTCTCATAGGCCTCAATGACAATCTTATAGGCTTCAACAATACCCTTTCCTGATCCAATCTTTTGGATAGTATTCACCTCAGAAGTCATCTGATCTAGTATTTGTAACTTATTTTTTACGGTCGTATTAAATATCTCTTCTGGAAAAGTCAGTGCAATCTGATTTAATTTATTTCGCTTATCAATAACACTTCCAAGCATTCTGTCAGCGATCAAATCCAATGCCTCTACAGGAATCTCTAATTTCTGCACTCGAGACTGTTGATAAAATTTATTTTGCTTTTCACTGATAAGTCTTGCTTCTTCATTCGAGCCAATATTTAAAAATTCAATTCTTAAATCCTCGTAAGGTCTTATTAAAAGAGGTACATTTTTTGAATTCGATTCGAGCTCCTTAAGGTTCGATTCATAGGAATCCCACCTCTTTAGCTTTGCTAAATCCTTTAAAATTTCAAACGTCACCTCTGAAATCGTCGCGTCCGGGATAGAGCATCCTCGACCTGAATTTTTAACATCAAGGGCCTTTTCCATATCGCCATTTGCAAGGGCAATAAAGACAGCATTTTTAAAGGCGACCACTTTATTTGATGAATTTTCCTTACAAAGTTTTTCAAGAAGCTTATGGGACATGTCTGCAGATTGAGTGAATTGCTGACGTAAGAACATTCCTGCTGCAATACTTAAAAATGAATCGGCAAATTTAACAACATCTGTGACTTCCATATCCTTTAATGCAACAAGCGACCATTCATAACTTTGAGTGGTATCCCCTAGCTCAAAATAAAGTGCTGCCATGTTATAAGCAGCATTGATTTTAGCTTTTTTAGTACTCTCACTTGATTCATAAATTTGTGCATATCCCTTGAGCGCAACCGCCTTATCACCTTTCTCAAGTGACTGCTGGACTCCCTCAATTTGAATTTTAGTCATGAGAGATCTCAACGCCTCTGCATATTTTCCGGAAACCTTAAAATCGCCAGAATTAATTTTTTTAACGTACGACTTAACAGTTCCATAGTCTTTTTTTGATCGGTAATGCTCCATGACTTTAGCTAGCATTCCTTCTTGAGTTTTGAAATCTTTTGGAAAATTTGAAGCGAATTGAGACATCGTTTTTTCAGCAGAAGGAATATCCCCTGCATCAAATTGAGCATTAAATAATTTAACAAAAATAGTGGAGGCCCTATCCGACTTTGAATCCATGGAGATATAACGAGAATAGACTGGTATATAGGCCTTCTCTGCAGCCTTTTTACTTAGTGTATCCTGTCCCAAGGAAGATAGCATTCCTTCCATACTTTGAGAGAGAATTTTCTTTTCATTATTATTTTTTGCGGCGTCATAAGCTTCAATATAAAGACCAAGTGACTTTGAAAAATTCTTTGCCGCATAAGCTGTTTCAGCTTGAAAAAAAATCTTCTCTGCTCGCTGTCCGGGAGATAATACAGACGCCAGTTCAAAGTAAGCAATAGCTTCCTTGGCCTTTTGATCTTTCACTTTAGGGACATTTTTATAAATATCAGCAGCCACTGCTTTTTGTAATTCTGCTGCTTTCTTATTTACTTGGAAGTGCAATTTATCAAACTGAGATTTTTCTAAAGGTGACTTCTGATGAAACGCCACTAACTCTCTAGACGCTGATAAATGCTCTGTATTCTTATTATATTTATCAAAAAGTGCAAGTTCAGCGAGAAGGATTTCGATTTTTTTAGTACGATCTTTTTCAATCCCTTTTACCTTCTGTAAAAGATTTTCGGCCTGATCAAACCGTCCCTGTGCTGTAATGGTATTAGCGATTTTAATGAATTGATCAGTATAGTTTAATCCCTGGCGCTCGAAGAAGTTTATAGCATCATTTAGTCTGTTCGCATCAACATAGAAGATACCAATATCTCTTTCAACCTGAGATCTCATATCAACATATTTTCCACCACTTTTCTTATGAACTTCATTCATAAGAGAAATGGCACGGTCAAAATTTTTCATTCGATAGTATGACCACGCCAGATTAAAGGCATCCTTCGTCCACCATTTATCCGAAGTATTCAATGTTGATTCATAAAGAGGAATTGCATCTGCATATTTTTTTTCATTAAAATAGAAATCAGCTAGGGCAAGTTTGGATTTACCCAAAATTTTTGGATCCTTTGATGAGCCCGATGCCATTTTGAAATATCTCATCGCCTCTGAATTATTACCAAGCTCTTTAAAATTGTAGGCGAGAATGTAATAGACATCTCCAATCGCAGAGTATTTTTTAAACTTTTTCACAACCTTAAGTGCAGCCTCATTCGCCGATTCAAAATACTTATTTGATTCACGGAAGTAATCATCCTTATTTACATTCACTCTTTGTTCAACAGGTATTGCGAGATACTGCTCATTTTCAACTTCTCGATAAAGTCGTGCCTTCTCTAGATTTAATTCTGAAACTCGAAGAAGGGTATCTGGATTTTTATAATTTTGTTGACGGGACAAGCGAGAGACTTCAGACAACTCCTCATCAACGATGGCGAGAATCTTTTTTCTCCTGTCATCCAGAGTGAGTTTGGCCGCCAGCACAGTATTGGCGAATAATATAAAGAGGAGAAAAACCTTTAACATTCAGACCCCAGCGCAAAAACGTAATCTCCAAGCTCATCGGCCCAGAACTCACCATTAAATGTCCAAAAATATTGCTTATCATTTCTTTCTATATATTTAATATCTCCACGTTTTTTCCCCTGATCAACATCAGTTTGATAGAGTCGCTCTTTCCTTTGAGCAAGAACTTCTAGCTTTATATAGCTCATACCTTGAAAAGCAGAGTAGAGTTCTGCATATTTTGAAAGAAGACCTGCTCGTACGTAAGCGCCAATCGTTGATCGATATTCATCTACAACTGTTTTTATATTTCTTTCTAACGTTGAGTAGTTTGATGATTGAGTATTTCTATTAAGCTTACTGTATTCACTCATCGCCATAAGAAGTGCACTTTTCATTTCAATAAATGCAGCATCCTTACGAATAGATTTCAGGATTTTATCCACAATAGGAAGAGGTGCTTGTCTATTTTCTTCGTGATCAGCAATAAGACTGTAAAAATATCGATAATCTTTTCCACGTCCAATCAAAAATGAACGTAGGTCACGTGATGGATTTAATAATTTTGAATAGAAGTCATCAACCGTTTTTTTAGCATCATCATAAAGGCACATCTTCATGAAAGTGAGAGCTTTTAAAACTTCAACCTCTGGCTTAAAAATGAAATCAAATACAGGCGCCTTATAAGAAACTAGCTTGCCAAGCGTTCGATTGTAGTTTTTCATGTAGTAACTTGTCCAAGCCTCTTCAAAAAGAATCTCAGGCCAAACAAAAGAATCTTTCGAAATATCAAGATAGCCAAGATCAGCTTTCTTATAATCTTCAGTTGCAAAATGTGCTCTTGCAATCCCTGCTATGCAAAAATCACGATTCGTCAGTAATTGATTTTTCAATGCTGATGACTGAACTCTATCCATTCGGCGTTCAGAAGCACGTATACAATCTTTAAAATGTGACTCCGCTTCTTGATGATTATTTAAAGATGATAAAATCGTAGCCTTGAGATTAGCGACAAATGGATACGAAGAATGATCACCAGGAATACTATTTAATTCACTTAGAGCTTCCTGACTCAGTCCCTTCTTAAATAGTCTCTTCGCTAAAATGTAGCGAACATTTCCCGATCGCGATTTTTTCAAAACTTCCACCGGAAGTGATTCAAAAGGACGCACTCCTGTATGATAAAGCATCGTATCTAAAACAGAGTCCATCTCACCGTCAAGCGAGCGATCATTTTTAACAATAAACTCCTTCATCATCGGAAGAGTAGAAAAGTAATAGCCTGATTTTACCAAATCGATAATGGTTCGCCGACTTCCACCAACTGAGGCAATCTCACGTCCGTTACTCTGATCAACCTGATCTAAAGCAGCGTTTGCGAGAGGCATTGAAAGAGCTGTCAGAAACAATATTTTTGAGAACATCCTTGTTCCCCTTTTTTAAAATGCGTAGTTTAAGCCAAGGCCTACATCGTATGAATTAAACAATTTTTTTGCTTTCGATGTTTCAGTTGCTGCTTGAGTTTTTTTCGTTTTATCAGCACTGTACGTTTGACCTGTTAAATCCAAACGAAGACTCCAGTTTTCACTAATATAAAATCGAAATCCGGTATTCCAGACAGCTCCGATATTAGTTTCAGATGTTAATTCATCTTGGTTTTGTGCTGTCGTATCAAATTTATTTCTATTATCAAGTGTTGTAATATTTCCAACACCTAGCCCAAACATCCAATCGAAGTAGAAGATTTTATTAAAAGTATTAATTTTTGAGTAGAATGGCGACCACATGAGCATGGCACCCATGAAGGAATCAATTTGTCGGTAAAAGGGAACCGACCCCTGCTCTCTTACTCCGCGAGCTGTGTCGTTTTCCTTATTTGAATTTTTACCATAAAGAAACTCAAGTCCCCAATCCTCCGTAAAAAAGTATCCAGCTCTTACAGTTCCACCATAGGCGTCTAAAAAATTTTGACTTAGGTTGAATGCTCCAGTCCCACCGATATAAACATTTCCATCTTTCCGAAATTTTCTATTCTGAAGAACGTAAATTTCTTTATCGTTATCGAGCCACGAAAAGTTATAAAGAGAATTTTCATTGGCCATCACGAGACTACTCATGATGAGTGTTACTAAAACTAAAAAAATGTTTTTCATGTTCACTTCACTTGTTAGAACTTTAGTCTTTTTAAAATTCTAACATGCTCTAGAAGAGGTGCAAGTTCGCGGATTAACGAGGGCAAATGCTACCATAAGAACATTGACTGCAATGATCAAGATTTACTTTCCATGGTTCATTTTGAGATCGCCAAATAGGGTATAAGTCTTTACTGCAATCTTCAAAATTGACCTTCTCTTTGATGATTTTTTTCTGATCAACGAAGCATAGGACCAATTCAATGTCCCTATCCCTCGGGACAATTTTTAATTCATAGAGAGCGTAGGCATAAACCGAAAGCTGAAGCCAGTAATGCTTAAGGCCTTCGACAGTTATCCTACCTGTTTTAAAATCCCAAACTTGAGCAATTTGATTTTCTTTCGGAAGAAGAAGAAGATCTGGAATTCCAGAAATCATAAAATCAAAAAACGGGAATTTAATCTGTTTTTCAGAAACCAAGTGATAATCGTCAATTTTGGATTTTAACTCATTAAGTGCCCAAAGAATGGGTTCCTCGTTTTCTGTTCCATGACTCTCCCTTGGTACCACAAAGTTTCTTTCAATTCCTTTCGAGATTTGTGCATGTATATAGGTTCCTCTTTCTGAGGATGATGTAACGAGATTTGCTACTTCGTCTTCCTCTTCTTCAATTCCTTCAACTGATTTAATTGTTTCATCAGTTAACTTTAAAATATTTGAATAATAAAATTTCCTAGGGCAATCAATCAAAGCATTGAGCCTTGTAACACTTAATTCAGCTGAAAGCATTAACTCAGCTCTCCCCTCGCCCTTTGAAAAAATCCCGACGGAATCATGGAAGAAAAGTGGTAACTCTGGAATTCCCTCATTCATAAGTTCTTTCTCAGAATCAAATTGAGGTAATGGGAAAACATCAACTTTTTGAATATCCTTAGATTCATTTAACCAGGCCCTAAGACCTAGAATCCAACTGTTCTTAGGGATGCTAAAGGACTTTTCAGGGATATCAAAATCTACCCAGATGAGTTTTTTCTTCGCCCTTGTACAGGCGACATAAAAAAGTCGCTTTGCCTCAGAAAAATTTTTATATTTTGCCAGTTCGCTCTCAAAAAGATAAAGTGGTGACTTTTGCTTTTCACGTTTTGAAAGATCAAGATACCAATGAAGACTTCCCGGCAAATCTCCAAATAATCCTCCGTCATTTTGCTCTCTTCCATTTGTATAAATCCCCGCGAGATAGACGGAATCAAATTCTAATCCTTTCGAGGAATGAGCGGACATGATTTGAACCATGTGAGAGTTTTGTCCTGATCTCAAATCGAGGCTTAATCGATCATTATTTCCTCTCTGAAGCTGAGTCATAATGGATTCAGGGTCTTGATGATAAAGCTCAGCAAATGTTTCAATAGTCTCGAGGTTAATATCCGAATTTTCGTTTGAAATATTTAGTTTAAAAATAAATTTCTTAAAGGCTTCAACAAGACCCCAATAATGTCCATCTAGATCAAATTGCTCCAAGAGCGAAACAGAAAGTTCCTTATGGACTCCCAAAATTTTTAGATAATTATTGATAAGGAAAAGTGGAAATTGATCCTTCGTTAGAGGATTTGAATCAAATTTTCTTTTAAGAAGCGAGATAAAGATTCCAAGGAGAGGATCATCGACGAGGTCTATTTTAAATTGAGCGGTAAAGCCAATTTCTCTTTTCATAAGCTCGCGGATCAGTTCTCGACTGGGACGTAGTTTACTGTAGAGAATGGTACAGACGTTTTGATTTGTCTCTCGTTCCTTTTTGATGGCCTCTGTAAGGACAATCGCCTCAAGGTGATTGATGTCATCGTTTTGAAATTTTCCATCTTTTTCAAGATCTCTTTTTAGAACTGGAGAATAGATTTCAATTTTTCCGATCTCATCCTTTGCGATTTCATCAGGGATATTTTGGTCTTCCGCCTTAACTGAAAAAGGATCATGCCCCTCAAAGTTTTGGCCTAAAGGTAAAAGTGTTCTAAATAATGAATTGTTGAAATTTATAATCTCAGGGAGAGATCGATAATTATTAGCTAGACTTCTCACCTTGGGTATCAGTTCAGCACAATCCTGAAAAACAGAGAGTTCTCCACCTCTAAAACCATAGATCGCCTGTTTCGCATCTCCCACACAGAATAAACTATTAAAATTTGAACCAATTAAACTTCGAATGATTTGGAACTGAACAAAGGAGGTATCCTGAAATTCATCGACGATAAAATAATTAAATGTTTTTTGAATCCTTTCACGATCTGGTGCATTTTCTAAACCTAAAAAAACATGATACTCAATATCCCCAAAAGTCATTCCTTGGTTGGGATCAAGTCTTAAATCAATGAAACGGAATATGTCCAAACACAGATTCATCCATGGAAGAAACTTTGTTTCATAATGCTCAAGATAATCTTCTAAAACATCTTTCCAGTTATTGACCCAATCTCTTAGATTGGATAGACCTTCTTTTGCGGCTTCTGAAGCTGGTATTTTTTTCTTTGCAGTTCTTTCTCCATCTAGTCTCTTTATAAGTGAAAAAAGGTTTTTATAAATATTAAACTTTTCCACACTTTCCACAATCGGAAGACCCGTTTCCTGAAAAGTGGCAATGACTTTCTCAAAGGCCGATCTCTCTTGCGGGGTATCTATTTCAAGGGACTGGACAGCAAGAAGAGATTCATCGAGTTTATTTAAGATAAAAGATTGAGTAAGGAGCTGATTAAGGGATTCTGGAGAAACTCCTTTAAAGTTAAATTTTTTCCATGAAAGGCGAAGGCCAGGGTCGCTAAAAACGTGAGTAAAAGAAGTAAGAAGCGCCCTCTTTTCACGTATCACAATATCTAATACATCATGATTCACTTTATCTGAGTTGAGCTTAAACCACTCCTCAACAAGTTTTCTCACTTGATCAGTTCTTTCAAGATCAAAAATTATTTTGGCCTCAGTAGATAAATGAGGAAAATAACCCAAGGTGATTAATTTTCGACAAAACCCATCAATCGTTGTCACAGTTAAAATAGGCAGTAATTCATTTGAGATGATCCAGTATTTTTGATCCTCATGGACGGACAGAGATTTTTCTTCAAACTTCTCCGCAAGTCGAATACTCATTTCCCCAGCAGCTTTCTTGGTGAAAGTCATCATCACAACTTGTGAAAACTTTTGTCGTATAAATTCTTCAAATGAGTGAGAAGGCCCTTTTTTAAATTCACTTATCCAGGAGCTGGTTAAATATAAAATATGCTCAACGAGAACAAAGGTTTTACCAGAGCCTGCTCCGGCCCTTAACAGAACTCCGCCTGTGTGCTCGATCGCAAGACGCTGCTCTGGATTTGCAGATTTACTCATCTTTCATCTCACTTTTTAAGCAAATCTTATTAATCTCACAGTACATGCAAACTGAATTTTTTCGAGGTTTTGCCCCAAAAAGGATTTCGCTCTCAATCGACTCCTTTAGTAACTGACTCGACTCAATGTATTCTTTAAGTTTTTCATTGAATTCATCTTTAAATTTATGAGTCTTACATAATTTGGCAGATTTTATTTTTGAAACGAAATTCTCATCTGAAGTGAGAAGTCCTGATTTGGTAAAATCGTCTAAAACAACAAAGCCCATAACGACCTGCTTCTTCGTGAAATCTGCGATCACCGATTTTGCAGCATCAGCATAAACCCAAAGTTGAATAGACTTATAATCTACAATCTCCGTTGCTGAAGAGGCACTCATTTCCGTTGACTTAAAATCAAGAAGATAAAGATGATGATCACTGATGCCGATACAGTCTATTCGTCCCTTAATTGGCAGTGGTTCACTTTGTTCAAATGGATACTCGAAGGTCCAAGAAATCGATTCTTCACTCACTGCTTCAATTCTTCTTATAAATTCAATTCCATTCCAAGCTCTGTGGTGAAAAGTTAAAAGCCTTTCTCTTAATACATCCACAGGTAGCTTTAGATTGTTTTGAGTCATATATTTATGAACAATCTTATTTGTGAGATTTGAAAAATCTTGATCTTGCCACCCTTCTTTGAAAAAACTTTCAATAATTTCGTGAAGGATTGTTCCTGAGATCATGGGATCAAAATCTTTCTCTAAGCGTACATTGGGAAATATTTTATCGACATAGTTAAAATAAAACTTTCTAGGACAGTCGATATAGGTCTGTAGCTTACTTGCGGAATAAGATCCTTGGAATTTTTTGTTAACTGAAGGCGCAAGGCTATCCTTAAGTCCTTTCAAAGGAGACGGTGTCCCTTTTTCTATTTTATCAATTTTGACTTTAGAAAACATTCTCTTCCAAATTAAACTATGTTTTTGAATGCCTTCATTCATAAGGACAACGGCTTCTGAGTGACTTAAAAGATCTCTAAACTCCCACTCCTTAAAAAGGAGCTCTAGTTCATTCCTTTTGACTGGCCCAATGGCGGAAAGTGCTTTCAAAATGGTCTCCGAATAATTTTGCGTAAGACTTTGTATCTCTTGAAAGCGCTCATCAATACAAATAAGCACTTTTCTTTTTCTATCGATATCCTCCAAACTTGACATGTCTTTTAAGTCTATGGAGAGCCTTCGTTCTGAAACAGGAACGAAGGAAGTTCTAGGCTGATTAAGTTTAACGACTTCGCCTAAAATTTTTAGAACGAAGGAATCAATTGCAAGAGGATCACTAAATTCTGAGATAAAACTCAAAGCTTCTATATAGAGCTGATAGGTTTTGATCTTTTTAGGATTGAGCTGATGTTTAACTTTTTGTTGGCAATAGTCCAATAATTCTAAATGTGTGCCTTGAAAGGACTTTAATTCCTCATTTATTTCCGATAATTCATTCTTCAGAATCTGATGTGGTATTTTAAATCTTACGAGATTTGATGGGATCAAATCTAGGTGAGATTGATCTAACTTATTGACTCCAAGTAAAACTTGCATTTCCGGTTCAAGAATACTTTTTAATTCAAGAGATAGTTCTCTGGAATTTGTTGGGATCCAGCTCACTTTAGGAGAAATTGCAATGATATTTAATTCAACTTCTTTTGCACTTGAATCGGAAATCCAACTTATCCAATCACTTTTTTTTATTTTTTCCTTTAATTCGAGTGGGAAAGGAATGATCACTTTATAACGAATCGAGAGGGCCTTAAGAAGATCAATTTGCTGACCGTTGAGATGCTGGAATCCCCAAAATATATAGGTCTGATTCAGTTCATCCTTTTCTTCTTCAGATCTTAATCTTTCGGCCACCATTTGATAGGCGCCATGTTCATCTTGATATCCAAGATTCTCTAAAAGGGCCCAAAACATCTGTACAGCACGCCTTATAATCTCGGGTTGTTCATCTAAAACTGAACTTAGCGCCTCTTGGTTAAGGGTAAAACTTCTAAGATCAGAGAAAAGATTATAGGCCTGGTTAAATTGTTCAAACTGAAGTTCAGGTAAAATTCTATTCTTTAGAATACCGAACATGAGTAGTAGCTCAGACTTTCTTTTTAATTGGGGCCTTTCTTCTTTATTCCACAGGGACTCAATGAGATTGGAAGTAAATTTAGCGATTGTTACAACATCAACACCTTGAACCCCAGTTAAACGAGTTCGTAGTCCATCCGCTTTGGAGGGACTGGGAGTCACCATTAACTTTTCGCCATCCAGGGACTCAATTTCCTTTAGGAATTGCTGTTTTTGAGAGAAATAAACAATCTGCATCATAATAAAACAATTCTACCTTTCTGCTTTTGAAAGATTAACAAAAAACACCTGATAGGTTATAAATATTGGATCTTGAACCCTAGGGGAGTTCTAAATGTTAACTACGAGCCGTCTCTACAGTTTTTTAGACCATAAAAATGGTTTTAATGTCCACTTTTTGGAAGGACAAAAAATCATTCATGACCTCGTACTCCTGCACCCCATGAAAGGTTCAGGTTTTGCTTACTTTCGTGATAC
>Ga0164292_10002766_pt1 | contig 14280 bp, 11 predicted proteins | sample GEODES117metaG_FD_111486 | JGI IMG/M metagenome (GOLD analysis project Ga0164292, IMG submission 111486) | Eutrophic lake water microbial communities from Lake Mendota, Wisconsin, USA - GEODES117 metaG | ecosystem: Environmental > Aquatic > Freshwater > Lake | place: USA: Lake Mendota... | reverse complement strand
GGGGACGTCGAAGGTGACTTCGGCGGTGGCGTTGCCTTGGATGTCGATGACTTTTCGTTCGATGCGGGTGTTGTCGCGCTGTTTGAGAGTGACGTGGAGTTTTTGAGGGCCGAGGTCGTCGTGCAGGGTGTGGATGATGCGGACGGTGAGCGGGGTGCTGAGGGTGGCGGTGGCGGGGAGGTCGAGGGTGAGGTGATCGCCTTTTTTTGGTGGGGTGGCGGCGGCTTTGGCTTTGCCCTTGCCCTTGGGTTTGTTTTTCTTGGGGGCTCCGCGTTCGGCGGCTGCACCGCGCACGGTTTTCATGAAGGCTTCGCGTGCGGCGGGGTCGTGGCGGTTGCGGAAGACGTTGAGGAGAGGGTCTTTGGTTTTGACCATCCAGGCTTCGAGGGCGGTGGTGAGTTTGGTTTGTTCGGCTTGGTGCTGGGGTTTGTGGATGAGGTTGGTGAGGGCGGCGTCGTCGTAGCGGTATTGGTAGAGTTCTTCGGGGACGCGGTGGTCGATGAGATCGAGGCGGGCGGCGATGTCGGGGCGTTCGGGGGCGAGGGCTTTCATGCGACGGTAGGTGACGGTGCCTTGGGTGGCGGTTTTCATGATGGTTTTGCCGTCGGACCAGGGGTTGAAGAGGTAGGCGAAGTCGCGGGTGATGATGGAGCGCATGGGTGAGCGGTCGCCACCGGAGTTTTCGTTGTATTCGGTGATGACGTGGTCGCGGTCGGTTTGTGTTTCGCCTCGTAGGATGGGGGCGAAGGAGCGGCCGTCGAAGCCGGGGGGATGCGGGATTTTGACGATGTCGAGCAGGGTAGGGAGGAGATCGACAGCGGAGACGAGGTGTTGGTCATCGACGGCGCCGGGTTGGGTGACGCCGGGCCAGCGGACCATTAAGGGGGTGCGGGTGCTGTGGTAGTAGAGCTGGGTTTTGGCGAAGGGCAGGGGCATGCCGTGGTCGGAGAGGAAGAGGATGACGGTGCGCTGGTCTTCGCCGGATTCCCGGAGGGCGCGGAGGATTTGGCCGAGGCAGTCGTCGGCGCGGCGAACGGAGGAGTAGTATTCGGCGAGCTCGGTGCGGACCTGGGGGTCGTCGAAGAGGAAGCCGGGGATGGGGACTTCGTCGGCGGTGAAGACTCGGGAGGGGACATGGGGGTCGGGCTTGCCGCCTTCGGCGTAGAAGGGTTTGTGGGGGTCGGAGATGTTGAGGTTGAGGCAGAAGGGTTTGCCTGCGGCTTTGGCGTTGGCGATGCCGGTTTGGGTGGAGGTGTAGTAGGAGGCGGCGTCTTTGATGTGGGCGTGGGAGCCGTCGGGGAGTGTGTCGAGGATGATGTCCCAGGCGGGGTAAGGGTGATAGGGGGTGGAGTGGGAGACTTTGCCGCGGATGCCGGTGTAGTAGCCGGCGGTTTTCATGAGGTCGGAGAGGTGGGGGTAGTCGGGGTCTTTGATTTCGTAGAAACCTTCGACGCGGGTGGTGTGGGGGTAGCGACCGGACCACATGACGTTGCGGGAGGGCATGCAGTTGCCAACCTGGACGAAGGCGTGGTTGAAGCGGAGGCTCTGTCCGGCCAGGCGGTCCATGTTCGGCGTGGTGTCGGGCAATTTGCAGCCGTAGGCGCCGACGGAGTCGCAGCTCATGTCATCGGTGGTGATGAGCAGGAGGTTGGGCTTTTCGGTGGCGGGGAGGGGATTCGCCAGGAGGAGCGTGGTGAGGAGGGCGGCGGCGAACTTCATGGGAGCGGGGAAACGTGAAAACGGGCCGCTCATTTCGTCTGATTGGGCATGCAATTGACCAATTCTCGAAATGCTTGTCACATTGCCCAGCGGCGGAGCGGCCTCATTGGCTGCGTTAGCCGCTTGACCGCTATTGATTTAATAGCGGGCTGCGCGACATCCTTGCCACTGAAGCCGCTGCGCTCGCCGGATCAAAATGACCCTCTTTTCGAGAACCGGTCTAGGGGCTGACGCGGAGGCGGGTCCAGTGGTTGCCGTCGCGGACGTAGCGGAGGCGGTCGTGGAGGCGGCTGGTGCGGCCCTGCCAGAATTCGATTTCATCGGGGACGAGGGAGTAGCCGCCCCAGTGGGGGGGGCAGGGGATTTCCTGGCCGGCGTATTGGGTTTCGAGTTCGGCGGCGCGGGATTCGAGGTGGGAGCGATCGGGGATGATTTGGCTTTGGGTGGAGGCCCAGGCGCCGATTTGGTGGGAGCGGGGGCGGGCGGCGAAGTAGCTTTTGGCTTCGTCATGGGGGAGTTTCCAGACGAGGCCGCGGGCGGTGACTTGGCGTTGGCGTGCGGTCCAGAGGAAGCAGATGGCGGCGCGGTTGTTTTCGGCGAGTTCCTGGCCTTTGCGGCTTTGGTAGTTGGTGTAGAAGTGGAAGCCGCGGTCGTCGAGGCCTTTGAGGAGGACGATGCGGGCGGTGGGGATGCCGCCCTGGCCGATGGTGGCGAGGGTCATGGCGTTGGGTTCGGGGAGCTGATGCTGGAGGGCGTCGTGCAACCAGTCGTGGAAGAGGATGAAAGGATCGCTGGGGGCGGAGGATTCGTCGAGGGCGTCGAGATCGTAGCTGACGCGTAAATCCTGGAGGTTTGGTTTGTCAGGAGCATTCATATCCGTTATCTGGTTCTCAATCATCCTGGGCCGAGGGGGTTGCAAAAGCGAGCTTAAAGGCGACAGGTTTCGAAAGTCTTACGCTTCCATTGTCCTTCCCATGCCTTCTGTTGTCACTGGTATCATTCAAGATCTGAATCGGACGCTGATTGATGCGGCGTCGATTGAGGCGCGTGTGGCGGAGATGGCGGAAGAGATTGAGAGGGATTGCGCGGGGGAGGTGCTCACGGTGGTGGCGTTGATGGATGGGTCGCTGTTTTTTGTGGCGGATCTTTTGAGGAAGATTGATTTGCCGATTCGGTTGATCACGCTGAGTGCGAGCAGTTACCATGGGGGGACGTCGAGCAGTGGGAGTCTGCGGGTGGCCTGGCCGGAGGGGATGGATTTGAAGGGGCAGACGGTTTTGCTGTTGGATGATATTTTGGATACGGGTCTAACTTTGAGTGAGATTCGGCTGCACCTGGAGGCGCAGGGGCCTCGGTGGTTGCGGTGTGGGGTTTTGCTGAGCAAGAAGCGGGAGCGGGCGCGGGAGGTGGTGGCGGAGTATGTGGGGTTTGAGATCGAGGATGAGTTTGTGGTGGGCTATGGGATGGATTTTGACGGGCGGTTCCGGAATCTGCCGTGCATCGGGGTGCTGAAACTGGATGCTTGAGATGATGCGGGTGCGGGTGCTGTTTTTTTCGGTGCTGCGGGATTTGACCGGGGTGGAGGAGCTGGAGGTGGAGGTTGAGGAGGGGGCGAGGCTGGGGGGGCTGATGGAGCGGTTGTTTGAACGGTGGCCAAGGTTGGGGGAGTGGGATGCGAGTTTGTTGCTGGCGGTGGATCAGGAGTATGTGGGGCGGGAGGTGGTATTGAGGAGTGGGTGTGAGGTGGCGGTAATGCCGCCGGTGCAGGGGGGGTAGGGGGATCCGTATTCAAATGTGGAGAGGAGTGGGGGAGGGGAGTGATTGTGTATTCAATGGGGGATGCAATGGTGGTGGGGCAGGAAGCGTTTGTTTGGGGATAGATCATGAGGGGTTTCTTCTTTGGCGGTGGGTTGGTGCTAAGCTGCGGCGGGATCGCCGGGGCCGCGGTGGATTATGCGCGTGATATCAAGCCGTTGATCGCTGAGCGCTGTCTGGCTTGCCATGGGGCGCTGAAGCAGAAAGCGGGGCTGCGATTGGATACGGTGGCGGCAATGCGGCTGGGGGGTAAGGCCGGAGATGTGCTGAAGGGTTCCCACGCGATGCTGCTGAGTCGGGTGATGACCACGGATTTGGACGATCGGATGCCGCCAGAGGGTGAGGGGGCTGCGTTCACGGCTGCGCAGGTGGCGCTGCTGAAGGAGTGGATCGCCCTGGGGGCACCTGGGCCGGTGGATGAGGTGCCGGAGGCGGACCCGGGTGAGCATTGGGCGTATCATGCGCCAGTGGCCAGCGCGGGCACGATGGATGATTTGCTGGAAGTTAAGCGGTCGGCCAAGGGGGTGAAAGCGGTCGGGGTCGTTGCACCCGGACTGTGGCTGCGGCGGGTGAGTTTGGATCTGATCGGCTTACCGCCGACGGTGGAAGAGATACGGGACTTAGAAAACGAGATGTCTGGTGCTGCTGATCCGCAGGCAGTGCGGCGGCGGGTGGTGGAGCGGTTGCTGGCCCGTCCGCAGTATGGGGAGCGCTGGGCGCGGCACTTCATGGACATCTGGCGCTACAGCGACTGGTATGGGCTGGGGGCACAGCTGCGTTACAGTCACAAGCACCTATGGCACTGGCGGGACTGGATGGTGGAGAGTCTGAATGCGGACAAGGGCTACGATGAGATGGTGATGCAGATGCTGGCGGCGGATGAGATGGATCCTGAGGATGCGGACAATCTGCGGGCGACGGGGTTCCTGGCGCGCAGCTACTATTTGTTCAATCGAACGACCTGGCTGGACGCGACGATCGAACACACGAGTCGGGCTTTTCTGGGGCTGACGATGCAGTGCGTGAAGTGTCATGATCACAAGTATGATCCGGTGGACCATGAGGAGTATTACCGGATGCGGGCGATCTTTGAGCCGATGCATGTGCGGCTGGATGCGGTGCCAGGGGTGACGGACTTTGAGAAGGATGGGCTGCCGAGGGTGTTTGATCTGCATGTGGAGCGCGCGACCTATCGGCATGTGCGCGGCAATGAAGCAAATGTGGACAAGAGCAAGGCTCATGCGCCGGGCGTGCCAAGGGTGTTGGCCTGGGATGAGTTCAAGGTGGAGCCGATCAAGCTGCCGGTGGTGGCGGCGCGACCTGGGATGCGGCGCTTTCTGCTGGAGGATCATCTGCGGGTGGCAGAGGCAGAGCGGCTGGTGGTGAAGGAGCGTGTTTGGAAGAGCCAAGGCGCTGAGGAGAGTCGCAAAGCGGAGGCGCGACTGAAGCTGGAACTGGAGGCTGCGGAGCTGAAGCCGGAGTGGCTGAAGGCAGTGGATGCGGCGGAGCGGAAAGGGCGGAAGGATGATGAGGCTAAGGCGCGTGCGGCGTCTCTGGAGGCAAGGCATGGGGAACTGATGGCGCGGATGGCGCTGATGAAGGTGGAGGCTGATCCGGCGCTGCGGGGTGATAAGGAGAAGGCAAAGGCAGAGGCGGAGAAGAGGCTTGCAGCCGCAAAGAAGGCATTGGTCAAAGCGCAGGCTCGGCTCGCCAAGCCGGGTCTGGATTACACACCGCTGAAGGGGGCGCTCAAAGCGCAGGAGGGGCCGGATGATGCGAGCAATGCGGCGGTGCAGCGGTTTCCGGAGACCAGCACGGGGCGGAGGCTGGCCTTTGCCCGCTGGGTGACGGATCAGCGGCATCCGCTGACAGCGCGGGTGCTGGTGAATCAGGTGTGGCTGCGGCACTTTGGAACGTCGCTGGTGGAGGATGTGACGGACTTTGGCCGCCGCACAAAACCGCCCGTGCAGCAGGCGGTGCTGGACACGCTGGCGGTGCGTTTCATGGAGAGCGGTTGGAGTTTGAAAGCGCTGCACCGGGAGATGGTGTTGTCAGATCTTTATGCGATGACCTCATCCCAGGTGGGGGCGGAGGCGACGACGCTGGCTGCGGACCCGGACAACACGCTTTACTGGCGGATGAATGCGCGGCGGATGGAGAGTCAGGTGGTGCGGGACAGCCTGTTGCATGTGTCGGGTCAACTGGACCTGACCATGGGTGGGCCGACGGTGGACCCGGTGAAGGCGGAGCGGGGGACGCGGCGTGCGCTTTACTTCAACCAGACCGCGTTTGATCAGCATCGCTTCCTGGGTGGATTTGACAATGCGAACGTGGTGGAGTGCTATCGCCGTGAGGTGAGTGTGATGCCGCAGCAGGCGCTGGCGCTGAGCAATAGTCGTGAGTCGGCAGACTGTGCGGCTATGCTAGCCAAACGCTTTGCGGAGCTCACGGATGTAGCGCTGGTGAGAGAGGCTTTTGTTCTGATTCTGGGGCGGGAGCCGAGTGCGGCGGAGCAGTCGGTGTGTGAAGCGGCACTGAAGGAGATGAAACGGGAGTTGTTCTTGCAGGGCCTATTGAACCACAATGACTTTATCACGGTGCGATGAACTTAGAAACGACGGACTACATGACACGACGGCGCTTTGGCTTCGGCCTGGGTGCGGTGGCGGTGCCGTGGCTGCTGGCGCAGGAGGCCAAGGCTGCGAGTGGCGGGTGGTCGCCCCCGGACGGGCTACCGGTGCATCCGGCGAGGGCGAAACGGGTGATCTGGCTGTTCATGCGCGGTGGGGTCAGCCACATGGAGAGCTTTGATCCGAAGCCGATGTTGAATCGCTATGCCGGGAAAAGCATCGACGAGACACCTTACAAGAGCGTGTTAGATCCGGACAAGCTCAAGAATGTGCGGGTGGTGGTGGTCAATGATGCGAATGGTCAGGCACGCAACACGATCTATCCATTGCAGGTAGGCTATCAACGCTACGGGCAGTGTGGGGTAGAGATTAGCGACTGGTTTCCTAACATCGGGTCATGTGCGGATGAGATCGCGTTCATTCGCGGCATGTGGACAACGGATAACAATCATGGGGCTCAAATTCAGTTTGCCAGCGGGAGGCACATGCTGGAGCCGCCGGTGCCGACAATCGGTGCCTGGGCAACGTATGGTCTGGGGCGGATGACGGAGGAACTGCCGGCTTTCATCAACATGGGGCCACGGCACTTTGATACCAAGGACGGTCATTACCTGGGGCCAGCTTTTGATGCGGTGAATCTAAGCGTGGACCCGAAGAATCCGCTTGCCTACGTGAAGTCGGAAAGCGGGGTGGGGTTTGGGGAGCAGGCGGCGCAGTTTGAGATGATCGGGAAGCTGAATCGGCTCTCGCTGGAGGCGTATCCGGGAGATCAGACGCTGATGGCGCGGATGAAGAGTTATGAGCTGGCGTATCGCATGCAGCGGGCAGTGCCCGAGACGTTGGATCTGGAGGGGGAGAGTGTGGAGACGAAGAAACTCTACGGGCTGGATGATCAGGTAACAGGGCCGTTTGCTCGACAACTGCTGGTGGCGCGCAGGTTGGCGGAGCGAGGTGTTCGATTCATTCAGATCCAGCATGGTGATGGTGCGGCAGGAGCGTGGGACAGTCACTCGGGGCTGAAGACAAATCACTCGAAGCTAGCCGCGCAGGTGGACAAGCCGATCTCAGGCCTGCTCAAAGATCTGAAGCAGCGCGGGCTGCTGGAAGACACGCTGGTGGTGTTTGCGACGGAGTTTGGGCGCACGCCGGGATCGCAGGGTAGCGATGGGCGGGATCACCATCCGTTTGCCTTCAGTGTGTGGATGGCGGGCGGGGGCATCAAGGGTGGCATGATCCACGGGGCGAGCGATGAATTAGGTTTCCACGCCGTGGAGCATCCGCACTATGTCACGGATGTGCATGCGACGATCCTGCACCTGCTGGGGCTGAATCCGCATCGGTTGGAGATTCCGGGGCGGAAGCGGCTGGAGCGGGATTTTGGGAAGGTGATTTCGCAGGTGATCGGTTGAGGGGGAGGGGTGGTAATCAGTGGTCAGTGATTGAGTGGTCGGGGGGAAATTTGATAGGTTGGGGTTTGGTGGGGCGTTTTAGGGGGCTTGTTTGATGCTTTATGAAGATTCTTTTTCCGTTTGTGGCGTTGGTGGTTGTTCTTGGATTTGCTTTTGCTGGCAATGAGGCTCCGAGTGGGAAGGCGAAGGCGTTGCGGGTGCTGATGGTGACGGGGGGATGTTGTCACGACTACGAGAACCAGAAGATGATTTTGGCCGAGGGCTTGAGTGCGCGGGCGAATGTGGAGTTTGAGGTGGTGCATGAGGAGGGGCCGGAGGGGAAGAAGGACAAGACGCACCGGATTTCGATTTATGAGAAGGCGGATTGGGCGAAGGGGTATGATTTGGTGCTGCACAATGAGTGTTTTGGCGGGATCACGGACAATGCGTTTGTGGAACGGATTGCGAAGCCGCACTTCGATGGGGTGCCTGCGGTGATGCTGCACTGTTCAGCGCACAGCTACAGGGCGGCGAGCACGGACGAGTGGCGCAAGTGTCTGGGGATGAAGAGCATGAGCCATGAGAAGAACCGGGATTTGCTGGTGAAGAACGTGGCGGCGGAGCATCCGGTGATGAAGGGGTTTCCGGCGGAGTGGCTCGACAAGGCGGACGAGCTTTACAAGAACGAGCATTTGTATGAGAACTTCACGCCGCTGGCGAAGGCGTATGGGGAGGACACGAAGCAGGATCATGTGCTGGTGTGGACGAATCAGTATGGGGCTGGGAAGGTGTTTGCGACGACGATGGGGCACAATAACTCGACGATGGAAGATCCGGTGTTTTTGGATTTGGTGGCGAGGGGTTTGTTGTGGGCTTGCGGGAAACTGGATGAGAGTGGGAAGCCGATGGCGGGCTTTGAAGGCCAGCAGAAGTGAGGAATGGGTCATTGAGTGAGGGAGGTCTGCCCGGGTAGCGGTTTCCGGTGCGGATCGCGTGGGTGGCGCTGCATGGGGAAATCCTGATGGCGTGCGACTTTGCGGGCCTGACTTTGGAGAAGTGCGGAGGCGATGAAATCTCAGGTTTCCCAAATTCTTACTTTCAATATGTTTATAAATTGCTATAATTACGAGAAATATTAGTGAAATTGAAGGTCTGGCTGTGTCAGGCTTGATAAGGCTCTTTTGTCCATGTCCCCTCATCGTCCATCTTTACTGCTTGTGTTGCTAGTGGCTATGCCGCTGGCGCTGCTGGTGTGGCTGGGGACGTATTTGCATGCTGACGGGGAGAGACGGGCGCGGACGACGCGGGAAGCGATTGTGACGGAGCGGTTGGAGGTGGCGAGTCAGCAGTTGCTGGCGGATTTGAAGTTGGCGGTGCGGCAATTGGATCAGGCGGCGGAGGTGACGGCGGAGGCGACTCAGAACTGTGTGCTGGTCGATCATCCCTGGATTCGCGCGGCTCTTTGTCAGAGTCCGGGTGGGGAGCCGATGCTGGCGGGGGATGAAGCTGCGATTGGGATTTTGAAGGGTCCAATGCTGGCCTTTCAGCGTGGGTTTGGGAAAAAGGCGAAGTCGCAGGCGGTGGGCAAGCGGGACCGGGATTTTGAGTCGGTTTCAGCGGGTTTGGAGCAGGGATGGAAGGGGTATCGGCTGGGGCCGATTTTGGCTTCGGTGACGGACACGCGACTGCCGGGTCAGGATGAGAGTGGGTTGATTGTGCGAGTGATGGGGGATGGGTTGCCGGAGGTGATTCACTGGCATTTGCTGAGTGACGGCCGGATGCTGGGGGCGCTGCTGGACAGTCAGCGGTTTTTTGGGGCGTTGTTTGAGACGATGCCGCCGGTGGCGCTGAAGACGCTGACGGGCAGGATGAGCCTGGTTTCTGAGGGGGGAAAGACGCTGCACGGGTGGGGCAATGCGGCGGCGAAAGGACGTGAGGAAGAGGTGGCGAACCTGGCTTGTCCTTTGCCGTTTCAGTCGTGGCGATTGCAGTATGAGCCGGCGCAAGATGAGTTTCCGTCGGCGGCGTTGTTTCCGATTTTGTTGGGGGTGTCGTCGGGGAGTTTGTTGGTGCCGTCGCTGGCGTTGCTGTATTTTCGGGAGAACAGCCGTGAGATTCGCGTGGCGCAGCAGCGGGTGAGTTTTGTGAATCAGGTGTCACACGAGTTGAAGACACCGCTGACGAACATCCGGCTGTATGCGGAGATGGCGAGGGGGCGGGCGGAGGATCGTGATGATGTGGCGTCGGTGCGGCAGTTGGCGGTGGTGGAGTCTGAGACGGCGAGGTTGAGCCGGTTGATTCAGAATGTGCTGAATTTTGCGAACAAGAAGCGTGATTGTTTGACGGTGACGGAGAAGTCGGTGGATTTGGCGGCGGTGATTGGGAGGCTGGCGGATCAGTGGAAGCCGGTGCTGGATAAGCGGGGAATCGCTGTGGAGGTGAACGTGCCTGAAAGTTTGGAGGTGCAGACGGATCCGGATGCGGTGGAGCAGATTTTGGGGAACTTGCTCTCGAATGCGGAGAAGTATGCGGTGGATGGGAACTGGGTGGGCATCGAGGCGATGGTGGCGGACGAGGGGCGGGTGACCGTGGCGGTGGCGGATCATGGACCCGGGATTCCGGTGAGCAAACAGGAGGCGGTGTTTGAGCCGTTTGAGCGGTTGCGTTCGGATTTGCGTGAGGGGGTGAGCGGAACGGGGATTGGACTGACGATTTCGCGTGAGTTGGCTGGCCTTTTGGGAGGCAGTCTGTTTGTTGATGCGACCTACCGAGAAGGATCCCGTTTTGTTCTGAGCCTGCCGATCACCCCTGCTGCGAAGACTGTCGTTTCATAAATTCCACCCCTGCCCCCCCAAAAAACGCCATGAAAATGATGATTGCCGAAGATGATGACCACACGCGTGAAGCGCTGCGTGAGGTTCTGACGATGGAAGGTTTTGATGTTGTCCCTGCCGCGGACGGACAGCAGGCGTATGATTTTTTTCGAGAGCAGAGGCCGGATTTTGTGTGTTTGGATGTGATGATGCCGGGTTTGAACGGTTATGAGGTGTGCAAGCGAATCCGCCGGTTGGATGAGGACGTGCCGATTTTGTTTTTGACGGCGAAGGCGGAGGAGATCGACGCGGTTTTAGGGTTGGAGTTGGGGGCGGATGACTACATGACGAAGCCGTTTGGGGTGAAGGAGATCATTGCGCGGATTCGGGCGATTTTGCGGCGGACGGCGGCGCGGTCGGTGAAGCCGAATGAGGTGGACGAGTATATGATGGATGATTTGCGGATCGTGCAGAGTGAATTGAGGGCCTACCGTGGCAATCATGAGATTCCGCTGAGTCCGAGGGATGCGAAGGTGTTGCGGTTGCTGTTTGAGCGCAAAGGCAAGGTGGTGGATCGCAACACGCTGGCGGACGAGGTGTGGGGGGTGGATTACTTTCCGGAGAGTCGGGCGCTGGACCAGCACATTTCGCAGTTAAGGAAGCGGGTCGAGGCGGACACGGCACGGCCGAGGATCATTCGGACGGTGCACGGGGCGGGGTATCGGTTTGATGGGTAGGGGCCCGCTTTCGGTTTGCCGTTCCCTCTTCGCAGTTAGGCGGCGGGAGAGGCTTGGAAGCGCTTGATGAGGGAGCCGTAGGCGACGTAGGCGAAGCCGCCGAGGAAGAGGAAGAGGAAGGGGAGGCTCATCCACTGGCCGCGATGGATGGCGAGGGCGACGAGGCCGGTGAAGTAGAGGGCGACGGCGGCTTCGAGCCACATGGAGAGGGATTTGCCGGCTTTGTAGCGGGGCTTTTTGGCGGTGCCGTTGGAGGCGCGTTTTTCTTCGCCGAATTTGGGGGTGCGGACGAAGTCGCTTTCTTGATTGAAGAGGGCTTCGAGAACGGCTTTGCCGTTGTTGATGGACATGCCGATGCCGAGGGCGAGGAGGGCGGGGAGGTAGGGGATGGCTTTGACCCAGCCCCAGCGGGTTTGGGCACCCTGGGCAGCCAAGTAGAAGACGATGACGGAAAGGGAGGCGAAGACGAAGACGGGGAGGTCAACAAAGACGGCCTTTTGCCAGGAGCCACCGAAGGTGAAGGTGGCGGGGTACATGAGGACGAGGACGCAGAGGGTGAGGAGGTAGGCGAAGTTGGAGGTGAGGTGGGCGGTGGCTTCGATTTTGTGGCCCAGAGGGGCGCCGCTGCGCCAGATTTCGGCGAGGATTTTTTTGCAGACCTGGATGGAGCCTTTGGTCCAGCGATGCTGCTGGGATTTGAAGCTGTCCATGTCTGGCGGGAGTTCGGCAGGGACGACGACGTCTTTGAGGTAAACGAAGCGCCAGCCTTTGAGCTGGGCGCGGTAGGAGAGGTCGAGGTCTTCGGTGAGGGTGTCGTGCTGCCAGCCGCCGGCTTCGGTGATGGCCTGGCGGCGCCAGATGCCGGCGGTGCCGTTGAAGTTGAGGTAGTAGCCGTGGCGGCTGCGGGCGGATTGTTCGAGGACGAGGTGGCCGTCGAGGAAGAGGGCTTGGAGTTTGGTGAGGAGTGAGAAGTCCCGGTTGAGGTGACCCCAGCGGGCTTGGACCATGCCGACGGTGGGGTCGGTGAAGTGGTGGATGAGTTTGTGGAGGTAGTCGGGTCCGGGGAGGAAGTCGGCGTCGAAGATGCAGATGAATTCGCCGGTGGCTTGGGGCATGGCGGCGTCGAGGGCGCCTGCTTTGAAGCCGGTGCGGTCGGTGCGGTGGTGGTGGGTGATGTCGTGGCCCTGGGCGCGGAGTTCGGCGCAGAGGCGGGCGCAGTCGGTGGCGGTTTCGTCGGTGGAGTCGTCGAGGACCTGGATTTGGAGGCGGTCGCGAGGGTAATCGAGGGCGGTGACGGCGTGGAGGAGGCGGTCGACCATGAGGGCCTCATTGAAGAGGGGGAGCTGGACGGTGACTTTTGGGAGGTCTCCGTAGCGGGAAGACTCTTTGGCTTCGTGTTGGCGATGATGCCAGTAGTGCCAGAGGATTTTGATCCGGTGCGCCCCAAAAGCCGACAAACCCGCGAAAACGAGGGCGTAGCAGATCATCCAAATTAGTGAGTTCCACTCGATCATAAGGGAGTATTCCCGGAAAGAGCGGGAATGAATCGCCGCCAGCCGACAGTCGTCAAGCAGCAAATTAGGTGCCAGAATCCAGGAAAACAAGCCGATTTACGGTCTTTCTGGGAGTGAAGGGTCACGAGGCGGGAGGGGTTAGGGACTCGGTGATGAAGTATTCGTTGCCTTCGGTGTCGCGGATTTGGCCGAGGAGGATGGGTTCTCCGGGGCGGATGGAGGGGAAGGTGAGGATGCGGCCGCCGGCTTTTTCGATGCGGCGGGCGGCGTCGATGACGCTTTCGAACTGGAGGCTGAGGGAGGTGGGCTGGGGGGAGCCGTCGTGGCCGCCGTGGAGGGCGATGATGGCATCGCCAAAGGCGAGTTCGCTCCACCAGTCGGTGATGAGGCGCGGTTCGAGTTCAAACACGTCCCGGTAGAAGGCGACGGCGCGATTCATATCGGCGGCGGCGAGGATGTGTTTGATGACGAGGGGTTTCACGGGAGAGGGAACCGATAGTTTGGACTGAGGGAATCGGCCAGAGATAATCTATCTTTCTGTCGGCGAATCTTTTTGGGCCGGGGCGAGCGGTTTTCGGGTTTTCGTTGGAGGGATTTGGGATTGGGGCTTGAAGTGGGGTGGTGGTGGCTCATGGTGGGGAACCGGGATGTCCGGTGAAGACGTAATTGATCCCTGATGAACACGAAGATTTCTGCCTACGCCCATCCTGAAGTGCTTGTGGATGCGGATTGGTTGCTGGAGCATTTGAATGACCCGAATGTGCGGGTGGTGGAGAGCAATGAGGACTTGCTGCTTTATGACATGGGTCATATTCCGGGGGCGGTGCACATTGACTGGCGGCGGGATTTGAATGACCAGACGGTGCGGGATTATGTGGGACCGGAGGGGTTTGCGGCGTTGTGCGAGCGGAACGGGATCGGGCCGGAGACGACGGTGGTGTTTTACGGGGACAAGAGCAACTGGTGGGCGTGCTATGCTTTTTGGGTGTTTCAGCTTTTTGGGCATGACAAGGCGAAGGTGCTCGATGGTGGGCGGGACAAGTGGGAGGAGGAGGGGCGGCCTTTGACGAGGGAGGTGGTGGCTCATCCTGCGGTGACGTATCCGGTGCCGGCGGGTCGGAACGATGCGGCGCACCGGGCGTATTTTCAGCAGGCTTTGGAGCACATGCAGGCCGGGAAGAAGATGGTGGATGTGCGGAGTCCTAAGGAGTTCAGCGGGGAGACGACGCACATGCCGGAGTATCCGCAGGAGGGGGTGCTGCGTGGGGGGCATATTCCAGGGGCGAAGAGTTGTCCGTGGGCGCGCGCGGCGAATGCGGACAAGACGTTCAAGACGAGGGAGGAGTTGGAGGCGATTTATGCCGGGGAGTTGGGGTTGAACGTGGAGGATGATATTGTGGCGTATTGCCGGATTGGGGAGCGGAGCAGTCACACGTGGTTTGTGCTGAAGTATTTGCTGGGGTACAAGCAGGTGCGGAACTACGACGGGAGCTGGACGGAGTGGGGCAACATGGTGCGGTCGCCAATTGAGAAGAGCCTCTAACTTCAGCGCCATGGCCTATCCAGCACCTTTGCAGGAATTGATCGAGCTGTTTGAGTATCTGCCGGAGGCGGAGCGCAGGGAGAGTTTGATCAACTATGCGGACGCGTCGAAGAGCTGCGGG
>Ga0164292_10002762_pt1 | contig 14296 bp, 15 predicted proteins | sample GEODES117metaG_FD_111486 | JGI IMG/M metagenome (GOLD analysis project Ga0164292, IMG submission 111486) | Eutrophic lake water microbial communities from Lake Mendota, Wisconsin, USA - GEODES117 metaG | ecosystem: Environmental > Aquatic > Freshwater > Lake | place: USA: Lake Mendota... | reverse complement strand
TGTTCCGCACGTGGCTGGTCACCTTCCGGCGCGCAACGCCAGACCCGACTGTCGGACTCGTCGACGAACGCGATGCGGCGCAATCCCGTTTCGCTCGCCCGGAGCACGAGCTCACCGATCGGCGACGACATCGTTGTCTTCGCGACGTAGGTCACCTCACGCATGAGCGAGTCCTGTCACGCGCCACTCGTCGCCTGCGGTTGCGATCGATGTCACGATGCCCGACATTAGCCATCGGGACGTTCAGTTGTAGCCTGCAAACGTCATGACCCACGCCACAACGCCGACTTCATCCGAGGGACTCTCGCGTCGCGAGATTCTCACCGTCTTCAGCGGGTTGATGGCCGGTCTGAGCCTCGCATCGCTCGATGGCACCGCTGTCAACACAGCCATCGCCACGATGGTCGCCGATCTCGGGGGCCTCAGCGCCTACGCATGGATCGGTACTGCATACCTCCTCACGTCCACGATCTCGAATGCACTCTTCGGCAAGTTGAGCGATCTCTACGGACGGAAGTTGATGTTCCAAGTGGCGATCATCACCTTTCTCGTCGGATCGGTCGGATGCGGCATCGCACAGTCGATGTCGGTGCTCGTCATGTCGCGCGGCATCCAGGGCATCGGCGGCGGCGGACTCATGTCGATGGCGTTCGTGATCATCGCCGACACGGTGCCCCCGCGTGAACGTGGCCGGTACGTCGGCCTCATCACAAGTGTCTTCGCGGTGGGAAGCGTGATCGGACCACTGATGGGTGGATTCTTCGTCGAGCAACTGTCGTGGCGCTGGATCTTCTTCATCAACATCCCGATCGGCATCGTGGCACTGATCATCACGTCGTCCGCCCTGCGCATTCCTTTCCATCGCACCGACCGCAAGGTGGACTATCTCGGTGCGGCGCTCCTCACAGCTTCGGTCACCTGCCTCATCCTGATGTTGTCGTGGACGTCCGAAGAATACGGATGGGCTTCGAACGCCTCCATCGCTCTCGGAACGGGAGCAGTGCTCCTCGGCATCGCCTTCGTACTCTGGGAGAAGCGCGCCCCGGAGCCCGTGATGCCACTGAATCTCTTCAGCAACGACACGATCCGCGTCACCGTTCCGCTCGTCGCCTTCGCCGGCTCGATCATCTACGGTGCCAATGCGTTCATCCCCCTCTTCCTCCAAGCCGTGACGGGCGTTTCCCCGACGAACTCGGGCCTGCTCCTCGTTCCGATCATGGTGGGAGTCACGGCGATGAGCGTGTCGACGGGCCGCATGACCACCCGCACGGGCAAGTACAAGCACTGGCCCGTCGTCGGCGCCGTCTCGCTCACCATCGGCATGGTGCTCCTGTCGTTCATGGCGGACTCCGCGCTCGGTCTGGCGTGCGCACTCGTCGGCATGCTCTTCGTCGGACTCGGCATCGGCAGCATCATGCCCACCTCCACACTCGCCTCACAGAACGCAGTCGAATGGCACGAGCTCGGTGTGGCCAGCTCCACCGTCACGTTCTTCCGCACGCTCGGCGGCGTCATCGGTCTTGCTGCGTTCGGTGCGATCCTCAATGCCGGACTCGCCGGCAAGGTGGACGAGAGTGTTCTTCAGGCGCCCCGCGAGATCAAGAATCTCCCAGAACCCACCCGCAGCGAAGTTCTCGACGTGCTCAGCAACGCCATCACCAACATCTACAAGATCGCCATTCCGATCTCGATTCTCGTGATCATCATCGCGTTGAAACTGCCGGCACGACCCCTGCGCCAAACCACCGGCATGCAGTCACAAGCCGTCTCCGACTAAATCACTCGCCTGCGGCTGTACCCATGCGCCTCCGGCGAGATTCACTCGCCTGCGGCTGTACCCATGCGCCTCCGGCGAGATTCACTCGCCTGCGGCTTTGGGCTCCTTGGGGAGGCCGAGGACGCGTTCGCCCACGATGTTGCGCTGGATCTGGCTGGTGCCGCCCCAGATGGTCTCCGAGCGCGAGAAGAAGAACGCCGACATCATCGGGCTGACCGGATACCCCTGGCGACGCTTCTCACGTGCGGTGCCCGGCCACGAACTGAACTCCGAACCCGCGTCGACAAGGACTGCTTCGGTGCCGAAGATGTCGAGGGCGAGTTCCATCGCTTCCTTGTGCATCTCCGACCAGAACATCTTGTTCGAGGCACCGAGCGCCGCGACGCCGGGATCCTTCACCTTGTTGAGGGTGGCGCTCAGTGAACGCAGACCGTTGATCCGCAGGATCTGCACCTTGGTGAAGTAGCGCACCAGACGCTGACGCACGATCGGATCTTCGATGGCACCGTTGCGGCGGGCCTTGGCCACCATCAACTTGTATTCCTCTTCGAAGCGTCGGTAACCCGTGGTGGCACTCATGCCACGCTCGAAAGCCAACGTGCTGTTGGCCACCTGCCAACCGTTGTTCACGCCACCGACCACGTTGTCCTTCGGGCAGCGTGCATCGGTGAAGAACACCTCGCAGAACTCGGCCGTTCCATCAGGCTGGGTGATCCCACGCACTTCCACCCCCGGCTGGCGCATCGGCACCAGCAGATAGGAGATGCCCTTGTGCTTGGGGGCGGACGGATCGGTGCGCGTGAGGAGGAAGCAGTAATCGGCATGGTGGCCACCCGTGGTCCACACCTTTTGGCCGTTGATCACCCACTCGTCACCGTCGAGCACGGCACTGGTCTTCAGGCTGGCAAGGTCGCTGCCGCTGTTCGGCTCGCTGAACCCCTGGCACCAGCGCGTCTCACCACGCAGGATCTTCGGCAGGAATTCCTTCTTCTGCTCCTCGGTGCCCCACTGCAGGATCGTGGGGCCGACCAACGTGTCTCCGAAGAAGTCGGCGCGCATCGGCGCCTTGGCAGCGGCGAACTCCTCGGCGAGCACGACGCCTTGCATGACGCTGAGACCACGACCGCCGTATTCCTTCGGCCACGTCGCACAGATCCAGCCACCGCCGTACAACTTCGACGGCCACGTCTCGTTGAACGTCTTGCGCTCCTCGGCCGACATTTCGAAACCGGAGTCGAACCAGCCCTTCGGGAGGTTCTCGCGCAACCATGCGCGGATCTCTTCGCGGAATGCTTCGTCTTGTGCCGAGTAGGTCAGTTCCATAGCCCCATCATTACCCACCGGTAACGCCACGGCGAAGCGCACCGGGGATTCGCCCGTGAGAACCCGTTTACCAACTTGTCACACATGGCTCACACTCCGGAGACGGGGGATTCCTACCTTGGCGCCATGGCAGACAAGACGACGCTCGCTTCCGCTGCGCCCCTGTCGGAAAAGGACCTTGCCGTTCTGCGAGTCCTTGTCGAGCGAGCGGGCAAGGTCACGGATCGCACGAGCCTGAACAGGCTGGCTGGCCTCACCGGGACACCACGTCGCTGTGAGACCATCCTGGTCACCCTCAGGCGAGCACTGGGAGAGGCGTCCATCGTCACCATTCGCCGCCGCGGCTGGATGCTTGCCGATACCGCACTCCCTCTCGCTCGGCGACTGCTAGACACGTGACAGCCATGAGCACCCCACGACCTGCGCCTCGAGGAGGTTGGCTTCGGCCGCGCGACGGCACTGTCGAGTTCATGGAAATACCACCCCGCGAGCTGGGGGCCGATGTCTCTCTGGCCGCCGCACGATTTGCCGCGGATCGCGCCATCGGCCAGACACCCCGGACATGGATCGGGGAACTCAGACCTGCCGACCTCGTGTGGACGGACGACACCACGGCCGCCCTGCTCGAGTTGCTTCGACGAGCCACCGACCGGTCGTGGGCCTTCCTTGCCGACGTCGACTTCTTCCGGAAGTTGTTTCCCGGCCTCGCCGACGAACTCTCCGCCTGCCCCGAGTTCGTTGCGGTCGAGTCCCTTCGCGACACCACCGCGGTGATCAACGCCGACAGCGACACTCTTCTCCTCGCCGCGTTCTTCGGTCATCTCTTCGAAGATCCGCGCCGTATGGCCGATGCACTCTCTTCCATCGACCTACCCCCGGATACGGCCGACGAAATCGTCGATCTGGTGAGCGGAGCACGCATGCTTCTCGCCAGCATCGAGCGGCACGATCGTCAGTTCGACGATCGTTTTCTCAACCACATCGCCCACGGCCTGCGTCGACCGGGAATCGTGGAACGCAGTCGGCTGCTCGCCGAAGCGTTCGGCGAACTCGATCCACGAGAACACGCCGCGATGATCGAAATCACCACGGGCGTTCAACTCGCTCTGGCGCACCCTGAACTGCTCGACGCATCGGCCGACTCGCTCGAAGCACTGTTGCGCCGCGAGGCCATGGATCTCACAGACGACCCGGTCGCCCGGGCCCGTATCGCGGAGGCGCCCACCGCCTACGTTCTCGCCCACGACCCGGCCGCCCTTGTTCGACACGTGCGCTTGATCGAACCCGCGCCTGCGGAATCAGCCGTTCGAGTCTCGGTGGAAGCTCTTGAGACGTCCGACGAATACGTGGTGAACGTGGTGTGCCGGGATCGCTGGGGGCTTCTCTCGAGACTCACGGCGGTTCTCGCGGCCGAGCACCTGTCGGTGAACGCTGCAGGACTCGCCACCTGGCCCGACGGCACGGTGCTGGACAGCTTCGTCGTGTCGTCACCCTCGACCCCCGAGGCCGTCGTCCTCATGCAACGTTTCGAGGACGCTCTGCGCGGCGAACCGAACCGACCCGTCCTCCGCGAGCCCCTGCCGGTGGTCGACCTCGACAACTCGTTGCATCCGCTGCATTCGGTGTTGCGGGTCACGGGACGTGACCAACTGGGACTCCTCTCTGCGGTCACTCACGCGGTCAGTTCCGCCGGCGTCGTGATCCACCACGCCGCGGTCCGCACGACCGCCGGGGTCGTAGACGACGACTTCGAGGTCTCGCGACCCGACAACTCGAAGATCGATACGCAGGAACTCGGCATCATCCGCGAGCAGATCGCCCGGGCGGTCACCCGCGCCGTGTAACACGCGGTTCACACATCCACGCAATCGCCATCTTCCCGAAACACTCGGGCGACATCGGCGAAATCTGCACCTTCTCCCTTCTGTCTCATCCCGAGAGGGCTGCAACAACGGCGTTGCGAAGCAGCACGGATCACTCTCACAGAGAGTCACTTCAGGAAGGAACGCAGTGAAGCTCATCACCGCAATCGTCAAGCCGTTCAAGCTCGACGACGTGAAGGACGCACTGAAGACGCTGGGCATCCTCGGGATGACCGTGTCGGAGGTACGCGGCTTCGGTCGTCAGGGCGGCCACAGCGAGACATACCGCGGAGCGGAATACAACATCGAATTCGTCCCGAAGGTTCGGGTCGAGATCGTGGTCGACGACACCGACGTGGATCGTGTCGTCGCAGCCATCCGCACCGCCGCAAACACAGGAAAAATCGGAGATGGAAAGGTCTGGATCACCAGTGTCGAACGACTCGTACGCATTCGAACCGGCGAGGAGGGCAGCGATGCAATCTGAGAAGAGGCGCTTCGGCGCATTCACGAAACGCCTGGCCGTCGGTGCAATGGTGGCCACCGGCGCGGCTCTCGCCGTTGGAACCCCCACCCTTGCGGCCGAAGAAGGACCCACCGCCGCCGACGTCCAGAAGGTCCTCGACAACGTCTGGATCCTCGTGGCGGCAGTACTCGTCATCTTCATGCAAGCCGGCTTCGCCCTCGTCGAGGCTGGACTCACGCGGGGCAAGAACGTCGCCAACATCTTCATGAAGAACCTCATGGACTTCTGCGTGGGGGCGATTCTGTTCTTCGCGGTTGGATACGCGATCGCCTTCGGCGGTGAGTTCACCGGTCTCGGCCGGTTCATCGGCGGAGACGGTTGGTTCCTCGCGGGAGACGGGGTCTTCACCTACGGCAACCTCGACAAGTTCACGTTCTTCACGTTCCAGGTTGCCTTCGCGGCAACGGCGGCGACGATCGTTTCGGGGGCCATGGCCGAACGCACCAAGTTCAAGAGCTATGTGATCTACAGCGCCGTCATTTCGGCGGTGATCTACCCGATCGTCGTGCGCTGGCAATGGGGCGGTGGCTGGCTCTTCCAGATGGATACTCCGTTCCACGACTTCGCCGGATCGACGCTCGTTCACATGACCGGCGGCGTCGCCGCCGCAGTCGGTGCGAAGTTCCTCGGACCACGTCTCGGCAAGTACGGGCCCGACGGCAAGCCGCGGGCCATTCCGGGACACAACATTCCGTTCGCCATCCTCGGATGCTTCATCCTTCTGGTCGGCTGGTACGGCTTCAACCCCGGATCTTGGCTGGGTGCAGACCCGGTGATCGGCAAGATCGCACTCAACACCACCCTCGGCGGAGCCGCCGGTGCAGTTCTCGCGATGCTCGTCACCTGGTTCAAGGACGGCAAGCCCGACGTGGCGATGACCGGCAACGGTCTGCTGGCCGGTTTGGTCGGCGTCACTGCAGGTGCATGGGTCATCAACGGTCTCGGAGCCCTCGTCATCGGTGCCGCCGCGGGAACCATCGTGGTCTTCGCGGTCACGTTCTTCGACCGGATCCGCATCGACGACCCCGTCGGCGCGGTCAGCGTCCACGGCGTGTGTGGCGCATTCGGCACGATCGCCGTCGGACTCTTCTCGTCGATCGAATCCGAAGGCGTCGTGAAGAAGGGTCTCTTCTACGGGGGTGGAGCCGACCAGCTGGTCAGCCAGATCATCGGCGTCGCCGCGGTGGCGGCATTCGTCCTCGTGACGACGACGATCCTCTTCGCCACCATCAAGGCCACGGTCGGCCTGCGTGTCGACGAACAAGAGGAGCGCGAAGGACTCGACATCCACGAACACGGGGTGCCCGGCTACTCACCGGACTGATCTCGTCACGATCCCCTTCATCACTGACGAAAAGAACCCGCCACCTCGCGCAGGTGGCGGGTTCTTCGTCTTCCGGGACACCCACGACGGACCGGTACGCTTCGCCCATGAAGTTGATCACCGCAGTCGTGAAGCCGTTCAAACTCGACGACGTGAAAGAAGCCCTGCAAGCCGCCGGAGTCCAGGGTGTCACAGTCAGCGAAGTGCGCGGCGTCGGGCGCCAAGGTGGGCACACCGAGACGTACCGTGGCGCCGAGTACAACATCGCCTTCGTCCCGAAGGTGCGCCTCGAGGTCGTCACCCACGACGATCAGGTGAGTGCGGTCATCGACGCCATTCGTGAGGCTGCCACCACCGGGAAGATCGGCGACGGCAAGATCTGGGTCACCAACGTCGAGCGAATCGTCCGAATCCGTACCGGAGAAGAAGGCAGCGAAGCGCTGTAACCACGTTGTCGCCTCGACAGAGCAGATCGCTCTGTCGCATCGGTAAAGTCGGGGCCATGACGATGACAGACCCCGCACCGGCAGCTACCACCCGGTGGACCGCACAATGGAAAGAACTCTACGAAGAGGTCATCACCACGGGACTGTGTACCGGATGCGCCGGATGCGTCGTCACGTGTCCCCACGACGTCATCGGCTACGAGCACGAGGAAGGCAAGTACAAGCCCTTCCACCTCGAAGAGGAACTCGGACCCGCCAACTGCCTGCACGGCGAAAAGGGCTGCACCACCTGCACCCGCGCGTGCCCGCGCTTTCGCCAGTGGGAACCCGCCGCCGACATGCACCTCTTCGGTCGCGTCCGTGAAGAGAACGAAATGTCGGGTATCTGGCGCCAGCTGCTCCTCACCCGCGCCACCGACAAGACCCAGCACGACAAGGGTCAGGACGGCGGTTTTGTCACCGCCATGCTCACCTGGCTCATGCGCAACAACTACATCGAAGGCGCCATGGTCAGCGGCGTCGAGGACGACGACAAGTGGAAGGCCAAGCCGGTGCTCGTGCGCACGGAAGAGGAAATCCTCGCCACCGCCGGCAGCCGTTACACGTACTGCGCCAACCCACTCGCCCTGCGCGATGCCAAGGAAGCCGGCCTCACCAAGCTCGCGCTCGTGGGTATGGGATGCCAGACCTCGTCGCCGCCCGTCATGTGGGACCGCAAGGCCGGCAAGGTCAGCAAGCCGTTCGTCTTCAACATCGGTCTCCTCTGCTCGAAGACCTTCGACGATGCCATCTTCCCCGAGCTCTTCGAGGCCAAGTACGGCCTGAAGAAGCAGGACATGGTGAAGATGAACATCAAGGGCGCCTTCCAGATCTGGATGAACGACGGATCGTTCCACGAGATCGACCTGAAGGAATGCCACCAGTGGACGCGCACCGGCTGCAAGAACTGCCCCGACTTTGCCGCCGAGCACGCCGACATCTCCACCGGCGGCATCGGCAAGGACAACGACTGGACACTCACCATCGTGCGCACCGAACTCGGCGAGGAAGTCATCAATCGAATGATTCGCGACGGTGTCATCGAGAGTCGCCCCGCACAAGAAGACGAAGTGGCCATGAAGCTACTGCGCACGCTCTCCATCGTCAGCCGTCGTCGCTGGCCCGAATGGGCCGACAAATCCGTCTCGATCGGCGTCCCCCCGCCGAAGAAAAAAGCAGACGGCAGCACGCCGGCTGCGCATTGATACTCAGTTTCTGACGAGTTCCGCTGCGCGGGAGAAGACCGCGTCGAACATCGGCTCGGTGAGTTTGCCCGTGAAGGTGTTCTGCTGACTCGGATGAAACGAACAGAGCAAGGTCACGTTTCCTGCGTCGACTTCGACACCGTGGCCGAACTTCGGTCGAGGACGCACACCGTAGAACTCGGTGGCGGCTTGGTAGGCGAAGTTGCCGAGACAGATCACCACCTGGACCAGTGAGAGCGAGTCGATCTCGCGTTGCAGAAACGGCCGGCATGCAAGTCGCTCATCGGGAGTCGGCGCGTTCCCTGGCGGAGCGCACTTCACCGCGGCGGTGACCCAGGCATCCGTCAGCGCCAATCCGTCGTTGCGATCGACGGAGGTGGGCTGGTTGGCGAATCCTGCCTTGTACATGGCGCGGTACAACCAGTCGCCGCTGCGGTCACCGGTGAAGACCCGACCCGTGCGGTTGGCTCCGTGTGCCGCGGGAGCCAGACCAAGGACGAGCAACCGCGCCCGTTCGTCGCCGAAACCGGGGACGCCTCTCCCCCAGTAGTCGTCGTCGCGGAACGAGGCACGTTTGTCACGGGCAACCTGTTCTCGCCATTCGACGAGGCGCGCGCATGCGCGACAGTCGCTCACGTCCCCCGCCAGACGGCCAAGCGGAGTCGGTTTTTGCGCGCCCACGTATACAGAGTACGGGGTCGTCCGATTAGTTTCGAAGCGATGCCTCGCGCTGCGAAATCCCCTTCGAAGAAACCGACGATGCCGAAGCCCACGACGCTTCTCCTCGTGCGCCACGGCCAGACACCCACCACTGGCAAGTCGTTGCCCGGCCGGGCCAAGGGTCTGCATCTCAGCGACGAGGGCCGACAGCAAGCCGTCACGGTGGCCGAACGTCTCGCTTCGTTCCCCACCATCGACGCCATCTACGCCTCGCCTTTGGAGCGCACACGCGAGACTGCCGCGCCCCTCGCCAGGGCACTCAAGCAACGCGTCATTCTCGACAAGGGGTTGCTCGAGTGCGACTTCGGCGACTGGACCGGCGCCGCACTCGCCGACCTGATGAAGAAGCCGGAGTGGGCCACGGTGCAACGCGCTCCGAGCACGTTCCGTTTCCCGAACGGTGAAAGCTTCACCGAGATGCAGGTCCGCATCACCACGGCACTCGACACCATTCGCCAGCGTCACCCCGGAGGCGTCGTCGTCTGCTTCTCCCACGCCGACCCGATCAAGGCTGCCCTGGCGCATGCCATGGGAACCCATCTCGATCTCTTCCAGCGCATCGTGGTCAGTACGTGCTCCGTCAGTGCACTCGCCTACGGCGCCGGTGCCCCCATCGTTCTCACGGTCAACTCCACTGGCGGATCCCTCTCCGATCTGCGACCCTCATGACCACCTACCGCGACTTCGATACGCCCGACGCCTTCACCGCTGCTGCCCTCGGCAGACCGGGCCAGCGCGTGTTCCTCATCCAGGTGCGTGGCGAAGGTGAGATCATCACCCTGAAGTGCGAAAAACAACAGGTGGCCGCGATCGCCCACTACGTGCGTGAACTTCTCTCGGATCTTCCGGCACAGGACACGCCGTTCCCCGATGCTCTCGACCTCGTGCACACCTCCGACGTCGAGTCCGGCGACTTCGACTTCGTCGTCGGGCCGATCGGCGTCGCCTACGACCGCGAACTCGACAGGATCGTCATCCAACTCGACGAGATGGTACCGCTCGACGAGGAAGGGGAACCCGACCCCGACGTGGTGGCCGGGCGTGTGCGCGGCATGATCACGCGTGGGCAGGCACTCGCCTTCTGCGATCAGGCCGAGGACATCATCGCGGCCGGGCGACCGAACTGCCGCTGGTGCGGGTACCCGATCGACCCCGACGGTCATCCATGTCCGCGAATGAACTAGTCGGACACGTCGACGCCGCCGACATCTTGCGGTGCGGCGAGATCGAAGTGGTGGCACGGATGCCCTGGAGCAGCAACGCCACATTTTTGATCGAAGTGACGAGGAACGACGTCAGCACGCGGGCGATCTACAAGCCGTTGCGTGGCGAGCGACCACTGTGGGACTTCGCGCCAGGACTTCACCGCCGCGAAGTGGCTGCCTACGAACTCTCGGAAGCCATGGGATTCGAACTGGTGCCACCCACGGTGCTGCGCGACGGCCCGATGGGCGAAGGTTCCGTGCAGTGGTTCATCGAGGCCGACTACGAGACGCACTACTTCACCCTTTTCGAACAGCGTGACGATCTCCACGAACAACTGAAGACGATGGCCGTTTTCGACATCGTGGCCAACAACACCGATCGCAAGGGTGGCCACGTCCTCCTCGATGCGAACGACCACATCTGGGGCATCGACCACGGCGTGTGTTTCTCGGCCGATTTCAAGTTGCGCACGGTGATCTGGGACTTTGCCACGGAGAACCTCACGTCGGCACACCGCGGTGCGCTCGAGAGCATCTCGAAGACGGTTCCGCTGTCGGTCGCGGCGTTGCTCGACGACGAAGAGATCGATGCGATTCGTGAGCGCGCCACGTGGCTGCTCGAAGCCGGTGTCCTGCCCTTCGACCCCACCGGCCGTCGCGTACCCTGGCCCTTGTTGTGAACACCGAACTGGACGCCCTCGTCGACCGCGCTGATCTCGACGACATCATCAGACGCATCGATGGGTTGTGCGAATCCCGCGACTGGGAGACACTCGCTGCGTTGCGCGACAAATGCGCTGCGGCCGTGAAGACCGGTCGGCAGACCTGGCCGTGCGCCACCCTTGCGAACTACCGTCTGGCACTTCTGGCAACACCCGCTCTCGCCGCGGCGACGCTCGAGCATCCCACCAGCACTTTCAGCATCGGACCGTTGACCGAGGTGATTTCCCAACACCACACGTGGGCCGATCTCGAAGCTCATCTCGAGCCGGGGCCGGCACGCGGCTTCGTCGCCTACGAACGCGCTTTGCGCGGCGACAACGTTCCCGCCGACCCGTCGTTGACCGCGGTGCTCGAGATTCCGGTCAACCCAGCACCATGGGAACCTCCGTACGCAACCCCGACGTACAGCGACCATGACGTGTCCGCTCCTTCGCCGCTCCTCGACCTGCCGAGCATGACCACGGTGCGATGCCGACGTGCACAGGTCGACTCCGACCCCGACATCGAGGCCGCCGTACGCGGCGTTGTCGAGGCCTGGACGACGCAGTCCAACGGCCGACTGTCGTTCGCTGCCGTCTCCGGTGGCATCGACTCGGCCCTCGGCGCGCTCGGTCTCGCAGAGGCGCGTGTCGCACCGCTCGAACCATCACAGGTGTTGTCGATCGTGGCATGGGCAGGGGCCTCGGGTGGCGCACACGGACGACGGAGGGGAACCGCCCAGGGCCGCTTCAGTGCGTGGTGGTTCGCCACGGCAATGGCCGATGCTCTCGACGAATGGCCCCTTCCGCCGGGCACTCTGCGCGCAGAGATGGAAGAACTGCAGTGGTTCGTCTGGAAGACCGAAGAGCCCGATCAGGGCTGGCAACTGCAGTTGGTGATCGAGGATCCCTTCAACGACATGTCGTGGGCATTCTCCGCCCGCGACATGTCGTGAAGGATCGACTCGTCGAGCCTCAGCGGCCCTTCAGTGCTTCGATGACCTTGGGCAGAACCTTGTGCACGTCACCGACGATGCCGAGGTCAGCGATGCCGAAGATCGGGGCTTCCTTGTCCTTGTTGATGGCGATGATGTTCTTGGAACCCTTCATGCCCACCATGTGCTGTGTGGCGCCCGAGATGCCCGCCGCGATGTAGACGCTGGGCTTCACGACCTTGCCGGTCTGGCCGACCTGGTACGAGTAGGGCACCCAACCGGCGTCGACGATGGCGCGCGACGCACCCGGAGCGCCCTTCAGCAACTTGGCGAGTTCCTCGACCATCGCGAACTTGTCGGACTCACCGAGACCACGACCACCTGCAACGACGATGTCTGCTTCGTCGAGCTTCGGTCCGGTGCTCTCTTCAACGTGCACGGCAGTCACCTTGGCGGCACCGGCTGCACCCGTGTCAGGAACCGTTGTGGCAACGACCTGAGCTGCTGCGCCGCCAGCGGATTCGGCAGCGAAGCTCTTCGGGCGGAAGGCGACGAGGTACGGAGCCGAACCGGTGAAGGCGGTGGTGACGAGCGTGTTGCCACCGAAGATCGGAGTGGTGGCGGCGACGGTGTCACCGTCGACGACCACGTCGACCGAGTTGGTGAGGACGGTCTTGTTGAGCTTCACCGACAGGCGCGACATGACGTCGCGACCTTCGTAGTTCTGCGGAAAAAGAACGAGGTCGGGTGTTTCACCACCATCGATGACGGCCTTCATCGCCGCGGCGACGGCCACGCCGGGCAACTTGCCGGCGAGATCACCGGTGGCGTACACCTTGGTGGCACCGTATTCGCCGAGCACACCGGCCACCGACGCTGCGTCGCCACCGAGGATCGCGGTGACATTGCCGGTGAGCGAACGGGCCTTGGTGAGAAGTTCGAGTGTTCCGGTCGTGGGAGCACCGTTGGACACTTGGGCGAAAACCCACACGTTGTTGATTGCCATGATGATTCTCCTCAGATCACTTTCAGGTTTTCCAGGAAGGCAACGACCTTGTTGAAGGTCTCGCCGTCGTCTTCGATCACTTCACCGGCCTGACGGGCTTCGGCTTGGGCCACCTGCGTGACCTTCTGGCCTGCGCCTGCCCAACCGGCGGGGCTGACACCGAGATCACCCGCGGTGACCGTGTCGACGGGCTTGCTCTTGGCGGCCATGATGCCCTTGAAGCTGGGGTAACGCGGCTCGACCACACCTGCGGTGACGCTGATGAGCGCCGGCAACGGGCACTCGACTTCGTCGTATCCGGCTTCGGTCTGACGGTCGGCCTTCAGAACGCCACCCTCGATCTTCACCTTCTTGGCGAACGTGACAGACGGAAGACCGAGTACTTCGGCCATCTGCTCGGGCACGGTGCCGGTGTAGCCGTCGGAGGATTCGGTGGCAGCGATGATGAGATCCGCACCGCCGAGTTTCTGCACTGCGGCAGCGAGAACCTTGGCAGTGGTGAGTGCATCACTGCCCTGCAGCGCGGGGTCAGAGACCAGCACGCCCTTCACGGCGCCCATCGCGAGAGCGGTACGCATACCAGCGGTCTCACCGTTCGGGGCCATCGACACGAGGCTGACCTCGCCACCGCCGGCGGCGTCGACCAACTGCAGTGCCATCTCGACGCCATAGGCATCGGAGTCGTCGAGGATCAATTTGCCGTCACGCTTCAGGGTGTTGGTGGCGCTGTCGAGCGCACCCGGCGTGGCGGGGTCCGGAATCTGCTTGACACAGACGATGACGTTCATGGGTCACATTGTTACCGGTCGGTTGCCCCCGTGCCTAACCGCACCGCATACGTGACGTCCGGCGCAGCGGACGTGACGGATGGCCGGAGGGTCAACTGGTACCGTCAGAGGGCTGTGAGACTCCTGCTGGTCGTGAACTCCTTCGCCTCGTCGGTGACCGCCCGCAACACCGTGGTGGTCCACCAGCACCTGTCCCGCCACCACAACGTCCAGGTGGTGGAAACCAACCGCCGCGGCCATGCCACTCGTTTCGCCCAGGATGCCGCCCGCCGGGGCCTCGACGCCGTGGTGGCCTTTGGCGGCGACGGCACCCTGAACGAGGTGGCCACCGGAGTCGCCGGCAGCGAGACGGCCCTCGCGGTGCTGCCGGGGGGCTCGACCAACGTCTTTGCCCGGACACTCGGCATGCCGAACGATCCGGCGCTGGCCGTTCAGCAAC
>Ga0164292_10002761_pt1 | contig 14303 bp, 7 predicted proteins | sample GEODES117metaG_FD_111486 | JGI IMG/M metagenome (GOLD analysis project Ga0164292, IMG submission 111486) | Eutrophic lake water microbial communities from Lake Mendota, Wisconsin, USA - GEODES117 metaG | ecosystem: Environmental > Aquatic > Freshwater > Lake | place: USA: Lake Mendota, Wisconsin... | reverse complement strand
TTGGCGCGGGTGGCGGCTTCGGCCTCTTTCTTGGCCTGCGCCTCGGCCTTGGCGAGCGCTTCTGCCTCGGCGGCGGCTTCGGCATCACGGCGCGCCTGTTCCTCGGCGGCGAGGCGGGCCTGCTCTTCGGCCTTGGCTTTGGCTTCGGCAGCGGCTTTCTCGCGGGCTTCGCGTTCGGCCGCGGCGCGGGCTTCGGCTTCAGCCTTGGCGCGTTCGCGTTCCTCGCGGACCAGCCGCGCGCGCTCCTCGGCCTCTGCCTTGGCGCGGGCGAGCGCTTCAGCCTTGGCCTGGGCCTCCGCTTCGGCGCGGGCCTTGGCTTGTGCCTTGGCGCGCGCTGTTGCTTGGGCGCGGGCTTCGGCGGCGGCGCGCGCCTCGGCTTCGGCGCGGGCGCGTTCTTCGGCTTCGGCGGCTTCGGCGGCGGCCTTGGCGCGGGCTTCCGCCTCGGACCGGGCCTTGGCGGCAGCTTCGGCGGCCGCCTGTTCGCGCGCGGCCCGCTCGCCCGCAGCGCGTTCCTGCGCTTGTGCCAGAGCCTTGGCGGCAGCTTTGGTAGCTTCCGCTTCGTCAGCCTTAGCTTGCGGGTCGTCCTCGGGATCGATCAGGCGGAGCGCGCTGCGCCACACGCCTGCCTCATTCAGGCCGGCTGCATGCCCCCGCTCGCCAGCGGCTTCTTCCGCAGCGCGTAGAGCACGACAATCAACCCAGTCAGGATAAGCGGTATGGTCAGCCATTGGCCCATTGATAGCCCGGTCCGGGCGGCAAAGTCAGCCAGTTGTTGATCAGGCTCGCGGAAAAATTCGTTGATGAAGCGCGCGCAGCCCATGCCGAGCGTGAACACGCCGGCGAGCAGACCCGGGCGATAGCGCGCACGGGTCTTCCAGAACAGCAGCATCATGATGATCAGCATCGCCAGCCCTTCGAGCCCGGCCTGATAGAGCTGGCTGGGATGGCGCGGCAACCCGGCGGGATCGCTGGGAAACACCATCGCCCAAGGCACATCGGTGACGCGGCCATAAAGCTCGCCATTGATGAAATTGGCCAGCCGCCCGAGCAGCATCCCCATCGGCACGCCGACGCAGACATAATCGACCACGCGGATGAAATTGAGTTTGTCGCGCCAGGCCACATAGGCCATCGCCACCGTCACGCCGATCAACCCGCCGTGGAACGCCATCCCGCCATCCCACAGCCGCAGCAGCTTCCACGAGACAAAGCCATCGCCCGAAAAATCGGTGAAGGCGCTCGGGATGCCGGTCTCGCCGCCGGTGTAGAACGCCGCATAGCCAAGCCGTCCGCCGAGAATCACGCCGAGCGTGCAGTAGAAGATCAGATCATCGGCATGGCGCTGCGCCATCGGCGCGCCCGGCTGCTTCAGCATCTTGGACGTGTGCCAATAGGCAAAGATCACCCCGAAGAGGTAGGCCAGCGAATAAAAGCGCAGCGTGAAGAATCCAAGATCGATGCCCGGGCGCAGGCCCAGCTGATCCCAGTAGATCGGATCGGCAGCGCCGCTTGCGGCAAGTAGTGACAGCACGGAGCGAACCCCTTATTGACAATGATATGCCGTATCGGCGGGCCTGATTTGGCCGTGACGCGTGGGTGCTTCTGGCACAGCGCGCAAGGCAGGGGAAGGGGCGTAAGACCCGCTGGCGGATACCGGGATCGGATGGCCGGACGCGTGAAGCACCACGCGGCGGCCCTCCAGCATATGAGAGAGGAAAGGACCCGCATGGCCACCCAGCTGGACAATGCGCTTGAAGCGATCATCACCGCCCTGACGGCACCGGATCAGCCCTTCGCGACCGTGCCGTTCACGCGCGACGGGGTAGAAATGCCCGCCTTCGCCGGCGCGCCGCCGAGCCTTGCGCATTATTTCGCGCATTTCTGCAACGAGCACCGCGATCTGCCCTTCATCGTCGATGGCGATATCCGCCTGACTTTCGCCGAGGCTTACGGCGCGGCGACCTGCGTGGCGGAAAGCCTCGTGCGCGAACATGGCATTGTCAAAGGCGACCGCATCGGCATTGCCGCGCGCAATTCGGCCAACTGGATGATCGCCTATATGGGCATCCTGATGGCGGGCGGCTGCGCGACGCTGCTCAACGGCTTTTCGTCCGGCGATGAGCTGGGCTACGGAATCGAGCTCGCCGAGTGCAAGCTGCTGCTCGCCGATGAACCCCGCGCCGCGCGGCTTGATGGCCATGCGCATGGCGCCAAGATCGTGCTGTTCAGCCACGGCAATCTGCCGGCGGAAGGCCTCGCCAATGCATGGGCGCAAGTCCCGGCAGGGCCGCAAGGCACCAGCGCGGCGATGGCGATGCTCGGGCAGATCGGGCCGGACGATATCGCCACCATCCTCTACACCTCGGGTTCGACCGGCAAGTCGAAGGGTGCATGGTCGGATCACCGCGGCGTTATTCACGGGGTGATGAACTACATCGCCCAGAGCGCGATGGCCAAGGTGCATATCGAAAGCCAGGAAGGGCCGATGACCGCGCAGCCCTGCGCGCTGGTCGCGGTGCCGCTGTTCCATGTCACCGGCGAAGTGCCGCTATTCCTCCAGAGCTTCGCGATCGCGCGCAAGCTGGTGCTGATGCCCAAGTGGGACGCCGGCCTCGCGATCCGGCTGATGGCCGAGGAAAAGGTGACCTATTTCGTCGGCGTGCCGCTGATGAGCTATGAAATCGCCAACCATCCTGACCGCGCCAATTACGATCTGTCGGCCTGCAAGAGCTTTGCCGCTGGCGGCGCGCCGCGTCCGGTGGAACACGTCACACGGATCAAGGAAGCCTTCCCCGGCGGGTTCCCGCTGCTCGGCTATGGCCTCACGGAAACCAACGCGGTGGGCTGCGGCAATTTCAACGAGAACTACCTTGCCAAGCCCGGCTCGACGGGCCGCGCATCGAAGCCGATGGTTGATCTCGCCATTCTCGATGATCAGGGCAACCCGCTGCCGCAGGGGCAGGTGGGCGAGGTGTGCATCCGCTCGGTCGCCAATTTCCGCGGCTACTGGAAGAACGACGAAGCGACCCAGGCCGCCTTCACCGACACCGGATATTTCCGCACCGGCGATCTCGGCTATCTTGATGCCGACGACTATCTGTTCATCGTCGACCGCAAGAAGGACATCATCATCCGCGGCGGCGAGAACATTTCCTGCATCGAGGTCGAAGACGCGATCTATGCGCATGACGATGTCGGCGAATGCTCGGTGTTCGGCCTGCCTTGCGAACGCTTCGGCGAGGTGCCGGCGGCGGTCTACCGGATGAAGGATGGCCATGCGGCGATCACGCCTGCGGAACTGCGCGCCTTCCTGCTTGCGCGGATCGCACCGTTCAAGGTGCCGCTCGAACACCAGATTTGGATCACCGAGGAGGCGCTGCCCCGGCTCGGCACCCAGAAGATCGACAAGCGCACCGTCAAGGCGCGCTATACCGGCGAGGCGGTTAGCGCGTGAGCCACAAGTGACCCCGCCCCGCCGCGTCCCCGGCCAGCGTGCGATCATCGACCGGCGTGCGCTGGCTGATGAGGTCGCAGAATTGCACGCAGGCGGCGGCGAGGCGGCGCGCGGGGCGATCGTCAAGGCGCTGCGGGCCGCGCTCGATGGCGGGCGCGCCGAGCTTGTCCGCCGGCTGGCTGAGGCGCCGTCTGCCGGGCATGACGTGACGGGGGGCTATTCCTTCCTCACCGACCAGCTGCTGCGGGTGATCCATGATCATGTGACCACCCACCTCTATCCCGTCCCCAACCGCACGCAGGCCGAGCGGCTCGCGATCGTTGCGGTCGGCGGTTACGGGCGCGCCGAGATGGCGCCGCATTCGGATATCGACATTGCCTTCATCACGCCCATGCGCCGCTCGCCGTGGTGCGAGCAGGTGATCGAGGCGATGCTCTATCTCCTGTGGGATCTCGGCCTCAAGGTCGGCCATTCGAGCCGCACCGTGTCGGACACGATGCGGATGGCGAAGGAGGATCTCACCATCCGCACCGCGCTGCTCGAAGGGCGGCTGGTGTGGGGCGATCAGGCGCTTTACGAGGAATTGCGCCAGCGCTTCTGGACCGAGGTCGTGCGCGGGAGCGAACGGCAGTTCCTGACGCAAAAGCTCGCCGAACGCGATGCGCGGCACAAGCGCATGGGCGACAGCCGCTATGTGGTCGAGCCCAACGTCAAGGACGGCAAGGGGGGCTTGCGCGATCTCCAGACGCTCTACTGGATCGGCAAATATGTCCACCGCGTCCAGAACGCTGCCGAGCTGGTGGACGTCGGCCTGCTCACGGCGGGCGAATATCGCAGCTTCCGCCGCGCCGAAGGGTTCCTGCTGGCAGTGCGCTGCCATATGCACAACATCACCGACCGCGCCGAGGACCGGCTGACCTTCGATCTCCAGCGGCGTGTGGCCGAGCGGATGCTGTTCGCTGACCGTCCGGGCAAGAGCGCGGTCGAGCGGTTCATGCAATACTACTTCCTGCAGGTGAAGCGCGTCGGCAGCCTGACCGGCGTGTTCCTCGCGCACCTCGACGAGGAATTTGCGAGGAAGCGCACCCGCAGCGGTTTCTTCGCCGGATGGACCCAGCGTCCGCGCGCCTTCAAGGGCTACATGGTCGAAGGCGGGCGGCTGCGCGCGCCCGGAGACGACTGGTTCAAGGCAGATCCGGTGCGGCTGGTCGAGGTGTTCCAGCTGGCCGAGGCCGAGGGGCTGGAGGTGCATCCCGAAACCATGCGGCAGGTCGGCCGCGACGCCAAACTGATCGATGCCGCCGTGCGCCGCGACAAGCGCGCCAACGCGCTGTTCCTCGATCTGCTGGCTGGCCGCAAGGATCCCGAAACCGCGCTGCGCTGGATGAATGAGGCGGGCGTGTTCGGCCGCTTCGTGCCCGATTTCGGCCGGGTCAACGCGCAGATGCAGTTCGACATGTATCACCACTACACGGTCGACGAACACACCATCCGCGCCATCGGGCTGCTCTCGCAGATCGAGCGCGGGCTGCTCAAGGCCGATCACCCGCGCGCCACCCGCGAAGTGCCCAAGCTCGCCTCGCGCCGCGCGCTCTATGTCGCGGTGTTGCTGCACGATATCGCCAAGGGGCGCGGCGGCGATCACTCGGTGCTGGGCGCCGACGTCGCCCACCGGCTGTGCCCGCGTTTCGGAATGGACGGACGCGAGACCGATCTGGTCGCCTGGCTGGTGTTCCATCACCTTCTCATGAGCCGCACCGCGCAGAAGCGCGATCTCACCGATCCCAAGACGATCGAGGATTTCGCCGGCGAGGTGCAAAGCCTCGAGCGCTTGCGCAATCTCGCAATCCTCACCGCGGTCGATATCCGCGCGGTCGGGCCGGGCACGTGGAACAGCTGGAAAGGCCAGCTTCTGGGCGAGCTCTATGATGCCACCGAGGAACGACTGCGGCTGGGCCACAAGGGCCACGGGCGCAAACAGCGGGTCGCGGCGAAGAAGGATGCCGTCGCGCGATTGCTGGGCGATCAGGAGCATCTGGTCGACAGTGCCGGGGCGCTGCTGGCGGATGCCTACTGGATCGCCGAGCCCGAGGACATCATCGCCGGCAACCTCACGCAATATGATGCGGCGCAGGCCGCGGGCGAGCAGCTGTCGATCCATTGCGAGCCCGACGAGACCCGCGGCGCGACCCGCGTCAGCGTAATCGCGGCCGACCACCCGGGGCTGTTCTACCGCATGGCAGGCGGCATCCACCTCGCTGGTGCAAACATCATCGACGCGCGCATCCACACCGCGCGTTCCGGCTATGCGGTCGACAATTTCCTGGTGCAGGACCAGTTTGGCCAGCCGTTCCGCGAAGAGGCGCAGATCGCGCGGATCCACAAGGGCATCCGCGATGCGCTGCTCGCCAAGGTCGAACTGGTGCCGAAACTGGCGGCAAGGCCATTGGCGCACTCCCGCGCGAAAGCCTTCGATGTCGCCCCGCGGGTCGGGTTCGACAATGACGCCTCAAGCAATTTCACTGTGATCGAGGTGACCGCACGCGATCGGCCCGCGCTGCTCAACCGGCTGGCGCACGCGCTCTACAAGGCCAGTCTGATCGTCCATTCGGCGCATATCACCGCCTATGGCGAGGCCGCAGCGGACACTTTTTATGTAACCGACCTGACAGGCGCGAAGATCAAGGCGCCCGAACGGCTGGCCGAAATCGAGGCGCGGCTGCTCGAGGCCGCGAGCGATCACCGCCAGCAGCAGCTCGAACAGGCTTGATTGCAAAAACAAGAAGATACAAGCGATTGAAGCCGGAAAACGGGGCCGCGCGATTGGTTGCAATTGTGTGGCGCATTGCTATTGGGGCGGCCCTCAACTCAGGGAGAGTTACAACATGAACACCGCAATCCCCATGCGGAGCCCCCTCCGGCTCGGCAAGCTTGCCCTTATGCTCGGCACGGCCGCCCTCACCCCCGTGGCCGCTTTCGCGCAGGACGCCGATGCACCCGTACAGGACGAATCCACCAGCACGCTCGATGCGATCAACGAGATCCTCGTCACCGGCACCAAGACCCGCGACGCCGAAAACGTACAGGACATTCCGCTGGCTGTGACCGCGTTCAACGCCGGCACGCTCGAAGCCTTCAAGATCCGCGACATCTCGGGCCTCTCGTTCCAGGCGCCGACCGTCAGCCTCGACCAGATCGGCACCAGCCGCGGCACCGCCAACTTCACCGTGCGCGGGCTCGGCATCAATTCCTCGATCCCCTCGATCGACCCGACGGTCGGCGTGTTCGTCGACGGCGTCTATCTCGGCATCAATGGCGGCGTGGTGTTCGACCTGTTCGACCTCGATTCTGTCGAAATCCTGCGCGGCCCGCAGGGCGTGTTGTTCGGCCGCAACGTGACCGGCGGCGCGGTGGTGATCAACACCGGCAACCCGACCGAGGATTTCCGCGGCAAGTTCCGCGCCGCGGCTGACGGCCCGGCGCTCGATAGCGGCCGCGGCGGCCCCAACTACACCGTCAGCGGCGTGATTTCCGGCCCGATCATCACCGACACCCTGCTGTTCAAGGTCGGCGCCTATTACAACAAGGACGAAGGCTACTTCCGCAATCTCGCCGCCGACACCATCCCGACCCTGTCGGAAAACCACGGCGCGGCGGAAACCAAGATCCTGCGCGGCGCGCTGGAAGCCCGGCTTGGCGGCCTGACCCTGCTCGGCAAGCTCGACTATTTCGAGAGCGAGGGCGATGGCCCCGCGGCCCAGAACCGCGCGTTCTTCGATCGCAACAGCTTCGACCTCGCGATCGACGAGCCGGGCAGCTATGCCAACGAGATCTGGACCGGCTCGCTCACCGGGACGATCGACATCGGCCCCGGCACGCTCACCAACGTGTTCGGCTGGCGCCAGTATGACGCCACTACCCGCGGCGACATCGATGCGACCCCGCGCTTCCTGTTCCACTCGAACACCGAAACCGCGCAGGAGCAGTTCTCGAACGAGCTGCGCTACGCGATCTCGACCGACCGGCTCGATCTCACCTTCGGCGGGTTCTGGTTCAAGCAGGACCTTGCCTATACCGAAAACCGCGAGCTTCGGCGCGATCTGCCGGTGAACCTCCAGCCGCCGGTGTTCTACGGCGGCGGTTCGCAGGAGCACGAGGTGATCGGCGTCTTCGCCAATGCGCAATACGAGCTGTTCGACAATCTCTCGGTGATCGCGGGCATCCGCTGGAACCAGGAGACCAAGGACGCGGCCGTCACCTATGTCCTTCCGCGCGCGCAATGCTCGGTGCTGCAGGGCACCTGTCCGACCGGCACCCAGCCGTTCAACCCGGCGACCGAAACCAACGGCTTCACCGACAGCGTGCGGTTCCGCAACCTCTCGCCCAAGCTCGGCCTGCAGTATGAGTTCGGCGCCGGCCAGGTCTATGGCCACTGGAGCCGTGGCTACCGTTCGGGCGGCTACAACTTCCGCATCACCAATGTCGCCGTGTTCAACCGCGCCTTTGCGGCAACCGGCAACCTGTTCTTCGATGAAGAGAAGGTCGACAATTACGAGATCGGCGGCAAGTTCCAGACCGCCGACAGTTCGTTCACGTTCAATGTGGCCGCCTACATGACCAAGGTCGGCAACATGCAGCGCGAAGTGAACCTCGCCGATCCGGGCGCGGGCGTGGTCCAGAACATCCTCAACACCGCCGATGCGACGATCACCGGCTTCGAGGCCGAGGCGCGCATGCGTGTGTCGGAATCGCTCGCCTTCACCGCCAATATCGGGATCATCGAAGCCGAATATGACCGGGTGCTGTTCGACATCTCGGGCGACGGTCTGATCAACGACACCGACCTCGCGCTGAGCTTGCCGCGCGTTCCCCCGATCACGGTGGGCGCAGGCCTGATCCACGAGCTCGAGCTGGGCAACAGCACTGTCCTCTCCCGCGTGAACTACCAGTATCGCGACGAGGCGGCCTATACCGACGACAACCTCGGCTGGCTCAACTCGCTGTCGAACCTCGAAGCCAACATCACCTGGGAAACCCCTGTGGATGGCCTGTCGCTGTCGCTCTACGGCCGCAACCTGCTCGACGAAGTGCAGGAAGGTGGCGACACGCAGGTGCCGTTCGGCGGCCCGAACTCGACCGGCGTGCGGCGTCCCTTCGCGCCGAACCCGACGGTGGGCACCTTCTCGCCGCTGATGCGTGGGCGGAATGTGGGCATCGAGGCGCTGTTTGAATTTTAAGTAGTATTCAAGCGGAAAAAACAGGGGCGCTCCGGCAACGGGCCGCCCCTTTTTTATGTGCGGCTGCCGAACAGCGCCGTTCCCACCCGCACATGGGTCGCGCCGAGCATCACCGCGGTCTCGTAATCGCCGCTCATCCCCATGCTGAGGCCGGTGAGCCCATGATCCGCCGCCAGCTTTGCGAGCAGCGCGAAGAACGGCGCGGCTTCGGTATCGGCCGGGGGAATGCACATCAGCCCGGCGAGCGGAATGCCGCTGGCGCGCACCGCGTCGAGAAACGCGGGGAGATCAGCCAGCGGACAGCCCCCCTTCTGCGGCTCGTCGCCGATATTGACCTGCACGAAGCAGGGCACGCGCTTTCCCGCCTTGTCCATCGCCTTGGCGAGCGCGGTGAGCAGGCTCGGCCGGTCGAGCGAATGGATCACGTCGAACAACGCGACGGCTTCTTCGGCCTTGTTCGATTGCAGCTGGCCGATCAGGTGGAGCGCGATATCAGGATAGTCAGCGCGCAAGGCCCGCCATTTGCCTTGCGCCTCCTGCACCCGGTTCTCGCCGAACACGCGCTGGCCGGCGGCGATCAGGGGGACAATCGCGGGCGCATCGCGGGTCTTGCTGACCGCTATCAGCGTGACGTCCTTGGGATCGCGCCGCGCAGGCTTGCACACCCGGGCGATGTTGGCGTGGATGTCGGCGAGGCGGGCGGCGGCTGTATTATCCATGGGGCTGCGCTATAGCGCGGGCATGGCGCAAGACCAGTCCGTACCCGACATCTGGCTCCTTTCGGATGAACGCAACGATCTCGTGCTTGGAGACGCGATCAGGCGTTTGCCGCCAGGATCAGGCTTCGTTTTCCGGCACGACCACTTGAACGCCGAAGCGCGCGCGGCCCGGTTCGCGCAAATTCTGCCGCTGCTTCGCGGCGCAGGACACTGGGCGATTGTCTCGGACAGTTTCAGCACCGCCGAAGCATGGGGCGCAGACGGGGTCTATGGGGCGCACGACGCCCACGCAACCGCCGGATTGCGCTGGATCGCCACCGCGCACAACGAAGCCGAGATCGCCCACGCGAATGAATACGGGGCCAGCGCGGTCATGCTCTCGCCTGTCTTCCCGACCCGCTCGCACCCGGGGGCCGCGACACTCGGCATCGCGCGCTTTCGGGAACTGGCAGCCTTGTCGACAATCCCGGTCATCGCATTGGGCGGCATGACACCCGAGCGAGCGCGCGACTTGGATTGGCCGCGCTGGGGGGCGATCGACGGCCTTTCTTGATGACCGCAGCCCATCCGGGCTGCGAAATCCTCGCTCACACGACCTGAAGGTCGCATCGCTGCGGGCGGCCGTGCAGGTGTACTTCGCACGTCTGCACCTTCGGCTTCGACTCCGGCCTTGCGGCCCTGCGGGCCGATCAATGCCATACGCGAAACAAACGTCCCGTCGCACATCGCTTGACCGGAGTCCTCCAAGGATTCATGATGTGTTCCGCTCAGGAGACCCGCCATGGCCAGCCGCGCCGTTACGCCCCGCAACACGTCTGCCCGCAAGACTGCCCTCAGCAAGACCGACGCCGAATGGCGTGCGGGGCTGCGCCGCTCGCTCAGGCGGCTGGCGCAGATGGTGGGCGCCGGCGCGCTGCTCGGCGCGACGATCTTTCTCGCGCTGGCGTTGGTGAGCTACACCCAGACCGATCCCAGCCCCTCGACCGCCGCCGCGCCTGACGAGGTCGCCAACTGGATGGGCGCGGGCGGTGCCTGGCTGGCAGACCGCGTGCTGCTGATGTTCGGCATCCCGGGCGCGCTGCTGTTGCCGCTGCTCTATGTCTCGGCGCGCAAGCTGTGGCGCGACATCGAAAACGGCGACGCGCCCGAAACCACCCCGTGGTGGCTCCCCACCGGACTGCTGCTGATCGCCATCACCCTGCTTTCAAGCGTGCTCGCGCTCGCCTTCCAGGGGCCGGGCGGCTCGCTGCCCGCGCAGGCGGGAGGTCTCGCGGGCCTGCTTGGCGCGGGCGCGATCGAGGCGGTGGCCGCGCGTTTCGGCGCCGAGGCGCAGGGCTGGGTGATCCGCGCCGCGGCCTTCGTCTGCCTTGCTGCGGGCGTCGGACTGCTCACCCGTATCTTCGCGATCGACTGGCGCGTGCTGATGAGCCTGCCCGAGTTTCTCGGCGGGGGCTCGCTCGCCGGGCTGCTGCGCCGCCTGCCGCTGCCCGGCCGCAAGGCAGCACCTGCGCTCGCCTTTGCCGGCGATGACGACGACGAGGCCCCCGCCCCGCATCCGCGCCGCGCGATGAAGGGCGATGCCGCGCCCGCTGTGATCGACGAACGCCCGCGCCGCGCGCCCGAAATCAGCGACCCTTCCGCCCCGCCCAAGCGGGCCGCTCCGACCAAGACCGCGCAAGGCGATATGTTCGCTGCCTTCAAACTGCCGAGCCTCGATCTGCTCGCCGAACCGCCGGTCGACAAGGCGCCCAAGCTCGACAAGGTCGCCTTGGAACGCAACGCCCGCCTGCTCGAAAATGTGCTCGACGATTTCAATGTGAAGGGCGAGATCACCGCGGTGCGCACCGGCCCGGTGGTGACGATGTACGAGCTCGAGCCTGCGCCCGGCATCAAGGCCAGCCGCGTGATCGGCCTGGCCGAAGACATCGCGCGCAATATGAGCGCGATTTCCGCGCGGGTCTCGCCGATCCCTGGCCGCACGGTGATGGGCATCGAACTGCCCAATCAGGATCGCCAGGTGGTGATGCTCAAAGAGCTCGCCGCCTGCGCCGATTTTGCCGATGCCAAGGGCAGCCTGCCGATCATCCTCGGCAAGGATATCGCGGGCGAGCCGGTGATCGCCGATCTTGCCGCGATGCCGCACCTGCTGGTCGCGGGAACGACCGGCTCGGGCAAGTCGGTCGGATTGAACGTGATCCTGCTGAGCCTGCTCTACCGCTTCACCCCGGCCGAGCTACGCCTGATCCTGATCGATCCCAAGGTGCTCGAACTCAAGACCTATGACGACATCCCGCATCTGCTCTCGCCCGTCGTCACCGAGCCGCACAAGTCGGTGCGCGCGCTGAAATGGGCGGTCGAGGAGATGGAGCGCCGCTACCGGATGATGAGCGCGATCTCCTCGCGCAATATCCATTCCTTCAACGAAAAGGTCAGCGCCGCGATCGCCAAGGGCAAGCCGCTGGGCCGCCGCGTGCAGACCGGGTTCGATCCCGAAACCGGCGAGCAATTGTTCGAGGAAGAACAGCTCGATTACCAGCCGCTGCCGCAGATCGTGCTGATCGTCGACGAACTCGCTGACCTGATGGTGACGGTCGGCAAGGAAATCGAAGTGCTGATCCAGCGCCTCAGCCAGAAGAGCCGCGCGGCGGGCATCCACCTGATCATGGCGACCCAGCGCCCCTCGGTCGACGTCATCACCGGCGTGATCAAGGCCAACCTGCCGACCCGCATCAGCTTCAAGGTGACCAGCCGGATCGACAGCCGCACGATCCTCGGCGAACAGGGCGCCGAGCAGCTCCTGGGCAAGGGCGACATGCTCTACAAGCCCAACACCGGCGCGATGGTGCGCGTCCACGGTCCGTTCGTCTCGGACGAGGAGGTCGAAGCGGTCGCCATCTTCTGGCGCGGCCAGGGCGCGCCTGAGTATATCGATGCCGTCACCGAGGAACCCGAAGACGGCGGCAGCTTCGGCTTCGAGGATGAATTCACCGCCTCGGACAATCCCGAGGAGCGCAAATACCGCCAGGCGTGCCAGATCGTGATCGAGAACCAGAAGGCAAGCGGTAGCTGGCTCCAGCGCCAGATGGGGGTGGGCTACAACACCGCCGCCAAGTGGATCGAGCGGATGGAAGAGGACGGCCTCGTCGGCCCCGCCAACCACGTCGGCCGCCGCGAAATCTACCGCGATTCCGACGGGAACCCGCTTTAGCTTTGGGCTCGCGCTTGCGCGCGATGCAGACCCCCGCCCCGCCTCCGTCCGAGAGTGACGAAAACGTCCGGGGGACGTTTTCGCCGAGGGGCCGGCCACCATAAGATAGTGGTACTATTGGTGGCCGGGTGAGGAGGCGGGGCGGGAGGTCTGCGCCACCGGTAGGTGGCCCGCAACCAAAGTGCACAAATGCAACGCCCTTAAACTGTAAGTCAGGCGTAATGCGCGCTTCATGCAGACGTCGCTGCGCCGTCACGTACGGGTGTCACGAGCAAGGCCTCTATCCACCAACAGGGAAGCCATAACATGCTCCGCACCCCCACCACGCAGCGCGTGTCGCTGATCGCGCTCGCCACGATTCTTGCCGCCGCCCCCCAGGCCGCCTTCGCGCAGGAAGAAGCCGCCCCCGAGGGCGAGCAGAAGTCCTCCGGCAACCAGATCATCGTGACCGCACAGAAGATCGAGCAGCGCGTGCAGGACGTGCCGATCACCATCACCGCCACCAGCGGCGAGCGGATCCGCAAGCTGGGCGTCACCGACCTTGACGAATTGTCCTATTACACCCCTGGCCTGCTGATCCAGGAACAGAGCGCCAACAACCCGGGCGTCGTGATCCGCGGGATCACCTCGGATAGCGGCTCGGCCCAGGAAGGCCCGCGCGTCACGCTCTATTACAACGGCATCGACATCTCGCGCTCGCGCGGCTCGTATCAGGCGATCTACGATCTGGAGCGCGTCGAAGTGATCAAGGGCCCGCAGGCGACGCTGTTCGGCACGGCCTCGGCGGTCGGCGCGATCAGCCTCGTCTCGGCCCGCCCGCGCGAGGGCTTCTCGGCCGAAGTGCGCGGCGGCTACGGCAATTACAACCAGACCCTGGTGGGCGGCTTCGTCAACTTCGGCTCGGATGTGCTCGCCGCGCGCGTCGCCGGCGAATGGCGCACGCGCGATGGCTATGTCCGCAACATCAACCCCAATCAGGAAGAGGATCTCTACGCGCAGGACCAGCTCGGCGTGCGCGCCTCGCTGCGCTACACCCCGACCGCGGATTTCACGATCGATCTGATCGCCACCTACGACCAGCAGCGCAATGGCGGCACACCCTTCATTTCGGGCACCTACCCGGCCTTCGCTGGTGTCCCCGGTGGCCCGACCAACGCCTTTGAAGATGCCAATCTCAGTGGCTATCCGGACGGCGCAGCGGCGCTGGGCGATGACCAGCTCGGCCTCAACCGCGAGGTCTATGACATCAACCTGACCCTCGAATACCAGTTCGAGGACGACTGGACCTTCACCACCGTCAACGGCTACCGCGAATTCGACAGCCGCGAAGTGTTCGACGCCGACGGTTCGGCCGCGCCGTTCCTCGAATTCACCGAACTGGCCCAGGGCTGGCAGGCCAGCCACGAAGGCCGCTTCACCTATTCGGGCACGAGGCTTCGCGCCAGCTTCGGCTGGAACGCCTTCATCGAGGACAGCATCCAGAACGTCCCCTTCGCGACCGAAGAAGGGGTGTACCTGGCGTGCCTTGGCGGCCTGTTTGCGAACCCCCGGCGCCTGTGCGTTGCACCCGACGGCAGCGTTCCGTCGCTCGGCGTCACCAACATCCCCTACAGCGCGGTGCTGTTCGAAAACTCGGGCCGCAACGAGGCCTATTCGGTGTTTGCCGACGCGACCTGGATCCCGAT
>Ga0164292_10002760_pt1 | contig 14304 bp, 13 predicted proteins | sample GEODES117metaG_FD_111486 | JGI IMG/M metagenome (GOLD analysis project Ga0164292, IMG submission 111486) | Eutrophic lake water microbial communities from Lake Mendota, Wisconsin, USA - GEODES117 metaG | ecosystem: Environmental > Aquatic > Freshwater > Lake | place: USA: Lake Mendota... | reverse complement strand
CGATGCTGATACCAGGCCCATGCCCGCGTCGTTGGCCATGGTGGCCAGCGCGCTGTTTTTCTCGCTGATGGGGGTCTGCGTCAAGCAGGTGGGGACCCGCATTCCCGCCACCGAGGTGGTGCTGGCCCGGGCGGTGGTGAGCGTGGTGTTGAGCTGGTGGATGCTGCGCCGGGCCGGGATTGCGCCCTGGGGGCAGCGCCGCGGCCTGTTGATCTGGCGCGGTGCCATCGGCACGCTGGCCCTGCTGTGCGTCTACCAGGCCCTGGCCCTGCTGCCCCTGGCTGCTGCCACGGTGCTGCAGTACAGCTATCCAACCTTCACGGCGCTGCTGGCCTGGCTCAGCCTGGGAGAGCCCGTGGGCCCGCGGCTGCTGGGGGCGGTGGCTCTGGGCTGGATGGGGGTGATGGTGCTGGCCTGGCCACCCGCCGGTGCGGAGCTCGGCACGAGCCTGCCGCCCCTGGCGGTGGCCATTGCCCTGGTCGGAGCGTTCAGCACAGCTCTCGCCTATGTGAGTGTGCGTGCCCTGCGCCACAGCGAGCATCCGCTGGTGATCGTGTTCTATTTCCCCCTGGTGGCTCTGGTGCTCAGCCTGCCGCTGGTGCTGATGAATCCGGTCGTGCCCAGTTGGGGTGAGCTGGTGTGGCTTCTCGGTGTGGGGCTGTTCACCCAGCTCGGTCAACTCACCCTCACCGCGGGGTTGATGGGGTTGCCCGCGGCCAGGGCGACAGCCATCAGTTATGTGCAGGTGGCCTTTGCCGTGCTGTGGGGCTGGCTGATCTTTGCCGAACCGCTCGAGGCCACGACCCTTGTGGGGGGTCTGCTGGTGCTGGCGGCTGCGTTGATCAGTCTCAAGCGCGCTGGGTCCATGGCCGGTGGGTCGGCCTGAGCGGCAGTGGATCGATCAGCCACTCCTGCGGCTGACCGTCTGCGCCTGAGCTGATCGGCCGCGCCAGGCGCCAGCTCTGGCCGCGCTCGCCGCGCTGCAGGTAGATCTCGAACGGGCTGTCGACCCGGATCGCATCCCCCGGCAGGCGCCAGTCGAACTGTCCGGCCAGCCGCAGCCCACGGCCGTCGCCGATGGTCAGGCCCTGTTGCGCTTCGATGCGCACGCGGCTGACCTCGGGCGCCCCTGGGGCGTCAAGGGCCAGGGCCTGGGCGATCGAGCCCTGGGTCAGTTCGATCTGCAGGGCCAGGGCCTGCAGCACGGTGGCGCGGGGCGGTTGCGCCACGTTGCTGCAGCCCCCCAGTAGCAGTGGCGCCACCAGCGCCACGCAGAGCACCAGCTGACGGAGCTGGCGCCAGACCGCCGGCCACCGGGGTTGGCGGGGCGGGCAGCATGGGTGCTGTTGGTCGGCAGACATGATCGGTTGGCTGCGGGGACAGGTGCACACCTCGTGGCAGCACGCCAATCGCTTCGGCGTGCTGCTCGAGACAGGCGGGGTCGGGTACGAGGTCCAGCTCAGTCGTCGCCAGTTTGCCGCCCTGCCACCATCCGGCAGCACGCTGGCCCTGCACATTCATCACAGCGTCCGGGAGGATGCCTGGGTGTTGTTCGGCTTTGACGATCGGGCCGAACGCGATCTGTTTCGCGAACTGGTGGCGGTGAGCGGTGTCGGCCCCCAGGTCGCCCTGGGGTTGCTGGGCGAGTTGCAGCCTCGCCAGCTGGTGCGCGCCATTTTGCAGGCCGATCTGCGTCTGCTGGCCCGGGCGCCGGGTGTGGGCAAGCGCACGGCTGAGCGCCTGGCGGTCGAGCTGCGCAGCCGCCTGCAACAGCGCTTTGCCGAGCTGGCGGGCCCCGACCTCGACCTTGCCGCTGCCGCAGACGGGGCTGATGCCGAGTCAGCCCCGGGGCTGGATCCCAGTGCCCGCGACGAGGTGCAGCTGACCTTGAGCGCTCTGGGTTACGAACTGCTCGAGATTCAGCGGGCCCTGCGGGCCGTCGCGGCGCAGGGTGGTGCAGAAACTCCATCCCAGGATCCCGAAGCCTGGATCGCTGCCTGTCTGCGCTGGCTTTCGCGCAGTGCGGCCTGAGATGGCGTCGTAGGATGCATCTTTGCTCAGAACGGGGCTGCCGCGGGCGCCCTGAGTCGCCCATGCCGCTGACCATCTCCAAGAAGCAGGAACTGATCAACAGCCACCAGACCCACGGCACCGACACCGGTTCCGCAGAGGTCCAGGTGGCGATGCTCAGCGAGCGCATCAGCCAGTTGACCACCCATCTGCAGGCCAACAAGCACGACTTCTCGTCCCGCCAGGGACTGTTGAAGATGATCGGCCGCCGCAAGCGTCTGCTGTCCTACCTCCGGGGGATCAGCCAGGAGCGCTATAGCCAGCTGATCGCCAAGCTCGGCATTCGCGGCTGAGCAGATCCATGCCGGGCAAGGGTCTTGGTCCCCAGCCCCCTGGTGGGCCGTCGAAGCGCACAGCCGCATCCGGTTCCCGTGGGGGCAAGTCCGCGGCCAAGCCGCCGCGTTCCAAGGTCATTCCCGACGTGGTCGCCAACCGCATGGCTCGACGCATCGCTGTGGCCAGTGGGGTGCCCTCCCTGCTGGGCATGGGCGTGTTTGTCGTCAGCTATCTGCTCGTGAGCCGTCAGGTGCTCGACATCCCTCCGGGCGTCACCTTGCTGGCCTCCGGTGGGCTTTTTCTGTTGGGCGTGCTGGGCCTCAGCTACGGGGTGCTCTCCTCCAGCTGGGAAACCGAGCCCGGCACCCTGCTGGGAACCGAGCAGATTGGTCTGAACGTCGGCCGGCTGCGGCAGTCGGTGCGTGCGATGCGCTCAGGCGGCCCTCAGGGGTGAACGGACCTGGGCGCTGAACGCGGCTGACTGCAGGGTCTCCAGGGCCGCCCTGGGGTTGTCGACGCAGAACTGGGGGCCGAGGCGCACATATCTGGATTGCCCGGCGTCATGCACCAGGGCCACCACCGGCACGCGCGAACCGAGCTCCTCGAGGGCAGGGCGGTGCTGGTGGAGGCATTCCCTGAGCCGATGCTGAATGGTGATGTCGCCAGCCTGGTCGGCAGGTATCTCCACCATCAACAGCTCGAGATCATCGATCCCGCAGCAGGCATCGACGATCAGTTGCACGCGATCGTCGCGGCGATCGACCGCAGCCCACAGCAGCAGGCGGGCATCGGCCACCAGGTGATCGGCCAGGCGTGCGTAGGTCTTGGGAAAGACCACCGCCTCGCAGCTGCCGCTCAGGTCTTCGAGCTGCAGGACGGCCATGCGGTCACCTTTGCGGGTGGTGACCGGTCGCAGTTCGCTGATCAGCACCACGGCGCTCACCTTGGCTTTGTCGGCCAGGTCATCAAGACTGGCCAGGGCGATCGGCGACAGCAGCTGCAGGGGCCGTTGCACCTGCTTGAGCGGATGGTCGGACAGGTAGAAGCCGACCAGTTCCTTTTCGAGGCGCAGTTTCTCCTGGCTCGGATAGTCCCGCACGGCCGCCGCGCGTGGCATGGTGCTGGGATCCGGTCGGCCTGGATCCGTGCCAGGGCCAGCCGACGCCGCTCCCAGCAGATCCAACAGGTTGCCCTGGCCGCTGGCCCGGTCGCGGGCTCTGGACTGGGCCCAGTCCAGCACCAGTTCCAGATCGGCCATCAGCTGGGCCCTGTTGCCCTGGGGCTCAAGGGCATCGAGGGCACCCGAATGGATCAGGGCTTCGAGGGCGCGTCGATTGAGCTGTTGGCTGGGAATGCGATCACAAAGGTCGCCCAGACTGGTGAACGCACCATCGGCATTGCGGCTGTCGATCAGCTGGCGAATGGCTCCCTCTCCCAGGTTGCGAATGGCCGAGAGGCCAAACAGGATTCGACCCTCGACAGGGGTGAAATCAATCCCTGAGGCGTTGACATCGGGCGGCATCACTTCAATGCCCATGGCTGTGGCATTGGCGATGTAGCGCTGCACCTTGGCCGTGTCGCCAGCATTGACCGTCAGCAGGGCCGCCATGTAGGCGACCGGGTAGTGGGCCTTGAGATAGGCGGTCTGATAGGTCACTGCGCCATAGGCCGTGGAATGGCTCTTGTTGAAGCAGTATTCGGCGAACAACACCATCTGCTCGAACAGTCCTTCGGCAATCTTTGGGTCGACACCCCGTTCACTGGCGCCGGAGACAAACACGCTCTGGTGCTTCTCCATTTCGCTTTTCTTCTTTTTACCCATCGCCCGGCGCAGCAAATCGGCTTCCCCCAGGGAATAGCCGGCCAGGTCCTGGGCGATCTTCATGATCTGCTCCTGGTAGACCATGATCCCGTAGGTCTCTTTGAGGATCGGCTGCAGCTTCTCGTGGGCGAAATCGATCGCTTCGCGGCCGTGCTTGCGGTTGATGAACTTCGGAATCAGACCGGCATCCAGCGGACCAGGTCGGTACAGCGCCAGGATTGAGGAGATGTCTTCCAGTGATGAGGGTTTGAGGTCGCGCACGATCTGGCGCATGCCGCTCGATTCGAGTTGGAAGATGCCCTCCAGGTCGCCGCGGGCCAGCAGGCCATAGGTGGCTTCGTCGTTCAGGGGTAGGGCGTCGGGATCCACCGCTTCGCCTGTGCTCGCTTTGACCAGATCGATGGTCTTGTCGATCATCGTCAGGTTCTTGAGGCCGAGGAAGTCCATCTTCAGCAGGCCCATCGACTCCACGTCTTCCATGAAGTACTGGGTGATCACCTGGCCGTCGTTGTTGCGCTGCAGCGGCACCAGTTCATCGAGCGGTTCGGCGGCGATCACGACGCCAGCGGCGTGCACGCCGAAGGTCTTGTTGGTGCCTTCGATGCGCATCGCCAGATCGACCCAGTGCTTCACCTTGGGGTCGTTTAGATACTTGTCGCGAAATTCAGGAGCTGGTGATTCATCGCTGATCATCTCCTTGAGTTTGGCGGGTTTGCCGCGCACCACCGGAATCAGCTTGGCCAGCCGATCGGCATCGCCGTAGGGAATATCCAGCACCCGGGCCACATCCTTGAGCACGGCCTTGGAGGTCATGCGGTTGAAGGTGATGATCTGGGCGACCTTGTCGTCGCCGTAGCGCTGGGTGACGTAGTCGATCACCTCGCCGCGGCGGGCGATGCAGAAGTCGGTGTCAATATCCGGCATCGACTTGCGCTCGGGATTCAGGAAGCGCTCGAACAGCAGGCCGTTGGTGACCGGATCGATGTTGGTGATGCCCAGGGCGTAGGCCACCAGCGAGCCGGCCGCCGAGCCGCGGCCGGGCCCCACGGGGATGCCGTTGTCGCGGGCGAAGCGGATGTAGTCCCACACCACCAGGAAGTAGGTGGGAAAGCCCATCTGCTCCATCACCTGCAACTCGAAATCGAGCCGCTGGCCATAGGTCCGATCGAAGGCTTCCCCGTCGCCCAGGCCCAGCCGCTGGCGCAGGCCCTGCTCGCTCACATGGCGCAGGTAGCTGGGCGCTGTGAAGCCTTCGGGGATCGGGAAGCGCGGCATCTGGTAGCGCCCCAGGATGTCGTAGTCCTCCACCTTCTCGGCCACGCGGGCGGTGTTGGCCACGGCGCGCGCAATCACGTCGGGCTCGAGATGATCAGCGAACAGCTGCAGCATCTCGGCTTCGCTCTTGATGTATTCAGTGCCCGTGTAGCGCAGGCGCTTCTCGTCACTGATCAACTTGCCGGTCAGCACGCACAGCAGGGCGTCGTGGGCCTCCACATCGCCGACGCTCAGGTAGTGGGCGTCGTTGGTCGCCACCAGCTCGATGCCCAGTTCGGCACCGATCTGGGCGATCCCGGTGTTGACGATGCGGTCCTCGATGCCACCGTGGTCCTGGATCTCGAGGTAAAAGTCCTCGCCGAACACCTCCTGGTACCAGCGGGCCACGTCGCGGGCCACCTCGGGCCGGCCCCGCAGGATCGCCTGGGGAATCTCACCCCCCAGGCAGGCGGTTGCCACGATCAGACCCTCGCTGTGGGCCTTGAGGGTGGCCTTGTCGATGCAGGCGCGGGAAAAGATGCCGCGGCCACGCATGCCCTTGAGATGGCTGATGCTGGTCAGCTTGACCAGGTTGCGGTAGCCGGTTGCGTTCTTGGCCAGAACCACCAGGTGGTAGCGGCGCTCCTTCTTGGGTGGATTGGGGTCATCAAGGGAACCGTTGATGACATACATCTCGTTGCCGATGATCGGCTTGATGCCCGCCTTGGTGCAGAGCTTGAGCAGTTCGATGGCGCCGTACATGACGCCGTGGTCGGTCAGGGCCAGGGCCGGCATGCCCAGTTCGATCGCCCGATCGACCATGGCCGGCAGCTGGCTGGCCCCGTCCAGCAGGCTGTAGTCACTGTGGTTGTGGAGGGGAACGAACACCACAGAGCGCGCAGCGGGCGTCTCAGCCTAGGGGAGGGGCACCAGATCTGGTGTCCGCCCGGGGTCTACCTCGGCTTCAGGGCACCAGGGCTGCCACTGGCCGGCTGGCCATGACCTGCGCTGCCTGTTCGTAGTGATGGGCCACCTGCAGCACCCGCTCTTCGGCCAGCACGTTACCGATCAGCTGCAGACCGATCGGCAACCCCTGCTGATCAAAGCCACAGGGCACATTGATCGCGGGCAGTCCGGCCAGGTTGGCCGGAATCGTCAGCAGATCTGCCAGGTACATCGCCAGGGGATCATCGGCATGGGCCCCAAAGCCGAAGGCGGTGGTCGGCGAGGTGGGGGTCAGCAGCACATCGACCCCGGCAAAAGCCGCATCAAAGTCGCGGCGAATCAGGGTCCGCACCTGCTGGGCCTTCTTGTAGTAAGCATCCACGTACCCGGCCGACAAGGCATAGGTGCCGATCAGGATCCGCCGCTTGACTTCATCGCCGAAGCCTTGGGAACGGCTCAGGGCCGTCATCTCGGCCAGGCTGGCGGCGGCTGTGTCGCCCGCTGTGGCCCGGTAGCCGTATTTGACGCCGTCGTAACGGGCCAGGTTGGCACTGGCTTCCGACGGGGCGATCACGTAATAGGTGGCGATGCCGGCGTTGAAGCGCGGGCAGCTCACCTCCACCAGCTCACAACCCAGGGCTTCGAGCTGGGCGGCTGCGGCCAGCACCGATGCCTTGACTGCAGGATCGAGACCCTCCTGCGCGAAGCATTCCTTGATCAGCCCCACGCGCAGCCCTTTGACCGGTTGGCCAAGGGCGGCCACGTAATCGGGCACAGGCGCCTTGAGGCATGTCGCGTCCTTGGGGTCGGCGCCGGCGATCACCTGCAGCAGTTCGGCGTTGTCGGCGACGCTGGTGGTGAAGGGGCCTACCTGATCCAGGGAGCTGGCGAAGGCCACCAGACCCCAGCGGCTCACCCGGCCGTAGGTGGGTTTGAAGCCCACCACTCCGCAGAAGGCTGCGGGCTGGCGGATCGAGCCGCCCGTGTCCGAGCCCAGGGACGCGACGCATTCACCGGCAGCCACCGCCGCCGCGCTGCCACCGGAACTGCCGCCAGGCACCCGCTCGGGATTCCAGGGATTGCGGCTGGGCCCGAAGGCCGAGGTTTCGGTCGAGCTGCCCATGGCGAACTCGTCCAGGTTGGTCTTGCCCAGCAGCACGGCACCGGCCTGCCACAGGCGCTCGGTGACCGTGGACTCGTACGGGGGCACGAAGGTTTCCAGCATGCGGCTGGAACAAGTGGTGCGGATGCCCTGGGTGCACAGGTTGTCCTTGATCGCCAGGGGGATGCCCGCCAGCGGTGGCAGTGTCTCGCCGGCGGCGCGCGCCGTATCGATGCGCTCGGCATCGGCGCGCGCCCGGTCGGCGGTGACCTCCAGAAACGCATGCACGGTCGGATCGACGGCGTCGATGCGGGCCAGATGCTGTTCGGTGAGTTCCCGGGCCGACACCTCCCCTTTGCGCAGTTGTTCACGCCACGCGGCAATGCCCATCCACCCTGTGCTCGTCTGCTGGGACGCTATCAGCCGGGCTCGGTGAGGGGTTCGCCGCGACGGGTGCGCAGCACCTCGTGGTGCATGTCACCCGGAGCTTCGGAACTGAGGTCCGCCAGAAAAGCCGGTAGCTCCGCATCCAGCGTGCTGCGGCGGACGAACGGGCCGAACCAGTAGGTCACGTTCGGCGAGCGGGTCTCCACCCGCGCCCACCAGGCAAGCCCCAAGCCGTTGGCGCAGCTGCGCACGGGCTGCAACAGGGGATTCATCAACGGCATGGCGGGACTCGCTCCATTGTGCCGTGATCAAAGGCTGATGTCGCTGGAGAAGGGGCTCTCGCTGACATCGCTCTCGCTGACATCGCCGCTGGCCGGATCGGGCCAGTCGGGTTCAGGTCCATCGGCCTGCATCGCCGTGGGCTCTGGCGCTTCGGCCTCCATGGGCTGCTCGAGGGTCTCAGTCACCTCCAGCGCCAGGGTTTCAGTCAGCTTCGGCTCAGGTGCCACAGCTTCCGCTGCCATTGGTTCCGCCGCCGCAGGCGCCTCAGTGGCGGCTTTGGTCGGCAGCTGGGGCCGGCTGATCCGGGGGGCCGGGGCCTGGCCCTTGAGCCCGGTCATCCAGCCGCGGCGCGCAATTTCGTAGAGCAACAGGGCTGTCGCCACCGAGGCGTTCAGGCTGGGTGTGGCTCCGCGCAGGGGGATGCGCACCAGCTGGTCGCAGCTGCGGCGGGTGAGCAGCGACAGGCCATCACCCTCCGATCCGGTCACCACCACCAGGGGGCCGGCCAGATCCGCTTCCTCCAGCGTCAGATTCCCTTCGGAGGCGAGCCCCACCACCCGGTAACCCTCCTGCTTGAGGGTGTCGAGGGCGCGGTTGAGGTTGACCACCCGGGCCACCGGCAAATGCTCGAGCGCGCCGGCGGCAACCTTGGCCACCGAGCCGGTCAGGCCGGCGCTGCGCCGCTGCGGCAGCACCATGCCGTGGGCGCCCAGGGCTTCGGCACTGCGCACGATCGCCCCCAGGTTGTGGGGATCGGTGAGGCCGTCGATCGCCATCAGCAAGGGCGCTTCGCCGATCTGGCCGCAGCCTTCGATCAGGGTGGTCAGATCAAGGGTTTCGGCGGCAGCGCTCTGCAGCACGATCCCTTGGTGCACCGCCCCACCGGTGAGCTGCCCCAGCCGGGCCCAGGTCACCTCTTCGACCAGCACTCCGGATGCCTTGGCCTCCCGCAGCAGCTGCAGAAAGCGGGGGCTGTGACGCATTTCACCGGTGCACCAGATCCGGTGGATCGGCCTGCCGCTCTCCAGGGCCGCCTGGGCCGAATGGCGCCCCCAGATCAGGTCGCTGGGAGGCTCGGCGCCGAGGCTCTGGGATTCACCCTGGGGCTTGCTGTCCTCTTCGGGGCGGCGCCAGCCATCACGCGGGCCCTCGCGGCGGGGGTCGCGACGCAAGCCAAAGCGCTCGGGACGGCCTGGGCGTTCATCGCGGCTGCGCAGGGGTCTGCGCTCGTGGCTTGCGTCGCGGTCGCCGCTGCGACGCAGGGGGGGGCGATCGCCAAATCGGGGACCGGGACGCTCCGGTCCCGAGCGGCGGTCGCCACGGGGCGACGGACCGCCTTCAAAGCGGCGTTCAAAGCGTCCTTCAAAGCGTCCCTCGCTTCGACGCTCGGGGCGGCGGTCGGGCCGGCCTCCAGTGCGCCCTTCAGCGCGGCCCTCGTAGCGGCCTTGGGGGCGACCCTCTCCCCGGCCTTCCCCCCGACCCTCAGGGCGGTCGTCGCTGCGACCCTCACCGCGCCAGGCACCCCTGGGCTGGGGACGCCATTCGGGCTTGCCTGCCCCCCAACTGCGGTCACCTCCGGAAGCGGGGCGGCCGGGTCCCCCGGGGCCGCTCCGGCGTTCCGGACGGCGTTGAAAACGAGGGCTCATGATGTTCGGGGCGAGGGGTTATGGGGCGTTCTCCTTCAAGTGATCTAGCAGTTCGACCAGCCGGGCCGGATCGTGGAGGAACAGCCATCCCAGCAAGGCTTCAAAACCGGTCGCCTGGCCGTAGCTGGCGGCCTCTCCCCGACGCGGTCCTGGACCGGCCCTGTTTCGGGCCCGGCGCACCAGATCGAGCTCGGCCTGTCTGAGCAGGGGTTCGAGCTGTTGCAGCAGCCGGGATTGGGCGTCAGCCCGCACTGCAGCCACCACGGCCTGGTGCAGATCCTTGGACTGGGCAGGCACGCGGCAGTGGTGCAGCCGCTGATGCAATTCCCAGATCGCATCCCCGAGCCACGCCAGTTGCAGGGGCCCCAGATCGCGTTGCGGCGGCCTTGCGGTCAGTCCCCTGAGCCAGTTGCTCGATGCCTGCGCCTGATCTGGGCCGTGTGGTTCAGGCGGCGAATTGGTCAAGGGCGCTGTCGAGGTCGCTTTGAAGATGCAGAAACTCTTCCAGTCGCACCAGCTTCACCGTCTGGACCACCCGGGCATTGCCCACGACCACGAACGGGTGCTTGCTGGTCTGCAAATCCTTGGCTAGCTGCACCAGGGCGCCCAGCCCGGACGAATCGAGAAAGTCGATCCGACTCAGATCGATCACCAGCGGCTGGGGCGTGGCACTCCGGTGGCTGCCGATGAAGTCGCTGAACTGTTTGTCGGAATAGGCATCCAACTGGCCGGTGAACTGGAACAGCTGGCAGTGGGCCTGCTGCTCGAAACCTCCCCGCAGGGAGACTGTCAATCGCTGCAGGTCGACGATGGCTCCAGGCTCCTTTTAGGCGTTGGGCCGAAGTGTAGGGAGCAAATCCGGGTTGGTCGCCCTCGCAACAAAATTGTGTGCGCCGGCGCGAACTGCCGCTGCCGTCAGCGGTGGTTGCCGGGCCTCAGCGCCGTTCGGCCATCAGGGCGGTGAAGCGGCCAAAGTGGTGGTCCGCGTCATGGGGGCCGGGGCTGGCTTCAGGGTGGTACTGGACCCCGAACACGGGCTGGGCGTGCAGGGCCAGGGCGGCCACGGTGCGGTCGTTGAGGTTTAGGTGGGTGATCGCGACCCTGTCTGCTGGAAGCGAATCGGGGTCGATGGCGAAGCCGTGGTTTTGGCTGGTGATCTCCACCTCACCAGGACTGCCGCAGGGGTGGTTGAGACCCCGGTGGCCGTAGCCCAGCTTGAAGGTGGTGCCCCCCAGGGCCAGGCCCAGGATCTGATGGCCCAGACAGATGCCGAACACGGGCAGATCGTTCTGCTGAAGGAGCCCCTTGGCCAGGGTGATGCCGCTGCTGACCGCCGCCGGATCGCCCGGGCCGTTGGAGAGAAAGACACCCTCGGGGTTCAGGGCCAGCACCTCGTCCAGGCTGGCGTTGGCCGGCAGCACCTGCACCGTGCAGCCATGGGCGACCAGCCGTTCGAGAATGGCGCGCTTGATGCCGAAGTCGATCGCCACCACCCGGTAGGGATGCCCGGGCTGCTGCCGCTGGCGCTGGTCGAACCCAGCTGCGCACAGGCTGTCCCAGGTGTAGGGGGTGGCGGTGCTGACCGCGGCCGCCAGATTGAGGCCCCCCATCGTCGGGGCCGAGCGCACCTGCGCCAGCAGCTGGGCGGGGGCGGTGCCATCGCTGCTGATGGCGCCATTGATGGCCCCGCCTTGGCGCAAGTGGCGCACCAGGGCCCGGGTGTCAATGCCGCGGATGCCCACCACGGCGTGCTGGGCAAGCCAATCGTCAAGGCTGCCTTCGGCGCGCCAGCTGCTGGCCACCGGTGACAGCTCGCGGGCGATCACCCCCCGGGCGTGGGGCCGCTCAGCTTCGCGGTCAGCCGCGTTGACGCCGGTGTTGCCCAGTTCCGGATAGGTGAAGGTGACCAACTGGCCGGCATAGCTGGGGTCGGTGATGACCTCCTGATAACCGGTCATGCCTGTGTTGAACACCACCTCGCCGATGACCGTCCCCCGTGCTCCGAAGGCCTGGCCGCGCAGCAGGGTGCCATCGGCCAGGACCAACAGGCCCTCGGCGGGCGCAGGGTGTTCCGGGTTCGCGCTCAAGGACGTCGGCATCAGCGTCATCCGGCCATCATCCTCCAGCGCTCATCCTCCAGCGCTGTGGTCCAGAGCGCTGCGCAGGGCTTCGAGCCGTTGCCAGGCGGCACCGCTGGCCAGGGCTTCGGCGGCCAGGGTGACGCCTTCGCCAAACCCCTCGCAACGATCGGCAACCCACAGCACCAGCGCCGTGTTCAGGGCGACCACATCCCGTTGCGCGGGGGTGCCCTGACCCTGCAGGACCGCCTGGAGGATCTGGCTGTTGGTGGTCAGGTCACCCCCGCGCAGGGCATCGCCACCGGCCGACGCCAGCCCCAGGGCAGCCGGGTCGAGCTGTTCGCTGCGAATGCTGCCGGCGCTGAGGATGCGCAGCTCGCTGGGTCCGGACAGGGTGGCCTCGTCAAGCCCACCATGGCCGTGAACCACTACGGCCCGTTGCATCCCCAGCTGCCGCAGGGCCTCGGCCATCGGATCGAGCAGATCGGCCCGCGCGACCCCCAGCACATGGGCTTCGGGGCGAAGGGGGTTGACCAGGGGGCCCAGCAGGTTGAACACGGTGCGCACCCCCAGGGCACGGCGCAGGGGTGCCAGTCCCGCCAGGGATGGGTGCCAACCGGGAGCAAACAGAAAGGTCACCCCGGTGCTGTCCAGGGCCTGCAGGGCAACTGCGGTGGGTGCTGCCAGGTTGAGCCCGAGGGCTTCCAGCACATCCGCAGAGCCCACCCGCCCGCTGGCACTGCGGTTGCCGTGCTTGGCCACGGTGACACCGCAGGCGGCCGCCGTGAAGGCGACGGCGGTCGAGATGTTGAAGCTTTCCAGTCCGCTCTCGACACTGGCGCCGCCCGTGCCACAGGTGTCCACCAGGGCCTTGGGCGGCCGTTCGGCGGGCAGCGCACAGGCATCCCGCAGCACCGTGGCCATGGCCGCCAGCTCCGCACCGCTGACTCCTTTGGCCCGCAGACCGGCCAGCAGGGCGCCGGTCAGCACCGGTTCCACCTCCCCCTGCAGCCACAGCCGCATCAACTGGGCGGCCTGTTCGGCGTTGAGATCGCGGCCCTGCAGCAGTTGCTCGAGCAGGACCGGTGAGAGACGTGATTCGGTCATCGCTCAACCGGGGACAAGGCAGAAAAAAGCCCGGGTGCAGGGCACGCCGGGCCGGGTGATGGGGACGTTTCCACTATCACCCGAAGGGGGCCGGATTGGCGAGGGGTTTGAGACGCCAATTCAGCCGTTGTCCTGATCGGTGGTGTCAAATCCCGACCCCACGGCATCGGCTGCGGCCGGTACCGGTCGGTAACCACCAGCCCAGAGGGCCCTGGTTCTGCGTTGCAGGCTGTCCAGGTCGAGACCCCACAGGCGCAGCGCCTTGGTGAGGTCATCCTGCAGATCCCGGGCCCCCGGAAACCCCTGATACCGCATCAGCAAACGGGCCGCGTCAATCAGATCAGCATCACTGGGGGTCTCTGCCGCCAGCAGGCGATCGACGGTGTCGCGATCGCTGTCGTACAGGGGGTGGCTCTGGTCCGTGCTGCCCATGGCCGCTGCCGCTGGTCTTTAGGTTGGCCCTGACTCTGCCGCCCTGATGGTGCCCATGGCTGCTCCACGGCTGGCCCTGATCCTGCGTTACCTGCGGCCCCATCGGCGGATCGTGATGCTGGGCATGGCAGCCCTGGTGGTGGTCAATCTGCTGAGCGTGAGCATTCCCTTGCTGGTGCGAGGGGTTGTCGATGACCTCCAGGACGGGTTTGCCCTGGCCGATGTGTTGCGCCAGGCTCTGCTGATCGGGGTGCTGGCCAGCCTGATGGGGGCGGTGCGCCTGGTGTCGCGGATGCTGGTGTTCGGCGTCGGACGTCAGGTCGAGGCCGATCTCAAGCAACGCATCTTTGACCATCTGCTGTTGCAGGAGCCGGGCTGGGTGCAGACCACCGGCAGCGGCGAGGTGATCAGCCGAGCCACCAGCGACGTCGAGAACGTCAGGCGGCTGCTGGGTTTTGCCGTGTTGAGTCTGACCAACACCGCCCTGGCCTACGCCCTGACACTGCCGGCCATGCTGGCGATCGACCCCTGGCTCAGCCTGGCTGCCGTCGGCCTGTATCCGGTGATGCTGCTGGTGGTCCGTCTGTTTGGCGGCCGCATGATGCGCCAGCAGCGCCGACAGCAGGAGGCCCTCGCCGGACTCAGCGATCTGGTGCAGGAAGACCTCAGCGGCATCAGCGCCATCAAGATCTACGGCCAGGAGCCCACCGAGCAAGCCGCGTTCGCTGGGCGCAACCGCGTCTACCGCGATGCTGCGCTCAACCTGGCCCGCACCCGAAGCACCCTCTTTCCTCTTCTGGAGGGAATCTCGTCCCTGAGCCTGCTGTTGTTGCTGGCCCTGGGCAGCGGCCAGCTCGAGAGCGGCCGTCTGACAATTGGCGATCTGGTCGCCCTGATCCTGTT
>Ga0164292_10002759_pt1 | contig 14311 bp, 15 predicted proteins | sample GEODES117metaG_FD_111486 | JGI IMG/M metagenome (GOLD analysis project Ga0164292, IMG submission 111486) | Eutrophic lake water microbial communities from Lake Mendota, Wisconsin, USA - GEODES117 metaG | ecosystem: Environmental > Aquatic > Freshwater > Lake | place: USA: Lake Mendota... | reverse complement strand
TCCGCCACCGGCATCCCCAACTCAGCCTGCTTGAGCACGGCCACGATCTGCTCCACCGAAAAACGACTGCGTCTCACGACACCTCCTCGAGCCCCTTCACCAGGGCTCAGTGTGCCGAAAAACCAACATTCAAATTGGCTCGAATCGGGTAATGCAGATCAACTGCGCCGAGGGCGCGCTGAAAGTCAGCCCATGGACTTGCAGCGGCTCAAAGGAATGCCGGGCCACCCATTGGCTAAACCCCCATGCGGCCACCACCGTCAGGCCCACGCCAAGTCCGCCTGCCCACAGCCAGGGTTTGCGTGTGCCACTTCGAAAGGCAACGAAGGAGGCCAGCGCCAGCAGGGCCAGGCCCACAAGAAGACCCATCTCCGAGCCCAGCCCCCATCGCGCCAGCAGGCTGCGCATGGGGCCTGGATCCATGGCCCACATGCTGTTGGTCAGTGCGCGAAGCGGTGCCAGTGGCCCTGCAATGGTGGCTTGCGCAACCAAAGCAAAAATCAAGCCGCACAGCAAGGCGCGCAGATTGCCGTTGGACGACAGCACGATCAGCCGACTGGGGCAGCCCCGCGTCAACACCATGCCCACGCCAAACACCAAGCCGCCTATGAGCGCGCCAGAGACGCTGGCTGGGCCCGACATCCATCTGGAGGCTTGGGCGTCAAGCAGTCCCATCAGGACCAAGGACTGCACGCCCAAAACCGCCATGCCGAAGGCCAGCAACCACACGGCAGTTTTCTCGCCCAAGGTGCCCATGCTGGACTCCACGACCGCCGCGCGCATGCAAAAGCGTGAGCGCTGTGCAAACAGGCCAAACAGCAGGCCGATGAGCAAGCCCCCCGTGGCCAGCACTGCTGGCTCACCAAGTTGTTCAATGCTCTGCGACAGAGCTTCGTCAATGGACATGGCTAAGACGTGAATTTAAGATACCCAGGGGCAATCGAACGATGAAAAAACCAAAAACACTTCTTCCCAATCCAGCCTGTCCAAGCTTTTCAGGAGAGATGCGTTCTGGCCGCGTTTTGTCAAAGCGCCGACTTTCCTACATGGCGGTGGCCTGGCTGGGCACCATGACCATACCGTCGTTGGCTCAGCCGGCCTTGCTCGCCTCCCATGCCCATGTGCTGCCGCAGGCGCGCTCTTTGCCGGTTGAACTGGCCGCAGCACTCCATCGAGGCTCTGCGCTTGTGGTGATGGTGAGTCTGCAGGGCTGCGCTTATTGTCGAATCGTGCGTGAACAGTACCTGGCGCCTTTGGCTCAACAGGGGCTGCCTGTGGTGCAGGTGGATTGGCGCAGTCCTGAGCCTTTGCAAGACTTCTCAGAACACGGGTCGCACGACGATGCAACACGCCGCTGGAAGGTCCGGGTGGCCCCCACGCTGCTGTTTTTCGGTCCCGGAGGGCGCGAAGTGGCGCCCCGCTTGGTGGGTGTCACCAGCCTTGATTTTTACGGTGCTTACCTTGACGCCCGACTGCAAGAAGCGCGCAGAACCATTCGTTTCTGACGCCACCTTGACGTTTGATGCCTGGGAAAACCCGCAAGCCAAGACGCCCTTCTTGTCATATAAATAACCACCAGCTTATTTACTTATTTCCGGGGATGCTGATGATTAAACCTTGTTTGTTTGCTTCTTTTCTTGCGCTGATGGTTTCTGCGCCCGCCATGGCCAGTCAGGCCCTGGCCCAAAAAAACGCTTGCATGGCCTGCCATGCGGCTGACAAAAAGCTGGTGGGTCCCTCCTACCAGGACGTGGCTAAAAAATATGCGGGTCAAAAAGATGCTGAAGCCAACCTGGTCAAAAGCATCAAGGCCGGCGGTTCTGGCAAGTGGGGTCCGGTGCCCATGCCCGCACAGGCAGGCCTGAGCGATGCCGACGCCAAGACGCTGGCCGCCTGGGTTCTTGCTGGCGGTAAATGAGCATGCGCCTGCCCGGGCTGTGGATCGCAGCCATGGCGGCCCTGCTGTTTGGAGGTGGGGCGCTTGCCGAACCCGCCATCTTCAAGGAAGCCGACTACAAGTTGGGGGCAGAACTCATCGTCACCCACCGCTGTGCTGAGTGCCACACCCGCCGGGTGGGAGGTGATGGCTCTGATATGTACAACCCTCGCGGGCGCATCAATACCCCCGGGTTCTTGCGCGGCATGGTCGAGCAATGCAGCAGTCAACTCAATTTGGGCTTGTTTCCTGAAGAGGTGACTGCGATTGCAGCCGTCTTGAATCGGGATCACTATAAATTTGCCAAGTAAACAGGCCTTGGACTTTGAAAACCGATGTTCACTCATTAAATCAGTGTGTGCGCATGAACAGATTTAAATTTTGGCGGCGCTCAAGCTGCCGCAATCTCGCCGAAATGGCGCCAGCCAGGAGGTCAATTTGAACCAAGAAAACATCAAGCAGCCAGGCCGAGTGCACAAGGCACCGGAGCATTTCCTGGACCGTGCGGGGATCAGTCAGGTCAGGCTAGAAGCCAAGAGCGGCCGCCGTGACTTCATTCGCAAGGCCTTCGCGACGGCCGCCGCTGCAGGCGCTTCGGTGCCGGTCGCCATGGCTCAGGGCAATCCCATACCACCCGAAGGCGGGGATCCGAATATTTTGAATTTGCCCGAACACACCACAGGACTGGGGCAAGGGGTGGCTACCGAGGGCTATGGCAAGCCCTCGAAGTTCGAGTCCAACATCCAGCGTCGCCAAAGCCCGGGGCTGACGCAAACCACCCAAGCTTCCGTGTCTTTTGCGCCGCTGCAGTCTCTTTTCGGCATCGTCACGCCCAACGGCCTGCACTTTGAGCGCCACCACCAGGGATGGTGGGACATTGATCCGTCCAAGCACCGCCTAATGATCAATGGCATGGTCAAGACCCCCAAGGTCTTCACCATGGACGAAATCATGCGCCTGCCCAGTGTGTCGCGCTTTCATTTCATCGAGTGTGGCGCCAACACGGCCGTTGAATGGGGCAATGTGGCAGTGCCCACGGTGCAGTACACCCACGGCATGGTCTCGTGCAGCGAATTCACGGGCGTGCCCTTGATCACATTGCTGCAACTCGCTGGCGCTGATCTTAAAAAGGGCAAATTTGTGCTGGCCGAGGGCGCCGATGGCTCGTCCATGACGCGCACCATCCCCATGAGCCTGATCACCTCCGGCGAGGTGCTGGTTGCCTTTGGCCAGAACGGCGAGATGCTGAGGCCGGAAAATGGCTACCCTTTGCGCTTGGTGGTGCCTGGCGTGCAGGGCGTCAGCTGGGTCAAATACCTGCGGCGCCTGGAGGTCGGCGACATGCCATGGGCGGCCAAGGACGAGGCCATTCATTACATCGACCTGATGCCCGATGGCACTCACCGCCAGTACGCCAACATTCAAGAATGCAAGAGTGTCATCACCACACCCTCTGGCGGTCAGGTGCTGCTTGACAAGGGCTTCTACAACATCTCTGGCCTGGCTTGGTCGGGCCGTGGAAAGATTCGCAAAGTCGATGTCTCCGTCGATGGTGGCCGCTTTTGGCGCCAAGCCCGACTGGAGACGCCCGTGCTGTCCAAAGCGCTGACCCGCTTCAATATTGACTGGGTCTGGGATGGCAAGCCCGCCATTGTGCAAAGCCGTGCAGTGGATGACACCGGCTATGTGCAGCCCACCTACCGTCAGTTAAGAGATGTTCGCAGCACACGCTCCATTTACCATAACAATGCCATTCAATCTTGGTTGATCGCTGAGAGTGGGGAGGTGAAGAATGTCCAGCTTTCTTAAATCGACCGCAGCTTTGTTGCTGCTCTCTTTGGTGGGCATGGGCCTGGCCCAGGCGCAGTCCACGCGCTTTCCTGGCATTGGCCGTGAGGCCACGCCCAAGGAAGTGGCCGCCTGGGACATCGACGTTCGGCCAGATTTCAAGGGCCTGCCGGTGGGTTCGGGCTCGGTGGTCAAAGGCCAGGATGTGTGGGAGGCCAAGTGCGCCAGTTGCCATGGCGTCTTCGGTGAATCCAACGAGGTGTTCAGCCCCTTGGTTGGAGGAACCACCGCCAAAGACATTGAAACCGGACGCGTCGCCAATTTGACCCGCGCCGATTTCCCGGGCAGAACCACCATGATGAAGGTGGCCACCGTCTCGACGCTGTGGGATTACATCAACCGGGCCATGCCCTGGAATCAGCCCAAGTCGCTCACTGTGGAGGAGGTATACAGCGTGACGGCATACCTTCTGAATCTGGCTGACGTGGTGCCTGGCAACTATGTGTTGTCTGACAAGAACATCGCAGAGGTGCAAAAACGCATGCCCAACCGCAATGGCATGACGACAAAGCACGCCATGTGGCCCGGAAAGGAGTTCGCAGGTCTGGCCAAGCCCGACGTGGTGAACGTGGCTTGCATGAGCAACTGCGCCACCGAGCCCAAAGTGGCCTCGCTGCTGCCCGACCATGCCCGCAATGCGCACGGCAACTTGGCCGATCAAAACCGCGGCGTTGGAGCTCAGCGTGGCGCCGACACCACCCGACCCGAAGGCAAGTCCACTGTGGTCGCTCAGGCCTCGCCTGCCGAGGCAGCGCCACGGCCATCCGCCGGTGGTGGTGCACCCACAGCCTTGCTACAAAAGCACACCTGCCTGGCCTGCCACGGTATGGATAAAAAATTGATCGGTCCCTCGTTCCAGGAGATTGCGAAAAAGCATCCAGACAAGGTGGACTACTTGGCTGCCAAGGTAAAAAATGGGGGCGTTGGCGTCTGGGGTCAGATGCCCATGCCTGCGCAGGCTTTGCCTGAGGCCGATGCCCGAACCATCGCAGTCTGGATCGCCAAGGGCGCTGCCAAGTAACCTTAATTTTTGTTTTTTTCTAAGGAGAGTGCTATGAAAAATCGACGCGATATGCTCCAGCGCAGCGCTGTGGTGGCCGGCCTGCTGGCTTCCACCGGCCTGTTCCCTCAGTTTGCGCACGCCGCCTTCAACAAGAATGCGTTTGATGCCAAGAACGTGGCCGACTCCGTCAAGGCCTACGGTGCTGGCGCCCTGACTGAAAGCAAGGACATCACCATCACCGGACCCGATATCGCAGAAAACGGTGCGGTCGTGCCTTTGGGGGCCAGCACCGCACTGGCAGGTGTCAAGCAGTTGCTGATCTTGGTGGAAAAAAACCCTTCCGTTCTGGTGGCCATGTTCAACGTCACCGAAGCCATTGACGCCAACGTGACCACGCGGGCCAAGATGGGTCAGTCCTCTGACGTTTACGCCGTCGCGATCATGAACGACGGCCGTGCCTTGTTTGCCAAAAAGGAAGTCAAGGTCACGTTGGGCGGCTGCGGCGGCTGAGTTGCCCCCATTTTTGATATTGATCAATTCACTGAATTTACGGAGATCACCATGGCAGATCCAATGCGCATTCGCGCCCAATCTTCTGGCGGCAATGCCGTCGTCCGCGTTCTCATGAGCCACGAGATGGAGTCTGGCCAGCGCCGCGACTCCGCAGGCAAGCTGGTGCCAGCTTGGCACATCATGGAAGTGACCGCCTCGCACAACGGCAAGACAGTCATGACCGCCGAATGGGGTGCCGCAGTGGCCAAAAATCCCTTCTTGCAGTTCACGGTCAAGGGTGCCAAGGCTGGCGACAAGATCACGATCAACTGGAAAGACAACAAGGGCGACAGTCGCACCGACGAAGCCACCATCAGCTGATTGAGCACCGACCCCGCCAGGGGTTTACTGGAGGAGACATGTACAAAAAAACCCTTTGGGGGGCAGCGGCTTGCGCGCTGTTGCTCGCCTCCGCTGCAGCACAGCAGCCCAAAACAGCCAGCCAAGGCATTGACGAGTACCGTGCCATGCTTCAGGACGGCAACCCCGCAGACCTTTTCGAGGCCAAAGGTGAGGGCTTGTGGAAGCAAAAGCGGGGCCCCAAGAATGCGACGCTTGAACAGTGTGACTTGGGCAAAGGCCCTGGGGTGTTCAAGGGCGTGTTCGTCGAGCTGCCGCGCTATTTTCCAGACACCAAGCGTGTTCAGGACCTGGAGTCCAGGCTGCTCACCTGCATGTCAACCCTGCAAGGGTTTGACGAGGCGGAGCTCGCCAAAACCGCATTCGGCCGAGGAGAGCAGAACAACCTGACGGCTTTGGCCACTTGGATTGCCGCCGAGTCCAAGGGCATGAAGTTCAATCTGTCTCAGAGCCATGCGCAAGAGAAAGTGTTCTATGAGGTGGGCAAGCGGCTGTTTTTTCAGCGTGCTGGTTCTCACGATTTTTCGTGCGCCTCCTGCCATGGTGAAGAGGGCAAGCGCATTCGCCTGCAGGACCTGCCCAGGCTCACACAGAACCCTGGTGACGGTGTCGGTTTTGCAGCATGGCCTGCCTACCGCGTCTCTAACGGTCAAATGTGGGGCATGCAGCAGCGCTTGAACGACTGTTACCGGCAGCAGCGCTTCCCTTACCCGGGATTTGCCAGCGACGCCACCATTGCGCTGGGTCTGTACCTTGGCGTCAATTCCAAAGGCGCGGTCTCCATTGCGCCGGCCATCAAGCGATGAGGAAAAAAAGCCATGAATAAAAGCATTAAAAAATGGGCGGTGACTGCTGCGGCTGGGCTTTTGCTGGCTGGCTGTGCAAGTTTGCCCAGCTCTGCTGAGCTCGATTCGCTGACCCAGACCATTGTCAAAGCTTCATTTCGAACGGAAGGCCAGGCTTTGGTAGAGCGAGTGACCGCTGTCGATGACACCAACCGCTTGTGCAGTCAGGCCGATGTGGCTGGCAAACCTCTGGATGAAAAGGTTGCCAAAGCCATTGAAGAGTCGAACTTCAAGGCCATCAAATGGCCTGCGGATGGCAAATTTCTGGGTGACTGGAAGCAAGGTGAGGCCATAGCCCAGAGCGGCCGCGGGCTGACCTGGACCGATCCCGCCAAGTCGGCCAACGGTGGTAACTGTTACAACTGCCACAAGATGGCGCCCCAGGAAATCTCCTTTGGCACCCTTGGGCCCAGCTTGTACCAGTACGGCAAGCTGCGCGGGGTGAGTGATCCAAACAGCCCAGCGTCCAAGCCCATTGTGGAGTACACCTGGGGCAAGATCTGGAATTCAAAAGCCTACAACGCTTGCTCCAACATGCCTCGCGCAGGCCATGCCGGCATCCTCACCGAGGATCAGGTGCGACACATCGTCGCGCTCTTGCTCGACCCCAATTCACCCGTCAACAAGTGACCCAAAAGCCCGGCACTGCCGGGCTTTTTTAACTGCCGACTCTTCTTATGAATCTCAACAAGCGCGAGTTCCTCCAAGTTTTGGGTGCAGGCACCATGGCGGGCATGGGTTTGGGCACCTGGGCTGACGCTGATGCTGCCACGGCGGCTCAGGGTCTCTTCGACATTCCTCCATTTGGTAATGTGTCTTTCCTGCACATGACAGACTGCCATGCGCAGTTGCTGCCCATTCATTTTCGAGAGCCCAGCATCAACATGGGCGTTGGCAGCATGAATGGCCAACTCCCGCACTTGGTGGGTGAGCATCTGCTCAAGTTTGCCAAGGTGCGCGCGGGCAGCGCTGAGGCCCATGCCTTGACCTACCTGAACTATGAGCAGGCTGCGCGCCGTTACGGCAAGGTCGGCGGCTTTGCGCACTTGGCCACCTTGGTCAAACGGATGAAGGCCAGCCGACCGGGCGCGCTCTTGCTCGATGGCGGCGACACCTGGCAAGGCTCTGGCACAGCGCTGTGGACCCGTGGCCAAGACATGGTTGATGTCTGCAAGCTGCTGGGCGTGGACGTGATGACCGGCCATTGGGAGTTCACCCTGGGCATGGAGCGCGTCAAAGAAATCGTTGAAAAAGATTTCGCTGGCAAGGTCGACTTCGTGGCACAGAACATCAAGACGGCCGACTTTGGCGATCCGGTGTTCAAGCCCTACGTGATTCGTGAAATGAATGGCGTGCCCTGCGCCATCATTGGTCAGGCCTTCCCCTACACGCCCATTGCCAATCCGCGTTACATGGTGGCCGACTGGGAGTTCGGCATCCAAGACCAGAACATGCAAAAGATGGTGGATGAAGCGCGCGCCAAAGGCGCTCAGGTGGTCGTTGTTCTGAGTCACAACGGCATGGACGTGGACCTGAAGATGGCCAGCCGGGTGCGCGGCATCGACGCCATCTTGGGCGGTCACACGCACGACGGAATGCCTGTGGCCACCCTGGTCGCCAATGCAGGCGGCCAGACCATCGTGACCAATGCCGGCTCCAACGGCAAGTTCCTGGGTGTGCTCGATTTTGAAGTCAAGGACAAAAAGGCCACAGACTTCCGTTACAAGCTGCTTCCCGTTTTCGCCAACATGCTGCCGGCCGACAAGGAGATGGCCGCGATGATCGCGAAGATTCGCGCACCTTACGAGAGCAAGCTGTCTGAAAAGCTCGCCACCACAGAGGGCCTTCTCTACCGCCGTGGCAACTTCAATGGCACGGGCGATCAGTTGCTCGTCGATGCGCTCATGGATGTGCAAGGCGCCGAGATGGCGTTTTCCCCCGGCTTTCGCTGGGGCACCACGCTGCTGCCGGGGCAGGCCATCACCCGCGAATGGCTGATGGACATGACGGCCACCACCTATTCCTATGCCACCGTCACTGAGATGACGGGCGACATGATCAAGACCATCCTGGAGGATGTGGGTGACAACTTGTTCAACCCAGACCCTTACTACCAACAAGGCGGTGACATGGTGCGTGTGGGCGGATTGCAGTTCAGCGTGGACCCCACTGCGGCCATGGGCAGGCGCATTGGCGATATGCGCCTCAAAGGCCGGCCCATAGAGGCCAGTAAAAAATACAAAGTGGCCGGTTGGGCACCTGTGGCCGAGGAGGCGCGCCACCAGGGCAACAAGCAGGTCTGGGAGGTGGTGGAACAGTGGCTCAAGGGGCAGGGCGGCAAGATCGGGCCGCGTCAGCTCAATGCGCCTCGCATCACAGGCGGCTTGCCCAACTCGGGGTACGCACAATGAGTACGCGCCGGCGCTTTATGTCCCTGGGCGCTGCCGCTGTGGGCGTCAGCCTGCTGCCCGAGGTGTCGGTTCTGGCGCAACAGGCTCAGGACTTCATTCAGGGCCCGCCCGTGCCCGACATCGCAGCCACTCAGCTGTCGCAGCGGGTCTGGTACATCTTGTCCCCCGACGGGTTCCCCACCCCAGAAAACCGCGGCATGATGTCCAATGTGGGCTTTGTCGTCACCTCGGTCGGCGTGGTCATTCTGGACTCGGGCAGCTCGCTGCAGATCGGCCAGATGGCCATTCGCATGATCCGTAAGGTCACGAACAAACCCGTGGTGGCGATCTTCAACAGCCACTTCCATGGCGACCATTGGCTGGGCAACGATGCGTTCGTTCGCGAGTTTGGACGGGATTTGCCCATCTATGCGCTGGCCCACACCCAGGCCATGATCAAGGGCGTGGAGGGCAACACCTGGCGCAGCCTGATGGAGCGATGGACCAACCAGTCCACCGCGGGGACGCAGGTGGTCGCGCCCAACAAAGTGGTGGCCCATGCACAAGAGGTGCGCATTGGTGATGTCACCTTTCGCATGCACCACTATGCGCGTGCGCACACCGAGTCAGATCTTTGTGTTGAGGTCCTTGAAGACAAGGTCACAGCCGTCGGGGATATCGCCATGACCAACCGCATTGCCAACATGGACGATGGCTCTTATCCGGGCACCCTCAAGTACTACCAGGCCCTTGAAAAGTCCGCTGGCGAGCAACTTTGGGTGCCAGGCCACGGTGAGGCCAAACGCGACTTGCTCAAGACTTACGGTGCTTTCATGGCGGGCATCTGGGAGCCCTGTTTGCAAGCCGTCAAGGACAGCCAGACCGAGGCCCAGGCCAAAGCCATGGTGTTGCGTGATCCGCGTGTGGCAGCTCGCGCTCCAACGATGCACGGGTTCCAGACCAACATTGGCAAGTACATCAGCCTGGCTTATTTGGAAGCGGAGAAAGAAGCTTTTTGAAGTTTCAGCCTCCCCGCCGAATTCGCACTCTTTTCCAAGGGTTCGGCGAAACCAAGAGCGGCGCCAACAATTCACTGCATGGCGTCCACAAAGGGTTTGGCCTAGCCTATCGTGTGCCCACTCGCAGGCAGTCCAGGTGCTCCTCGCGAAACATCATGGACACAATGGAATTGCTGCCCTGGACCACTGCCAGTTCGGCGTTCATCGCCAGCCTAGCCAGGCTCCCGTTGCCGTCGCAAAAAGGGAGAATCTCGGCGACGATGAAGATGGTCATCAGCGACTTGGTGGTGTCCGGTGGCAGGCTAGGCAGCAGCCTGGAGCCTTCTGCCAGGGTGCCGCTCACCACGCGTGCCGCCACAAACTCGGTTTGTCCCGCCCGATTGGTCAGAGTCTTGAATTCGCCAGGCCCCACCTCAGGCCTTCTCTTCATCTGGCCTGCGTGCTGTTCGCGCAGTTGTGTGATCACGGGCCCGCCGACCTTTTGCTAGCATTTTTTGCTTGCAAGTGATGCCTTGTATTGATAGCGTTTCACGATGGATAGGAAACATCGCAAGACACTGCTATCAAGTTGAAGAAATCCGGGAATTGCTTGAAAGAATCAGAGTGCATCCATGAACACCATGAATCACAAAGGCTATACAGCCCGCCTCGAGTACGACGAGCGCGACAACATCTTTGTTGGCCGCGTTCTTGGGCTGCGCAGCATCATCAGCTTTCACGGGGAAACCGTCTCTGATCTTCGGCATGAATTTGAAGTCGCCATTGAGGACATCCTTCGCGACTGCAAAGAGCAAGGCATCAAGCCTGAAAAGCCCGCTTCTGGCAAGCTCATGCTGCGAGTGTCTCGAGAAATTCATGACGCAGCCTTGGTCGCAGTGCAGGCATCCGGCAAAAGCCTCAATCAATGGTCCAGTGAGGTGCTTGAGTCGGCCGCCCATGCCTGAGCATGCGCGCTACGGTTTGGACAATCCCCATTGCCTTTATGCCGCACAAGCTCGTCAGGCGTGCGGCTCATTCCGTGCATTTGTAGGAGCCGGCCTGCCGGCGAATGTTGGCACGAGGTGATGCCCGTTGACCGGCACGATTCGCCGGCAGGCCGGCTCCTGATATGGATTGACCTGTCGGGTGTTCCCCGGTGGCTTTCAGTGGTGAGCCTGGCCCGCCGTGCCTTGGGCGCACACCTCTGGCGTGAGCGCTTGAATGGCCTGGTAGTTTGTCAAAAACACCCGGCCAGGCAAATGCGCTAAAAAAGTCGTGCGGCCGAGCTTGTCCATCACCGGCCCGGTGACCTCCGATAAATGCAGGCCAATGCCTGAGTCTTTGAGGCGGCTGGCAATGGCTTCCAAGCTTTCTAAGGCGCTGGCGTCGATGTCGTTCACCCCCGAGCATTGCAGCAGCACATGGGCCAGCGCAGGTCTTGCGGCCACCTCGGCGTTGATGCGGTCTTCAATGCCCCTGGCATTGGCAAAAAACATGCTCGCATCCACCCTCAGACACACCAGCAGAGGGCTGGTCAACACATCGTGCCTGAGCACATTGCGAAAATGCTCGGTGCCGGGCACCAGCCCCACCGTGGCAATGTGCGGGCGGCTCGCACGGAGCAAAAACAGCGCCAAAGACAGCACCACGCCCAAGACCAAGCCGCTTTCCACGCCCAGCAGCAGCGTGGCCCCCAAGGTGGCGGCCACGGCCGTGAAGTCCAGCTTTGAAAAGCGCCAGGTGGACTTGAACATCCCAAAGTCCACCAAGGACAGCACCGCCACGATGATGGTGGCGGCCAAGGTCGCCAGCGGCAAGTAATACAGCGCCGGGGTTAAAAACAGCGACGCCAAGGTGATGCCCACCGCCGTGTACACGCCGGCGGCCGGGGTCAGAGCACCGGCGTCAAAGTTGACCACAGAGCGGGCAAAGCCGCCGGTGACAGGAAAGCCCCCGGTGAAGGCGGCCGACAAGTTGCTGGCGCCCAAGGCCACCAGTTCTTGGTTGGGCTCTATGCGCTGGCGGCGCTTGGCGGCCAAGGTTTGCCCCACCGACACCGACTCCACAAAACCCACCACGCTGATCAGCAAGGCAGGTACGAACAAGGCCTGCCACAGCGCCCAGTCCCACAGGGGGGCTGTGAGCGGCGGCAGACCTTGCGGCACGGTGCCCACCAGCTTCATGCCTTGGCCTTGCCAATCCAGCGACCAGGCCAGCCAAGTGGTCAGCGCAATGGCCGCCACAGGACCGGCTTTGGCCACCACGTCGGCCAGCTGCAGGCCCAGGCCGGCCTTGACCAGCAGGGGCTTTAAGCCCTTGCGCACCCAAAACAAAAACGCCGTGGCCGCCAGCCCCACGCCCAGCGTGAGCCAGTGTGCCTGCGAGGCCTGTTGGGCCAGCGATGCCAGCAACTCCACAAAATTGTGGCCCTCGGCTTTGACGCCCATGAGGGTTTTGACTTGGCTGAGCGCAATGAGCAAGCCCGAGGCCGAAATAAAGCCCGAGATGACCGGGTGGCTCAAAAAATTCGCCAAGAAACCCAAGCGCAACAGGCCCATGATCAAGAGCAGGCCCCCAGACAAAAACGCCAAGGTGATGGCCACCTGCCAGTAGGCATGCGTGCCCGCAGCCGCATGCTCGGCCACGGTGGCCGCCGTCATGAGCGAGACCACTGCCACCGGCCCCACCGCCAACACGCGGCTGGTGCCCAAGACCGCGTACAAGAGCAAAGGCGCCACGCTGGCGTACAAGCCCACCTCGGGCGGCAAGCCCGCCAGCAAGGCGTAGGCCAGGCTTTGCGGGATGAGCATGAGGGTGACGATGAGCGCGGCGACCAGGTCGCCGGTCAAGGTTTGCCGGTTGTATTGGCGGCCCCACTCCAAGATGGGCAGGGACGGCAGCCAGCGTGAGGATGAACGCATCAGTTGGCCATCTCAGGTTGCGCCATCCATTCACGGCCTTTGAGCATGGCGTGCCAATAAAGCGGAGGCAACAAACGCTCCTTGAGGTACCAAGCCATCGCAGAGGCTTGGGTGCCGTCCAGCAGCCAAGTGGGAAAGCTGGGCGCGAGCTTGCCGCCATAAGCAAACTCGGCCAAAACGATCTTGCCGCGTTCGACAGTCAGAGGGCAAGAGCCGTAGCCGTCGTACCTGGCTTGACCCTTCAGGTGGCCCATGGCCACCAACAGGTTGTGGGCCACCACGGGCGCTTGCTTGCGAACTGCAGCAGCGGTTTTAGCGTTGCTGGTGTTGGCCACATCGCCCAAGGCAAAGACATTGGGGTAGGTTTTATGCTGCAGTGAAAAGGGGTCTACATCGAGCCAACCTGCCGCGTCCGCCAGGGGGCTGACGCGCACAAAGTCAGGGGCTTTTTGGGGCGGGACCACGTGGATCATGTCAAAGTCACGCACCACTTTTTCTTTGCGGCCATCGGCCAAGCTTTTCACGAAAGTGGCTTGGCGGGCTGGGCCATCCACAGCCACCAGGGTTTCACCAAAGTTCAGTCCAATGCCGTATTTCTTAACGTAGGCCATGAGTGCGGGCACGTAGTCGGCCACGCCAAACAGCACCGCACCGGCATTGCAAAACTGGATGTCGATGTGCTTGAGCGCACCTGCGCGCAGCCAATGGTCGGCCGACAAATACATGGCTTTTTGAGGGGCACCCGCACACTTGATGGGCATGGGCGGTTGCGTGAACAGCGCTTTGCCGCCTTTGAGTTGCCGCACCAGCTCCCAGGTGTAGGGGGCCAGGTCAAAACGGTAATTGGAGGTCACACCGTTGCAGCCCAAGGTCTCGCTCAAGCCTTCTATGGCCTGCCAATCGAGCTTCAGGCCGGGGCACACCACCAGCTGCTTGTACGTCACCCAACGGCCAGACTCCAGCACGACGCGCTCGCTGTCGGGTTCAAAAGCGAGCACGCCCGCTTTGATCCAATGGACCCCTGCGGGCATGACCGAGGCCATGGTGCGCACGGTCTGGCCAGGCTTGAACACGCCACCGCCCACCATGGTCCAGCCGGGCTGGTAACAGTGGACATCGGCCGGGTCAATGATGGCAATGTCCAGTTGGGGTTGGCGCGCGAGCAAACTGGCAGCCACCGCAACGCCTGCGGCCCCGCCCCCGACGATCACCACGTCGTGACTGACATGGTCTGGCCGGCTGGGGGACTTGCCGCCGTTGGCCATGCGTTGCACCAAAGGCTTCAAGTCGAAGCCTGCGTTTTTGCAGACTTGCAAAATCTGCGGCACGGCCATGCTGCTCGCCTGCGACAAGGCCCACATGGTGGTCGATCGCATGCCCGTGCGGCAATAGGCCAGGACTGGGCCTGGCAAGGTGTGCAGCAACTGCCCAAACTCCATGGCGTCTTTGTCACTGACC
>Ga0164292_10002758_pt1 | contig 14312 bp, 16 predicted proteins | sample GEODES117metaG_FD_111486 | JGI IMG/M metagenome (GOLD analysis project Ga0164292, IMG submission 111486) | Eutrophic lake water microbial communities from Lake Mendota, Wisconsin, USA - GEODES117 metaG | ecosystem: Environmental > Aquatic > Freshwater > Lake | place: USA: Lake Mendota... | reverse complement strand
TTAATAATTGTTGGAGCCGTTGATGAGAACAACAGCCAGGTGTTAAATGAGTATTCACAAGATCAATTAGAGCGAATTCGCACCCAATCTAAATTAATTGGTGTTGCAAACTTAATTAGATCTGCCGATATCGTGGCAGAGGGCTTAACTCAGATGCGTGGGGCAACCCCGCCACGTTTATTACTGGAGCTTATGTGTGGGCGTATTTTGCTGCCAGCAAGTGATGATTCTGCTGTTTTAGCTCGAATGGAGCGAATAGAAAAAGCTGCAACTCTTGCGCCAATTAATAAAAGTGAACCAGCACCTGTCGCTAAAGCTGAACCGGTAAAAGAAAAAATTGTTGAAAAGCCAGCAGGAAAAGTTGTTGCAAGTGACGAAAAGACAGAAACACCAAAAGCTGCGCCCGTTTTGCAACCAATAGGAAGTGTTGATGTTGCAGCCCTTCGCCGTATGTGGCCAGATGTGATTGAGAATGTTAAAAAACGCCGCCGCCTAACTTGGTCCTTACTTAGTGCAAGTGCACAAATACTTGGATTAGATGAGCAGGCGATAACTATTGGCATTGTTAATGCTGGCGCACGTGATTCATTTATTAGATCAGGCAGTGATCAAATATTGGCTGATGCCTTTGAAGAGGTAACTGGGTTAAAGCGAAAGATTGAGTGCACAGTTGATCCTTCAGTTATTGGCACACCAACGGCTCGGACCGATGAAGATCCTTCAGATGAAAATATGCTTACTGGAACAGATCTACTCGCTAAAGAATTAGGCGCTAAAATAATTAAGGAGTCTCACTAAGTTAGGCACTTAGTAATTATTTATGTATGAAGGCATAATTCAAGATCTAATTGATGAACTAGGGCGCCTGCCTGGTGTGGGCCCAAAGAGTGCTCAGAGAATTGCTTTTCATATAATTCAATCTGATCGGGTAGATGTTTCCAGGCTAGCTGAAGTTTTAAAAACAGTTAAAGAGCGAGTTAAGTTTTGTACTATTTGTGGCAACATCACCGAGGAAGAGCTTTGTAAGATTTGCCGTGATCCAAGGCGCGATAACACTTCCATTTGTGTAGTGGAGGAAAGTAAAGATGTTATTGCAATAGAGAAAACCCGTGAATTTAAAGGCAAGTACCATGTGTTAGGTGGTGCTATTTCACCAATAGATGGAATAGGACCTGAGAACCTGCGCATTCGCGAATTAATGCAGCGCCTGGCAGAGACTGAAATTGCTGAAGTAATTATTGCTACCGATCCAAATCTTGAAGGAGAGGCAACGGCTACTTACTTAACAAGATTGATTAAGCCCCTTGGCGTTAAGGTCTCAAGACTGGCCTCTGGTCTGCCAGTGGGCGGTGATCTGGAATATGCAGATGAAGTTACCCTCGGCAGAGCTTTTGAAGGCCGCCGGAGCTATGACTCCTAGTTGTCTCAATATTTAAGACATATAAGCGTCTTAATATGTAAGACAATCCCCATTTAATGCTGGGTATGCTTCAAACTTAAGCCATGGGTCTTATCGTTCAAAAGTTTGGCGGCTCCTCCGTTGCAGATGCCGAGGGCATGAAGCGGGTAGCAAACCGCATCGTCGCCACTAAAAAGGCTGGCCATCAAGTTGTGGTCGTTGTTAGCGCAATGGGCGATACCACTGATGAATTAATTGATTTAGCTAATCAAGTATCTCCACTTCCAAATGGCCGAGAACTAGACATGCTCCTTACAGCAGGTGAGCGAATCTCGATGGCACTTCTTGCTATGGCAATTGCAAACCTTGGCCATGAAGCAAGATCTTTTACTGGTAGCCAGGCTGGAATTATTACGACATCAGCACATGGTCGCGCTCGCGTAATTGATGTAACACCAGGAAGAATTCAAGAAGCGCTAAAGGAAGGCGCCATTGCAATTGTTGCTGGCTTTCAAGGTGTCTCTCAAGATACAAATGACATTACAACTTTAGGTCGTGGTGGTTCAGACACAACCGCGGTAGCGCTGGCTGCTGCACTTGAAGCAGATGTTTGTGAAATCTATACAGATGTTGATGGCATCTTCTCTGCAGATCCAAGAGTCGTTCCAACAGCTAGAAAACTAAATACAGTTACATATGAAGAGATGTTAGAACTAGCAGCATCTGGTGCAAAGGTATTACACCTTCGCTGTGTTGAATATGCACGTCGTTATGATCTTCCAATTCATGTTAGATCATCTTTTTCCAACAAGGAAGGAACCTGGGTAGTTAAAGACCATCCAGAAGGAGGCGAAATGGAACAAGCAATAATCGCAGGCATCGCACATGATAAAAGCGAAGCAAAGATAACGATAGTGGGTGTGCCGGATCGAACTGGTGTTGCCGCCAGAATCTTTCAAACAATAGCTGACGCTGACATTAACGTGGACATGATCGTTCAAAACGTTTCAGCCGCAGCAACTGGTTTAACAGATATCTCATTCACTTTGCCAAAGACAGAGGGTGCAAATGCCACATCTGTACTAAATAAGATTCAAGGAGAGATTGGTTTTCAATCAATTCAGTACGATGATCAAATTGGTAAATTGTCATTAATTGGCGCTGGTATGCGCTCACACCCAGGCGTTACAGCAACCTTCTTTGCATGCCTTTCTGAAGCGGGTGTGAATATTGAAATGATTTCAACTTCAGAGATTAGAATCTCAATTGTCTGCCGTGCATCTGATTTAGATAAAGGTGTTCGCTCAGCCCACACTGCTTTTGACTTAGATGCTGATCAAGTAGAAGCAGTTGTTTATGGGGGCACTGGCCGATGAGCAAAAAACCATCACTTGCTGTAGTTGGTGCAACAGGGGCTGTTGGCACTGTAATGCTAGATATTCTAAGTAAGCGCGAAAATGTTTATGGTGAAATTAGATTAATTGCATCTGCAAGAAGTGCTGGCAAAAAACTGAAATGTCGTGGCGAAGAGTTAACTGTAGTTGCACTATCTCCAGAGGCCTTTGATGGAATTGATATTGCGATGTTTGATGTGCCGGATGAGATTTCAAAGGAGTGGGCGCCAATTGCAGCTTCCCGTGGGGCAGTAGTTGTAGATAACTCCGGTGCTTTTCGAATGGATGATCAGGTGCCACTTGTTGTTCCTGAGGTAAATCCGCAAGAGATTAAAAACAGGCCTAAGGGAATTATCTCAAACCCTAACTGCACAACCCTTTCTATGATTGTTGCGATGGGTGCATTGCACCGTCATTATATTTTAAAAGAATTAGTTGTTGCTTCATATCAAGCAGCATCTGGAGCTGGCCAAGCAGGAATAGATACATTGCGTGAGCAAATCAAGTTGGTTGCAAATACAAATATTGGTGATGTAGCAGGTGATTCAAGAGCTGTTATTAAAAACCTTGATCCATTCCCAGCACCCCTTGCGCTAAATGTTATTCCTTGGGCAGGTTCGCTAAAAGAGGATGGATACACATCTGAGGAATTAAAGGTAAGAAATGAATCAAGAAAGATTCTTGGAATTAAGGATTTAAAGGTTTCAGCTACTTGCGTGCGGGTTCCAGTCCTTACAACACACTCACTTGCTGTGCATGCCATCTTTGAGAAAACCGTTTCGCGTGAAATTGCTCAAGAGGTATTGCGCAATTCAGCCGGCATTGAGCTAGTAGATGATCCAGAAAATCATAAGTTTCCAACACCAGCCGATGTTGTTGGAACGGATCCAACTTGGGTTGGCCGGGTGCGCAAATCATTAGATCATCCAAATGTGCTTGATCTATTTGTTTGCGGAGATAATTTACGTAAGGGCGCAGCGCTTAACACTGCACAAATTGCGGAGTTAGTCGCTGCTGAGTTTTAAATTGGATCAGGTTAGGCTACTGACATGACAATTTTAGTAGCTGGGGCAACTGGACTTGTCGGCTCAGCAATTGTTCGCGAGATTGAAAGAATTGGAAAAGAAGTCAAAGGAATCTCATCTAAAGACGTAGACCTTTTAGATCGTAGATCAACTTTTGCCTATATAAAAGATTTGAATCCATCCGTAATTATTGATGCTGCCGCACGCGTAGGTGGAATTGGCGCGAATAATTCACATCCCGTAGATTTTTTAACACAAAATATACAAATTCAGTCTAATTTAATGGATGCAGCTCATGAGGCGAATGTCAAGAATTTTGTTTTCTTAGGGTCAAGTTGTATTTACCCTAGAGATTGCGCTCAACCAATTAAAGAAGAATACATAATGACCGGCGCGTTAGAACAAACCAACTCGGCATATGCCATCGCAAAAATTGCTGGGTTAGAGCTCATTAAGTCTTACCGAAAACAATATAGACATACATGGATTTCAGTAATGCCAACTAATCTTTATGGGCCAAATGATAATTTTGATCTTGAAAATAGCCATGTTTTTCCAGCATTGATCAGAAAATTTATTGAAGGTAAAAGAAAAAATGCTCAATCGGTAACTTTATGGGGCAGTGGTTCCCCGAAACGAGAGTTTTTACATGTTGATGATTTAGCTAAGGCAATTTTGATTTGTCTTGAAAAATATGACTCCGATCAACATATCAATGTCGGCACCGGAGAAGATATAGAAATTAAGGAATTAGCAAATAAAATAGCTAATCTGGCCGGATTCACAGGAGAGATAGTTTGGGATAAAGCCAAACCAGATGGAACTCCTCGGAAAGTTCTAGATGTTTCAAAAATTACAAATTTAGGTTGGAAACCATCAATTTCTTTGGATTCTGGTATTGCTCAGACGGTACAGTGGTATCAGGAAAATAAGTAAGGAGAAATTTTGTCAAAAAAGATTGCATTTATCACTGGCATCACCGGACAAGACGGTTCTTACCTGACTGAGTTACTTCTTGGAAAAGGATATGAAGTCCACGGTTTAATTCGTAGGTCAAGTTCATTTAATACTGGTCGGATTGATCATATATATCAGGATCCTCATACGCCTCATCAAAAACTTAAACTTCACTATGGTGATCTAACCGATGGCGTAAACATGACAAATTTAATCCATGAAATTCAACCTACTGAAGTTTATAATTTAGGTGCGCAATCACACGTTCAAGTTTCATTTTCACTTCCCCAATACACAGCTCAAGTTGATGCGGTTGGCGCAGTTTCTTTACTCGAAGCAATCAGAGCGTCCGGGATTAACTGCCGCTACTACCAAGCAAGCACCTCTGAACTTTATGGATCTACCCCACCACCACAAAACGAAAAATCTACTTTTCAACCCCGGAGCCCTTACGCAGCAGCTAAATTGATGGCATATTGGTGCACAGTTAATTACCGTGATGGTTATGGAATTCATGCTACGAATGGCATTCTGTTTAATCACGAATCACCGCGTCGCGGTGAAACATTCGTAACTAGGAAAATAACTCGAGCAGTGGCTCGGATAGCACTAGGCAGTAAAGAGAAGCTCTTTCTTGGAAATCTCGATGCAATTCGTGACTGGGGTTATGCAAAAGAATATGTTGAATCAATGTGGCTAATGTTGCAACAAGATAAACCTGGTGATTATGTGGTTGCTACTGGCACTGGTGCATCAGTTAAAGATTTTGCGGAAGCCTCATTTAAGCATGTTGGATTGAATTGGAAAGACCACGTTGAGTTAGATAAACGATATATCCGCCCAACTGAAGTGGATGCACTTATTGGAGATCCATCAAAGGCTGAAAAAGAGCTTGGTTGGAAAGCTAAAACACACTGGAAAGCATTGGCTGAATTAATGGTAGAAGCAGACGTAGAAAAAGTTAAAAGCAACTCTAACTAATTAACGCCTTAAACCAGTTTTAGTGTTCTCAGCAATATGCACTATCGCGACTGCTAATTCAAAGATTAAACGAAGTGCAAGCAGAGCTAAGAATCCAATTAGCAAACCGGCGACTAATGCCATTGGGTAAACTGCGTAATCTTGGTTTAAACCATAGGTAGTTGCTGCAAATATTGGAACTCCAACGGCTACTAAACCAACAATTACAACGAAATAAAACGTGTATAGATAACTTGCTACCTTACGGGTTAAGTACTCATTTAATTTAAAGTCTTTTAGATGGCCAAGTACTAATTGAATATCGGCTTTCCAAGAGATCCAGGCCCAAAGTGCTGCGATCAAGCCCAAGGTTAAAATCAGTAACTTTAAGGCAATTGAAATTACACCTAGAACTAATAGCCAGATTAAAGATGAGTTTAATCCAGATGCTGTCTCACCTCGGCTGACATCGTAGTAATCAATCAAGGTTGTAACCATGATGTAGGTGGAAGCCAGATAAGCAACACCTGAAACTACCTGGAATCCAATACGATGATTTTTATTTGCTGGTTGACGCAAAAAATTGATTAATGCAGTTAAGAAGTTGGCAACTCTTGTTTTTTGGATAACAAGTGAAAGCACAAGTGGAACCATTGCAATTAAGGCAAATAGCTCGATATATGGTGCGTTATTTGTTTGAATAAAAACATTTTTTAAAAGTGTTGGGAATGAGACCTCATTTGATCTCCAAATATCAGTTATCCATACTAAGAAAAAAACTCTAGTTACAACGGCAACGACTGTTAAGAATGCGCGCATCTCAAGTTTTTGGGCAAAGATGGCAAAAAATAGAGCAAGGTAGCTGACTAATAACCAAGTAAGTCCGGTGCTGCTAGTTATCGCATTAAAAGCTGTCTGGTATGAGGTGTAGTCATTTAATGAGTACCAGTAAAAAGTATCTGGAATAACTAGTACAAGTGCGATTGCTAGATAAACACGGTGTAATTTTTCAGTTATTAGATTCATCTTTGAATTCTAGACTATGAATTTGTTAATTAACTCCAAGTAAGGCATTCGCAACGAACCATCAGTGTCGACAATCAAAGTTGGGGTTAGTAAGAGCGCATAAAGCAAATATTCTTGCCTTATTTTCACAGTCTTTGGATTGGCAAACAAATCTGATTCCATTACGCCACGCAACAAAAGAGTAAGCGGAAGTGCGCCAACTGCAACCCCTATACGCGTACGGTCAAGAATTGTGATCGACAGCAGTACTGGAATAACTATCACGCTAAGCAAAACAAATTTGTTTCTAATATTCTCTAAATTGGCCCTGTAGAACAAGCCAAGAATTACCCAACCTGCGCTAAAGACGCTGAAAATAATCACTTGAGCCAACCCTGCAGAGTTGAGGATAACTTCTTTTAACTGGGCAAAAATTATTTTAGCTCGATTTCCTTCAGTTGCAGCTCCTAGGAATAAATTAATCAAAACAAAAGCGGAGATACTAAGTGAAAGCCAAACTTTCGCAATATATGCGTGCCATTTTATTTTTGATCCAAAAGCCAGTATCAAGAGACAAGCAGATGTAAAGATTGCTTGTTCAGGGTTTGCACTAATTGCTAAAAAAGCACCAACAAAAACAAACACTTTTCTATTACTAAAACCTGCAATGACTGCGCCAAAGATAGTGATTAAGTCGTAATGCCCTACATAATAAAGAGGAGTTATCATAAATGGAAAAATTAGAAATATCATTATCCACTTTTTGTAGTTTTCTTTTGCAATACTATTAATTTTTATGAAAATAAATGAGTAAAAAACTACCGTAAGCACAAGAAAAGCACCCCACCAGAGCAAAAAATTTGGGTAAGACATAATTTTTGAAACTAAGACTGGGAAAAGTGAATAACTTAAGTAATTCTCTGCCTCTGGAAAGTTTTTCCCTGCAGAGTAAACCCAATTAATCCAATCTTCACCGATTGGGTGTATGCCATTTTTGAATAGCAAAATCGCCATAACTATCAGAGTAAATTTTAAGTTTGAAGTTTTAAACAACCAATTTACATATCTAGATATCATTGAAAATCCATCCAATTTATTCAGTAAGTGTTATTAAGGATACCTCAGGTGGAGATGCAACTCTTATACGCGCAAAAGGGCTTGTGCCCATTCCTGCTGAAACATTTAACCAAGGTTCATCATTTACCTTTGTAACACCACGAGATCGCCAATTATCTAAATCACAATTAGTTGTTAACGCTTTGCTCTCACCAAACCAAGGCAATCTAACTTGGCCACCATGAGTGTGACCAGCAAATATTAAATCCAGATTATCAACTGCCATTGCAGCTAAAACTCTTTCATAAGGTGCATGGGTTACACCAATTGCTAGATCTACGTTTTTAGAAGGAGATCCTGCAACAATTGAGTAATCATCTAATTCAAGATGAGCATCATCTGTGCCACGAGCTTCAATTCTTACGCCATTTACCTTGATTGTTTTTCTTTGGTGATTTAAATCAATCCAGCCACGATTTACTAATGCTTTTCGTAATTTCTCTACTGGCAACTTCTTGCCTAATTTTCGCTCTCCATGATCTTTACGCAGGTATGAGAAAGGATTCTTAAATTTTGGCGCGTAGTAATCATTAGAACCAAAGACAAAAAAGCCTGGCAAATCCAACAAATCATCCAGGGCATCTATTGCCACCGGCACAGCATCTTTATGAGCTAAAAAATCTCCAGTACTTATAACTAAATCAGGTTTTAAGTTTATAAAGCTCTTTATATCTGCGATCTCTCTTTTTCGGTTAGGTGTTAGATGAAGATCAGAGAAGTGCAAAATACGAATCTCTTTACTTGCCTTTGGTAGTAGCGGCAGGGTCACTTCTCGTACTTTGTATGCCATAGGCATGAGAAGATACCCCTATGGGACTAAAAGAGAAACTACAAAGTGATTTAACGGAAGCGATTCGCGGCAGGGCTGAGGTCAAGTCAGGAACTATTCGTATGTTGCTAGCCGCCATTACAAATGAAGAGGTTTCAGGGAAATCAGCACGTGTACTAAATGATGCCGAAATAATTACCGTGCTATCTCGTGAAGCAAAAAAGCGCCGGGAAGCGGTAGAAGCTTATGTTGCGGCAAAGCGAACAGATTTAGCAGATAAAGAAAAAGCCGAAGGTGATGTGATTGCGCAATACCTACCAGCTCAATTATCTGAGGATGAGATAAAGAAAATGATCGCAGATGCAATCGCTGAAACCGGAGCTGCAGGTCCTGCAGGAATGGGATTAGTAATGAAGGTGTTGTCACCAATGATTGCTGGCAAAGCAGATGGTGGAGTTGTATCCGGATTAGTCAAAACAGCGTTAGGACAATAAATGAAATTTGAATACGTAACAGTTCCATTACTTACTCATGCAACAAAGCAGATACTAGATACCTGGGGCTCAGAGGGCTGGGAACTTATTCAAGTTGTTCCAGCACCTGGTGGTGGCGATCAATTGGTTGCTTATATGAAGCGAGAAGTTAAGTGAGTGTTAGAGAAAAGTTAGCTGAGCTTGGTTTAACACTGCCAGTAGCAGCAGCTCCAGTAGCAGCATACGTTCCAGCTGTTCGTACTGGAAACTTAGTTTTTACAGCAGGACAACTTCCATTAGTTGATGGAAAAATTCCATACGTTGGCAAAGTAGGCGCGTCAGTAACGCCAGAGCAAGCAAAGGAGATGGCGCAGATTTGTGCGCTAAATGCTCTTGCTGCCATTAACTTGGTTGCAGATGTTGATCAGATTGAAAGAATAATTCGTGTTGGTGGATTTGTTAATGGTGTTCCAGGATTTATTGCAGTACCGGCGGTTGTAAATGGCGCTAGTGAGTTGTTAATTAAATTATTTGGTGAAGTAAATGGTAAGCATGCTCGTACCGCGGTGGGTATTGCAGAGCTTCCACTTGATGCACCAGTTGAGATTGAAATGACGGTGCAGTTAAAGGCTTAACGGCCTCGCTTAGATAAACGCTCGTAATCTAAAACAACTACCGCTCGAGGCTCTAACCGAACCCAACCACGTCCAGCAAAATCAGCTAGAGCTTTATTTACTGTTTCACGGGATGCGCCGACTAATTGCGCTAACTCTTCCTGTGTTAATTCATGGTTTACGTGCAGCCCATCATCTTTCTTGGTTCCAAATCTTTCGCCAAGATCCATGATTGCTTTAGCAACACGTCCTGGAACATCTGCAAAAACTAAATCAGCTAGTACTTCATTGGTACGGCGCAGGCGCCTGGCAAGGCGCTTTAATAATTGAAGTGATACTTGTGGGTGAGCAGTTACCCATCCAATTACTTGATCATTAGCTAATGCCAGAACTCGTGCATCTGTAACTGCTGTGGCAGTTGCAGTACGGGGTCCTGGATCAAAGAGTGAGAGTTCACCAAACATATCGCCAGGTCCAAGAATTGATAGAAGATTTTCGCGTCCATCGCCGGAAGAAGTTCCTAGCTTTAACTTTCCTTCAACAACTACAAATAAGCGATCACCAGCATCGCCTTCTTTAAACAATGTTTGACCCTTACTTACCTTTACCTGCGTCATTGATTCGCGCAAAGTTGCAGCGGAGGCGTCATCTAGGGCAGTAAACAGTGGCGCCCGACGGATTACTTCCTCATCATTTTTTTGAGCCATTGTGGGTAAAGGGTACTCCCGGTATGAAGTTAATTCCAATCGGGCTAATCTTGATCAGGTGCGAGAGAGTTTTTCAAATAAAAAGGTTAGAGCCGCCAAGATGTATCGGGTTCTGACCAAAAGCTACCCAAATGTTAGATGCGAGTTAGATTTTAATAATCCTTTTCAATTACTAGTAGCAACAGTTTTATCTGCACAATGCACCGATAAAAGAGTAAATCAAACAACGCCTGCTTTGTTTAAAAAATATAGATCAATTAAAAAGATGGCAAGAGCTGACATCAACGATATTGAGAAGCTAGTTAAGTCGACTGGATTTTTTCGAGCTAAAGCAAAAAATATAAAATCACTAAGTGAAAAAATTATGAATGACTTTGATGGCCAGGTACCAGAGCGGTTAGAGGATCTAATTACATTGCCAGGTGTTGGTCGCAAAACTGCAAATGTAGTTTTAGGACATGCCTTTAATACTCCAGGCATCACAGTAGATACTCACTTTGGCAGGTTAAGTAGGAGGTTCGGTTGGAGTAAATCCAATGACCCAGTAAAGGTTGAATTTGAAGTTGGTGATCTAATTCCACAGAAAGAGTGGACAAATCTTTCACAGCGGTTAATTTGGCATGGCCGACGCGTATGTCACTCCCGTAAACCAGCGTGCGGAGCCTGTTCATTAAGTAAGTTATGTCCATCATTTGGTATCGGTGAGATGGATCCAGCTAAGGCGAGGAAACTAGTGAAGGTAGAGGCAGATTTTAGATGAAGAAAGTTTGCTTGTTGATAATTGCAACCTTATTGCTCTCAAGCTGCGCTAGTAAAACTCCAGAGGTTCCAGTTGCAGCTGGTGTGATTCCTGATTGTTCAACAATTACGAGGGTTGCAACTGCTGCTAAATCATTAGAGATGCCATGTTTAGATGGTTCTGAAATTATTAATTTTCATGCTATTCGCGGTCCGATAGTTGTAAATGTTTGGGGATCATGGTGTGTTGGCTGCCGAGAGGAAATGCCTTACTTCATTGATCTTTATGCAAATAGTAAATTTAGAACAGGTGCCATTAAGTTATTAGGAGTAGATGTGCAAGAGCGCACAATTGATGCTGGCCAAAGCTTTATTAAATCTTATGGAATGAGTTGGCCCCACTTAATAGATATTGAAGATAAGAGTAAATTCTTATTCGGTCCTGGAGTTCCAGTAACTTGGTTTATCGATGAAACTGGCGCAGTAGTTGAAAGCAAGATCGGGGCGTATTCCAGTAAAGAGGAGCTATTTAAGCAGGTAGAAAAAGCCTTTAAAGTTAAATTATGAATACCTTTGATTTAATTGTTGCAGCCTTACTTTTATTTACCGCCGTTAGTGGTTTTAGAATTGGCTTAATCCAAACTTTATTTCAAACGATTGGTTATGTTGCAGGTGGCGTGCTTGGTCTTGTGATTGCACTTGAGGTGGTTAAGAATTGGCAAAGTCCTCTTGCAAAGCTTGGCTTGGCGATACTTTTAATTTTTGTGATTGCAAGTATTGGGCAATTCTCACTTAGTAAAATTGGCAAAGGCATTCATAAACGTGTTTTATTTGGTCCATTCAAGTTAATTGACTCTTTACTTGGCGCGATGCTTTCAATACTAAGGGTCAGCGTTCTGATATATCTGAGCTCGATTTTACTTATTGCATCACCATGGGCTTGGGCAGATACAAATATAGATAAATCTAACTTTTATACATATATAGAGGATCACTTACCGAAATTAATCACTGATTACCAACCAAAGGTTGAAGAAATATTTAAGCAGATTAATTAATCCTCAGATTTTCCACTTTGCAGCCCTTCAGAGATTAACTTCATAACATTTGGATCAGCAAGTGTTGTGCTATCTCCTACGGTGCGATTTTCAGCAACATCACGAAGCAGGCGGCGCATAATCTTTCCACTTCGGGTTTTTGGTAGCTCTGCCACCACCATGATCTGTCTTGGCTTAGCAATTGGGCCAATTTCCTTTGCAACGTGATCGCGAAGTTCTTTAACTAACTGCGCACCGGTAGCCGCTTCAATACCACCACGTAAAATTACAAATGCAACAATGCCCTGGCCTGTCATCTCATCATTTGCACCAACGACAGCAGCTTCGGCAATTGCTTCATGTGAGACTAATGCTGATTCAACTTCTGTTGTCGATATACGATGTCCGGAAACATTCATTACATCATCTACGCGGCCAAGTAACCAGATCGCACCATCTTTATCTAACTTGGCACCATCTCCAGCAAAGTACAAACCTTCAAAGCGTGACCAGTATGTTTCTTTGTAGCGCTCTGGCTCTCCCCAGATACCACGCATCATTGATGGCCAAGGATGAGTTAAAACTAGATAACCACCCCGTCCATTACCAACAGCCTTAGCTTCATCATCAACGACCTCAGCAGAAATTCCTGGAAGTGGCTTCATCGCAGACCCTGGCTTTGTTGCAGTTACTCCAGGAAGTGGTGAAATCATGATTGCACCAGTTTCTGTTTGCCACCAAGTATCAACAATTGGGCAACGATTTGATCCAATTACTTCGCGATACCACATCCATGCTTCTGGATTAATTGGTTCACCAACTGAACCTAAAACACGAAGTGATGAAAGATCACAACTCTTTGGAAACTCATCCCCCCACTTCATCCAAGTTCTAATCAATGTGGGCGCGGTATAGAGAATTGTTACCTTATATTTCTCAATAATTTCAAACATTCTAGATTTAGATGGTGTGTCAGGTGTTCCTTCATACATCACTTGAGTAGCACCATTAATTAGCGGGCCGTAAACAACGTAAGAATGACCGGTAATCCAGCCAATATCTGCGGTGCACCAATAGATATCTGATTCTGGCTTTAGATCAAAGACCATGCGATGTGTGAAGGCTGCTTGAGTTAAATAGCCACCAGTAGTGTGATAAATACCTTTTGGCTTTGCAGTTGTGCCAGATGTGTAAAGAATAAATAAACCTTGCTCGCTATCAAAAAACTCTGCATCATGTTTATCTGACTGGCGACCCACAATATCGTGCCACCAGATATCGCGATCATTTGAAAACTCAGTTGGTTGACCTGTGCGCTTAACAACTAACACATTTTTAACATTTGTTTTTCCCTTTAGCGCTTCATCAACAGCTGGCTTTAATGCAAAGGGTGCACCTTTGCGATATCCACCATCTGCTGTGATAACCAGCGTTGCATCAGCATCTTGAATTCGAGCCAGCAATGAATCTGCGCTGAAGCCACCAAAGACAACTGAGTGCATGGCGCCAAGTCGAGCACAAGCCAGTATGGCAATAGCTGCCTCTGGAATCATTGGCATATAAATTGCAACTCGATCACCTTGCTTAATTCCTAATTCAATTAACGCGTTAGCAGTTTTCTTAACCTCAGTAAGTAACTGTGCGTAAGTAATAGTTCTGGTATCGCCTGGTTCACCTTCAAAGTGAAAAGCAACTCGGGTGCCGCGTCCCTCCAATACATGTTTATCTAAGCAGTTGTATGAAGCATTAATTTTTCCACCGATAAACCATTTAGCAAAAGGTAATTGCCAATCAATTACTTGATCCCACTTTTTATCCCAATGCAGATTTCTTGCCTGCTCTTCCCAAAAAGCTAGTGGGTCTTTATTAGCTTGCTCATAAATATCTGATTTGGCATTTGCATTTGCTACAAATTCTGCAGATGGGGCAAAGGTGCGATCTTCATAGGATAAATTCTCAAATGATTCACTGCTCATGTCCTCGAGATTACCAGCCAATACTTTTCCCCACCAACCTCACCTCATCACTTTTTACGCCCACCGCTTGAGTATCTTCGGCCAACGAAAAGAAAGGAGAAATATTGGCTACCTCAGTAGTAATAACGCTGATCCAATTAGT
>Ga0164292_10002755_pt1 | contig 14318 bp, 16 predicted proteins | sample GEODES117metaG_FD_111486 | JGI IMG/M metagenome (GOLD analysis project Ga0164292, IMG submission 111486) | Eutrophic lake water microbial communities from Lake Mendota, Wisconsin, USA - GEODES117 metaG | ecosystem: Environmental > Aquatic > Freshwater > Lake | place: USA: Lake Mendota... | reverse complement strand
GGCCCTGCAGGCGCGGGGATTCGGGCCGATCACCACCGAGATAGCCCAGGGGCGCCCCTTCTTTGCGGCCGAGCCATACCACCAGCAGTACCTGGCCAAACCGGGAAGCCGGCCCTACTGTTCAGCCCAGCCCACCGGCGTGCCCCTGCCGGAGATCGAGGGATTCCACCCGCTCCTGCCTGCCTCCGTCTGGGATGCCTACGACTGGTCGATTCCCCATTGCATTCTCCGGGGTGACAATGCCCCGATTTCGTTGCCCTGAGGCCCTGGGTGCCGGCGCTGCGCTGATGGTTCTTGTCACCGCCCTAACCGCAGCGCTGCCTGCCTCGGCGAGGAGCGGACCCTCCACGGCATTGGGCTCCCCCTGGTGGGAGAACTACGAACGGCGCGATACCTTCCGCTGCCCCGATCAACGGACCTTGGTGCTGGAGCGAAACGACAGCCAGGCCTCGCTCCTGAGCGGCCGGGTGCGCTCCACCTTTTTTCGCGAGCCCAGCGACGCCCCTGGCCTCCGCTACCAAAGCGGTCGCCTGCGGCTGATCCTGGAGGGCGATGCCCTCACCCTGGAAGAATTGCCCCAGCGCTTGACGTGCATCCGCACGGAGGAGGTATGAGCCCGCTCTCCGATCGCACTGTCGTCGTGGCCCTGCTCGGCACCGTGGCCCTGGTGTTCGCCTTGATTTTCTGGTCCGTGCGCATGGCCCCGCCCGAGCCGTCTCTGCGCTGGCGCGAGCCGGCTCCGCTGGTCCGTCCGGCGCCGGCGCCCACCGCCCCGGGCACCCTGCTCTGATGGAGCCGCCGCCTTCGACGCCGCAGAGTGCGGGGTCCGCCGCGCCGCCCCCTCCCCCTTGGGATGGCGATCCCAGCGTGGAAGGAGCGATAGAGGACGACGCCCGCCGCCAACTTCACCCCCTTCCCCCGGGCCTCGTGGAGCTCTATGGCCTGCTGGCGGTGCTGTTTGTGCTCGTGCCGGAATGGATGGCGGGCGGAGCGTTGCTGGGGCTGCGATTGGGCCGGCCGGGCGACGCCGACCTGCCCATGGCCTCGTCAGCCTGGCAACGGCTGCCCGAGCTTCGGCTGGCCACCCTCAGCCTGGCCCAGCTGCGCCTACTGGCGCGACGGGAGGGGATCTCCGGCTACGCGAGGCTGGAGCGCGAGGCGCTGTCCCAGAGGCTGCTGGCCCGACTCCGCCGTCACCGCGACGCCGCCAAGTCGCTGTGATAACTTGCTTTTGCCGGCTTCCACCGGGGCGTAGCGCAGCTTGGTAGCGCACCACTTTGGGGTAGTGGGGGTCGTGGGTTCAAATCCCGCCGCTCCGATTCCGAAGCCGGTCCAGTCTCCCGCCATGGGGTTTTAAACCGTCTCTCTGAGACGGTTTTTTTGTCAGCGCGTTTGTGGGTGCCGTGCTTCGTTGACCTGATCGGTGGGTCGCCCTTCCCTCAGTGCAGGCGGGTTCCAGCGTGGAAGCGCTGCAGCCAGCGGTTCACCCGGCCCCGCTGGCGCCGGGGCACCTCCTGGTTGAGCCCCATCAACTCCTGGGCCGCCAGGCGCCGCAACACCCGTACATCCACCCGCCAGAGGGATTCGGCCTCCCGGATCAGCCGGGCCCAGGTGCGGGCGGTCTGCCAGCGGCGCAACGGAGCCAGCAGGGGTTCTACCGAACTTGGCAGCCGGGGCGGCCTGAGGATCATGGCTGCCGAAACGGTCTTGGATGCCCCAAGGGTGGCGAAACCCTCCCCCGCGTCCAGGGATCTGCCGAAGTCCTTTCGGATTCAGGAAGAATCCTGTCGAAACGGAGGAGTCCCCCCGTGGTCAGGCGCTGCGGGGGAGGGAAACGACGGAGGCGGCCGCAGGCCGCTCCTCGCCCACGAGCTGCACGGGGAAGGGGAGGGCATCCACCTCCCGCTGGCTGAGGCGGCGGCTCCAGGCACCGCTGACCGGCTCATTCCAACGGAAGCCGGCCTCCCTTGCCCGCTGCCGCTCGGCATAGGAGAGGCAGGCGCGGTAGAGCCGGCGTGGCTCCAGGGCCGCCTGCAGCAATGCCTCAAGATCAGGACAGCGCTCGAACACCTGCACGAGATAGGTGCAATCGGTGAGAGCCCGGTGGGCGGCCCACACCGGAACCCCATAGGCCAACGCCAGATCCCGCACCGAGGGAGTGGCCCGCAGGTGGCGATCGGCAGGCCAACGGATCTCCTCCATCGAGCAGATCCAGGGTTTGCCGAGGAAGGGCAAAACGCCGTGGCCAAACCACTGGCGGTCAAAGGCCGCGTTATGGGCGAGCAGGACATCGGCGGCAGCAACCATCGCCTCGAAGCAACTCAGGCCTGCCTGCCACGGCTGCGGCAGTTGGGTGGCGGCAGCGGGGATGCCATTGATCGCCTCGGCCGCATTGCTGGGGGCTGGCAACAGGAAGGAGATCTGCGAGAGCACCGTGCGGCTGGGCACATGGAACAGCACGGCGCCCACCTCCAGGCACTGGCCGTCGGCGGGGGAAAGGGCGGTGGTCTCGGTATCAAGGATCAGCAGCCGTTCGGGGGCTGGCGGCAGGCCGCGGGATGTGGTGTTCGGAAGCTCCGGCAGGGAGACGGGAGCCGGCGCTGGGCTGGGGGGGGCGGGCTGCTCGAGGGGCGTGGAGTGTTCGGCAGGGGCCCCGAGTAGATCGGGCTGCTCCCACAGACTCGCTTGCTCGTGCATCGCCGACAGGTTTCCCGGACCGTTCGCCCCATCGTCGCAAGCCGGGCAAGGGGCCTCGTCCGGACGGTCTCCCGCACCGGTGGGGGAAGGAGCACTGCCTAGGGTTGGCATACCCTCCATCCCCTTTGCCGTGGCTCCGTCCCTTGCTGCCGGCGATCGCGCCCCCCTCATCGCCCTGCCGGATGGCGAAGGCGTTGAGCGCCGCAGCGACGGCCTGGGCGGACGGCCCCTGGTGCTGTTTTTCTATCCCAAGGACGACACGCCGGGCTGCACGGCAGAGGCCTGCGCCTTCCGCGACAGTTTCGCCGACCTCCAGGCCCTCGGCGCCGAGGTCTGGGGCGTCAGCGGTGACGATGCCGCGAGCCATCAGCGCTTCGCCAGCCGCCACCGGCTCCCCTTCCCCCTGCTGGTGGACAAAGGCAACAGCCTGCGCCGCGCCTTCGGGGTGCCCTCGGTTCTCGGTCTGTTGCCGGGCCGCGTCACCTACGTGATCGACGGCGACGGGGTGATCCGCCATGTGTTCAACAACCTGCTCGACGGGCCCGCCCATCGGCGCGAGGCGATCGAGGCCCTCCGCCGCCTGGGCGCGGCCTGAGGTGGCGCCCCCCTGGCGCCAGCAGGGCCCCCTGTGGACCCTCGACCCGCCTGGCGGCACGGGATCCGGCCCGGCACCGTTGGTGGAGTTCATCGGGGGCAGCTACCTGGCCGCCACCCCGCAGCTGAGCTACCGGCGGCTGCTGGAGGCCTTGGCGCGGCAGGGCCTGGCGGTGCACGCCTGGAGCTATGTGCCGGGCTTCGACCACCAGAGCCAGGCCAACGATGCCTGGCGCGCCTTCCGCCAGCGACGCCACGACCTCAGCCAGGCCGCCGGTGGCCCCGAGAGTCAGCGGCCCGTGCTGCGCCTCGGCCACAGCCTGGGTTGCAAGCTCCATCTGCTGGCGCCCGATGGTGGCCGCGCCTGCCGGGGCCTGGCGGCGCTGAGCTTCAACAACTTCTCGGCCGAACGCTCGGTGCCACTGCTGGCAGAAATGGGCCAGCAGCTGGGCTTTCGCAGTGAGTTCAGCCCCTCCCCGCAGCAAACCCTGCGGCAGGTGAGCGACAGCTACCGCCAGAACCGCAACCTGCTGGTGCGCTTCCACCGCGACGCCCTCGATCAGAGCGGCCGTCTGCTGGCGGCGTTGCGCCAGCGACCCGACGACCGCAGCGAGCTGCTGGAGCTCCCCGGTGACCACCTCACCCCGGCCAGCGCCGGGCTGCGCCGCAACCTGCTGGGCGACTGGGCGGATGATCCAGCCCGCCAGCGCCAGATCGAAGCGCTGGCGGAGCGCCTCAGCGGCTGGTTCGCCTCCTCCGAAGCCTTGCCAGGGGAGTCGCCATGAGCAAGCCAGCTGACAGGCTTGCTCGCAGCGTAGCTATTGATTGTAGTCAACAAAACCGAACAGATACTTGACGGCGAGCCAGCAAAGGCGCACGGTGCATTGGATTGTCAATCGCCGATGTCTCCGCTGATCACAGCTTTCACCTCCGCTTGGGAGAAGAGTCTCCACTTCTCGGGCCGCAGCACTCGCGGCGATTACTGGTGGTTTACTCTCGCCAACGTAATTGTTTCCGTCCTACTGAACCTTGCCTCCCTGCTGGGACGGTTTTTCTATTCCCTCGCCGTGCTCTACATGGTGGCGGCAATACTCCCTTCCCTAGCCCTCACGATCCGCCGTCTGCGGGATGCGGGCAAGCACTGGGCCTGGGTATTCATTGGCGTGCTGCCGATCATTGGCACCGTCTGGTTCATCTGGCTGATGGTGCAGCCTTCGGCCCTACCGCTGGCCTGAGCACAATCGGCAGCAAGCGGGGGGTCTCGAGCGCGTCACATCGGCGTCACATCCGCAGGGCGTCGAGCACCGAGCGGTCTTCCAGGGTGCTGGTGTCACCGCTCACCTCCTGACCCGCCGCCAGGGCGCGCAGGATCCGGCGCATGATCTTGCCGCTGCGGGTCTTGGGCAGGGCGTCGGTGAACTTGATCACATCCGGGCGGGCGATCGGACCGATCTCCTTACCCACATGGCCCCGCAGTTCGGCCATCAGGGCGTCATCACCGCTGCGACCGGCCTCGAGGGTGACGAAGGCCACGATTCCTTCTCCCTTGAGCTCATCGGGCCGCCCCACCACGGCGGCTTCCGCCACCGCTGGATGACTCACCAGGGCGCTCTCGATCTCCATCGTGCCCAGGCGGTGGCCGCTCACATTGATCACGTCATCGACGCGGCCCATCACCCAGAAGTAACCGTCGGCATCGCGCCTGGCGCCATCACCGGCGAAGTAGAGCCAGGAGCCATCCGCCGGGCGGATCTCCTCCCAGTAGCTCTTGCGGAAACGCTCAGCGTCACCGTGCACGGTGCGCATCATCCCAGGCCAGGGCCGGCGGATCGCGAGGTAGCCGCCCTGATCAGCGGCCTGGGAGTTGCCCTCGTGATCGACGACATCGGCGACGATGCCGGGCAGGGGCAGCGTGCAGGAGCCGGGCTTGGTGGGAGTGGCACCGGGCAGGGGACTGATCATCACGCCGCCGGTTTCGGTCTGCCACCAGGTGTCCACCACCGGACAGCGATCGCCGCCGATCACGTCGCGGTACCACATCCAGGCTTCGGGATTGATCGGCTCGCCCACGGTGCCGAGGATGCGCAACGAGCTCATGTCGAACTGATCGGGCACCTCGCGCCCGCCCTTCATGAACGCCCGGATCGCCGTGGGGGCGGTGTAGAAAATCGTGCAGCGGTGCTTCTGGATCACCTCCCAGAAGGCGCCGGGTTTGCTGGGACGCGGCGCCCCCTCGTACATCACCGTGGTGGACCCATTGGAGAGCGGGCCGTAGACGATGTAGCTGTGGCCGGTGATCCAGCCCACATCGGCAGTGCACCAGTGAATGTCGTCTTCGCGGATGTCGAAGATCCACTGGAAGGTGAGATGGGCCCAGAGGTTGTAGCCGGCAGTGGTGTGCACCACCCCCTTGGGCTTGCCGGTGGAACCGGAGGTATACAACACGAACAGGCGATCTTCGCTGGCCATCGCTTCCGCCGGGCAATCCGCGCCCTGGGCCTCCACCAGCTCGTGCCACCAGATGTCGCGACCGTCCTCCATGGCGCAGTCGGAGGCGATCCGCTTCACCACCAACACCTTCTGCACGCTGGGGGCGCCACCATTGCCGGCCAGGGCCTCATCCACCGCCGGCTTGAGGGCCACCGGTTTGTCCTTGCGGAAGCCGCCATCGGCGGTGATCACCAGCTTCGCCTCGCCGTCGATCAGGCGGTCGCGCAGGGCATCGGCCGAGAACCCCCCAAACACCACCGAATGGGGGGCCCCGATGCGGGCGCAGGCCAGCATCGCGATCGCCGCCTCCGGGATCATCGGCAGATAAAGGGCCACCAGATCGCCCTTGCCGATCCCCAGGGCCTTGAGCGCATTGGCCGCCCGGCAGACCTCGGCGTGCAGCTCGCGATAGGTGAAGCGGCGAGTGTCGCCGGGTTCGCCCTCCCAGATCAGCGCCGTCTTATCGGCCCGCGGGCCGCTGAGGTGGCGGTCGAGGCAGTTGACGCTGAGGTTGGTGGTGCCTCCTTCGAACCAGCGGGCGAAGGGCGGGTTGCTCCAGTCGAGCACGGTGTGGAAGGGCTCGAACCAGTGCATCTGGCTGCGGGCCTGCTCCCCCCAGAACGCGTCGGGATCGGCCTCCGCCCGGGCGGCCAGCTCGCGGTAGGCGGCCAGGGAGCCGATGCGGGCCTCGGCGGCGAGCGCGGCCGGCGGCTCGAAGCTGCGCTGTTCCTGCAGCACCGATTCGATCGTGGGCTGGCTCATGGCGGGACGGGGACAACCGCTGAGCATTCAATCCCAACCAGGGCGCGCTGCCAGTGCCCCCGCGGTGCAACAGTCTGGAGTGTCACCCTCCGCAAGGCCGATGCCCGCCTGGTTCACGATCCTGCTGGCGATGGCGGCGGTGGTGGCACTGCTCAACCCGCCACGGGAAGACTGGCTCTGGTTCCTGCGGCTGCGGCGGCCCACCTGGCTCACCATCGAGCGCTGGATCCCCTTGATCTGGAGTGCGATCTACGCGTGCTTCTACGCCTCCGCCCTGCTGGCGTGGAACGCCGGGGGCGGCCTGGTGCGCATGGCGGGTTACCTGGGTCTGCTGGTGCTCGTGCAGAGCTACACCTGGGTGATCGGCCGCACACGGCGCCTCGCCAGTGGCACCGTGGCTGGCCTGGCGGGATAGGTGTGGGGGGTAGCCCTAGCGGTGGCGACCGCACCGGTGTCCGCGATGGCGGCGCTGCTGCTCGTTCCGTTCCTGTTGTGGAGTCCGGTGGGCACGTTCGTGACCTGGCGGATGCAGCGCCTGAACCGCTAAGTCGGCCAACGAACCGCGACAGCATCCACGGCCACACAGTGGTTTTCTCGTCAGGATGGGCGAAGCGGATCGGGCAATGGGGTATGCGGCGGCAACGGATCGGCGGACTGTCGTGGGCCGCCCTCACGGGGTTGCTCTTGCTTGCTGGGCAGGCCTCGGCTCGCCCCCCTGGGTCGCCCCAACCGGTCCGCTCCGCCCTGCCGCTGGTGGGCCTGGCCCTGGTGGTGGCGGCGGGGGGGCTGGGCACCCGGATCCTGAAACGCCAACGGGGCGGCGCTCGCGCTGGCACAACCCCTAAGGCTGCCGCACCTGGCCCAGCTGAGCGCCTTGCCGTCCATCTGCCACACCCTCCGGGCCTGGCCCCGTCATCCGAAGCGGATGGCCCCACCGCCCAGCCCTTCGCGTTTCCCGCTGAGGCTCCTGAGGAGCTGCTGGACTTCGCCAGGGCTCTGGCGAACCCCGGCGGGCGGGGGGCGATCGTCGGCCCCCCGGGCAGCGGCCGACGCCATCAGGCCCGGGCCGTCGCCTCCCTCGCCAGGGCCCCTGGATCCCGGCCCCCCCTAGCCGTGCACCTCGATGCCAGCCGCGGCTTCACCGACCTGGCTCTGCAACTGCTGGCGTGGCAGCAGGCCCAGGGGGCTCCTGCGGCGCTGAGCGAGGGGGAAACCCTCAACGAACTGATCCGCCGCAGCAAGCCGCGAGCGCCGGGATCTCTGCTCCTGGTGCTGGAGAATCTCCCCAGCGAGCAGGGTGGGCAGGCCCTGGAGCAGCGGTTGAGCCAGCTGCTGCCCCCCTGGTGCGGCCGGTTGGTCACCCAGCGAACCCTCACCGAGACCGGCGGATCCTGCCTGCCTCTCGACGGGCTTGCCGAGCCGGCGGCCCTAGCCCTGCTGCGGGGTCCCGCTCCCCTGGTCGCCCCCCAGGAGCAGGCATGCCGCGAGCTGGTGCACCGCACCGCTGGGCTGCCCTTGCCCCTCATCTGGCTGGCCCGGGCGGCGCAGAGGCGAGGACCGAGCTTCTGGAGCGAGATGCTGGCGCGCCATCGTGCCCTGGAACCGGAGGCCCTGGCGCCCCTGGCAGCCCGCTCTCCCCTGGCAGAAACCCCAGGCTGCGCCTCGCTGCTGCTCGCTCTGTGGCGAGATCTGGCTACGCCGGCCCAACGGCTGGGCCTGTTGCTCGGGGCCATGGCCCCCGCGCCGGTGCCCACCGAGCTGCTCGATCTCTGCCGCTCGCTCGAACCTGCCAGCGCCGCTGCAGAGGGTCTGGAGGAGCTGGAGAAGGCGGGTCTGGTGGCGATCCGCCCAGGGGCAGCGGGCCAACCCGACGTGCTGGAGATCCACGGACTGGTGCATGCATTTCTGCGGGTGCAGCGCCGTCTGGATCCGGAGGGAGACGCCTTGGCGCGGGCGACCCTCCTACTCGCCCTGGGCCGTCACGCCCACGGACACATCCCCACCGGACTGCCGCTGGCGGAGCGTTTCCCCCTGGCCCCCCTGCTCCCCCACCTTCGCGAGGTGGTGAATCGCGAGCGGCGACAACGCCCCGAGGCAGAACTGATCTGGCCGGTGCTGGGACTTGGACGGCTTCTGGAAGGGCTGGAGGGCGATGAGGACACCCGTCTTCTGCAGGCATGTCTGGAGATCTGCGAAAGCGTTCTGGGTCCGGACCATCCCGACACGGCGGTGGCGCTTCTCAACCTGGCGGCGATGTACGACAACGCCGCGAACGGCGATGCGCGGGCCGAAGCCCTGCTTGTTCGTGCGCTGGCGCTTCGCCGCTCCTGCTTCGGAGGCGAGGACCCGGCGACCATGGCCGCCCAGGCCCGGCTGGGGATGGTGATCGCAGGCCGGGGGGAACGGGAACGGGCGATCCCCCTGCTGGAGGAGGCCCTGACGGCCCGCGAACGGCGCCAGGGAAGCCTCCATCCGGATCTGCTGGGTTCTCTGGAGCGGTTAATGGGGCTCCAGGAGGCCCACGGCGCCCACGCGCGCGCCGAACGGCTCGGCCGACGCATCCTGGAAATCCAGGAGAAACTGCGGGAGGACGACCCTCCCGAGCGGGCCGTGATCCTGCAGCGGTTGGGCCATCTGCAGGAGCTCCAGGGGCAACCACAGCGGGCTGAGTCCTATTACCGCAGCGCGCTCGAGGGGCTCCGCGCCCACTTCGGGCAGGACGACCCTGCCCTGGCACCGCTCCTGGGCCGCCTGGGGGCCCTGGCGCTGGGCCGGGGCGAGGAACAGCAGGCTGAGCAGCACTTCCGCCATGCCCTGGCGCTGGTGCCGAACGACCAGCCGGAGGCGGCTCGGTGGCTGCAGGATCTTGCCCGGCTGCACCAGGGTCGAGGGGAGCTGGCGGAGGCCGAACGCCTGAGCCGCGAGGCGCTGTCGCTGCGGGAACGCACCGTGGGGCCCTGGCATCCGGAGACGGCCAGTGCTCTCAATCAGCTGGCCTGGCTGCGGAGCCAGGGGCAGGCGGCTGGCGAGGCCCTGACACTCTGCGAGCGGGCCCTGGCGATCCGACGCCGCAGCCTCGGCTCGCACCATCTCGAGACCGCCTCCTCCCTGAACACCCTTGCAGCCCTGCACGAGCAGGCCAATGATCCGGAGGAAGCGCTGGCGCTCTACCAGGAGGCCCTGGAGATCACCGAAACCCAGCTCGGACCTGACCACCCAGGCAGCCGTACGGTGCGTGCCAACCTGCGGAGCTGCCGGGCGCTGGTGGAGCAGTTGCGGCAGGCTTCCTGAAGTCCGCCAGACCCCTGCCGCTGCCGCGGGCGGCGCGGACGCCCTTCAATTCCAGGCTGCCATCCGCGAACGGGGCTCGTCGACATCGATGCCAGCAGCGGTGAGGCCCCCCGTCGGCGGGCAGGGGCTGAGGAGGCGGGACCCCAGGAGCAGCCGTCGTCGCTCCCCGCTGCGCAGGTCGATGCGTTCGACGGGCTGGTCATCGCACCAGCGATACGCGTAGGGACCCTGGAACGAATAGTGATCCATGGGTCCACCAGCTGAGTCTCCAGCCTGAAGGGCCGGGTGCCCGCAACCGGCGATGCGCATCGTTTCTTGAGACGTTTCCCAGCGGTGCCTCCCTGCGGCAGGCTGGAGCCATGACGCGACCTGCGGCCTGCCTGTTCGACCTCGATGGACTGCTGCTCGATACCGAGCCGCTCCATGCCCAGGCCTGGCGGGAGGCTGCCGCCGCCTTCCGGCGCCCCCTGACCGACGCCGAACTGCTGGTGTTGCGGGGCCGCCGCCGGTTGGAAAACAGCGAACAGGTGCGCCGCTGGATCGCCGCAGCCGGTGTTCCCCCGCCCAGCAGCGAGGAGCTCCTGGCGGTGCAGCAGCCGATCGCCCGGAGGCTGCTGCGGAACGCACGCGCCATGCCCGGAGCCCCCGAGCTGGTGGCCCGCTGCGCGGCACTGGCGATCCCCACCGCCCTGGTAACCAGCAGCAGCAGTGCTTCGCTGGCGGTGAAGTCCGCCGGCCATCCCTGGCTGGCGGCGATGGCGCCGGTGATCCTGGGCGACGATCCGGAGCTGGGGGCGGGCAAACCGGCGCCGGATCCCTTTCTGTTGGCGGCCCGCCGGCTGGGGGTGGAGGCGCAGGCCTGCTGGGCCTTCGAGGATTCCCCCGCCGGGGCCCGCTCCGCCGCCGCCGCCGGCTGCCGCGTGCATGTGCTGATCCCGGACGACGTGCCTAAGGACCAGGTGGGGCGCCTCTACGACGCCTCCTGGGTGTTCCTGCAGAGCCTGGACCAGGTGCGTATGGAAGGGGAGGGGCTCAGTACAGACGGCTGAGCACGAATTCCGGCAGGGCCCGCAGCGCGCTGCGGGAGTCTGAGGTGGGCAGCCATTCGAGGGCGGAGTGGGCCTCGCGCGCGAAGCCCTCCGCCAGCGCCCGGGCCCGGGGGATCGCCTCGCAACCACGCACCAGATCCAGGGCCTGCTCCAGGTCGCCCTCCTGGCTGAATTCCCGCTCGATCAGACCGGCCAACGCTGGACGCTCCTCGAGCGCGTAGAGGGCGGGGGCGGTGAGGTAGCCGGAGGCGAGATCGCTGGCGGCCGGTTTGCCCAGCTGCTGGTCGCTGCCGGTAAAATCAAGGATGTCATCCACCACCTGGAAGGCCAGGCCCAGCTGACGGCCGAAATGCTGCAGGGAATCGAGGCGCTCGCCGGGGAGGGCGGAGAGCACCCCGGCGGCGCGGGCACTGTTGGCGATCAGGGAGGCGGTCTTGCAGTAACTCTTCTCGAGGTACGTCTCGAAGCTCTGGCCGGTGTCGTAGCGGAACAGCCCCTGCTTCACCTCTCCATCCGCCAGATCCATGATCACGCGGGAAAGGAGTTTGACCACCTCAAGATCGTCGAGATTGGCGAGATGCCAACTGGCCTGGGCGAAGAGAAAATCGCCTGCCAGAACCGCCACCCTGTGGTTGAAGCGGCTGTGGACCGTGGCCACACCCCGGCGTGTGGCCGCCTCGTCGACCACGTCGTCGTGGACGAGGGAGGCGGTGTGGATCATCTCGGTGATCTCCGCCAGGCGGCGATGGCGAGCACTCAAGCCGCCATCCGGGGCGATGGCGCGGGAAAGGAGCAGCACGATGCCAGGGCGGAGACGCTTGCCCCCGGCGGAAAACAAATGCTCGGCCGCAGCCTGAAGAATCGGGTGACCCGCCCCAATGAGGGCACGAAGGTCGGCCAGCAGGGCATCGAGGTCCGACTCGACCGGCTGAAGCAGCTCTGCGACCGTCGTCACGCGATCTCCTGTTGGGCCGCGATCCTAGGGGGCACCTGGGGGCGAGTGCTGACGGCAAGCCGTCCAGGCCGGCAGGTGTTCGCCGCTGGCATCCCAATGGATCTCCTCGCTGCCGGTCGTTCGATCGATCAGCCGGGCGGCATCACGATCGAACGCCAGGGCCTCGCCGGTGGTGAGAAAGCGATGGGTCACGGTGCGGGTGGCTGGAGCCTCCAGCCCGTAGTGGTGCAGCAGGGACGCCAGATGGCGGGCCACCGCCGGGGCCGGATCAATCACGGCCACTTCCCTACCCACCAGGCGGCGGATCGTCTCGACCACGAAGGGATAGTGGGTGCAGCCCAGCACGATCGTGTCAGCGCCAGCGGCGAGCATCGGCCCCAGGAAGCGGCGCAGCAGGGCTTCGGTTTCCGGCCCCTCCAGGGCCCCGGCCTCCACCCGGTCGGCAAGGCCCAGACACACCTGCTCCACCACCTGCACCGAGGTGGCGTGGCGCCCCACCGTGGCGCGGTAAAGGCGGCCCTGGAAGGTGGCGGGGGTGGCCATCACGCCCACCACTCCGGAGCGGGTGCGGGCCACGGCCGGCTTCACGGCGGGCTCCAGCCCCACCATCAAGGTGCCCGGGAAACACTCGCGCAGGTGATGGAGCGCCACGGCTGAGGCGGTGTTGCAAGCCACCACCACCGCCTTGCAGCCGGCTTGCACGAGGGAGGCGCCGATCGCTTCGCAGAAGCGGCGGATCTCCTGGGGCTGCCGGTTTCCGTAGGGCACATGGGCACGGTCCGCGAGGTAGATGGTGGATTCGGCCGGCAGCTGGCGCACGATCTCGCGCCACACGCTCAGGCCCCCCAGCCCGGAGTCGAACACCCCGATCGGAGCCGCCGGGTCACCGCGTCCGGGGCGAAGCGGGGCGGCGGTGCTGACACAGGTCGGCGTGGGGCTCATGAAGCGCCCAAGTAGTTGAGAATGCCGGCGGCCAAGGCCTGGGCAAGCCGGCGGCGGTACGCGGGATCGGCCAGGCGGGGGGCATCCACCTCACCGGTGACGAAGCCCATCTCCGCCAGAGCCGAAGGCATCACCGTGCGGCGGATCACGAAGAAGCGGCCAGGACGGGCGCCGCGGTCAGGGGTGCCAGGGGAGATCGCCATCAGCTGCTGCTGAATCGCTTCCGCCAGGGACTGGGAGCGGCCACCCGCGAAATAAAAGGTCTCGATGCCGTTCACGTCCGGCCGCTCCATGCTCAGCGCGTTGGCGTGCACGCTCACGAACACATCGGCGCCGCTGCTATTGGCCAGGGTCACCCGCGGCGGCAGGTCAACGTCCACCTCCGTGGTGCGGGTCAGCAGCACCTGCACCCCGCGGGCCTGCAGCAGCCGCGCCGCCTGCAGGCTCACATCGAGCACCACATCGGTTTCGCGTAGACCTCCGATGCCCACGGCGCCGGGGTCGGGGCCGCCGTGGCCGGGGTCAATGACGACCCGGAAGCGCCCCCGGGGCACCTGGGGAAGGTCCTCGGCCGAGGGCGGTGGCCCGCTGGGCACGAAGCCAGGCGCGGCTCCCAAGCGCGGCGAGCGGCGCGCCGTCCAGGTGGGGGCAGCATCGACATCTCCCTCTCCGACCGCCAGCAGGCTTCCGGACCGCAAGCCACTGATCTCCATGCGCCAGCGATCACGGGCGGTGCCCACCAGGCGCAGCTGGCGCGGGTCCAGGCGCGTACCTGGCAGAAACTCCAGCACCAGGCGGGTGGTGGAAGGATCGGGCTTGCCGATGCGCACCTCCCGCAACGCGCCCCCGCCGGACACGGTGCGCGGGCGGATCGGGGCGCCCGGCAGGTCGATCCACAGCCGTGGGCCACGGCCGCCGGTTCCCTCCTCGAAATAGGCCTGCAGGGGCACGCCTGGGCTGGTGCGCAGCTCCAGCACCCCGTCAGAGTTGATCCGCCAGGCGGAGAGGGCGCTGGCGGCCCACGCAGGCAGGGCGGCAAGCGTGCTGAGGGCGCCACCGAGCACGGCAGCGGCTAGGCCAGCCGCCAGGGCGGAGGCGGCAGGGCGCCGCCTGGCTCCAATCGCCGCGCGCCGCGCCATCAAGGTCGTCAGAAGAGGGCGGGCCGGCGGTGCTGCAGGCTCGGCATCTGGGCACGGACTCGCTGGCCATGGCCGGTGTCAACCGGGGCTACCGCCATGCCCGGCGCCAGACCCGCGTCGGACAGCACGGTGCCCCAGGGATCGATCACCAGGGCATGGCCATGGGTTTGGCGGCGGCCGTAATGCAGACCGGTCTGGGCCGGAGCCACCACGTAGGCGGTGTTCTCGATCGCCCGCGACTGCAGCAGCACCTGCCAGTGGTCCTTGCCGGTGTATGCGGTGAAGGCGGCGGGCACAAACAGGAGTTCGGCCCCGGCGCCCGCCAGATGGCGGTAGAGCTCCGGGAAGCGCACGTCGTAACAAATGGAGAGGCCGACCCGGCAGAGACCGGGTACATCC
>Ga0164292_10002753_pt1 | contig 14321 bp, 10 predicted proteins | sample GEODES117metaG_FD_111486 | JGI IMG/M metagenome (GOLD analysis project Ga0164292, IMG submission 111486) | Eutrophic lake water microbial communities from Lake Mendota, Wisconsin, USA - GEODES117 metaG | ecosystem: Environmental > Aquatic > Freshwater > Lake | place: USA: Lake Mendota... | reverse complement strand
TGACGGCATTCTTCTGGTTTCTGGGGCCTCGTCGCCCGTCACCGACGAACCGCAAGCCGAGATCGTCCTCGCCGCCGGGATCGAGGCTGATGCAGCCGATGCCGGGATCATCCTCGTGTCTGCCGGGGCGGCGGACTCCGAAGCGGTGGCAGAGCCGGCGATCGCGCTGGCCGACGAACCCGCCGCCGAGAGTCCGACCCGCGATCGCGCACCGGCCGGGAGCCGGCTCCGCCCGCGCGACTCCGGCGCGGAACGCCGCGCCGCCGCTCGTCGGGAGCCGTGTGCCGAGTCGTCGAAGGCCTGTCGCGATGCCCTTCAATTCCTCCGCGACGACGACATCGCGTCGATCGACCTCGACATCCGCGTCAGCGGCACCCCGGGTAACGACTATCCGTGCGAATGCCGGCTCGAGGGGGAAACCTTCCAGCCGCGGCGGTTCGCATCGACGACGATGACCTGGAAGGCCGCCGGCTACTGCCACAAGCCGCTCTATTTCGAGGACTGGGAGTTGGAGCGCTACGGCCATTCGCGCGGCATGTTCATCGATCCGTTCATCGCCGGGGCCCACTTTTTCGTCACCCTGCCGATCCTGCCCTACAAGGCGGGCATGCAGGCTCCGTGGGAGTGCGTCTATCCGCTCGGCTACTACCGCCCCGGCAGCTGTGCTCCGTGGACGGTGCCGGGGGTGCCCTACAGCCCGCGCGGCTTCGCCGTCCAGGCGGCCACGGTCACGGGGCTCGTGTTTCTCCTGCCGTGACCGTCCGCCGGTCAGCGGGAGGTTCACGTCGCCGGAGTGCGGATGGTGGCGAGGTAGGCGTAGCGGCGTGCGACCGCTTCGACACGGACGTCCGCCCGACCTGATCGGCCGAGGGCTTCGAGGCACGAGTGGATTTCTGGCCGGTGCACGACCCCCTGCCGGGCGAGCCAGCGAGCCAGACCCGAGGCCAATGTCGCCGGCAGATCCCGCCGGTCCCAGACGTCCACGACGAGGATCACGCCCCCCGGTGCGAGGTTTGCAAGCGCCTTCCCGAGGGCCTGCTCCCAGGCTGGCATCATCGACAGCGAGTAGGCGAAGAAGATCGTGTCGAAGCGACGCTCGTGACCGAACATCCGCCGGGCATCGAGGTCCTCCGCCAGTCCCTGCCTGAGGACGATCCCGTTTCCTGCCGGACCTTGCCTGAGGAGGCGGTGAATACTCCGCTCGGCCGTCGCCAGCATGGCGTGCGAGGCATCGAGGCCGTACAGCCTCCCCTGATCTCGGCGGGTGGCGAGCCTGAGGAGATTGCGGGCCGTGCCGCATCCGACCTCGAGGGTGTCGCTCGATGGACCCGTGACGATCCGGTCGAGGAGTTTGTCCCGGCCGAGCAGGCTGAAACGACTGGCGACGTCGTACAGATACCTGCCGGAGCGGTACCTCCGGTCCATCGCCACAGCCTCCGCCGAAACCCACGGGCCGCGGTTGTTCGACGATGATCGTGGCCAGCCCCCCGGAGGCGGATCGGGACGGGCCCCGTCACGCCCCGGATGGCTCATGCCGCCCCCGGTTTTCCATCCCCCGGCGCGTCGGCAAAGCGGTAGAGGTGGAACATCCCGTAGATCGCCGAGCGATCCTGGAGATGGAGCTCACGAGCCAGCTGCTGCTCGTAGACGAACTTGGCCCGCGTGGCGGGCTCGAGGGCCGCCTCCACCGGGGACTTCTCCCCGGCGGTCCTGAAGATCACCCGCGTACCCGGACCACCGACCTTGGCGACGTGATCCCACAGTTCCTCGATTACCGGCGGCGGCATCCAGTCCTGGCTGTCGAGGAAGATGAAGCTGTTGAGCGCGCCTTGCTTCTCCGTCCGGAGATGGTCAGCCAGCGACGCCACGTGCGTCTCGACGCGGCCCACCATCGACTTGATCAGCTCGTAATTCTCTGGCTTGAGGTAGTCGGGGAGCGCCTTTCGCCCTTCGTGGTCGTAATGCCTCCCGAAGGCCTGCCAGGCGAAGTAGTTGTCGTCGAGCGGGAATCCGCAGGCGAGCCGGCGGACCCGGTCGCGGTACATGTCGAACAGCTTCGAGCCGTTGTTTTGCTGCTCCTCGAGCATCGCGGCGTGCTGGCTCGGGGGGATTCCCAGACTATAGACCGCCACCGGTTGGCGGCCGAGCCAGCGGACGATCCGGTTTTGGAACAGTGGATCGAACAGCCCGTCGAAAATCTTTTCCTGCTCGGCCACGGTCTTGGCGGTGAGGAGCTTCGAAGGATCACGGCCGAGCGTTTTGGCGAGGCCGTGGACGACTCGGAAGAACTGCCCGAGCTTCGATTGCTCGTAGTAACCGCGGCGGAAATAGCTGATCCGCTTCGGCCCCACGGCCCGCCCCGGCCAGTCGCTCGTCTCCCAGAATGACCTCGTCATCGGGTCGAGGTGGTTGCGGAGATAGCGCTGGTAGTTGGTGACGTTCTCCGGATGCTTGCCGTAGCCGAAGAACCGGTAGAAAGTCTCGTAGTCGGGCAGATGCTCGAGCGCGGCGAGCTTGAGTCGGGTGACCGCCATGTGGTTGGCGTTGAGGTCGACCGCGACGATCCGCTCCGGCTTGTGGATGAGGTAATTGAGGACGTTGCAGCCGCCACTCGAGATCGTCATGATCCGCGACCCGGGGCCCATCCGGAGCGCCTCGGCGTCGACCCGCGGATCCTCCCAGATCTGGTTGTAGACGAAGCCCTTGAACCAGAGCGTGAACATCCGCTCGAGCATCCCCCGCCGGCTCGTCGCCTTGTGGTGATGGACCGCCTTGCGGAGGTGTGCCGTGGTCACGGCATGGGCCGCATCGGCGTGGGTCGAGGGGGGCCGGGCTGCGGAACGGGCCATGGTGGTCGGGGCTCGCAGAGGGGGGGAAACTGGCGAATCGACAGTGTACCGCAGGCCGGAGATGGTGCGGAGGGGCCACGGCGAGCGGCCCTTCGCAACGCCGGGGAAGAGGGGAGCCTGCAGGCGATTCCCGTCTTCGCGTCAGTGGCCTGGTGAGGCGTTTCCGATGCCGCCGATCAGCGGGTCAGGTCGGCCGGGACAGGCGGGCGGGACGGTGCGGGTGCGGACTGGTCGATCGAGCGCGTCAGCGTGTCGATGGCGGCGTTGAACTCCCGGCCCAACGTGCCGATCGCCCCTTCCGAATCGGAGAGTTGCCTGCGGATCGATGCCAACTGCGATTCGAATGCCCCGGCCGCCCGTTGGGCCGCATCGACGTCGAGGCGCCAGTGGCCGATGTCGTCCTGGAGGTCGGACTGCTCGGACTGCCGCAGGGCGATCTCCTTCTCGGTGCTCGCCTTGGCCGCTCGGAGTTGGCCGATCGAGGAGTCGATCGAACGCTTGTCTTCCTCGAGGATCCGCCGCATCACCACCAAGCCGTTGACCTCGAGCGGCAACGGTCGGCCGTCGGCCTGATGCTGTCCGGCACCGCGGAGGGCGACATTGGCGTCGGCGAGGGGGCGACGGAAGATCACCGAGGTGATCGTGGCGATGCCGTCCTTCTCGAGCGTCTTGGCGGTATCGAGGTCGAATTGGACCGTGCGGCCCGGCTCGAACTCGATCGCCTCACCCTGGGCCCTGGGGAAGGAGTGGGCCTGTTTGAACTCGACGTTGGCCCAGTAGAGCCCCGGGGGGATCGACCAGGTTGACGTGAAATCGGCCCCACGCTCCCGAAGCACCGCCACCTGCTCGGCGGGGATCGACGGCAGCGTCTCCCCCTCGGCGAACACCGACGTGGTGCCATCCGGCCAGGTGTAGTCGAAGGCCTTGTTGAACACGACCCGCGCCCAGTGGACACCGAGCGGCGGCGTTTCCGAGAGCGTCGGATCGGCCACCGGGCGACTCGTTCCAGGCGCCCCGTCGCCGTTTGCTGCGAGCGCCCCGTCGCCGTTTGCTGCGAGCGCCCCGTCGCCTTCGGCCGCTGCGTCGCCTTCTGCAGTCGGTGCCTCTCCCGGAAGCCCATCGGTCGCCGCGGCCGATCGATCACTGCCGTCGCCGCTGATCACGGTGTCGTGGAGGCGAAACTCCTCGAGCTTTCGTTCCAGGTGGCGGAGCATCGCCTCGGGGTCGCTTTTCTTCGGTCCGGCGGTGCCGTCGAGCGACTCGCTCGGGGCCGGTATCGACGCGCCGTCAGCCGAGCCCTCCGGGGTGGCGGGAACGGGAGTGCGATGGAACGCGATCGAACGATCGATCGGCAGATCCTCGTAGACCACGACCTTGCCGTCGCGCGGCTGCGCGAGGGCCTTGAGGTCGGCCGCATCGGGCACCGAGATGTTCGACACCTGGAAGACGTTCTTGTCGACGGCGTCGACGCGATAGGCACCGAGGAACCGCCCCCCCTGCTCGATCGGCGTCGTGTCGAACACGTACAGCTCGGCGCCGGGGTTGATGGTGGTGTTTTCGAGACCGGCGATGGAGATCGTTCCCGGGCGGTCCCCCGCCGGTGCGGCGAACTCGGCGTTGTCCCAGTGCCGCCCCCGCCAGGTGTTGATCCGGTCGCGGACGCGGGCCCACCGGTCGCGCTCGTCTTCGAGCGTTGCCAAGGGCTTGGCAACCGGGTCGGGGCGGAGGTTGGCCCCGGCCGGCACGAGGGCATCGCGCTCCCGGGCGATGGCCGCCTGGTAGGCCGCCACCACCTTGCGCCACTCACGCTCGCGCTGGCCGAGCATGCCGACGAGGAAAAAGGCCCCCACCGACGTGAGGAGCACGAGCCAGGCTGCGGCAATCGTGCCCCAACTCCAGCCTTTGTGCCCGATCCCCAGGGCGATGGCGCCGACGAGGAACAACAGCCCGAGGATGATCAGCGGGATCAGCGGCATGCATCACCAGTCGCTCGGGCCCGGGAGGGGGCCAGGCCTGCGGCCGTCCCGGGGATCGCACCCGGGACGTGAAGCGGGACTGGAGTATATCCCCTGCCCCTCGTTCCCTCCGTCGTCTGTTTCGTTCCCCTCCGCCGGCTTTCTTGACAGATTCGCCCCCCCACGTCGCATCCGGTCGACCCCGGGGGCGACGCGCGTCGCCCGGCGGCGACACGCCGGCCGTCCGTTTTTTCCCGGCTGCGGCGTGGAGTGGCGTTTTTCCCGGGGAAAGCGGGGGAACGGCGAGTTGCCGACCGTCCGGCATCAGGAATGCACGGAAGGATCGGTCGACTTTGCCCGACCCGTCCAGCTTGCCCGAGAGGAATCCGATGCGCCGTTCCCCCGACCTGCCCGTCGTCGCCCCCCGTCGTCCGGTCGCGAAGCCCGTGGCCGCCAGAAAGATCGGCGCCATCGACGACCCCGTCCGGCTCTATCTCCTCCAAATGGGAGGGATTCCGCTCCTCACCCGCGACACCGAGGTCTCCTCCGCGCGGCGGATCGAATGGTGGCGGCGGAAGTTCCGTGACACGCTACTCGGCAACGACCTGATCCTCGCCGGTGCGATCCAACTCCTCGAGAAGATCCAGGCCGGGCGGGTGCGCCTCGATCGGACGATCGAGGTGTCGGTCACCAACACGCGGGAAAAGAAACGGGCCCTCAAGCGTCTCGGACCGAACCTGGTGACGCTGCGGCGCATCGAAGAGGAGAAGCGGAAGCTGTTCCGTGTGGCGATGTCGAAGCGGGCGCCGATGGAGGCACGCCGCGCGGCGTGGCGCCGGTTGGTCCGCCTCCGCGGCAAGGCGGTGCGACTGGTCGAGGAGATGAACCTCCGCATCCAGAAGCTGATGCCGCTGGTCCGCGAGTTGCGGGCCGCCGGCCGGAGGATCGACGAGGCCACCGCCGAGATGAACGGCCCGATGGGACGCGATCCCCAGGTCCGCGCCCAACTCCAGCGGCAGTGTCGCAGCCTTCTCATCTTCTCGCGTGAGAGCCGCGTGACGCTCCGCAAGCGACTCGCCCGGCTCGACGACCTCCAGGGAAAGTATGACGCCGCCAAGCGAGACCTCGCCGCCGGCAATCTCCGCCTCGTCGTCTCGATCGCCAAGCGCTACCGGAATCGTGGCTTGTCGTTCCTCGATCTGATTCAGGAGGGGAACTCCGGCCTGATGCGCGCCGTCGACAAGTTCGAGCATGCCCGAGGGTTCAAGTTCTCCACCTACGCCACGTGGTGGATCCGCCAGGCGATCACCCGCGCCATCGCCGACCAGAGCCGCACGATCCGCGTGCCGGTCCACATGATCGACACGATGACGAAGCTGCGGAATATCGCCCGCGACCACCGCCAACAGCACGGGCGCGAGGCGACCGTCGCCGAATTGGCCGAACGGGCCGGGATGTCGGTCGAGGAAGCCACCTGCGTGTGGAGGATGTCGAGGCAGCCGCTGTCACTCGATCAGCCGGTCGGCGAGGGGGAGGAGGCAGGCTACGGGGACTTCCTCAAGGACCAGCGTGAAGAGGATCCGCTCCGAGGCATCCATCAGCAATCACTCAAGGACTCGATCCGGACGGCACTCGACGGACTCACGTACCGTGAACGCGAGATCATCCGCCTCCGGTTCGGCCTCGCCGACGGCTACGCCTACACGCTCGAGGAGGTGGGGACGATCTTCAGTGTCACCCGGGAACGCGTCCGGCAGATCGAGGCGAAGGCGGTGGAGAAGCTCCGGCAGCCTGGGTTCAACCAGCATCTCGCCGGGTTCGTCGCCGACGGACAGCTCGAACGGATCGGCCTGTTGCCCCACGGCCGGGCCACCGGCCGCGCGGAAACCCAGCGGTCGATCATCGACGCGGTGATCGAGGGCGAGGGGCGGCCGTTCGGAGCCCCCGATCTCACCTCGGGCTTCGCCGCGGAGGCCATGGAGACGGCCTGTCATTGATGCCCTGACCGGCTTTCCAGCCGCAGCGACGGCCATCGCCGCGCGCGACGGTGGAGAACGCTTGGGGGCCACGATCCTGAAACCTCCGGGGAGTGCCCTCGGGAGGGTTCGCGGCGGGCCGGCTGGGTGGAGCGCACCACCCAGCCGGCGTCCGGCCGGTCGAGTTCGCGGTGGAAACCGCCAGAAAACGGGCTGGGGCCGTGCCGGCCCCTCGGTCAGTACCGAGCGTTCCGGGATTGCCGCCGCCGCATCCGGCGGCCGGGCGGGTGATCAGCAGCCCGTCAGAGTGTCAGGCCTTGGCCTCGTCGAGCGCCTGCTGGAGCCGTGGCTTCTGCTGCACGCCGAGGAACTGCTGCACGAGTTTGCCCCCCTTGAAAATCATCAGGGCGGGGATGCTCGAGACGTTGTAAGCCATGGCGGTATCGCCGTTTTCGTCGACGTTCACCTTGCCGACCTTGAACGTCCCGACGTTCTCCTTGGCCAGTTCCTCGATCGTCGGGCCGATCATCCGGCACGGGCCACACCACGGGGCCCAGAAGTCGACCAGCACCGGCACGTCCGAATCGAGCACCTCCCGCTGGAAGTTCTCGTCGGTGAACTCAAGGGCATGTCCTGCCATCGCAAACGGCTCCTTCATTTCGTCAGGGACGGGCGTCATGATGTCTGTCCGGCCACCGAACGGCCGTGCCATCTCGCAAGGCAGTATACCGGCCCGGCATCGGGGACAACGTCTTGGCGTCCACAGACCCACAACCCGGCCATGTGATCTCGCTGCAAGCGGCGTGGGAGCCGCCGTCGGCTGACGATCCCGCGTGGGGCCGCGCGTTCGGTCGCCCTGCCGATCTGCCCGCCGGGGAGCGGATCGAGTTGGTCGTCGTGGCCCCGGCGACGGTTCTCGAGAGGCTGACGCTCAACGCCCGGCCGCTGATCTTCCTCGGCCTCGTCCCCGATGGCCCGGACTGCGTCCGCGGGCGGTGCGACGTGACCTCTGTTCTGGCCCCCCGGAATCTCCTCCGGCTTCCTGCTGCGGGGGACGTTTTCTTCGCGTCGACGGAGCGTCGCCGCGCGCCGCTCCCGGACTCGTTGGCACGCGTCTGGCTGGAGATCGGCCGCGCCGCGCCGACGGATCATCCTTGACCGCCGGCCCCACGATCGGTACCACTCGACGTCAGGGCGAGCACCCTTTGGTGCCGGGGGACGAATCCCCGGCCGGGGACTCGTGCCGGACTGCAGCAGGAGCTATCCCCGATGTCCGTGATCCGTGTCGGTTCCAACAGCAAGTATGCCGATGGGTGGAGCAAGATCTTCGGCTCCACCAAGGGCTCCGCCGCGAAGTCGGCGACGAAGTCCGCCACCAAGGGGCTGAAGAAGGCCGCAAAGAAGGGGACGAAGAAGAAGGCCGCAGCCAAGAAGAAGCGTTGACGACCGCTTCGTGACCCCGTCATCCGGTCGCGGAAGTCCCCTGTCGCACCCGTCACGGTCTTTCTTGAGGAACCTCCGACCGCTGCCGCGACGTGGCGATCGGCCTCGGCTGCTCGGTCGTGCGTGGCTGCGGCCTGACGAATCCGCACCACGCTCGGTCAGCCGCTCGCCGGTCTGCCGAGGGCCCGGGCCCGATCGGCGGCGGCGGCGACGGCCTCGATCAACGCTCCCCGCACGGCACGCTGTTCGAGGACGGCGAGACCTGCGATCGTCGTGCCCCCGGGGCTGGCGACGCGGTCTTTGACGACGGCCGGATGGTCGCCGGTCTGGTCGATCAGCGCGGCGGTGCCGGCGACGGTCTGGACGGCGAGCGCCTGCGCCAAGCCGCGAGGGAGGCCGGCCTTCACACCGCCGTCGGCGAGCCCCTCGATGAGCAACGCGACGAACCCCGGCCCCGAGCCCGACAGGCCGGTGACGGCGTCGAGAAGATGCTCGTCGACCTCATGCACGCTCCCCACGGATGAGAGCAGCGTGGCGGTGTCGCGGGCGGCAGACTCCGGCACCGCAGGCGCGCGGCACACCACCGACACCCCCTTGCCCACCAGACAGGGCGTGTTCGGCATCACCCGGATGATCCGGGGCGTGCCGAACCATCCGGCGAGCGTCGCCACCGTGACGCCGGCCACGATCGAAACGACCGTCGCCTCCGGATCGATCGACGCGGCACACGCCCTGGCCGCTTCCGCTGCGTGCTGTGGCTTCACCGCCAGGAAGACGAGATTTGCCCCCTTCACCGCGGCGTCAGACGAGGACGCCAACCCGATACCCGGCAGACGCGCGGCGAGACGCTCGCGGGCCGAGGCCACGGGATCGTGGACGGTGATCCCCGACGGGACGATCAATCCGGCGCGGCAGAAGCCCTCGGCGAGTGCCAGGGCCATCTGCCCTCCTCCGACCATCGCGATCGGTCCGAGTCGGGATCGGTTCTCCGCCGCGCCACTCATCGGGCGGCCTCCACGGGAGCGACCGCGGGAAGATCGCGCTCGATCGCATCGAGATCGGGACGCGACACCCACAGTTGGCTCGCCGAGCGTTCGCCGTCCCGGCTGGCGGTCCACATCAGGAGCGTCCCATCGGGGGAGAACACCGGCAGCACATCCGCACCGGGATGGTCGGTGAGCCGCAGCGGTTCCCCGACGCGGAACGTCCCCTTCTCCGGATCGCCCTCGTAACGCGCCACCCACAGGTCATAGTTGGGCCGCTGCATCGGATCGCTGTGATCGGCACCGGTCCAGATCAGCCACGGCTTGGTCGGGTGCCAGTAAGGAGCCCAGTGGACCCCCTTTCCGGCCGTCACGGCGGTGTCAGCGGAGCCATCGGTCCTCATCACATGGATCTGGAGCATGTCTTTCTCGAGCCGATCGGTGCGGTAGCAGATCCAGGCTCCGTCGGGAGAGAAGAACGGCCCGCCGTCATAGCCCGGCTCGTCGGTGAGTTGCCGGACGTTTCCCCCATCGGCATCGGCGACGTAGATGTCGGCGTCGCCATCGCGGTCGCTGACGAACAGGAGCCGCGTGCCGTCCGGCGACCAGGAGCATTCGGCATCGTAGCCCGGTGTGTCGGTGATCTGCCGCAGGTCCGACCCGTCGAGCCGCGAGGTGAACAGATCCATGTGGGGGTCGAAGTCCCACTGGTACCGGCGCCGCCGTCCCGAGCGGGCATCCTCCTCCGCCTGCGCTTTGGCATCGGCCTCCGTCTTGTCGATCGCCGGATCGGGGTGACTCGAGGCGAACAGCAACCGCGTGCCGTCCGGGGAGAACCAACTACAGGTCGTCCGGCCACGGCCGGGGCTGACCCGGGCTGCTGACGTCGGCCGCGCTGCCGCCGCGTCGAAGGGCTGAACGTAGATCTGGTAGAAGGGATAGCCCTGAGGGACTCCCTGGTAGCAGATGCGGCGGCCATCGGGGGCGAAGTAGCCCTCCCCTGCCTTCGAAAGCCCGTCGGTGACCTTCACCGGAGGGGAGAGATACCCCACCTCGAGCGCCGAGGGTGATGCCTTGGCCCCTTCTGGGCGCGGCTCTTCGGCGGCCCGGGCCGCCGACGCTCTCCCCCCCTCGGGCGCTGTCCCGGCCGGGAATGCGACGAGGCAGGCGAGCGCCACGCAAAGGGCGGAATGACCGGGCAGCCGCCGGTCGACGATGCTGCGGTTGAAGGTTTTTCTCATGGGCAGCAGTATACGTCCGGCAATCGATCCACGCTCCCAGGGAGGCTGACTGTGAAGATCTACACGAAGACCGGCGACGCCGGTGAAACCGGTCTGTTCGGTGGCCCTCGGGTGAGGAAAGACCACCTCCGGATCGAGGCCTTCGGAACCGTCGACGAGCTCAACAGCCACCTCGGCCTCATCCGCACCATTCCGGGGAGCGGAGCGATCGACGACCTGCTGCGGCGGATCCAGTGTGATCTGTTCGAACTCGGCGCCCAACTCGCCACGCCGGGAGATGCCCTGGAGCGGATCACCCTTCCCCACGTCGAGGCCCTCGAGGAGGCGATCGACCGGCACGAGGAGACCCTCCCCCGCCTCTCGTCCTTCATTCTTCCCACCGGCACACCGCTGGCGGCGGCGATCCATGTCGCCCGCACCGTCTGCCGCCGGGCCGAGCGGCGCGTCGTCAAGCTCGGCGCCACGCCCGACGCCCGAATCCCCGTCAATGCCATCGAATACCTCAACCGGCTCGGCGATCTGCTGTTCGTTCTCGCTCGTCACGCCAACCTGCAAGAGCGGGTGGCGGACGATCCCTGGCATCCGAGTCGGCCGTGAACACCGCTCCGAACGGGAACGGTGACGGCATCGCGCCGCATGGGCTGACCGGGACCGACGGCGCGGCATTCAGCCCGACCGTCATCCGGGGGCGAGCGTCACTTTCTGCCCTCCGGGCCAGGGTGGCGGCGGAGCGTGCCGCCGGCACGTCGGCGCTGTCGATCCTCACGATCGCCTCCGACCTCGCCGATGCAATCGTCCTCGACGTCTGGCGGTCGGTGATAGACGGGGTCCGCGGGGGATCGGCGTCGAAGGCGACCGCGGTCGACCAGCTGACCCTCGTGGCGCACGGCGGCTACGGCCGCAGATGCCTGTTCCCCTCCTCGGATCTCGACCTCATGATCCTCCACCCCGGGGCGGCGGTTCCGGGCGAGATGGTGGCAGCGACGGCCCGGCGGCTGCTTCAGGATCTGTTCGACATCGGGCTCGAGGTCGGGCAGAGTGTGCGCTCGGTGGCGGAGGCGATCCGCCTGGCGCGGAGCGACGCCACGGTATTCAGCACGCTCATCGAAGCCCGCCTCCTCGACGGCCCGATCGGCCCCGGCGGATCGTTCGAACGGATCACCAGGGAGCTTGCCGCCCTGGGGCGTCGCGGCCCCGAACGACTCGCGGCCTGGCTGGGAGAGGCGCGGAGCGAGGAGGCCGCCCGCTACGGCGAGTCGGCCGCTCTGCTCGAGCCGAACGTGAAGCGGTCGCCGGGTGGGCTGCGTGACATCCAACTCGTCCGCTGGCTCGGCTATCTGGCCCATGGAGCGACCGACGAGCAGGCCCTCGTCGCGGCGGGCCTCCTCGCCCCGGCCGACGCCGCGGCGCTCGCCGCGGCGTCGGAGTATCTCAGCGGAGTCCGCATCGATCTCCACCTCGCTGCCGGACGCGCCGCCGACGACCTCACCCGTCAGGAGCAGCAGAGGCTCGCAGAGGCCAGGGGGCTTGCCGGTGCGCCGGGATTGCTACCGGTGGAGGTGTTCATGCGCGAGTATTTCCGCCACACCCGTGCGGTCGTCCAGGTCGTGGAGAACGTCAAGGGACGGGCTTTCCGCAGATCCCGGCGTTCCTCGTGGGTGACCGGGATCCTCGGTCACCGCGTCGACGACCGCTACCTGGTCGGGCCGACGACGATCGCCGTGCTCCCGTCGCACCGTGCCGACGTCGCCGCGAGCCCCGCGGCCATTCTCCGGCTGCTCGAACTCTCCCAGACGTACGGCTGGCCGATCGACGATGACAGCTGGGATGCGATCCGGGTGGCGGCCGGGGCTTCGACCTTCGGCGGGGAGGACGGGACGGATCTCCGTGACGGGATGGTGTCCGTCGCCGACCCGCTCCCGGCCGAGATCCGCGCCGGGTTCGTGAGGCTGTTTGACCGTCCGGAGCGGCTCGGGATGTCGCTGCGACGCCTCCATGAAATCGGGCTGCTCGAGCGGATCGTCCCGGAGTTCGCCCATGCCCGCGACCTCCTCCAATTCAACAACTACCACAAGTACACCGTCGACGAGCATTCGATCCGTGCGGTGGAGGCATCGGTGGCGATGCGTGGGGCGAAAGGTTGGCTCGCGGAGCTGTGGAAGCACGTGGGGAGAAAGCACCTGCTCCTCCTCTCGCTCCTCATCCACGATCTCGGCAAGGGATACGAGGAGGATCACAGCGAGGTCGGCCGGAGGATCGCGGGGAGCGTGGCGGCGCGGCTCGGACTGACCGACGAAGAGGGTGAGATTCTCGCCTTTCTCGTCCATCGTCACCTCGTGATGGCGCATCTCGCGTTCCGTCGCGATTCGAGCGATCCCGCGCTCGTGGTGCGCTTCGCCTGCGAGGTCGGATCGCCCGAGGTGCTCGCCATGCTCACGCTCCTCACCGCCGCGGACGTCACCGCCGTGGGGCCGGGGGTGTGGAACGATTGGAAGTCGGACCTCCTCGCCGATCTCCACGCGCGGACACTCGGCGTTCTCGACGGCGATGCTCCGCCACGCTCGGACGGGCCACCGCGCCGCGCCCTCGAGGCGTTGCTGGCGGACTGGGAGCCCGACGATCCGGTCGTGCGGATCGGGCGGCAGCTTCCCGAGGCGGTGCTCCGCGACGTCCCCCCTGCCCGGCTGCTCGAGGAACTCGTGCAACTCGCCCGGCTCCCCGCTGACGGCGTCTTCGTCGCCACCCGCTGGCAGCCCGACACCTCGACGGTGGCGATCACGGTGGGAACCAGGGAGAGCGTGGCGCCGGGCGTTTTCCACCGCGTCACCGGGGCCCTGACGAGCGAGCGCCTCGAGATCCTCGCCGCCGGCATCCACACCCTCGACGACGGACTGGTGATCGATCACTTCACCGTGCTCGATCCCGATTTCACAGGCGCACCACCCCCCGACCGGTTTGCCGACATCGCTGCCGCGATCCGCGCGGGAATCAAGGCCGACCGGGCCCCGACCTTCACCCGCCGGCTCAATCCCCTGGCGCCGCGCCCGAACCCATCCCTCCGTCATCCCGTCCGTGTGGCGATCGACAACGCCAGTTCCGATACGTCCACGATCGTCGAGGTCTTCGCCACCGACGCTCCCGGATTGCTCTACCGGATCGCCCGGACGCTGTTCGATGCGGGGTTGTCGGTGCGTTCCGCGAAGGTCGGCACCTACCTCGACCAGGTGGTCGATGGTTTCCACGTTACCGATCAGGCGGGGGGCAAAGTCGACGACGCCGATCGTCTCGAATCGCTGCGCCGGGCGCTCGAGTCGGCGGTCGCCACGGCGACCGGAGTGTGACGGCCGGACTGCCGTCACCCGCGGTCCGCGGTCACTCGTAGGAGAAGACTCCCATCGCCCCGGCGTAGGCCCGCAGCGCCCGACGGAGATCGTCGGTCTGGGCGGTATTGGCGGTGATCATCGCCTCGAAGATCTTGCCCGCCTTCTGCGCCTTTTGTGACCGGGGCAGCACCTTGTTGCCGATCGCCTCGAGGAACGGCGGGGTGAAGTCGTCGAGGAGCTTCTGCCTCGCGGTGTAGGCCACGCGAAAGACCCTCATCAGGGAATCGGTCTCGGTCCCCTCCGGTAGCGTCCACTCCTTCGATTCTTCGACGAGCTCGGCGGTGGTGGCTTTGAGCTTTTCCAGGCCGGTGGCGACGTCCTCGTCGGTGGTGGCCGGCGATTCGTTGAGGCGGGCACTGACGATGTCCTCGAATTGCTTGAGGGCGATCGAATAGCGGCGGTTCACCTTCGAGATCGACTCGAGGAGCTTCTTTGCCGCTGTCCGCCGCGGTGAGCCGCAGCCCGAAAGCCCGGCCGCCACCGCACACCCC
>Ga0164292_10002752_pt1 | contig 14324 bp, 10 predicted proteins | sample GEODES117metaG_FD_111486 | JGI IMG/M metagenome (GOLD analysis project Ga0164292, IMG submission 111486) | Eutrophic lake water microbial communities from Lake Mendota, Wisconsin, USA - GEODES117 metaG | ecosystem: Environmental > Aquatic > Freshwater > Lake | place: USA: Lake Mendota... | reverse complement strand
TGTTCACCGAGATGTCCGATTAATGGGATATGGTTCTTAGCCAGGTAATTAAGTATTGGATCAAAACGGGGGTGGTCGATCATAACCAGCTTGCTATTTTCATCCTTCAAAAAAAAGCCAATATTCTTCCATACTTTTACTCCCACTGCACCATTTTGCACTGATTTTTTAATATAAGAGATCGCCTCATCCTGCCATCCCTCCTTATTAAAGTTATCGAGTGAAAAAGTAGTGACCCAGGCATTGCGTCCAGGAAATGCCTGCACCATCTCCACTGAAAACTTCTGCTGTTCTTCAATTGGCTTACCGCCTGATTTGAAAACATTCAAATTGAGGAATTGAAAATTATCTTCCTGAGCTTGATTTATGAAAACCGTATCTGCATAGTTCTGGATATGCATATGTGCATCAATCTTTGGAACAGAATGAAAATCTTCCTGGGTATAGAATTCCTGAATTGAGTCCTGATTGCCTGCATCCGGACTTTTAACATTCGTACAGGAGTAAAATAATACAAGAATAGCTATTATGCCAGGATGTCCAAATCGTACGATTCTATTCATTTATTTGCAATTAGGGTATTTAAGAAAATATGCTATCACAATCATCCCTCAATAAGATTGCTTGATTTACTGGTATTTATTTCTCTCAGAGGAATTTCATCAGTTTAAATTAGTATTTTAATTACTGAATCCCGTATGATTTTTCAATTTGTATGGTTCATTTACATTTGTTCATTTGCTAATTCGCCCTATCTTTACAGCATGAATATCCTCTTACTTGGTTCGGGTGGACGCGAATGTGCTTTCGCTTCAAAAATGGCTGAAAGCCCACATTTATCCCAGCTTTATATTGCCCCTGGAAACGCAGGAACACTAGCCTATGGTAAGAATATAAATCTGAAGTTAACGGATTTCGAAGGTATAGCTGCCTTTGTTTTGAAAAACAATGTTCAGATGCTTGTTGTTGGCCCTGAAGAGCCCTTAGTAAAAGGAATTCATGATTACTTTCTCGAACGAAGCGATTTATCACATATTCCTGTTATAGGTCCGCAGAAAGAAGGTGCTCAGCTTGAAGGCAGCAAAGATTTCTCGAAACAGTTCATGATTAAACATGGTATTCCGACTGCAGCATTTAAATCATTCACCAAAGACAGTCTGAATGAAGGCTTAAAATATCTTGAAACTCAGCAACTTCCGATTGTTTTAAAAGCAGATGGCTTAGCTGCCGGTAAAGGGGTTTTGATATGCGACAGTCTGGATGATGCAAAAACTGAACTTAAGGCCATGCTGGCAGATGCAAAATTCGGAGAAGCTAGCAGTACAGTGGTCATTGAAGAGTTTTTAACAGGAATTGAACTATCTGTATTTGTTCTAACGGATGGTAAATCTTACAAAATTCTACCTGAGGCGAAGGATTATAAACGGATTGGTGAAGGCGATACCGGTTTAAATACTGGCGGAATGGGTTCTGTTTCTCCTGTACCCTTTGCTGATGCAAAATTCATGCAAAAAGTAGAAGACCGGGTTATCATTCCAACTATTGAGGGTTTGAAAAAAGATAATATCCCCTACAAAGGATTCATCTTTATTGGTCTAATGGCTGCAAGTTCTGCAGATGGCAAAGAGCCATTTGTAATCGAGTACAATGTTCGCATGGGCGATCCGGAAACGGAAAGTGTAATTCCAAGAATTGAAAGCGATCTTATCGAGCTTTTCAAGGGTGTTGCTGAAGAAAACCTTTCTGAAAAAGAGCTGAAAATATCTCCAAAATATGCAGCGACAATCATGATTGTTTCAGGAGGATATCCCGGAGAATACTTAAAAGGTAAAACGCTTTCAGGAATAGAAAACCTGAGAAACTCCATTGCATTTCATGCCGGTACAGAACTTGAAAACGGCATAATAAAATCAAGTGGTGGCAGGGTAATCGCGATTACATCACTTCAAGACAATCTATTTGATGCTGTCCAGAACGCAACTGCCGATGCAGGCAGAATTTACTTTGATGGCAGATATTATCGGCCTGATATTGGCGCTGATCTGATGTAGATCAATTTAATCTCAGATAGATTTTAATTCTTAGTGGGAAATATCTGATTCAATTTGTCTAACAGGTCAGGCCCGCGAAGATCTCGTCCAATAATTTTTCCATTTGGATCAAGCAAGAAATTTCTGGGAATGCTACTCACCCGATACAATGCAGCTGCTTCACTGCTCCAGTATTTTAAATCAGAAACATGCTGCCAGTTCAGATTATCTTTACGAATTGCGGCAAGCCAGCTTTTTTTATCCCTGTCGAGTGAAACTCCAAAAACTGTAAAGCCTTTATCCTTGAACTGATTGTATGCGTTCACCACATTCGGGTTTTCCTGTCGGCAGGGTCCACACCAAGCAGCCCAAAAATCAAGCAAAACATATTTACCTTTTAAGGTGGATAATGGAATCGCTTTACCGGAGGTATCCGATAATGCAAATTCGGGAGCTATGGCACCAACTGAGGTTTTCTTTTCAGAATCCAGGTAATCTTTTATCAACTTAGCTGTCGAACTTTTTTGAATTACTAAACTCAGACTACCAAGGAGACTATCCGCTTCAAAGAAATTAAAACTGCTACCGGCAATATTTGGAATTAATAATAGAGATGCAAAAGCCTTAGGATTTTCTTTCAAAAAAGTCTTTTGATATTCTACCAATTTTAAGTTGGCATCTCTGAATGGAATCCGGAATAGCATGGCAATAGAATCTTGAGAAACCCCGTTCTTTGATTGTACTTCAGCGTCTTTTCCAATCTGGTTTAACTTCTCATAAAAAGGTGCTTGCCCTGAACTTAATCGCTGCATATCATCCTGAGCTTGTGAACCGTTTACGAGCGATTCATTAAAATTGTCATTAATCAAAACAGAGATATTGCCATGATCAAGAATGAACTGTTTAGATTTCTTCGGATCCTTCTTATAATCCTGATCAATAGAAAAGAACACCGGGACAGGTTCAGTAAAGTCGCCTTTAATACTAAACTTACCATTCAGAACATCTACTTTTTGAACCTTAGACTTAACATTACTAAAAAAGGAAGTTTCTGTAAAATACAGGTTTTTAATCTCCGGGTTAGAGACCGTACCATTAATCGTAAAAGATGCTTGCTGGGCAAAACTGATTAATGGACAAACAAGGACGATTGAAAAATATAAAATGAAGTTGAAAAATCTCATGTGCAAAAAAATTAATCCTTCAAAATTAGTACTTATTAAATGATAATTTCTTTTAATATTGAGTGAAACATTGAAGTTAAGCATGTCTTGAATTAAGAATGATAAAAATGAATAACATGATCAGTGATTACCCAAAAAATATCCGAAATAAATTCAAAGAATTATTTGGACAGAATCCACTAATCGCACGCTCACCGGGTAGGATTAATATGATTGGTGAGCACCTTGATTATAACATGGGTTTTGTATTACCGGCTGCGATTAACAAAGCAATTTGGCTTGGCATACAGAAAAGGGATGATGATACCATTTGCATTCACTCCCTTGATTACAATGACGATTTTCATGCCAGTATTGATGCCATATCCCCATCAGGCAAATTATGGCCCGATTATATTCTAGGGGTAGTTAAACAGATTCAAAAAACACATAAACTAAGTCATGGTTTTAATATAGTATTTGGTGGGGATATCCCTCCCGGTGCCGGATTGTCTTCATCCGCAGCTTTAGAATGTGCAATGGGATTTGCATTGAATGAACTCTTCCGACTTGATTATGCAAAAATGGATCTGGTTAGAATCGGGCAAGCGGCAGAAAATGAGTTTGTAGGTGTAAAGTGTGGCATCATGGATCAGTTTGCGAGTGTTTTTGGCAAAAAAGAGCACCTGATCCGTTTGGATTGCCGGAGTTTGGAATATGTTCATGTGCCATTCCATACCAATAATATCAAAATATTACTGTTTGATACGAGGGTTAAACATTCCCTGGCAGATTCAGCTTATAATGAGCGTCGGGAGCAATGCGAAAAAGGGGTAAAACTGATACAGGAATACCATCCTGAAGTTAAAAGTCTGAGGGATGCCAATCAAGAGATGCTTGATTTATATGTAAAAACTGTTGATGATACTGTTTACCGCAGATGCACCTACGTTGTTTCAGAGATCAAACGACTTTTAAATGGTTGTGAAGACCTCGAAAAAGATGATCTGATTAGCTTTGGCAAACTGATGTTTGAGACCCATGCCGGATTGAAAGACCTGTATAAAGTAAGCTGCAAAGAACTCGATCTGCTGGTTGATCTGGTCAAAGACAATCCGGATGTTCTTGGCGCCCGGATGATGGGTGGAGGTTTTGGGGGTTGTACGATTAATATTGTAAGAGCAGAAGCAGCTGAGGCTATTATCGAAAAGGTTTCTGATGCTTACTTATCCAATACTGGAACAGAAATGCTTGTTTATGAAGTTGGTATCGAAGATGGGACGGAAGTTAGTTGAGAATGGAGAGTGGAGAATTGATAATTGATAATTTAATTTAGTGCCTATAGATAATAAGGAATCTGGCTCATTTTGACAATTTAGCCTTATTTAAATATACCTGTTCACCAGATTCTCCAGATATTCCTGCTTTCCACTTCTAACTTTAGGCTCCCCCATTTCAACGGCAAGGTTTCTCAGATCTTCCAGACTCAGTTTTCCTTTTTCAAAATCTTTGCCTTTGCCTGTATCAAATGAGGCATAACGATCGTGGCGGATCTTTTTATAATCCGAGTGCTTCAAAATATTATCCGCAGCAATCAATGCACGGGCAAAAGAGTCCATACCGCCAATATGAGCATAAAACAAATCGGCAGGATCAGTTGAATTTCTACGAATCTTCGCATCAAAATTAATACCTCCACCACCAAAACCTCCGGCTTCAATGATCACCAGCATCGCTTCTGTCAATTCATTAAGATTATTCGGGAACTGGTCAGTATCCCAGCCATTCTGATAATCGCCACGGTTTGCATCCATTGAACCGAGTAAGCCTGCATCCGCACTCACCTGCAGTTCATGCTGAAAAGTATGGCCTGCCAGGGTAGCATGATTAACTTCTATATTTAACTTAAAATCATCCATTAGATCATACTGACGTAGGAAACTGATTACAGTGGCGGCATCGTAATCGTATTGATGTTTACTTGGCTCACAGGGTTTCGGCTCGATGAAGAAAGTACCTTTAAACCCATTTTTTCTGGCATAATCCCTTGCCATGTGTAGGAATTTAGCGAGATGTTCCTGCTCACGTTTCATATCGGTATTTAGCAGACTCATATATCCTTCGCGACCTCCCCAGAACACATAATTCTCACCATTCAAAGCGATGGTAGCATCCAAAGCTGCCTTTACCTGTGCTCCGGCATGGGTTAGAACATGAAAATCAGGATTGGTTGAAGCTCCATTCATATAACGGCGATGCGAAAAAAGATTGGCAGTGCCCCAGAGTAATTTCACTCCACTGGCCTTTTGTTTTTCTTTTGCATAAGCGGTAAGCGCCTGTAAACGACGTTCATTTTCTAATACATCATTGCCATAATCAACTACATCTACATCATGAAAACAGTAATATGGCAAGTTCATCTTGGTAATAAACTCAAAGGCTGCATCCATTTTATCTTTGGCACGTTCAACCGCATCAGTTTTTGTATCCCAAGCAAAAATATGTGTTGGCTCTCCGAAAGGATCTGCTCCGCTTCCAACAAATGAATGCCAATATGCACAGGCAAAACGCAACGTTTCTTTCATCGTTTTTCCGGCGATGATTCTGTTCTCATCGTACCAGCGAAATGCTAATGGATTATTGGATTCAGGGCCTTCATAGTTTATCTGACCTATACCTTTAAAAAATTCTTTGTCTCCTGTAATGATGTTTGCCATGCTAAAATTTTATGTTTTCGAATTTATAGAATTAAATAGTAATTAGTGAAAAACTATGGCGCTAATGTTTCGCAATCAGTAAAAATTGAGAAGACGCGATCCCTCCACCTGGCAAAATTTTCGAATAGAAAACTATTGCATTCGCTCATCGGGAAGACGATAATTCTGAAAGTTCTGATTGTTTGACAAAAACCTATCTTTATGATCAGTACTATAATTCCATACTTCGACATAAAATACATCCCATGAAAACCTATCTCTTAACCTGCCTTAGCCTATTTATCTGTATACAGCTTCATGCCCAAAATCATGAAGAGTCAAACTACGACGAGTCGAAAGTACCAAACTATACACTTCCGGATGTTCTTAAAACGAGAGATAATAAAACAGTAAGCAGCAAAAAGGTCTGGGAAAAGAATCGAAGGCCTGAAATACTGGCTTTGTTCGAAGATCATATTTACGGGCAAGTACCTAAGTCTTTTGAAGATATTCGGTTTTCAGTCATAAGTGAAACTAAAAACAGCATGAACGGTAAATCAAACAGGAAAGAAATTCTGATTGAGGTGTTCAACCAGGGCAAAAGTGTCAGGATTAATCTGGTTCTATTTATTCCAAATTATGCTACTAAGCCCTCACCTGTGTTTTTACTAATCAATAATCGTGGCAAAGAGAATACTGACCCCAGCCGCAAAATCATAAGTGAATTCTGGCCTGCAGAAGTTCTTATTGATGCAGGATATGCCATTGCAGCTTTTCATGTGAGTGATCTTGCTCCGGACAATAAAGATGAGTTCATGAATGGGGTCATGCAGTTATACCCCGAACAGTTAAATGCAGATAATGGCATGCGTGCCATCGGTGCCTGGGGATGGGGGGCAAGTAGGGTGATGGATTATTTTGAAACTGATAGGCAAATCGATGTAAAAAAAGTAGCACTTACAGGTCATTCGAGGGGCGGAAAAGCATCGCTTTGGGCAGCAGCTCAGGATCAGCGGTTTGCAATCTGCATCACTAACTGCTCAGGAAGTACAGGAGCAGCATTAGCACGCAGACAGTTTGGAGAACGGGTGAGAAGAATAAACACCTCATTCCCGCATTGGTTTAACGCCAATTACAAAAAATACAATGATCATGAAGCGCTTTTGCCGGTTGATCAGCATATGCTAATTTCTCTGATCGCTCCCAGACCGGTTTACGCTACAAATGCTTCAGAAGATTTGTGGGCAGACCCCAAGGGCACTTTTTTATCCCTGAAAAATGCGGAAGGTGTTTATGGTTTATTTGGTTTGAAATCAAATTTGCCTGAGGTTCCGCCCGGATTGAACACGCCTTTAATAGAATCTCCTTTAGCTTATCATAACCGGAAAGGAAAACATGATATGACCGTGTACGATTGGAAGCAGTTTATAAAGTTTGCGGATTTTCATTTTGGGAAGGGGAAGTAGGGTTTTCATGTCCCATGGGCGGCGAGAACACCAACAACATGGAAATTGTGCCTAGCCGTAAGATCGGTCTGGCCTATCCGTAATGATATCCTATCGAGCAAACCTACAAATGCCCCGTCAGTAATTCTTTCCACTCCTGATAAATCGGTTCGTAATCCTGGGATTTTTGAGGTTCGATCTTACGAAGTGGTTTCAAATTTGCGAATGCATTTTCAGTATTGAATTCACCAAAACCAATACCGGCACCAATTGCTGCCCCTGTGCTGCCTTCATTGCTATACAATTCAACAGGAACTCCACAAGCATTCACAAATGCTTCAATAAAAAGCTCACTCGAAAACATATTTGCTTTACCGGCACGTATGAGTGCGGGTTTCATTCCGTTCTCACGCATAATATCGAGTCCGTAACGAAAAGCAAAAGCAATACCTTCCTGAACAGCCCTAAAAATATGTGCGCGGCTATGAATATTAAGATCAATGTGGTGAAAGTGGGCACCGATATTCTTATTATTCAACATTCGTTCAGCTCCATTGCCAAAAGGTAAAATCCTTAAGCCATTACTCCCAACTCTGATGGCGGAGGCTTCGTCATTCATTGCACCATAAGCAATCCCCGGTGCAATTACATCCCGGGTCCAGCGATTCAGTATTCCGGTTCCATTGATGCATAGCAATACCCCGATTCGTTTTTTTTCTTCAGAAAAATTAACATGAGCAAAGCTATTAATCCGTGATTGATGATCAAAAGTCAATTGGTCTGAAACCCCATAGATAACCCCGGAAGTACCTCCATTAGCCGCAACCTCACCCGGCTTTAAAACATTCAAAGAAAGAGCATTATTGGGTTGATCTCCAGCCTTATAGCTTATAGGAATACCTGGGTTTAATGAAAGTCTGGCGGCTATTTCGCTAGTTACTCTTCCATGATCCGAGAATACAGGTTGTATCTCCGGGAAAATATCCTCCGAAAAACCAAAATAATTGAAAACCTCTTTAGAGAGCTCATTTCTTGTAAAATCCCAGAACACCCCTTCAGAAAGGGAAGAGACGCTGCTATTGATCTCTCCGCTAAGTTTCATTCCAATAAAATCACCGGGAAGCATCACCTTATATATCTTTTCAAAAATTTCAGGCTCATTTTTCTTCACCCATGCCAGTTTTGATGCAGTGAAATTTCCAGGAGAATTAAGGAGGTTACTAAGACATTTTTCTTCACCAATAGTCTGAAATGCGCTATTCCCAATCTCCACTGCCCTACTATCGCACCAAATGATGGAATTGCGTAATACCTTATGCTCTCTATTTACCAATACCAATCCGTGCATCTGATAAGCAATCCCTATAGCACCAACGGATTTCGAATCGTACAATCCTGTTGAATTTGCTTTAATAATAGCTTGTTGAACATTTTCCCACCATGTATCAGGCGATTGCTCCGCCCATCCAGGATGTTCAGCAATAATTGCAGTTTCAGTTTCAGGATATTGAACAGTACACAGGCATTGTTGTGTTTGAGAATCAATGACAGATACTTTAATAGAGGAAGTGCCGAGGTCAATACCGAGTAGTAGCATGCTGGTTGTTAGTGGTTAGAAGCTGGTTGGTTAGGCCGAATCATTTCAAATTTATCGTTAATTTCTTTAGTCTTCGATCTTTGTTCATTAATCCAACCAATATCTAGGAAGGTTTCATTATGAACAATTGATTTGAATGAACAACAAAATAAAACTTATTACCTACAACTTATTACTTATTACTTATTACTTATAACTTATAACTTATAACTTATAACTTATTACTTATTACTTATAACTTATTACTTATAACTTATAACTTAAATAAGTTTCTGATAAGTCCTCCACCATAAATCGGGCATCTCGCCTGAATTGGCAGTCTGGTAATCTTCATAGCGGCAAGGAACCAGGTGATGTCTTTCATTTTTCGACTTGCCTGAAGGATAAGGTACCTGCATCCACCAACGATCAGATTTCTTACTTTTGACAAATACCAGTTCATAAGAACCGTCTTTGAGTCCGGCTCTGTAGGTGATGTATTGCGATTTAGGCAATAAAGGATACTCCTTCTTCCTACTGTAAAATCCATCTATAAAATACCAAACCATCTGAGCTAGCAACATAGCAGTTTGACCATTCTGATCATGTACCGGATTAAATTCATAGAACCCAATCGAAGTAAGCTTATCATTCATGCCAGCATACCTTGCAATCTGACAGGCATTTTCTCCATAAAACCCATTGGGGGTGGCATTAGCATTGCCGGCTGCATCTGAAGAACGAATAGCTGAAATATCAAAACTGATCATATTCGCATTTCGGATTACAGGTTCAGCAAGATTAATATTACCTGCAAAATCTCCCAAGCGATGCACATCAAAATATAGCTTATCCATTAGTTTCAGGCTTTCCTGATTTACATAGAAGGTCTGATATCCTATATTACTAAAATTGAAAAGGAAATTGGGTTCATGTAAAAAAATCTTATTCAGATAAGAAATTGAAGTAGTCTCAATCGTTCCGTCGATATTGTCGTCAAGATCGAAATGTGAATCCACCACCAAGAGATCAACCTTCTTTTCTAATTCTTCATAGGCCATGAATTGAGGATATGTCAGGTCTTGGCCGCCACCAATTATCACAGGAATAATGTTCTTTTTTATTAACTCAACTACCAGGAGCTTGAGCGCAACGTAGGTATCAGAAACTTTGTGCCCTGCACGAATGTTACCAAGATCTACGATACGCGTATTATAATTTCCCTCATTAAGCTCATAAAATTTTTTCCTGAACGTATCCGGAGCAAGAGCAGTTCCAGTATTGTTGATGGAGTTACGATCCTCTAAAACACCGATCAAGGCTATATCAAATAACCCATCATCAAGATCGGGAAAATTATCATGATAGACTGTTATCTTGGTTCCAAGGTGACTTGTATAGAAACCATTTTCCGGGCTAATGGATTCGAAATCAACCGGACTAAGAAAATCAGATAGTGACATAATAAACGTTCCCGTAATTTAATTGACAGATTTTTTTTATTGAACAGCCCCCGATTAATTTTACTTTAAACAATTTGAAGAAGAATCAGATAATTGAGAACATACACAAAGCAAATATCAGTTTATTCAGTTACTTTTGAAAGCATTTAAAAAAATTCATCCGGATGATTTTAGTTACCGGCGCTACCGGTTTTTTAGGTTCAGAATTAATCAGCCAATTGTTGCTCAGAGGAGAAAAAATCAGAGCAATAAAGCGGACTACATCCCGGATACCCCAGCTTTTAGCAGATAAAAAAGATCTTGAGTGGATCGATGCAGATATCCTTGATTATTTTACACTCAGTGACGCTATGGATGGGATAAGCTATGTGTATCATTGTGCTGCACTTATTTCCTTTGAACCCAAAGATAAAACGGAGATGCTGAAAGTGAATGTAGAAGGTACTGCAAACCTGTTGAACATTTGTTTGGAAAAAAATATACGGCGCTTCTTGCATGTGAGCTCCATTGCGGCTCTAGGTGATAGCAAACAGGGGGAGCTAATTACAGAAAAGGATCATTGGGAATTTGGATCTGGTCAGAGTGCTTATTCTATATCAAAATACAAGAGTGAGATGGAAGTATTTAGAGCGGCGGCAGAAGGATTAAACATGGTCATTGTAAACCCTTCAATCATTATTGGCAAAAATGCCGGTAAAGAAGGAAGCGGACAGCTTTTTGAATCTATTCGTACAGGTCTGAATTATTTTCCCGGAGGAAGTAGTGGCTATGTGGATGTGATGGATGTTGCCAAAATCATGATCCTTTTAATGGAAAGCAACATTAGGGATGAACGTTACATTATCAATTCAGAGAACTTGACCTACAAAGAATTTTTCTCTAAAATTGCCTTGAATTTTGGGAAAAAATTACCTTCTGTAGCTTTAAAGCCCTGGATGATGTATTTCGCCTGGATTGTAAGCAAAATAATTACTCCAATAACTGGAAAACGTTTTGGATTAAGTTTAGAAACGATTCGTAGTGCATTCAAAAAACATCAGTATTCTAATGAAAAAATTAAAAAGACACTAAATTTTAATTTTAAGGCCGTTGATGAATCAATCAGCGAAATTTGCCTGAACTTTAAAAATACTTAATACTCTAATTTTTACAGCCTTGAAGCAGTTTTACATCATAGATTTCGACAGTACATTTACCCAGGTAGAAGCCCTGGATGAACTTGCCCGAATCTCATTAATGAACCATCCCGACAGGGAAAAAATCTACCGGAAGATTGAGAATCTGACTAATGCAGCAATGGAGGGTAAAATGTCATTCCGTGAGAGCCTGACCGGCCGGGTGCAACTACTAGAGGCAGATCGAACTCATTTAAAAACTTTAGTCAGTTTATTAAAAAAGAAGGTTTCTTCGTCATTCTCCAGGAATAAAACATTTTTTAAAAAGCATTCAGATTCAGTACTTATTGTATCTGGAGGATTTAAAGAATTTATTACCCCTGTTGTACTTCCCTATCATATCCACAAGGAAAATATTTATGCCAACACTTTTGTTTTTGATGAAAATGGGAAGATTATTGGATATGATGAAAATAACCCGCTTTCTAGTGAGGGAGGAAAAGTAAAATTATTGAAAGAACTCGATTTGAAGGGCGATATCTACGGGATTGGCGATGGACATTCAGATTTCCAGTTGAAAGAATTTGGGATGATCAAGAAGTTCTATGCCTTCACTGAGAATATAGAGCGTAAAACTGTTGCAGAAAAAGCCGATCATGTTACACCAAGTTTTGACGAGTTTCTTTATGTCAATAATTTACCAAGAGCGATTTCGTATCCAAAAAACAGGATTCTTTGTCTGGTGATTGGAAATGTACCTGAACTTGCCATTCAAACATTAAAAAAGGATGGATTTTCCATTCGGCATAAAAAAACCTTCGAAGAAAAATATGTGCCTGATGTAGGAATGATGCTTTTGGCAAATGGTGAATTTCTTGAAAGGGAAAAACTAGAACGAGCTGTAAAACTAAAGACGATTGGCTACCTTGGAAACAGTGAACCAAAGCTTTCTCATGGTTTGTGTACTGATATGGGCATTGTCATATTTGACGATCCGAAAAATAGTCCCAAAAATCCTGCATTTATTGCAAAAAGGATGATCAATTTTATTAACCATGGCCATACGTATGTAAGTGCAAACTTTCCAAATCTTCAACTTCCGAGAATATCAGGAGCACATCGCCTGATTCACATACATAAAAACATGCCAGGCATCATGGCTCAGATCAATACAGTATTTGCTGATCATCACATCAATATTGTGGGGCAATACCTGATGACAAATCCTAGTATTGGTTATGTTATAACTGATGTGAGCGACGAATATGACAAAAAGGTATTGAAGGCCCTGAAGCAAATTGATCAAACAATAAAGTTCAGAATACTTTATTAAGTTTAAAGTAAAAAGCTCAAAGCTGAAAGCAGAGGGCAGTTTACAATACGGTTTTTCAACAAAAATCATTAAATTGGTACCCTGATTAAATTTTAATACTGTGTCTGATAAAATAAATATTTCTATCACAAAAGTTGCCAAATCAAGGTTAGCTGAAATCGATTTCAATAATTTACCTTTTGGAAAAACCTTTTCCGATCATATGTTCATTGCTGATTACAGTGATGGGAAATGGAGAGACTTTAAAATAGTGCCTTTCGGAGAGATTGGCTTTAGTCCTGCGATGTCTTCCCTGCATTACGGACAGGCATTTTTTGAAGGCATAAAGGCTTATAAACATGCTAATGGAAACGTAAGCATCTTCCGTCCGGATAAAAATGCAGAACGGTTTAATCTTTCGGCACAGCGCTTGTGTATGCCCGAACTTCCGGTTGATATCTTTTTACAAAGTATTGAAGCACTGGTTGATTTGGACAGGGATTGGGTGCCTTCAAAAGCAAATCATAGCCTTTATATCAGGCCATTTATGTTTGCCACCGATCCATTTTTGGGTGTAACTCCTTCATCAACATATAAATATATTGTTTTAACCGGACCAGTTGGCCCATACTTTTCAAAAAACCTGAAGGTAAAAGTTGAAACCTTTTATTCAAGAGCGAGTGAAGGTGGTTTCGGTTTTGCTAAAGCTGCAGGTAATTATGGTGGCTCTATGCTGCCGGGAATGAAAGCCACTCAGGAAGGTTTTGACCAGCTGATTTGGACAGATTCGAAAGAACATGCCTACATTGAAGAACTGGGAGCTGCCAATATCATGTTCATGATGGATGGAAAGTTAATTACTCCTTCTACCAGAGATACCATTCTGAAAGGCGTAACCCGTGACACCGTTTTAACTTTAGCGAAAAGCTGGAAAATTGAAATTGAAGAACGCAGAATTTCTGTTGAGGAAATTATTACTGGAATTAAAGAGGGCCGGATTACCGATGCATTTGGTGTTGGTACCGCAGCGACAATTGCTCATATTGCAGAAATCGGATATGAGGGAGAACTCTATACCCTTCCTGATCCGGAAAAGCGCGTATTCTCCAATAAGGTACTGGATGTATTAAATGAATTAAGATATGGGCGCTCAGTTGATGAGCAGGGGTGGAATTTTATGGTCCGGGGCTAGCCCGGACTGACAGGGGGTCCGGATCGGGGTCCGGACTGACAAGGGATAAAAACAGGACGTGTCAGTCCGGACATGTCAGTCCGGGCTTGACCCTGGCTTGTCAGTCCGGGCTTGACCCGGACCTGTTCATTCTTCGAATATCACGTTTCTTAATTCTTTCGTCGCGTCTTTCTTCTCTGTTAATTCGTTCAATTTCCATCTTGCGCAGCCTCATGGCTATTTCTCTTTGAGTGGCAGCATCAAATCCAATTGTATACAACAGCCCTTGTGCAAATCCCTTCCATATCATATTTAAAAATGAAGAACGGTCAGGTCGGGCATAATTAAATAGT
>Ga0164292_10002751_pt1 | contig 14334 bp, 16 predicted proteins | sample GEODES117metaG_FD_111486 | JGI IMG/M metagenome (GOLD analysis project Ga0164292, IMG submission 111486) | Eutrophic lake water microbial communities from Lake Mendota, Wisconsin, USA - GEODES117 metaG | ecosystem: Environmental > Aquatic > Freshwater > Lake | place: USA: Lake Mendota... | reverse complement strand
TACTTCAATAAATTGAGATTCCGGGGTAAGGTATTTGGCATTGACTTCCTCTGTTGAAAAATCCGGGCGATACAAGGAAGCAAGAAATAGCACCAATAAGAGTAGTAAAACCCCTAAAACCTTCCCGATTTTTTTAATCCAGCTCATTTTATTTTTTTAAAAGTATACCTGAAAACCTACAAAAATTCTATTCAATTACCTATTTTCCGAAAAATTCGAGCTGTGAACTTTAAAAAATTAACCGATTCCATCGGGCCAGGGCCACTGATTACCGCAGCCTTTATAGGACCAGGTACGGTCACGGTCTGCACTTTGGCAGGAATCCGCTACGATTATACCCTCATTTGGGCACTAGTACTCAGCGTAGTGGCCACGGTTTTTTTGCAAGAGCTTTCTGGAAGACTGGGAATTTTAACTCGAATGGACCTCAGTCAGCTCGTCCGATCAGGAACAGGCAGCAAGTGGCAAAAGTATTCCATCATGACGCTTATCCTCTTGGCCATCGGAATAGGGAATGCCGCCTACCAGGGTGGAAATATCACAGGAACCTCGTTAGGCCTTGGAATTTTTGTAACAGTACCCACTTGGCAATTTGGACAGCTAAACCTTGAACTAGGTAATTTAGGGGTTGGTCTCCTTGCAGCAGGGCTTCTTTGGACTGGAAACTACAAACGGCTGGAGTTTATCCTAGTGGGCCTGGTTATCTTGATGTCCATCGCATTCATCATTGCAGCGGCATTGACCAAACCAGACCTTACAGCCCTCCTGCAGGGATTTGTGCCTACCTTTTCTTCCGAAGAGCTCCCAACGCTTGTTGCGCTAATTGGCACTACAGTAGTTCCCTATAACTTATTTCTTTATGCCAGCTTGGTTCAAAAGCAATGGACTACAGCTGAGGAACTCCCCTCCATGCGACGCGATCTTTGGATTTCTATTGTATTGGGTGGGCTTGTTTCAGGTGCAATTTTGGTAGCAGGAGTTGCCAATCCATCCGCCAACCTAGAAACAGCTCAGGATATTGCCAGAGGCCTAACTGGGGTTTTTGGCGTATTTGGTACCTATTTGATGGGCTTTGGCTTAATGGCTGCCGGCCTCACTTCTTCTTTGACTGCACCCCTCGCCGCTGGTCTAGTGATTTGCGGGATTTTGGGTTGGAACCAATCCATCCAGTCCACTCCCATGCGTGTCAGTATGGGGGCAATTTTACTGCTGGGAATCCTATTTTCTTCCTTCGGCATCAAGCCCGTGACGCTGATCACCCTAGCCCAATTGGCAAATGGGATTCTGCTTCCCCTAATTAGCGGATGGCTGCTTTGGTTGAGCAGCAGCAAAACCCTTTTAGGTAGCCATTCGCTTGGCCTCAAAGGAATTTTGTTTGGCTCCTTTATTTGGTTAATCACCCTGATTTTGGGGATAAAAAGTTTTGGAGCAGCGCTGGGCTGGTTTTAAAGTAGAAGCCAATCCTAAAAATTAGCTTTGAATTGACTCAAAATTCCCGAACTTATTCATTCAATCGACATCAAACCCATTACAAACCTGAAATACTAATGAAAGTCCAGCTTCAATCCATCGTAGTAATCCTCCTGGTTATGCTTAGCGCTGCCAGTAGTTTTGGCCAGCAAAAATCCTATTTAGGCACTCCACCTCCTCCAGGAGCCAAGCTCTATTTGGATGGAAGTAATGCTTCCTTGCAGCAAAATTGGACTTATTGGAAAGGTCCTCGATTGGCAGCAACTCCTCCACTCAAATGGCCAGAAATGATCGACCCGGTAGATGGAAAAAAGGCAATTTCAAGCAACGACCCTGCAGGTGCTGGGGGAAAATATGGTGCTGCTGACATTGTAACCAAGGATGAATTCCGAGATTTTGAGGCCCATGTGGAGTTCCTTATCCTAAAAGAAGGCGGCAATAGCGGCGTGTACCTACAAAACCGCTATGAAATGCAAGTTTTAGATGGGGATTACGGATTGCATGGCATGGCTGCAGTCATCAACGAAACGCTACCCACCAAGCAAGTCTACACCGGAATTGGCACTTGGAATGCCTACGACATTCACTTTACGGCTGCAAAATTCAGTGGGGGCAAGTTGGCAGAAAAAGCAAAAGTAACCCTGTATTTCAATGGCGTTAAAGTCCACGACCAGGTCTCCATACAGCAAGTGTGGGGAGGACCAAATTCAGGGATCGATGGAGGCAATGAGGGTGGAAAAGGCATCACGGATACCCCAGGAGGCCTAAAGCTTCAAGCTGAAGGTCATAATGTACTTTACCGAAACATTTGGATTAAGCCTTTGAACTAGGCCGAATTACACTCAGCTTAAAATCCTTTGCGGATTAAGGCAGCAGTAGCTGCAAGCTCCTCTTGGGTCAGCTTCAACTTAGGGCGGGTGAAATTGATGTCATCCACTGTTCGGAGAGGAACCAGGTGGATGTGTACATGAGGAACTTCCAAGCCTATCACTGCCATCCCGATACGGGTACAAGTCAAGGTTTTGTCCATGGCTTTGGCTACCTGCTGAGCAAACAAATGAAGGCCCGACAATTCACTCGGCTCCAAATCAAAAATATAGGATACCTCACGCTTGGGAACGACCAGCACATGTCCCTTTACCAAGGGCATAATATCCAAAAAAGCAATAAACTGCTCGTCTTCAGCCACAATCTCAGCTGGAAGTTCGCGTGAAATGATTCTTGAAAATAAACTAGCCATAACTACGTAGTATATATCAGATGAAGCCTTAAATCAGGCTTGTTATCAAAAAGAGATTTCTAAAATTTCAAATTGGAGCTTCCCGGCTGGGGCATTGATTTCAGCGATATCGCCTACTGCTTTACCCGCCAAGCCCTTTCCAAAAGGCGATGCTAGAGATATTTTCCCTGTCTTGAGATCAGCCTCTTCCTCAGATACAAGGGTGTAAGTTACTGTCATGCCATTCTTGACATTTTTGATTTTTACAGTACTCAAGATCCCAACTTTGGAGGTATCCATTTTGCTGTTGTCAAATACACGCGCATTCCCCACTACTTCTTCCAACTTTGCGATTTTAAGTTCCAAAAGTCCTTGTGCGTCTTTTGCAGCGTCGTATTCCGCATTTTCACTCAAATCCCCTTTGTCACGGGCTTCTGCGATCTGATGAGCGATATCTATTCTTCCCTTCGTCTTCAACTCGTGTAGCTCATCTTTCAATTTCTTAAGTCCTTCTTCGGTGTAGTATTGTACTTTTGACATAGCTAATTATTTTTCAAAAGGCTCAAAAAAGAAAGTAACGGTCACTTGGTGGGGACCGTTACTTTCTGTTGCCTTTAAATACCTAACAAAGATAGGAAAGCATTTTCACAAAGCAAGCACCTTCGGTTCTTCCCTAATCAATGAAATTATGGAGTTGCTTGCTGAAAGTTTGAAGAATCTGTTTGACCAGAACTTCATTTATTTTTTGATAGGATTCTACAGTCCAGCCTGCCACATGGGGTGTAAAAAGTACATTTTCTCGCTTGGCAAGCTGTTCAAATTGAAGTTTTTGATCCGGACTGAAGCGCTCAAATTTTTCATTCTCCAAAACATCCAAGACGACACCCTTCAAGATCCCTTGGTCCAGGGCTTGATTGATGGTTTCCATACGAATAACCTCTCCTCTCGCCGTATTGATCAACCAGAAAGGCTTCGAAAAACTTTTTAGCTCATCAAGTGTAAAAAAATCTCGGGTTTCAGCGGTTAAGGGAACGTGGATACTCAGTACATCTGCCTCCTGTTTAAGGGTTTCCCAGGTTACCTCTTGAACCCCTTTTTTACCAAAATCTTTTTTGTATTTGTCGTAGGCGAGCACATTTACTCCAAATCCAGTCAATCGCTTGGCAAATGCCTCTCCCATATTTCCATAGCCAAAGATCCCAACCGTTTTCCCCTTCAATTCGACTCCACGATTTCCTTCTCTATCCCAAATCCCTTTTCTTACCTGTTGATCTGCCTGAGTCAAATGATTGAATAGGGCCAATAATCCTCCTACTGCATGCTCGGCTACCGCATCTCGATTGCCTTTGGCAGCATGAAAAAGCGCAACTCCCCGCTCTTCTAAATACTCAAGGTCCAACTGATCTAAACCAGCTCCTGCCCTGCCAATAAATTGAAGTCGGGTTGCCTGCTCGAGTAGTTCACGATCTAAAGGTGTTTTGGATCGAATAATTATCCCGTCATAGGAACCGATTTGTTCAAAAATAGCAGCTCGAGTAATCTTAGGCGAGTAGGTTACTTCAAATCCATATTTTTCCAAAAGCCCAAGGATGCTCTCATGCATTTGGTCCACAATCAGCACCTTCATTCTTAGAGATTTAATAACAACATGGCAACGCCAAAATACACCGCCAAACCAAGTAAGTCATTGGTGGTAGTGATGAATGGCCCGGATGCAATGGCTGGATTGATGCCGTAATGATGCAAAACCAAGGGGGTAACTGTGCCCATAAAAGAAGACAAAAGCACCACACAAAATAGAGCCACACCTACTGTAATGCCAAATACGGGTTCGAAACCATATACATAGGCAACTACTAGGAATACGAAAATTCCGAGTACAAAACCATTGAGTAAGGCTACCAAAAAACCCTTAAAAAATCGCTGCCAAAGCGTGTCGTCAAAGGCAGATTTCGAAGCCAAAGACTGCACAATCAGCGAGGAGGCTTGAATTCCCACATTTCCACCCGTAGCAGCAACCAAGGGAATGAACGAAGCCAATGCCAAGTATTTCGAAAGGCCTCCTTCAAAAAAGCCAATCAGTTTGGCTCCCATTAATCCTCCAATGACACCAATCAAAAGCCAAGGCAAGCGAGCTTTGGAAATGGTGAACACCGAATCCGATTCTTCAATATCTGCCGAAACCCCGGCCATGGCTTGGATATCTTCTTCAGCTTCTTCCTGTACGACGTCCAAAATATCATCTACCGTGATTCGACCTACCAATTTGTTTTTTGCATTGACTACCGGTACAGATTCCAAGTCATACTTTCGCATCAAGGTCGCAACCTCTCCCTGTTCCATGTGCACTGGAACAGAAAAAATATCTTCTTCAAGGATATCAGCAATAAGTGTATCCGAAGATGCTAGAATGATCTTTTTTAAAGATACTCTACCGAGCAATTGAAATTTATTATTGACCACGTAGATGGAATAAAACTTATCTACATTTTCAGCCTGCCTACGAATCTCGTTAATCGTCTGTACTACATTCCAGTTTTTATTGGCCCGAATAAATTCCTTGGCCATAATACCCCCAGCAGTATCTTCTTCATAGCGAAGCAATTCCAAGATTTGCTCTAGCTTAACTCGGTCATCTATCTCGGCAATTACCTCTTCCCGTTCCTTCTCTGAAAAGAAGCTAATGATGTCTGCTCCATCATCGGAGTCCATCAAAACAATCCAATTGGCAATTTCTGTTGTCTCTACCTCCTGAAGAAGTTTGACAAGGGTGCTTTCGTATAATTCAATTAAAATATCTGCTGCTAGCTGCTTATCTACTAGGCGTAAAACATACAAAGCATCTGAAATTTCAAGTTCATCCAATATAGCAGCAATATCTGCTACGTTTACCCCTTCGAGTGAAGCTAAAATAAAGGCAGCATTTTCTTGGACAATCTCTAACTCGAGACGTTCTAGATAGTCTTTGGAAAGCTCAAATTTTTTAATTTGCTCCACGCCCTTTTTCGATTTGTTGTGTCAAAAATACAAAATCAGCCACATCCAATTGCTCTGCACGCTTATCTAAAATCGGATTTGTCTTAAACTCTTCTGTAAGTTGGAATGATTTCAGGGAATTTCGAAGGGTTTTCCGACGATTTCCAAATCCACCTTTTACTACTTGTTGGAAAAGTTTTTCATTGCAATCCAGCTTTTGAACTTGATTTCTTTTCAATCGGATCACACCCGAATTCACTTTGGGTGGAGGATTAAATACACCAGGAGGAACCGAAAACAGGTACTCTATGTCATACCAGGCCTGGAGTAACACAGAAAGAATCCCATACTCCTTACTCCCTTTTGGAGAGGCAATCCGTCGTGCCACTTCTTTTTGAAGCATGCACACCACCTCAGTCACCTGGTTTTTGTGTTCCAAGACCTTAAAGAAGATCTGGGAAGAAATGTTGTAGGGAAAATTACCCGCTACTGCGATAGGAGTTTGAAAAGCACTTGCCAAATCAAATTTTAAAAAATCTCCTGCAATAATTCGGTCTTGCAAGTCCGGATACTTCTGATTCAAATAGGCAATACTTTCTCGATCAATCTCAATCAGGTGTACTTCCAAAGAGCTCTTTACCAAAAAATCAGTCAAAACCCCCATTCCAGGCCCTATTTCAAGCACCTGCTTCACACCCATGTGGCCCTCTACCGCCTCCGCAATTCGCTCCGCGATGCTGAGATCAATCAAAAAATGCTGACCAAGATGCTTTTTAGGTTTGACCTTTTCCATCGTAACCCTCTGGTTTTTTTTTGTAAATTGCCGACCTAAAATTAAGGGATTATTCCCAGATGGCACGGAAATTTGTTTCGCGCCTCTGGCCTACTTACCGCCATGCAAACAAAGAAACATAGACCCATCCTAGGAATTAGCATTGGAGATATCAATGGGATTGGACCAGAGGTAATTCTAAAATCACTTGCTGATGCTCGCGTTTTCAGCAATTTCACTCCTCTGATTTATGGGCATGGCAAAGCCTTATCGCACTACAAGAAGTTGATGAACCTGGAAGATTTTTATTTTACCCAGGTTCGAAACCATGAGGAAATTCAACACCGGAAGGTGAATGTAATCAACTGCCTAGAGGAATGTCCCGAAGTCATTCCTGGGGTAGAAACGCAGGAGGCAGGAAAGCTTGCACTCGCCTCATTTGCTGCTGCAGTGGAGGACTTGAAGTCTGGAAAAATCCAGGGATTAATCACCGCTCCACTTTCAAAAAGCAATATCAACTCCGAGGCAGTCCCTTTTGTAGGGCATACCGAATATTTAATTGAGGCTACTGGAAGTTCCTCTGGACTAATGATGCTGGTAGGTGAAGACCTACGGGTAGGCTTAGTCACTGGGCACATTCCCCTGTCACAAGTGGCTGCTGCGGTGACCAAAGAAAAAGTCATCGAAAAAACGAAGATTTTCATCAAGAGCCTCGAGCAAGATTTTGGAATCAATAAGCCAAAAATTGCCATCCTTGGCCTGAACCCACATGCTGGAGAAGATGGATTGTTGGGTTCGGAGGAAGAAACCATCCTCAAACCTGCCATTCAAGAATTGAAAGATGCCCGTCACTACGTTTTTGGTCCCTACCCCGCTGACGGCTTTTTTGGTATGATGCACCAACAAAAATTTGATGGGGTGCTTGCACTTTACCACGATCAAGGCCTAATCCCTTTCAAATCCATTGCCTTTAGTAGCGGCGTGAACTTCACTGCAGGACTTTCAGTAGTTCGAACATCCCCAGATCACGGGACTGCCTATGCTATCGCTGGGAAAAATGTTGCGGACTGCTCCTCCATGAGAGCTGCACTTTTCCTTGCTTCTGACATCGTGGAGCGGCATTCACCGAGCACAGAATAGCGGTAAAAAGCAAAAAAGATCGATGAAGCCGAATTATATTTCAATTTCTGTTTCACTGATGATAAATTATTACCTAAATTTGCGGACTTAATTCGAAAGGAAGTAACGTGAAGTTTTGGAAAACCTTTGATATTGAAGTCATTAAATATAAGGAAGGGCTACACGAAGTAGACTTCCCGATAGGAGATGCTTTCTTTCAGCAGGTAGAGGGAAACGAGCTTTTGGAAAAAGGCAACTTAACCGCAGGGGTTAAGATTGACAAGGGAGCAAATCTGATTGAACTTACCTTTCATATCGTTGGGAAGGTAGAGCTGGTTTGTGACAGAAGTCTAGAAACATTTGAACACCCCTTGGATTTCACTGAAAAGATGATCTACAAGTTTGGGTCAGAAGTAAAAGAAATAGACGAGAGCGTCATGATGATTACAAGGGACACCCCTTCCATCAATGTAGCGCAGCTCATTTACGAGTTTATTTTACTTGCACTGCCCTTGAAAAAAATTCATCCAGATTACAAGAATGAATTGGATGAAGAGGACAATGAATTGGAAGGTGGTTTCGTATACTTAGACGATGCCTCAACTGAAGATTCAGCAGAAGAAACAAAAGAAGAATCAACCACAGCAGTTGATCCCCGTTGGGAGAAACTCAAAAAATTAAAAAATAAAGAATAACCATAAATCACGCATAAAATGGCACATCCTAAACGCAAAATTTCGAAAACCAGAAGAGATAAAAGAAGAACGCATTACAAGCTGGAGGCTCCTGGATTAGCAAAATGCCCTACTACTGGCGAAATGCACCTACCTCACAGAGCATTCTGGTTGGATGGCAAATTGTACTACAAAGGACAGGTAATCATCGAAAAAGAGATCAAAGCTTAATTTCGTTTCCCCTTCTTCTAATTCCACTCCCAAAAAGAGTGGAATTTTCATTTTAACAAAACACAAACACCTTGATTGACAAGTGTTTATCTCCCCAAATCGAGAAGATTTTGGCGTTCAGCGGGCATTGTGTTATTTTTGGTTTCTATGATTTCAAATACCTTTGACCTTTTCAAGGGATTTGAAAGAATGAAAAAAGAACTGAATCCGATACGATGGATAAATTAAGAGCAATGGTCACTGGCATTCACGGATATGTTCCGGAATACCGATTGACTAACAAAGAATTGGAATCACTTGTTGATACCAATGACGAGTGGATCATGACCAGAACGGGCATCAAAGAGCGTCGGATCCTCAAAGGCGAAAATCAAGGAACCTCTGTACTAGGAATTGAAGCTGTCAAAGGCTTATTGGAAAAGACAGGTACTGATCCCCTAGAGGTTGAACTCATCATCTGCGCCACAGTTACCCCAGACATGCCCTTCCCTGCTACTGCAAACATTATTGCAGATAAAGTAGGTGCCAAAAATTCATTTTCCTTTGATATCGGTGCAGCTTGCTCTGGCTTTTTGTATGCCTTGCAACTTGGTGCACAGTTTATCCAAGCAGGAACCCACAAAAAAGTAATCGTAGTTGGCGCAGACAAGATGTCAGCAATCGTCGACTACCAAGACCGCACTACCTGCATCCTATTTGGAGATGGAGCGGGTGCTGTACTGCTTGAGCCTACTACCGAAGACTTAGGAATTGTAGATGCCATTCTCAAAGCAGATGGCTCTGGAGAAAGCTTCCTTCACATGAAGGCAGGAGGTAGCCGTAGACCAGCAACCCAAGAAACCGTTGCAAACCGTGAGCATTTTGCTTACCAAGAGGGCACCAGTGTATTCAAATTTGCGGTGACCAACATGGCAGATGTAAGTGCAGAAGTCATGGAGCGAAATGGACTTAAGGGAGAAGATATTGCCTGGTTAGTCCCACACCAAGCCAACAAACGAATTATCGATGCCACAGCCAATCGAATGGGTGTAGGACCAGAAAAGGTAATGATGAATATTGAGCGCTATGGCAATACCACCGCAGCGACCATTCCTCTCTGCCTTTGGGAATATGAAAGCCAATTAAAAAAGGGAGACAACCTGATTTTAGCTGCCTTTGGTGGTGGATTTACTTGGGGTGCGATCTACCTCAAGTGGGCCTTGGATCCTAAATAATAAATTTGACTAAAAGAATATGGCAAGTACTGCAGATTTTAAAAATGGGCTTTGTCTCGAAATGAACAACGACATCTTTTCGATTGTCGAATTTCAACACGTGAAACCGGGTAAAGGCGCCGCCTTTGTTCGCACGAAAATGAAAAGCTTACGAACTGGAAAAACCCTTGAAAAAACGTTCAATGCTGGAGAAAAAGTAACTACCGCACGCGTTGAAAAAAGAGCTCACCAGTTTCTCTACAAAGATGATCTGGGTTACAACTTCATGGATACAGACAATTTTGAGCAGATTTCTTTGGAGGAGCGCTTAATTGAACGCTCAAACCTATTGAAAGATGGTCAGCTTGTGGATATCCTAGTTCATGCGGAACATGAAACTCCGCTGTCTGTAGAGCTTCCTCCATTCGTAGAATTGATGATTACCTACACTGAACCAGGCATCAAAGGAGACACGGCTACGAACGCCCTGAAGCCAGCGACTGTAGAAACAGGTGCAACTGTGATGGTGCCACTTTTTGTGGAACAAGACACCCTAATTAAGGTAGATACCCGAGATGGTTCTTATTCAGAAAGAGTAAAATAAGTAGTTTAAGTTTCTCGAATTCTAGTAAATTACCAGTCCTTTTTGAATTAGTACAACTCCTAACTGCTCCAACTCATGGAACAAAAAAAGAACGCTATGAAACCTAAAGAAATTCAAGATTTAATTGACTATATCTCCAATACTGGTCTTGCAGAAGTAAAAATCAAGACAGAGGAGTTTGAGCTTTCCGTGAAAAAATACGCAGATGCTGCTACGGCTGCCCCTGCACCACAGGTAATCACTGCAGCTCCTGCTCCAGTAGCAGCTCCAGTAGCTGCCCCAGCAGTAGCAGCTGCTCCTAGCCCTGCACCATCCAATTTGGTAGAGATTAAGTCGCCAATGATTGGCACCTTCTACCTTACAGCAAGTCCTGATGCGGCACCTTTCGTAACCGAAGGTGGCTCAATCAGCGCAGGGAAAACAGTCTGTATCATTGAGGCGATGAAGCTTTTCAATGAAATTGAATCAGAAATCTCTGGTAAAATCGTAAAAATCCTTGTGGCTAATGCAAGCCCAGTGGAATACGACCAGCCTCTTTTCCTAGTTGATCCAGCTGGTTGATTTTTGCACTAAATCAAAAAACACGTGTTTAAAAAAATATTAATTGCCAACCGTGGCGAAATCGCCCTTCGGGTAATTCGTACCTGCAAGGAGATGGGAATCAAAACTGTAGCCGTTTATTCTACAGCAGATAAGGATAGCCTTCACGTTCGATTTGCAGATGAAGCAGTTTGCATTGGACCTGCCCCAAGCCGCGAATCCTACTTGAATATCACGCGTATCATTGCTGCTGCGGAAATTACAAATGCAGACGCCATCCATCCAGGCTATGGTTTCCTTTCTGAAAATGAGGAATTTTCAAGAGTCTGTGAAGAATACGGCATCAAGTTTATCGGGGCCTCCCCAGACATGATCGCCAAAATGGGAGACAAAGCCACTGCAAAAGCTACCATGAAAGCGGCAGGAGTTCCTACCATTCCAGGTTCTGAAGGCTTGCTTGATTCCATCGAACAAGGTTTAGTGATTGCCAAGGAAATGGGCTACCCCGTGATCCTCAAAGCCACCGCTGGTGGAGGAGGCAAAGGAATGCGCATCGTGCGCGAAGACAGTGAATTCAAGAAAGCTTGGGACGATGCCAAAATGGAATCCAGTGCTTCTTTTGGCAACGACGGACTCTATTTGGAAAAATTTGTAGAGGAACCGAGACACATAGAAATTCAAATTGTTGGGGATAGAACCGGTAAGGCTTGTCACCTTTCTGAGCGAGACTGCTCCATTCAACGGAGACACCAGAAGCTGGTAGAAGAAACTCCCTCTCCATTTATCACGGATGAACTTCGGGATGCCATGGGCAAAGCTGCCATCAAAGGCGCGGAAGCCATTGGTTATGAAGGAGCAGGCACCATCGAGTTTTTGGTCGACAAAAACCGCAACTTCTATTTTATGGAGATGAATACCCGAATTCAGGTAGAGCATCCCATTACCGAAGAAGTAACCGACTTTGACCTCATCAAAGAACAAATAAAAGTAGCCGCAGGTGAGACTATTTCTGGAAGAAATTACTACCCAAAGTTATTCGCCATGGAATGCCGAATCAATGCGGAAGATCCAGCCAATGGCTTCCGTCCTAGTCCTGGCAAAATTCTAAATCTCCATATCCCTGGAGGTCGTGGGGTGCGTGTAGACTCGCATGTCTACGCAGGTTATGTCATCCCTCCCAATTACGATTCGATGATCGCCAAGCTGATCGTGAGCGGACAATCAAGAGAAGAAGTAATTGTTCGAATGAAGCGCGCATTGGAGGAGTTTGTGATTGATGGCATCAAAACCACCATTCCCTTCCACATCGCCTTGTTGGAAAACGATGAATTTAAAGCAGGTAATTTCACAACCAAGTTCCTCGATACCTTCGATTTTTCGGTCATCAAGAAATAAAAAAAATCCAGGTCCTGGAATTCATGCATAAAAAAAGGAGAAACTAAGTTTCTCCTTTTTTTATGCTTTATGGAAAAGCCTGGAGGAATTATCCTACCACGTGTACTTTCAGCATATTGGTCTTTCCTTTTTCGCTGAGAGGCATACTTCCCGTATTGACGATTACCTCCCCTTGGTGCACATGCCCATCTCGCTTTAATATCGCCTCAATATCAGCAAACACCCCATCCGTAGAAGCCTGACCTTCGTAATAGTAGACCCGAACACCCCAAACGAGAGACAATTGGGTCAAGAGTTTTTTATTTCTCGTAAATACAAAAATATTGGAATGAGGGCGGTGTGAAGCCAATCGAAATCCAGTAAATCCTGAAGAAGTTAGGCCTACAATAGCTTTTGCTTTCACATTTCTAGAAAGTCTAGCTGCCATCAGAATCAGGTTATTGCTCAAAAAGGTAGCATCCTCCTCAGGTATTTTATACAGGTTGTGGTACACCTCCGCATTTTCCTCTAAATAGGTAATGATGCTGGTCATTGCCTTCACTGCATTGATTGGATACTTTCCAGAGGCAGTTTCTGCGGATAGCATCACAGCATCCGCTCCATCCAATACCGCGTTCGCCACATCGTTGGTTTCCGCACGGGTAGGACGTGGATTCTGAATCATGCTTTCCATCATCTGGGTAGCAATGATCACTGGCTTGCAGGCTTGCTTGCACTTTTCCACCATCTTCTTTTGCCAAAGCGGTACGATTTCCATCGGAACCTCTACGCCTAGATCTCCGCGAGCAACCATGATGGCATCTGTAGCTTCAATGATGGCGTCGATATTTTCTAGGGCTTCAGGCTTTTCAATTTTGGCAACAATTTTACAATCCTTGCCTGCTTTTTTAATTCGCTCACGCAAATCCGTGATGTCCTCAGCGGAGCGTACAAACGACAAGGCAATCCAATCGACATCATTGGCCAATCCAAACTCTAGATCTTCTAGGTCTTTTTCGGTCAGTGAGGGAGCGGACACCTTGGTATTGGGAAGATTGATTCCCTTTCTAGATTTTAGAATTCCACCATGCAGCACAGTGCAATTCACATTTTTACCATCGGTATTGTTGACAATCAACTCCAAGTTGCCATCATCAATCAAAATATGCTCCCCTTCTTGAACATCCTGAGGAAGGTTCTTGTAAACAGTACTTACCAAGGACGCCGTACCAATCACAGGATCAGAGGTAATAGTGATTTTATCTCCTGGGATAATTTCAACCCCATTGTTTTCAACCTCTCCTACTCTGATTTTGGGACCTTGTAAATCCTGAAGGATTCCTAGATGACAGTTTAATTCTTGATTTACTTTTCGGATAGTCTCTAGAACTTCCTTGTGAACCTCATGGGTACCATGGGAAAAATTGAGTCTAAAAACATTCGCTCCAGCAAAAGCCAAGCTTTTGATCATTTCATACGAATTGGAAGCAGGGCCAATGGTGGCTAAAATTTTTGTCTTTTTAACAGGTAATTGAGACATAGGGTATTAATAAGTTAATAGGTTTTCTTTTGATTTTAGCTTTGAAATATCAATCCTTACAATGCTTTGAACCAAGGGGTTTCGTGAGAGCTTTTCCATAAAATTACTCAAATCCATCTGTTCCGTTTCATCTTGAACTAAAAGAAAATAGTCTAGATTTTTCAACTCAGGAACCAAATATGCCAGTTGCTGTGCGGAATTAAGCGCCTTATTTTTCAAAAGCTGAATAAATCCATGTGGCAAAGAAAGAAAATACTGAGCGATTTCTAACTTCTCGGAATTCAGAAATTCCAATTCCAAATCATCCACTTTCACGAGGTTGAGTTCCAATTCCTGATTGACCAGCCAAGCCATGCGATATTCCCGAATTGGAGACACGATTCCAAGCAATTCAAAGTCAAAGGTAGGTTCAATTTGGAGCTTGGCCTTCTTCATTGGGGAAGATCAGTAATAAACACAAAAATAGAAATTAAAACGGAGCAAGAGCCATATTCGCTATTTGCAAAATTTACTTCCCTCATTTCTTTGTCAATTAGGCATTAAATATATTTCTTTGCGGAGAGTTATTAACTAAACTGATCACAAAATGTCTGAAATTGCACAAAAAGTAAAGGCCATCATT
>Ga0164292_10002749_pt1 | contig 14344 bp, 12 predicted proteins | sample GEODES117metaG_FD_111486 | JGI IMG/M metagenome (GOLD analysis project Ga0164292, IMG submission 111486) | Eutrophic lake water microbial communities from Lake Mendota, Wisconsin, USA - GEODES117 metaG | ecosystem: Environmental > Aquatic > Freshwater > Lake | place: USA: Lake Mendota... | reverse complement strand
TGCTGGAACGACTCCGGGGGGCGACCCCGCCCGGGGACCCGGCCCGGCGCTGCCGCTTCCTGGCACTGCCTCCGAGGCTGCTGCTCTGGCTGGCGAACCCGCTGCTGCTGCTCTCCCCGAAGTCCTTTGAGGCGATGCAGCGCACCCAGGCCGACCTGGCGGAATTCCTTCCCGCCCACCGGCTGCTGGGCCAGAGTCCGCAGCCCTTCCCGGTGGCTCCCCTCGCCCTCGGCCAGACTGGCCAAGACGCGTGACCCTTTCCCAGTGGCCCGTCATGCCCCCGTTCTCGTCCCCCAGCCTGGCCCCGATCGCTGGCTTCCTGCTGGCAGGGCTGCTGAGCTGGCTGCTGGTGGCGGCCCTGATGCCCTGGCTGCGGCAGGGATTGTTGGATCAGCCCAACGCCCGCAGCTCCCACCAGCGGGCCACCCCCCGGGGCGGCGGAGTGGCGTTCGTGGTTGTCGGCAGCCTGCTGACGGCCTGGCTCGGCCATGGAGCGGCGGCCCAGGTCCCCTTGCTCTGCTGTCCCCTGGCCCTGGTGGGTCTGCTCGACGATCGCCTGAACCTGGCGGCGACCTGGCGCTATGCGGCCCAATTGCTGACCGCGCTAGCCCTGCTGGCGGTGGCCCAGACACCGCTTCCCCCCTGGACATGGCCGCTGGCGGTGGTGGCGATCACGGCGGTGATCAACTTCGTCAACTTCATGGATGGCCTGGATGGCCTGGTGGCGGCGTGCGGCGTGGTGCTCTTCGCCCTGCTGGCGGCGCTGCCGGGTGGAGGCCCCCTAGCGCCTCTGGCGGGGGCTCTGCTTGGCTTTCTGGCCTGGAACTGGAGTCCTGCCCGGGTGTTTATGGGAGATGTGGGCAGCACCTGGATTGGGGCGGTCTACGCCGGCCTGGTGTTGCAGCAGTCCGACCCGACCCTTTCCTTGTCGCTGCTTGTCGCGGCCTTACCCCTGTTGGCGGATCCCCTGGTTTGCGTCCTGCGCAGGCTGGCGGCCGGGCAACCGGTGTTCCAGGCACACCGGTTGCATCTTTATCAGCGGCTGCAGCAGGCCGGCTGGAGCCATCGACGGGTGGCGCTGCTCTACACCCTGGCCAGCGTTGCTCTGGCCCTGGCGCTGCTCCTGCTGGGGCCGGTAGGGCTTCTGACCCTGGCGGCGTTGGAACTGTGCCTAGCGGCAGGCCTGGAAAGAGGTCAGGCCCTATCGTTTGGCGCGGCGAGCGCATCAGCGGCTCGCCAGGCAACAATCACTGTAAAGTAAGGAATAATGCCGTTACGTCTTGGATCGATGAGCAATTTCCTGTTGCGAGATCCTGACTGCGTACTGATTCATATTCCCAAAACCGCTGGCACCTCAATCCGCAAAGGTGCCTGGCAGGGGCGATACGAAGGGCCAGTTCACGGCAGCATTCCCGAAGACTGGAAGCGATTCCCCAGCTTTGCCTTCGTTCGCCACCCCCTGGACCGATTCATCTCTGCCTGGAAGATGTTCACGCAAGGCACCCGCAATGAACCCAGCTGGTCACTGCCCGCCGATGCCCGCCCGCTGACACTGGTAGAATTTGCTGAAATTGTCTTTGACGAATCGATCCTTTTCGACGAGCGACGTCGCAGCTTCGAAGAAAAGATACGTCATCATACCATGCCCCAGACCCACTCCTTCTACTGCTTAAGAGAGGCTGAATTTGTTGGTCGCTTCGAATTCCTGGAGCGAGATTTTGCTCTGATAGCGAATCGTGTCGGTCTTCAGGCCTCCCTGCCCCATCTGCATGCCACGGAACACCGGGGGTGGAAAGAGTACCTGTGGGGACCCCTTTTAGACCGCTGCAAGGCCTTCTACGCAGACGATTTCCGGGAGCTGGGCTACTGATGCAACAGCTCACTCTGTTTCGCTCCATTCAGCGTCAGGTCCTGCTGCGGCGCCTGACGATGCTGGCTTTCGATGGCCTGCTGATCGTTGTTTGCTTCCTCGGCGCCTTTTTCCTCAGGCTTCAGGACACCGAAACCCTGATCAGCGCCCTCCAGAAATCCAAGCACCTGCTTCCCCTGGCGGTTTTCACGGGTCTGCCCGTGCTCTTTTTCAGCGGCTGGTACCGGGGACTGACGCGCTTTGCGGGCAGTCATTCGCTCTATGGACTGATCCCCCGCACCGCCGGGATGGTGATGGTTCTGCTGCTGATCAGCACCCTGATCGGTGGTGCACAACCGCCAAGATCATTCTGGATTCTCTACTGGCTGCTCTTCACCGGTAGCGCCATTGCCAGCCGCATTGTGTTGCGGGATCTGTTGATTCGACAACTAGAGCGACGCCATATCCAGCCCGGTCACCATGACAGCGCCATCCCCACGCTCATCTATGGCGCCGGCTCCTCTGGACTAGGCCTGATGCTGGCCTTGCGCCACGATCCCCGCTTCCGAGTTGTGGCGTTCCTCGATGACGACACCCTTCTCCACGGAAGGACCCTGCAACGGCTGAGCATCGAAAATCCCAGTCAACTGACAACCCTGATCCAACGTCACGGCATCCGCCAGGTGCTCCTCGCCCTGCCCTCCATCTCCCGCAAACGGAAGCGGCTGCTTGTCGATCAACTGACCCACCAGGGGCTGACGGTGTTGTCGATTCCCTCCCTAGCCCAGTTGGCCAGCGGTCAGCGCATCGTCACCGACCTCCAGGCTGTCTCGATCGAGGATCTTCTGGGTCGCGAGCCCTCCAACCCAGAACCCGAGCTGCTGGGGGCCTGCGTGAGTGGCAAGGCGGTTCTGGTCACCGGGGCCGGCGGGTCCATTGGCAGCGAGCTGTGCCGCCAAATCATGGATCTGGGGGCCAAGAAGTTATTGATGCTGGAGCGAAATGAATATGCCCTGTATGCCATCAATGATGAATTACACTCTCAGCGAGCTCAACGTTCGCCGCAACCAGAACTGTTTCCCATTCTCGGCGATGCCGCCCAGGCCGCCAGGCTCACCCAGCTCTGCCGCCAGCACAACGTCGCCACGATTTTCCATGCTGCGGCTTACAAGCATGTGCCGATGGTCGAAGCCAATCTCTGCGCCGGAGTGGCGAACAACATCGAATCCACCCGGGCTGTGATTGAAGCAGCTCGCCAAGCTGGCATCCAACACCTGACGTTGATTTCCACCGACAAAGCCGTTCGACCCACCAACGCGATGGGGGCCAGCAAACGGGTCTGCGAATTGCTGATCCAGGCCGCCGCCTGCGAGATTGCCGATCTTGGCAGTGGACCGGTCCTGGCCATGGTTCGATTCGGGAACGTTCTCGGCTCCTCCGGCTCGGTGATTCCGCTGTTCCACCGCCAGATCGCCTCCGGTGGCCCTGTGACGGTGACCCATCCCGCAATCACCCGCTACTTCATGACCATTCCTGAGGCGGTGCAGCTCGTGCTTCAGGCCAGTGGTATGGCACGGGGTGGTGAACTTTTTCTGCTTGACATGGGGGATCCTGTGCGCATCGCCGACCTGGCCCGCCAGATGATCGAACTCTCGGGCCTGCGGGTGCGTGATGATCACAATCCCGATGGCGACATCGCCATCCAGTACACGGGACTGCGGCCGGGAGAAAAGCTTTACGAGGAGCTGCTCATCAACAGCGATGACTATCCCACCCAACACCCGCTGATCCGACGCGCCAGCGAGCCCATGCACCCCAGCCAGGATTTGCAAAGACTGGTTGAGGCACTCTCGCAGGCCTCCGCCCGTTGGGATGAGGCCGCCACTTCGGCTCTGCTGAGGCGTCTGGTGCCCGAATACCGTCCCGAACGACTTCCCACCCGGCAGACTGGGCCCCAGCCGAGCCTGCCCGACCCGGCGTTGCGATGACCTCCACTCCCAAGCAAACGTTTCTCAGCTTTCTCGAGAAGCAGTGGCTCAGGCTTCCTCAGGGGCCACGGCGCTGGCTTGCTCAGCAGATCCCCCCCATCCCCCCGGCCACGCCTCGCAACCTCTGGCTGCTGCTCGCTGCAGCGGTGGCCACTCAGAACGTGGCGATCTTCACCAGCAGCCAGAACCCCCACATCGGGGTATTCGCTCTGTTGGTCTGGGGTGGTGCGCTGATCTGCATGGAAGATCAGATTGAGGCCCTTGAGCCTCGCCCTAGTCGGCTGGGCTTGCTGGTGGGAAGTGGGCTCATTCTCTGGGTACTCGCGCGCACGGCACGGATCCAGTTCTGGGATGGTTTGCTATACATCATGGCCCCTTTGGCTGGCTTGGCACTGGTGCTGATCTGCCTGCCCTTGCGGGAGATGTTGAAACTCAAGGAAACCTTGATCTGTCTTTTGATGTTGCCAGCGTTTGCCCTGATCAACCGCCTTTTACCGGAGGAACCCCTGAGTCTGCTGACCGCGCGGATCGCTGCATTCTGGGTCAGCATTCTGGGAGTGCCGGTGGATGTAAGCGGTCGCGATGTGCTGCTGATTAAGGGTGGCGTCACCGTGCTCGGTGGCTGTAACGGCCTAGACATGATTGCCCAGATCGTCTGCGTAGCACTGATTTTCCTGATGGCTTTTCCGATTCGCTCCAATTTCAGCCGCTTGCTATGCCTGCTAGCAGCACCGACGGTGGGTCTTTTCTGCAATACGCTGCGCATCGCATTGCTGGCCCTGATCACCACCACTGGCCAGGGCAAGGGAGACTCTCTCTTCGAATTCTTCCACACCGAGATGGGATCTCTCATCTTTTCCGGTGTTGCCGTCTTCCTGTTCGGTGTGATTTATATGTGGCTGCTGGAGCGCGAACTGCCACCTTTGCCGGACTCGCAGCGATGACAGTCACACAACCCGCCCTCAGCCCCCTTGGGCGCTGGTACGGCATTCTTGCCGCCATCGGCTCACTCGCGGCCCTCCAGGCGACCCTCTTTCCCTCCTGGCCGAAGGCAGAACCTCTGCCTGAGGCTGCCATCCTCCAGGCCTTACGCCAGGCGGGGCTCCGCCCGCAGTCTGTGAAGCTGCCATCCAGCACGTCAGAGGGGATTCGCAGTCAGGAAGTCTCCGTGTCCGCCCCGCTTGTGGTTCGCCTGTCCGGAGGGGAAGAACTACGCCTGGTGCGTGGCGCGTTCCGTCAGCGCTACACCTTGCAGACAGCAGGAATCTCGGCCAAGAGCCCGGATCTGGCCCTGACGAAACGCCGGCTGTTGGCCGGTCAGCCCCCTGCAAGCGAAGGGATGATCAACAACAAACCAGCCCGCCAGACCTGTTTCGTACCCCATGCCCTGGTTCCATCAGCCTACGGAGTGACGAGTGAACAGATCCTGCCCCTGGTTGACACCGCCTCCCTTGGCACAGCAGCCAAAATCCGGCGCCTGATCGGCATCCAAGCCAATTACAACTATTCCTGCATCCTGGTCAGTCTGCGCAGTCCTGATCAAGCCCCGGTCTCTGGAAGCCTGTGGCAGCGCATCCTGGCCGCACTTCCCAGAGCCCTTGCGGAGACCAACACGGCCAGCTAGCCAGACAACAAAGCGCTGATTCCCCCCTATCCTCCCCCACAGGACCCCACAAGCGATCTAGCCCCATGACCGAGGCATCCCACAATCCCTCAAGCAGCCACAAACCCATGGGCGTTGCAGAGGTCAGCACAGAACTTTTCAAACCCAGATCGGTTCGAAGTCCTAGAGGTCTCGAAGGCTCCGTCGTTGCACTGGGAGGTTACGGACTTTTGGCTCATAGCCTATTCAACCTTGCTCGCTCCCTGGCCGCCAACAAACTTAGCGCTGATCCAGAGGTTAGCCTGGGTGTAATGTCTCAACTGGTGGCCCTCTCTCCTTTCTTCCTACTGGGTCCGGTGCTGATCTTTGCACCCCCGGGTGCAATCCAAGCCAAGGGTCTGGCCAAGCAGCTGACACGATGGCTGGTCGTGTTTTTTGCCCTCCTATTCTTTCTTTTCATCCCACTCTCTTTTTTCCAGAAACATACGCTGATCAACAAGGATACGCTGCAAACAAAAAGATTAGAGACAGTCCTGCAAGATCGCAAACGACAAATTCTTGGCGCCGTGCAGAATGCACAGAGTACGTCCGAAATTCAGCAGCGACTCAGCAGTTTCCCCGAAATCAGGCGGCCCAACGCAATCGCACAGCTCCCATCCCCTGCGATCATCCGCGAACAACTTGCCGCCTCCTTGGACACGGCCATTAATCTTGAGATCAATCGCCACAAGCAAACGCAAAAGCAACGTCTAGCGGGCATCAGCAAGGTGGTCTTCAGCGTTTCAATCGGCAGCCTGCTCGCCGCCGGTTTTTTCTTTGCTTTAGCCACTTACCTGTTCCCCAGGCTAAGATTAAATCGTCATTCTCTTAGCCGAATAAGCAAGGCTATGGACAAAGCATTATCCGCTCCAACCTCAATGATGAAGAAGCTCTATATAGCTCAACTTTCCCGACCTCACTTTGCCCGTTTCTTCGCCATTTTAGGCTTGCAACGACCTCGGCCTAGCCGCCGCCGCTGATGGCTTTGAACCCCCCCTTCCAAAGGCTTTTGCGCCAAGGAGGCTTCCTCGGCAGGCGGCCCCCAACTGACAACCAGGAGACACTCCCACTTCCGTACAGCTGGATCCTCAGCAACAGGTTGGCCATCGGACCGATGCCGCGCCAGGCGTTCCAATGGGAACAACTGGAGCAGGCAGGATTTCGATCCCGGTTTAGCTGCTGCTACCCAGAAGAGGAGCAATTCAGCCCGATTCCCGATCATTGGCAGAGCCGATCACTGGCCCTACCGGATCATCGCAATCAGGAGGAATTAAAAGCAGAGAAACTGTTAGAGGCCTTGGATCTCGCCCGAGGATTACTAAATAGCGGCTCTCCGGTTTATCTTCACTGTTTCGCAGGTCGAGAGCGTTCACCGTTGATCGGAGTTGGCCTGACAGCTCTGGAGCGTCAAATCGATGTGTTTGCAGCCTTGGACTGGGTGCGTCGCTGTCATCCGGCAGCGACGCCAATCTATGAGCAACTTGATTTGCTCGACCGGCTTCTCCGCGAGCATCCAGACATGAAAAAGGGATGACCCGATCGGCTCGGAATCCCTGAGCGGAGGTCGTTAACGCGATTCTCCCTCTTCAGGAAGGGTGTTCGGCTCTCCATCAGCATTCTGATCGGAACTCATTTCTTGATCCAAACGCACGGAGCGCTTAGCCGCTTGTTCTGTGCGAGGCTTGCCGAATGGCAGACGGCCGACGACCCAGCCAACGAGTCCGGACGGAGCATTGACATCGGCCTGGCGTTGCGGCGAACGTGGAACGTCTCTTGCTTGGGTTTCCGGGGCTGATTCGTTGTCAGCCTGCTCGGTGTAACCATCAACAAGATAACGATTTCCCCGCGCTGATTTGGGCAACTTGGATCGATCGGCAAGATCGACACCACCACTGCCATTGGAAACATACGAATCGCGATATCCATTGACGCGACCTTTGATATAGCTTGTCAGGTTGTCTCCGTACGATCCGTAAGTGCGCTTACCCCTGCTGTAGGCACCAGCATAGGCATAATGATAGTAGTAACCATATTCATATCCATAGTCATTCAGGCGGCTCGGGAAATTCACCTGGTTACAAATCAGACCGAGGACGTCGACACCGGTTGCCTTGATGCGACGACAGGCCTGGGGAGCCAGATCGCGACTCACCTTGCCGAGGCCAACAAGGAAAAGGATGCCATCAAGCTTCTCACCCAGCAGGATTGGATCGGCGAGCATCAGACAGGGGGGCGCATCCCAGAGAACAATGTCGTAGTCAGGGAGGGCGCGAATTTGATCCACCACTTCCTGGCAGCGGCTTGAATTCAGAAGCTTTGCCGGGTCGGGTGGTTTGGGTCCGGAGGGAATGATGTCGAGGTTGTCTTGGATGCTCTGGATGAGCGTTTCCGCCCTCATGGTCGAATTCGAAAGCAGACTGGAGAGGCCATCGCCCTGTTCGATGCCGAGGTAGCGGCTTTGCATCGGCAGGCGCATGTCTGCATCGATGATCAGGACCTTCAAACCAAGATCCGCGAGTGTGCGAGCAAAAATGGTGACGGATGTCGATTTACCTTCCCCTTGGGTGGAGGACGTAATGCCAACCAAGCGAATATCGCGATCGGCACGCAGCAATCGGAAGGTGGTGAAGAGGCTGCGTAGCGACTCTTTGATGGCAAACCGCTCGCTGGCTGTCATCTTGGAGATGCTGGAGGAAATCTCCACACCGGGCTCAAGGGGGAGGTAGGGGATCAGGCCAAGCACGGGAAGTTGAAGCTCCTTTTCCGCCTCCATCGGCGTGTGGAAGACATTGTCCGTACGCTCCCGCAGGATCGTTGCCGCCAGACCTGCGAGCAGGCCGATGAGGATCGCCCTCATCAGGTTGCGCTGGATATCCGGCTCAACGGGCACATCACCGAATTCCGCTGGCGTAATGATCTGCCAAGGGGTGGTGGAACGAGCCAATTCCAGGCGGATGCGCTCGCGAGCCTCCACATAGGAGGAGTATTGCTCCCGGACACGCGCTAACTGCGAATTTAATTCTTCATACGCACTAACCTTTTGGGGGCTATTTCGGAAGTTTTCATTCAGGAGCAAGATTTGCCGGTTAATCTCATCTTGCTGGGCCAGATTGGCAAATAATTGAGCGCGAGTCGCATCGAGCGACCTCTGGCGCAAGAGAGGCTTCAACTGGTTTCGCCGGGCCAACAAAGACTGCACAACAGGGGAATCTTCTCGGAAGGTGGCCCGCGCGACGGCAAGTTGACTCTCGAGGTCGTAGATCTGTTGCGAGGGGTCAACCGCTCCGGCAACAGCCTCAGATCCTGCGCCACGCCCTGGGATCAACACCCCCTGCCGACCCAGCTGTTCAATCGCCGTGGGGGCGCCACTGGGCATGAACTGTAAGCGGCCAGACTGGATGGATTTGAGATCATTGGAGAGCTGGACTTGCTGTGATTGCAACCCCCTAAGCTGCCCGACAAGAGCCTCGCGGGCAGTGAGGATGGAGGCGGCCGTAGCGGAAGGATCCAGGAAGTTATTTTCTTTTCGGAAACGCAGCATCTGCTCCTGCAACTGATTCATGCGGGTCATAATTTTCGGACCCTGAAGATTCAGGAAGTTGATGGCAGATTCAAGAGCCGCCTGGCGCTGAACCAGCGAAAAACGGGTATAATCTTGAGACAGAGAATTTAGAATTGCGCGTCCCTTCGTGGGATCTCCCCAACGCAAAGACACATTCAGGACGTTCTGAACATCCTGGGAAGCGGGGCTGATCGTCAGGCTATTGATCACATCCATCATATTGACCCCCTGCTTATCCGCCATCGAGCGGATCAGGAGAGGGCTGCGCAAAAGCACGATGAGACTCGGCACATCAGGCTTGAAATTGCTACGAGCGATACTCTCGATCGAACCGGCCCCGACGCCGCCGCCGCGATCCTCAAGGGGATTGCTGATCTGCAACTGAAAGCCGCCCTGGTAGACCGGACTGAAAATGCGTTGCCTCAGGGTGTTGATGGCCAACGCCCCGGCAACCAGGGTGGTGGTCAACAAAAACAGGCCCTGGCGGCGCTTGATCGTGCGCAACAAGCCGGCCGCGCTGCCGCCGCTTCGATCATCAGGACCCAGCGGTGAATTCTGCGAGGTGTATTCGTAAGGGCCGGTGCGGCCGGTGGCGAGAGGCGAGGAAGCGGCGAGATCGGAGGGACCAGCTCCGAAGGGCGAAGCGGGCACGAGATCTGAAGGGGCGCCCGTTCTGGTCACGTAGGCACAGCGGCAAACAGGGATTCCATTGTACGGCCAGTTCGCTGACGGTCAGTTCGACGACCAGCCGGCGAGCCGAGTGTCGGTAAGGTGCCACGAGGTCTTGCTTCGCCATGTCCCAGTACCCTGTCTGGGCCGTCCACCCTCAAAGCCGCCAAGATCGTTCGCTGATGGCCCATGCCATGACCCCTGCCATTGGCCCCACTCCCACCAGAGCCGCAAACCACGCCGCTGGCCTTGGTCCAGTTCTTCTGGCGGCCACCCTTGCCCTGCCCTGGCACGCCCCCGCCTTGGCGGCTCCCACGGGATCGGCGCTCCCGGGCATCGCGGCTCCCATGGGCCAGGCTCCCGGGCAGGGGATTTCCCTGCCTGAGGTCTACAGCGATCTGTATGTCTTGGGCCCCGGGGACGGGGTCACGCTCACCTTCCTGGACCCGGAAGCTCGGGCCGTGGGAGGGGGGTTCAGCATCCTTCCGGATGGCACCACGACGCTGCCCCTGATTGGCACCGTGCAACTGAACGGCCTGACCATCGGCCAGGCCACCCGCTGGCTCACCTCGCTCTACGGCCGCCAGCTAGTTCGCCCCCAGCTCACCCTGAGCCTTACCAGCCCCCGTCCTACGAAGGTCACCGTTCTTGGGGAGGTGAGCCGTCCAGGACTATACCCGCTCGGCTCCTTCTCCACCCCTGTGATCGCCATTCAGACGGCCGGGGGCATCACGCTCAACTCAGACATCCGGAGGGTACTGCTGCGCCGCCTCGCCGGTCCGGATGGCAGCCAGAAGCAGACCATCCTTGATTTATCCCAACTTTATCAATTCGGTAACCAGCGCCAGAATCCGATTCTTTTTGATGGTGACACCCTGGTGGTGGGCCGCATTGAAAATCCACCCTCTGATGAGGTGCTGCAGATCGGGGTCACCAACCTGGCGCCGCCTGCCATCAATGTGACGATTCTGGGGGAGGTGAAAAGTCCCGGCACGATCAGCCTTCCCGCGAACACGCCCCTGGTGGAGGCCATCCTCCGCGCTGGTGGCACCCGCAAGTGGCGAGCGAACAAAAACAGCATCGAGATCGTTCGCCTGAACCGTAATGGCGTCACAACCCGCGAGGTGTTCAGCTTCCGAGAGGATCGGGACATCTCGCAAGCCTTCAATCCGCCGCTGCGGGATCGGGACACCATCATCGTGAACCGCACATTCTTCGGGCAGGCTCTCGACGTGGTGAATGATGTGCTCGTGCCGCTGAGCACCGTCGGTAGCCTGCTGAACAACAACTATTTCTGGAACTGGAACAACCGCTGAGCCATCGGCCTGCTCCCCTTCGAGCCTCCCCCACCCGTCGCCCATGCCCCGCCAAACCCTGCCATCGGCCTCCCGCCCCGTGGCCTGGGCCCTGTTGAGTCAGGCCATCTGGCTGCCCTTGCTGGCGATCGACCTGCATGACCGATGGCAGGCCAGTTTGGACGCCCATGCCCCCCGAGCGGGGGAGGTGGGCCTCAATCCATTTCTGTCCCCCAGGCCCCCCGGCCCCGGCGTCGCACCGCCGGCCCTGGCGGGAAGCCTCTCCGGCCGGCTCGGCGGCGACAACTCAGGAATCCTGCTGGGATCTCGGCCTGGGGCGGAGGATCGGGGCGAGGGATCCATGCCCCCCGGCATGGTGCCGGGGGGCGCGACGGCGGGCCTCCTGATCGCCACAGCCCAAGCGGCACCTGTAGCGCCCGGCACCATGCCGGGGGGCTACAGCCGTGCCGAGCTGCTCGGCGGACCGATCGGCCTGGCCGATCTGCAGGCGGGCGTGATCCCACCGCTTGCCCTGGCCGAGCAGGGGCGTCGCACCCTGAGCGGCGATCCGATGGCAGCCCTGCCGGAAGGCTGGCGCGAGCCGATGCGGCAGGCCCTCAAGGACCTGCCAACCCCTGGGGGTGAAAAGGCACGCATCGAGAGTGCCCGCCTGATCCACATCCCTTCGAGCCGGATCAGCGCCGCGACGGAGGTGCCCCTGGCGCTGCAAGCCGATGGCAGTGTCGACATTCTCAGCCGGCCCAAGGAGGCCGCCGTGGTGGAAGAGATCCGCAACTGGTCGTCGCGCCAACCCCTGCCGGCCGCGGGCAGCGTGACGCCGGCGGTGGTCCATCTCCATCCACTGGAGGAAGCGCCACCGTTGCGCCCGACGGCGATGTCCGCCCTGGAGCCCGCCAGCGCGCCAGCGACCACCGCTGAAAAAAGCCAGTAGGGGCAAGGGATTCCAGACAAGGCCAAGGCTTTTGTGCGGATACGCTGACACGCTTGCCCTTCGTTGTCCGCTGCAAAGCCGATGGCTACGTTGCGACTGAGCCCCCCCACCATTCTTCTCTCACGCCTGATGAACAAATACGTCCTGCCGTTCATCACCTCAGCCGCAAGTTTCCTCGCTTTGAGCTGGGGTCAAGCTGCGCACGCCGAAGGGTCTGCGAAGTTTACATTTCAGTGCTTTGCCAACTCCTCCACCACTCCTGTCAATCCCTGCACCCTGCCGACAAGCGGCTCAACCAGCCTGAACCCGGTCAATTCTGGCCTATACAACACCACGCAAGGGATCAGTGGTGCCAGCAGCCAAGATTATGCCATTGATTTGGAAACCCTGACGGGTTCCATTCCGCCGCCACCGGCAGCGAACACAGCTGCGGCACTCAACCAATACGGTACTCGCTATCATTACAACCACGTCGCCAGCTCCAACGGGGTCTCCACAACAACCACGAGCGGCATTTTTTCGGGCGCCGGCTTTTTCAGCGGCAATGGCAACATTTTCAGGCTCAGCTATGGCGATCGCAGTGGGACACCTGTCACCAGTGGCACGGCAACAAACTTCACCCGGGATCTGGCGTTCAGCTTCCACAACGTCCAGGGAGGCAACCCCTTCCAACTCGAAGGCAGCTGCGGGCTCTGTGCCCAGCCGATTACGTTGCTGAGTAATTTCGATGGCCTCGGTTCCTTCGTGGGCTCCGATGCCAGCAATGGCACCTACAGCTATAAATCCAATCCGGCTCTTATTCAGTTCAGCGGTGGCGATCTGGCCTCGCTCATTTTTGAAGGGTCGGTCACCGTTGAAAACGGTATAACCGTTGCCACCAGCGGGGCGATGACGTTTTCCCACCCTGTGCCTTCGCCCCTGCCCGTGGTCGGCGGCGGCATGGCCTTTGCCTGGTCGCGCCGCCTGCGTCGCCGCATCAGCCTGGCCAAAGCCGACTGCTGAACCGATCGCAAGCAACGCCGGCTGGATCAGGAAGAGAAGGCTGCTGTCATGGCAGCCTTTTTTGCAATCCGCAATCAGGGAGGCGAGAGCGGATATTGAAAACGCTCCATATCTTCCGCATAAATCTCCGCTGTGCGCGCGAGCAGCCGCTGGCGATCCGGCAGTGCCGCTTCGTCCAGATCCAGCAGGGGCGGATTCGCCCGTTCGAAGCTGATGGGTTGGTTCAGCCTGACGCTGAGGGCAGCGGCGAGAGCGGCCAGATCCTCATAGCGAAACACCTCCACCTCGCTGGCCGAGCCAGCGAGATAGCGGCTCTGGCTACGCAGGTGGGGATGGTCCAGCCACGTGGCCAGTTCGAGAAAGGCGCAAAGATCGAGACGGTGCAGATCGCGATCACAGCGGTAGGCGTAGAGCTGGCAAAGATCGGGATCCTTGCGCCGGAAGGCTGAGACAAGGCGAGTCCAGGGATGGCGAACCACGGTGAACCACCACCACTGCCGCCAATCCGGAACCCCTTCGTGGACCAGGAGAGCCTGTAGTTCAGCGCTGGAGAGATGCTGCAGAAAGTTGGTGCCGTAGCGGCACCTGAGCAGATCCTCTGCGCGAATGCGGCCGAAACCGCGCCGCCGATCCTCCAGCCGCCAGTCGCCGTGAAGGCCGAGGGCTTGTTCGATCGCCGTGCCCGCGGTTTTGGGAATATGAACGAAGGCCAGTCCCCGCTCCCGATCGATCGGCATCAGGCGCTCCAGGGAAGGGGGCAGCCATTCCAATGCACGACGGCGGCCTCCTTCTCCAGGGAGCGCAGCTGCTCGATCCAAGCTTGCAGGGCGCTGTCCTCGGCCTGGGGGTCCAGGCGCAGATCCTTCAGGGCGGTGTGGGCCACGCAGAGATTCCAGCGCCTGGGCCGGAGCAGGCGATCGTCATGACCGGCCTGCTGGAGGGCCCAGATCAGCGCCCCCTGGTCGTGCCAGCGCACCGCGTCGCGGGGGAGAGCGCCGCGGAGGAAGATCTGGCGAATCGGGAACTGGTAGGCCTCCAGGAGGTGGGCATCCCGCTGGCGATCCCAGCCGGTGAGTCCGGCGTTCAAGCGCAGGCGATTGCCCTGGTGCAGGCCGGGCAGGAGCGGCAGGAGGCTATAGAGGCTGGCGGGATTATCGGTGGCCTCGGGGGCAAGGTTTTCCTCCACCACAAAGGGACCCTCCTCCAGCCGCTGGACCATCTCCTCAAGATCCCTGAGCAGAACCAGGTCCGAGTCCATCCAGAAGACCTTCGGCCAGGGGGCGTCTTCGATCAGGGTCGGACAGATCCAGAGGGGCCATTCCCGTTTGGAGGCCTTGGCCATGCGACGGTCTCCGCAGGCCGTCTGGATGGCGCGCACCAAGGTG
>Ga0164292_10002748_pt1 | contig 14345 bp, 21 predicted proteins | sample GEODES117metaG_FD_111486 | JGI IMG/M metagenome (GOLD analysis project Ga0164292, IMG submission 111486) | Eutrophic lake water microbial communities from Lake Mendota, Wisconsin, USA - GEODES117 metaG | ecosystem: Environmental > Aquatic > Freshwater > Lake | place: USA: Lake Mendota... | reverse complement strand
ACCTGTTGCACCAGTTGCACCGGTTGCACCTGTAGCACCAACTGCACCTGTTGCACCTGTTGCACCTGTTGCACCAGTCACACTTGCACCTGTCGCACCTGTTGGACCTTGGATATTTCCAACGTTGTCCCACTCAGTGTTTACACTGTCCCAAACATATAAGCTACCGTTGATTAAGTATCCATCACCTGGATTTCCAGTTGCTGGTAGTAGCCCTGTGTTCGCTAATGAACCAATTATTGTTACAGAAGTACCAGCTGCACCTGTTGCACCTGTTGCACCAGTTGAACCTGTTGCACCAGTTGAACCTGTAGCGCCTGTTGCGCCAGTTGCACCTGTTGGACCGGTGACTGTTGAGGCTGCACCAGTTGAACCTGTAGCACCTGTAGCACCGACTGCGCCTGTTGCGCCTGTTACACCTTGAATTCCCTGCGCGCCTGTTGGGCCAACTGCACCTTGTGGACCTGTCGAACCTGTTGCACCGACTGCACCAGTTGAACCTGTTGGACCAGTGACTGTTGAGGCTGCACCTGTTGGACCAGTTGGACCACCACTTGGACCTGTTGGTCCTACTGTTCCTGTTGGACCAGTTGCTCCTGTTGGGCCTGCTGGACCAATAGAACCGCGTGGTGCAAGCTGCCCAGCAGTTGGACCGTCTACTGCTAATGAACTGCTAAGTGCAGTTAGAAGATCTACAGCTGAGCCGTCACCTTCGACAAGATAGATATAGTACTTCTCTGGTTTTACACCATACAAACGAATGTTTACTTCATATGCCCAGTCGGTTGGTTTGAGATTTTCATTATCAGTACATGGAAGCTCAACTTCAAACTCACCATCTGCATCTAGAGTGCAAGATATGGTGCCTTCGACTAATACTGCGTCGCCTGCGTCAGTTACACGAGCGGTAGGCGTGAACGTGACTCTACCTTTAGCAGGGAGTCCTCGAGCTGTGAGGTAACGCCCAGAGACAACACGGGTGATGACGTCGTTAGACCAGTCATCGGCTATGTTAGGCATTTCAACTCCGTTCCACGGCAATAGGAGCTCACCGTCTGCAAAATTGTGGTAATTTTACGACGCTTCATATCTAAGGGTACCACTATCTTGAGTAGGAGAGTATGGCATACGTGGTAAATAGTACCAAATAAGCGCTACTATTGAGAATGATCTGGAGCTGTAAAACCTATCTTAGGTAGGTGACTTGTTGACGTAACACTAGATGATTTTTCTTCAGAGTTAGCGTTATCATCTACCTCATTGTAGGCTCCAAGGGCAGCGTATGCGGCAGCATCTATCCAATGTGATTCTGAGTCGTAGGTGCTTGTAGCATGCACTAATTCACTTGCAGAAAGCATTGCTGCTACCGTTGTTGCTGGAATGACGTCGTCGAGATCTAGAAGACCCGCCCAGACAATACCTATACGAGTAATCTCGTCGGACTGCTCAATCTCTGGTTTTGTTATACGTTCTTCGGCCTCGCGAAGGACCCTCTTGCGGGGATCTGTTAGAGGTCTGCGGTTTCTTAAGTTCACAACCGCCCTCTTTCTTGTAGTTATGGCCTCGCTGCTGGAATGATACTAACATCCAAACGTGGGTCATGACCGCTGCCTATGACCATCGTAAGTATACCTGGATTAGATTCTAGTCCTCGTCTGTCTCGGTACCACGCTGAACCTGGATCAACAGTTGGGCACTGCGCCCAGAATCTGCCTCCGACGTCCATACTTCGATAGGAATGGTAATGACCAGACAACCAGACATCACACCCGCCAAGTGGAGTTTGCCCTGCAGCCTGCTCAGACAGGTATTTTAGAACGTCTCTTCCAGTTTGGTGACCATGAAATAAGCCAAGCATAGTTCCATTTACTTCAACCGCAAGTGTTTGATGGTCTTTTGCCGGGAATCTAAATTCAACGTGGGAAAGATCATTGTTCTCAGCACATGCATCTTGGACGGAGCTTGCAATTTCAGTATTCCAGCCTTCTGCTGGGTCAAGAGAAACTTGCCTACTTACCTCATCATGGTTTCCGTTTACTACCGCAACGATGATTCGATCTGCTAAAGGTGCAAACGCCTTTATCTGAGATAGCAAAAGTCTACGGGCAACTCGTGTTTGTTCTGTAAGACCCATATCTGATGCAGAGTGGCTCTGTAGCCGGCCGCCTTGCGAGACTATACCTTCAACGTGATCCCCAAGAAGAGCGATAGTCACAGTGCCGATATTTCTTCCAATTTTTCTTAGTTCTTCTAATCGATGAACCGCACCTTCAGTTGCGTACTGAATTCTGTCTACCGTGTTTGCGGTGCCTTGACCATTTGCTTTCTTTCCGATTTGCTGGTCACTGGGGGCAAATACATATGATAGTTCTCCGCTTGTTTTAGTTGTGCGTTTGCCTGGCTTCCACTTCTTTATTTCATCAATTATTTTTTCAACATCTTCCTTGGAAGCACGCTCAACGCCAACTGGAACAAGGTTTACACGATACGCTTCTAGCCACTCTCCATCGTACTTTTGCCAGCGCGAGCGGCGAAGTGATGTGACTGACCAGGACTCTGGATCAAGATTAAACTCTGATAGAAGTTCCGCTGCATCGGGTATCTCTCCTGCGGTACGAGGGGTAGATACTAGGTATCCGCCGTTCTCATCTACCTCTAGTCTTGGCCTCCAGGCTTCTGGAGTATTCGTCGCACGTATATCTGAGCCTGTGCGACCAATAGCTGCTAGATCATTTAGCTTGTCGTGTAACGTCATGCGCTACTTCTTAAGCGTTCAGCTTTGGGTTTGATCCAAAGCACCGGCACGCGCCGCGGCGGTGTTTTGTTACAGCCGCGTCTCCAATGTCTAAGCCTTCTTCACGAAGTGCAGCTGCTATGGTTGTGTTCGGCAGGCGGCCAGGTGTACCGTATGGTATCTCAAGTACTTCCGCTAATTTGTCGCGATCTTCTTTTGATAAGTGATTACCACTTAAAAGACTCCCTACCTTACAAGGTAAACCTACGGATAATCCAGATTGTTTTGATAGTCTTTCTGCAAGTGTCACGTGTGTCTCCAGGTCGTTGTCTCGCGCTGGCTGCGTTGTGCAGTCGAGCTAACTATAAGCCTTAGGCTAACAGTTAAGACAATAATAACCGAAAGGCGAGCAAAAGTAACGCATACTGAGCAGTTATTTAGACGCTATAAAGTTAAATAAAAAGTATTTTCAACTATACGATTTAGTGTACTTACCTGCTAATTTACAGTACAAATAAAGATTAAAAAACTGCTTCTTATTTACGCAGTTACAGGTTAATTCTTGTTATTTATCTTCCGTATTAAATGTTGATAGACCAAATGCTGGAGAAGCTCCGCCCGCTCTACGGGTCTTTCTAGCCGGCTTTTCTTGTGCTGGAGCAATCATATTGAGAAGAATGTCCTTGATTAAACTTACCTCTGTCGCCGTGTGCTCCGAGCTACGCTCAATTCGATTTACGCGATCTGCCAATGAAGAACCGCCATTCTCCCAAAGCTGATATTCAACCTTGTTTAGTCGTTCAGCGATAGTTCTACCCTCTTCGTCTGTTCCTACTGCGTCATCAAGACGACGAGCTATCTTGTAGATCGAAATGATCCCACCGCAGATTACGGCTAGCGCCCCAAAGATAGCAGCAACAGACATGATGGTATTTGAGAGCATGCGCGGCTTCTTTCGAGGTAGAGACAACCAAGGTTATGAAACTATTGTATAGCATAAAACCACTGATAGACTTAATCTACCATGCACAAAGTGGAGTATAAAAAAGTCTAATGTTTTTGCGTTTTATGTTTACATAAACGGTAGGTACCCATTATAGTAGCACTGTCACATATTCCGCAAACTGCACAAAGGCAGTCTACGCTAGAAATGCGGCAAGACATTGTGTACTAGTAAACCCTATTAGTACAATACTTTTTAAGGTATTACATCGCGTATTGAAAGGACACACATGCAACAGACGCAAAGACGAATGAGCATAAGAAGCGTTGCAATGACATACGGGATTCCAGCACGAACCGTGTCAAGAGCTATTAGCACTGGTGAACTTCCTGCTGTAAGAACAGTAACTGAAACAGGTCGTGAGCGCGTCTACATATCATATGATGATGCTGACCAGTGGTTCAAGTCTTTAACTACTAATGCCTTATCGCAAGAAAAGGTGTTGGCATAGTAAATGACATCATCATGGGATTCAGCGACAGGTCGTCTTTCTAACGCAGCAGTTTGGTATGCATCACAAGGTTGGAAGATCCTGCCATGTTATGGAATTATTGGAGGGCGTTGCAATTGCAATAGTCCTCACGCTGAGCCTAAAGATGTAGGTAAGCACCCATCTATCCCTGAGTGGAACACTCGCGCAACTTCAGATCTTGAAACTGTAAGCGCGTGGTACGAACAGTCTCCTGAAAATAACATCGGAGTTCACTGTCAAGCTTCTGGCTTTTTTGTGATTGATATTGACCCTCGCTCTGATGGTCCTGCTTCTTTTGAGAAGTTTGAGTCTTTGCTCGATGGAGCCTTGCCTAAAACTGTAGAAGCTATTACTGGCGAGTACTCTTATAACGGAAAAGTTTCGCGTGGACGCCACCTCTTTTATAAGTGTGATGACAACGAAGCATTAGTTGGAAATCTAAAGAAATCTGGTCTACCTGGCATTGACATCAAGCACAACGGCTATGTGCTTATTGCTCCATCACGTCACTTCTCTGGGAATTGCTATGAGTGGGTTCCAGGAAGAGCACCTTGGGAAATTGAAATGGCAGAGGCACCAGAAGAACTGCTTTCAGTTTTACGTAAACGTGCAAGAAAGTCTGGTACTAACTTAGGCGAAGCTGAGTGGGAATGGCTAGATGGCTTAGAGTTTGGTGGGCAACGCGTTGACGTTGACCGCCTTCTTCAAGAAGGAATCGAAGAAGGTTCACGCGCTGTTGACATCTATTCAATGACGTGCGCACTTGCAAATAAGTTTCCTGTTCATACTGATGCTGGTAAGCTTGCAGTTGAAACAATGATGATTAGGTTTAACGCCGAGAAAGTTCGCCCGCCGTTACCTTTGGAAGGTCAAGGCAGTCTTCTTATGCACGTTCGACGTGCTATTGACTTTGTCATAAATAACCCAAAGACCGAAAGACTTTGGCCTGGTCTGCAAGAGTGGGCGCAGAAATCTCAAGAAGAAACAAACGCTAGTGCAAAACCACAATCTGCACTAAGCACTGTGCCAAGCGCAGACACCAGAATAACCGCGTATGAGCATAGTCATCTCCCTGGAACTGTTGGAGGGACAGTGGACGCTGGAGTTCGTGATGGCGACTCTGTGCGTAACGCGTCTAATCTTTCTAACATTGATGTCCCTAAGGACCCAGATGCAATTGGTGAGAACGAAGGTGGAGAACCTGGTAAGCGCACGCTATCTGACACGGGTAACGGACGTCGTCTTGTAGATTCGTTTGGTCCAGCAGTTCGTTACACCCCTGGTCTTGGTTGGTTCCACTGGGATGGTGGCTACTGGAAACCTGACATTGAAAATCTTGAAATGCGTGAGCTTTCAAAGAAGCTTGCACCAATTATTGCTAGCGAGATTGTTAACTATGATGATGCTGAAAAACAGTCAGAAGTTATCAAATGGGCTCAACAAGCGAAATCAAATTCTAGACTTGCCGGTGCGATTGAATCGGCGACATCCGATCCACGTGTAATTGTTGGCGTGGAAAACTGGGACAGTGATGAGCACCTTCTTGGCGTTGCTAACGGTGTTATCGATCTTCGCACCGGCGAGCTACTTAAAGGACGTCCTGATCTATACATCACACGGCGAGCGCCAGTTGCTTACACGCAAGGAATGCGCAACGTTCGTTGGGAACAGTTCATTGACTTTGCGACTGGCGGAGATAAGGAACTACAGGACTGGTTGCAACGTGCTGCTGGCTACTCACTAACTGGCTTACGCACGCACGACGTTATGTTCTTAGTTTACGGACCTGCAGGTTCAGGTAAGAACACTCTTGTTGAAGCTTTAGTAAAGTGCATGGGCACACAACAGTACGCCTGGCCTTTAGATTCTTCTATCCTTGCTCAAGGCGATGGGCAAGCACACGGTTCAGATCTTTATCACTGGGCTGAGTTGCGTGGTCGACGTATGGTGTGGGTTGACGAACTTCCAGAGTCTGAGCGTATGAAAGAAAACTCAGTAAAGAAGTTAACTGGTTCATCTGAAATCTCAGCGCGTTCACCTGGTGAAAAACCGTTCACCTTTCAATCACGTGCAAAACTTTGGGTCACGACAAATCACCGTCCAATCATCAATGATGACGCGATGTGGCGTCGTATTCGTCCAGTTCCACTTAATAAAGTTCCAGAGAATCCGGATCCAGATCTAAAGTCTTACATATTTGATCCCGAAGGCGCACTGCCTGCAGTTTTATCCTGGGCTGTTGAAGGCGCAATCAAACTTCTTGGTTCAAGCGCGCGTGACTCACTTGGCTGGTGCACCGCGGTATCCGAGGCAGCTGACATTTATCGTAAGAACGAAGATCGAATTGGCATATTCTTATCTGAAGAAACTAAAGAGACAGAAGGATCACGCTTGCCAATTAAAGCTTTATACGCAGTGTACCGTTTGTGGAGTGAAGAACGTGGCGAACGCCCGATGACGCAGATAGCTTTCCAACGAAAGATTACTGACCGCGGGAATGATGTTATTGGTCTTGGTTCACGAGCTGAGATCGTTGGGCGCCAGTTACTTCCTCGTGCCGTTCCAACTGGAGAAGTTGATTGGAACGCAGCAACGCGTTTTGTCAAAGTAACCTAGAGAAGAAAGTGGGATAGACAATGAGCGAGTCAAATCACCCTTATGGGGTAAACTGGGCAACATATGGTCAGGTCCAATTAGAACTTGAATCTGCCTTGCGTATTAAAATCGCAAATGATATTGAGGAGTATGCAGAAATGTGCCGCCAACGTGGACTGAATGGTCATTTCACAAGTGCGCTGGATCTTGCAGCTGATATTGCGCTGATGGGTCCTCGTAAACAAGAACCACAGGAAGAGTCTCTTTTTTGAAGGTTGTCTACATTAGTGGGCCAATGACTGGAGTAAAAAAGTACAACTACCCTCTGTTCAACAAGGTCGCAAAAAAATTAAGAACTGAAGGTTTCACCGTGGTAAACCCTGCTGAATTCTTTGAAGGAACAGGCAAAGCTACACGAGAGCAGTACATGCGTGAGTCTATAAAGGCAGTGCTAGAGGTGGACAAGGTTGTTTTGCTGCCAGACTGGGATAAAAGCCAGGGTGCACTGCTTGAAGTCCTTGTTGCAAAGGAACTTGGTTTGGAGATAGTAGAGTATAATTCCTAGACACGCCGAGTTTATATAGAGGAGAAACATGGCAGATCTAGGAACAGCCGCCAAGCTCGTTGAGGTTGCGCTGGCAGAAGTAGGGACTGTAGAAGGTCCTAAAGATAATCAGACTAAGTACGGCGCATTCACAAAAGCAAACTTTCAACCGTGGTGTGGTTCGTTTGTAATGTGGTGCGCAAATCAAGCAGGCGTAAAAGTACCGAACACTGTGTACACCCCTGGTGGTGCAGAGGCGTTTACAAAACAAAAGCGCTGGTATGACGCTGCAACATCGACTCCAGAACCAGGTGACATCGTTTACTTTGACTTCCCAGGAGACGGTGTAGACCGTATTTCACATGTTGGAATTGTTGTCAAAGATAACAAGGACGGCACAATGACTACCATTGAAGGAAACACTGCTGGTAATGCCAAAGGTGATCAACGCAATGGTGGAGAGTGTTGCAAGAAGGTTCGTGCATATCGCAAGGACAATAAGGCAAAGCTCGTTGTTGGCGTAGTTGGCTGGGGCAGACCTGACTACACTGCATCAGCAGCAAATCCAGTTACACCAAAAGAAGTGAAACCAATAGATCCAAACACCTATCCAGGTGAGACAATTGATCCAGGTGAGTCTGGTCCTCATGTGAAGACAGTTCAGACAGCTCTTGGCATCAAGCCTGCCGATGGAGTATATGGCCCTGTAACTAAGAAGGCAGTTATTGCTTTCCAAAAGGCCAATCCAAAATGTGGTGCTCCTGATGGAATTATTGGGCCGGTCACTTGGAAGGCTATAGTAAAGAGTAAGTAACCTTCAACCGAAAGGCAAATTAAATGTCCATCAAGTATCCAGTGAAGGACGTTGTTCTTCCAAAGGATCTCAAAGGAGCTGAAAATGGTAAGCTTCCGGAGAGTATTCTAAAACCAATTAAAATTGGTGGAAAAATGCACCACCTTGCTGCTCGAGCGTTTGATGCTATGTGCGCCGCTGCTAAGGCCGATGGGATTACGTTTTCACACGTAGGAGACTATCGGCCTTACAGTCAGCAAATGTCGATGTTCAAGCAACGCTACACAAAGGGTGACTCAGGTGACCCACGAAAAATTACACGCACATTCAACAATGAAAAGTGGATGCTAAAGAAGGGATTTGCACCTTCAAGTTCTCCAGGAACTTCCAATCATGGCTGGGGTATCGCTATTGACGTTGCCCTTAAGGTAAATGGTAAGCTTCTTGCTATTACTAGTGACCCTGACGGTAAAGGTGGATTTAAGGACGGAGTCGAGTGGCTTCTTCAACACGCCGATACGTATGGGTTCTCTTGGGAAGTTAGGGAAGGCTCACAGGCGGAAGCCTGGCACATCAGGTATTACACTGGAGACAAGATGCCACAGGTAGTCCTTGACTTTGAGGCATCTAAAAATAGTCAATGAAATACCATAATGTCAAGTATATTTAGTGTATAGTACAAATACGGATTAAGGAATTCCTTGGGAGAGAGGATTCCATCCCGAGGGGTCTTTGGCGAAAGCTAAAGGCCCCTCATCTATTTAGCAACTTGCTTTAGCTGAGTGAGAGTCTTTCTTATAGTAGACCCGTGCCACGTTCCACCTAAGGCTGTAGGTATACTTTCAGAGTTTAGTTGACGAGCAATTTCGTGGTATGAAGCGCCTTTTTCACGCATCTCTAAGATCCTAGATAGGGTCTCTGGTGCTATCTTGCTCTTTGGTCCTAGGTCTACACCCCAAACTAATCCGCGTGCTCTACGGTCCTTGTGGACGTCCTTTTGACGGTCAGCAATAATAGATCGTTCCATCTCTGCAAGTGCAGACATGATTGTTACTACGAAGCGTCCTTGGTACGAAGACGTGTCAAGATTGAGATCTAACATGACAAGACGCCAGCCTTTTTGATTAGCTCTATCGACAATACTTAGAAAGTCCTTTGTCGATCTTGCTAAGCGATCTACTCTTGTCACAAACAAGGCTGCTGCCTCACCTTTATCTAATTTGTCAAGTGCACCACGTAAGGCTGGACGACCTTTGATAGACTTGCCAGATTTGCCTTCCTCGCGGACAAGTTCTATATCAGTGTACCCAGCTGAGACAGCCGCATTGTTAAGTTCTCGCTCTTGAGCTGACAACGACATGCCATCGTTGACCTGCATCTGAGTAGAAACACGTGCGTAAAGAAGTGCCTTACCTTCTGTCATATATTCACCAAGTTCCTCATATTCCGTATGATTGTACAATTATTTGCCCGTAGAATAGGTGTACACCCTTTCAGTTAAAGGTGTACGAATAAACGGGGTATTACCCTAGCTTTACCGTGTATAGATCTAGTTCAATTGGAAGACCATTCTGCTTAGCGAACAGTGCGTCATCGTCGTCTTTCTGATAACCGTTCTTAATCAGCACACGAGCGCTAGCCGGATTGCTTGGGAATACGCCGGCGGATATCTCCTTGATTCCCAAATCTTTCACCGCGTGGTTGTTTATCAGACCTATCGCCTTCGTCATAACACCGCGATTAGAGAATTTTTCAGATACCCAATATGTCAAGGTTGCGTACTTGTACTCTATGGCATACAGTGATATCTTGCCTATTAGGCCTTCGCCTTCAAGATAGATAGCGTAGCTGCGAGCGTTCTTTGCCTCATACCTTGAGTCAGTGACTGTCCAAGGCTCTAACCAGGCAGAGTTCTCTCTTGCCATAACGATTAAGTCTTGTGAGTCGAGATAGTTGAGAGCTTCAACTGTTACCGGCCCATCTGTCAATGTATAGGCGACAGCTTGAACAGAGGGTGTAAAGTCTTTAAAGCGAGCCACGATGTCCTTTCGTAAACGTTTGCAGTGTAAACGTGTATGATTATAGCAGGGTATTTTCCTTATGTACACCAATTCCCAGTTACGCACAAGGGTAACTTCCGTGTGGAAGTGGAGCAAAACTCCAAAGTGAAAAAGCAGTGTAGAAGCGGGCTTTTCCAAACTTCCGTGCAAGAACCGAGTAAAGTAATTTTATAAGTTCATTTTTCACCGCGGGTGTGTTATAATCGACCATTGCCCTAAAGGCGTAGGTTGCAGCCAGTTGGAAGGTCCAACGTAAGTGCATAAGACTATAAAACCCTACAAATGAAAAAGGCATATCGTCCTGAACATGACGTACAACTGTTATCCCGAACGGCCTTAGGTAAGTAGTGAGACCTTGAAGGTTAGAGTGCTAGACGCTGGTAAGGTAGCCAATGTCGGGGTAGGCGAAGTGTTGCATCACTTTGCAAATGTGGATAGCTAGTTTAGAAGCTAGTCTTGATATGTCCCGCCAGCGTCTAGCTCGGTCTTTTCAAACAGTACTACAATTAAAACATAGACGTGATTGACGTGTTCATTTGTAAGTATTAGGAAGTAAATGAAAGCACAGTTCCCCATTGATGGGAAAAAAGGAAAAGCCTGGAAGATAACTAGTCCTTTTGGTTGGAGGATTCACCCAATCGAAAAAATAAAGAAACATCACAATGGTGATGACATTTGGGGTTCTAACCCAAAGATCTATTGCGAGGCTTGGTATGACGGAACAGTCGTATACGCCGGAACCTCAAAACTAAAAAACTCTGATGGATCAATAGGTGGCGTTGGCTACTACGTCGACCTTCGCTGCAAGATAGATGGCAAGTGGTACGTAACACGCTATGGCCACATGCAGGAGGGCTCGCTCAAAGTAAAGACTGGTCAAAAGGTAGAAGCTGGTACCATTCTTGGAATCATGGGAAACACTGGCGCAAGCGCTGGTCGTCACCTCCACTTTGAGATCGTTGAAGGTAAGGTTCACCGCTGGGATCTAAATGGTAAAGGCTTTGTCAGTCCAATTGCGTTTGTTGAAGCTGTTATGGCGTTCGAAAAACTAAAAGAGTCAGCCGGTGAGATCACCGCAGATGTTGGTGCTCCAGACGAGACTCCGCCAAGTTTAGATGTAACTTCTTTAAAAGCAAAACCTAAAGGAAAAATAAGCTAAAGCAGTCTACTTCTTTTTACAGGTGCAGCTGCTCTTCATCTTTCTCCACATCCAAAAATGATGAACTGCCATGATGCCCATCAGTATCCACATTAGTGTCATTTCACTAATAGGGAAAGAACTTGTCATGCTTGCGTGGTCGTGATTCATGTGGTCGTGATTCATTAAATAAGCCCTTCCAGCTCTGAGATAAGTGCAAGTTTAGGTTTTGCACCTGTCATTATCTTAATTGCTTTTCCTTCCTTGAACAAGATCAAGGTAGGGATAGAGCGAATATGCAACTCCGCAGCTAGCCCTGAGTTGTCGTCAACGTTAACCTTAACGATCTTCAAGTCTGTTTTTTCAGCCGCAAGTTCTTCTAACACGGGGGCAATCATCTTGCAAGGCCCACACCACTCTGCCCAGAAATCAACAAGAACAGGAGTAGGTGAGAGGAGGACCTCGGTGGCAAACGTGGCGGAGGTTACGCTAGTTACGGTCATTGTCTGGCAACCGTTCTGCCCAGAGGCACGCTGCCATAGTTACTACAACGAGACAGGTAACCATTGCGTATGGGTGCATAAGAAATCTTGTAAGAGTCATAGTGATAATTGTATTCTAAGGTACATGCTGTGATAAAGTTTATCTATGGGAAGAGAGATAACTGTTCGCCCTTGGGGCTTCTATGACGTCCTTCACGTCGAAAAAGGCTACCAAATCAAGCGCATTCACGTTGAGCAGAACTGCCGTCTAAGCCTTCAATCACACAAGTATCGTGCTGAGCACTGGTACGTGACTCAAGGTATCGGTCTAATTGAAGTTGCAGGTGCTTCATTTCAGATAGAAAAAGGAGACACGGTTACAATTGGCGTAGGTGAAGTTCACCGCATAGAAGGCGTAGGTGAGACTGGTGTTACGTTCTTTGAGATTCAAGCAGGCGATTACCTTGGTGAAGACGACATCACTCGATACGAAGACGATTACGGAAGAGCAGACTAAAGACAGTTTTTTCAGCCGCGGCTTGGTATAATAGGCTGTGTTAGATAAACGCTACGACGCTTGGAAATGTCAAGTGTGTGGGAAATACTACGTAGTTACAAGCTTAGCTAGAGACTGTGAAGTCAGACATGAAAGAAAACAATCAGAAAGATAGCATAGGAATACGGATTGTTTCTTGGCTAGTAAGACGCTCATCAATCTACGCATTCATCTATGAGATGGGTGACTGGATGATGGACGATACACAAAACAAAACTATCACCGCAAAGGATGAACCTAATGACACACTACGTTGACAAAGCGCTTGAAGGGCATAGACTTGTTGCCTGGAAAGCAAAAAAGATTGGATTGAAAAAGATCCAGGAAGTGTCTGGTGTAAAACCAGGAGTCATCAAGAAGTTTTGCATTGACCCAATTCCATGCAAGCTCTCTGATATTGCCAAGATTAAAAAGGCAGTTGAATCTCTTTGGGTTGAAGAGGAAAAACCAGAATCAGATGAAGCCTAAGGCTTCAAACTCATCAATTGCATCATCAATAGTTCTAGTTGGTTCCTTGTCGCATTGACCGTCTTGTAGACTCATAGAGGCTCCGTTTTTGGATCTATGCTATTTGCAACCGCAAGCAGTGTGCCTTTAACTAAATACTGATCATCATCTTGAATATCAATTTGTGATGCAAGAAACTTAATGTACTTTGCAATTTCAGTGATTGCTGCTTCCGCTTCTTCAACATACGAAATCTGAATGGTGGGAGGAAGTTCTTCCCACGGCTTTAGCCCGTCTGTCCCGGCATACTCATAGATAGCGCGAGCCGCCTTATGAGTTGCAAAATGTATTGCCACAGTGATATAATATACCTAATAGTAGATAAGTACACGCCTCGGTCGTCTAGCGGTTAGGACATCTCCCTCTCACGGAGAAGGTCGTGGGTTCGAATCCCATCCGAGGTTCACAACAGTAAGGGAGAAATGAAGAAAGCAGCTGTAGTTGCATTAGCCGTTGGTCTAGGCCTTGGTGGACTTTACGTAGCACAAGAGCAAAGTAAAGACTGCGTTACCTTATACGTTGACTACGGTCCGCTTGAGAATGGAACACAGTCAACATCGTGTATTCCTGCCTCCAGTAAAACAAACGCACTTGATCTACTAGCAGACGCTGGACTTACAATTGAAGGCACACAAAAATACGGAAACGCAATTGTGTGTCGCATAAATAATCGCCCAGACGCAACGACGGAATCGTGCCAAGAGATGCCACCAGCTGAGGCATATTGGGCAGTGCTAGTTAAGGAACATGAAATCCTTCCAATCCCGTTTAACACCGCAGGCGAGTGGGGCTGGGCACAGACTGGAATCAACGAGGTTTACCTAGAACCGGGCGACGCAATTGGATTAGTATTTGCTGATAACGGAGAGGTACGGTTTCCATGAAGACACTAGTTAGACCACAGCAAAAGACAAGAAGTCTGTTGCAGCCAATTGCGCAGGTTGCATTTGATCTAGGAATGCTTTACATCGCAAGTCAAGCTTACATCTACATCTGGCGAATAACGACGGGACACTAATGGTAAACCTAACAATGATCTACACAAAGACCGGTGATGATGGAACCACCTCACTGGGAGACATGAGTCGCACGTCAAAGAACGATCCACGCCTTGAGGCGTTTGCAACAGTTGACGAGGCAAACTCCTACATTGGTGTAGCAATACTTCATGTAGACAACCACAACATTGCAAAGCTTCTTATAAGAATTCAGAACGATCTGTTTGACGTTGGTGCTGACCTTTGCACCCCGGTAATCGACGAGCCTAAGGTTGCCCCGCTACGAGTTACACAGGAGATGGTTGACGCGCTAGAGAAGGACATTGACAAGTACAATGAGGCACTGCAACCGCTACGCTCGTTTGTTATCCCTGGAGGCAGTGCCGCATCTGCGCACCTGCACGTTGCAAGAACCGTGGTACGCCGCGCGGAACGTGCAACTTGGCACGCAATTCACTCCTTT
>Ga0164292_10002747_pt1 | contig 14345 bp, 13 predicted proteins | sample GEODES117metaG_FD_111486 | JGI IMG/M metagenome (GOLD analysis project Ga0164292, IMG submission 111486) | Eutrophic lake water microbial communities from Lake Mendota, Wisconsin, USA - GEODES117 metaG | ecosystem: Environmental > Aquatic > Freshwater > Lake | place: USA: Lake Mendota... | reverse complement strand
CGTGGCCGCCGTGGTGGCCGCCGCACCCGCGAGGAGATCGCGCGCGACGACGCCGAAGCTGCTGAAGCAGAAGCCCTCGAGCCAGGACCGGTCGAGGCGGTAGAATCGGAAGCGGCTCCTGAACCGGTGCCTGCACCGGTCGAACCTGCACAAGAGCACGCTGCCGAGAAGCCGAAGCGCCGCAGTCGCAAGAAGGTCGTGGCCGAAGCCCCGGCTGACGTGGTCACCGAGGCCGTGCCTGCTGCTGCGATGGATGATGAGCCTGTGGCAGAGCCGCCGCGCCCGGTACCAGTCGCACAGGTGGTCGAAACTGTCGTTCCAGAGCCGGAACCCGTGGCCATCGTGCTGTCGGAGGTCGACCCCAATCGCCCGCGCCGGGGTGGCTGGTGGAGCAAGAAGTAACCTGAAGATCACATGATTTCAAACGATTGAAAACTGCCCTTCATGCCCTGCATGAGGGGCCCTTTTTTGCATTCCGTCAACGCCGCCAAGCGCCGAGCCGCTTCACAGCCTCGTGCATATCCGCCTCGGTGCCAGCGAAGGACAGCCTCACGAAGCGCTGGCCGTTGAAGGTGTCGAAGTCGAGGCCGGGCGTCATGGCGACACCAGCTTCGCTGAGGGCTCGCTGGCAGAAATCCATGCTGTCATTGGTCAGGTCCGAGACATCGCTGTAGATGTAGAAAGCGCCATCGACGGGCATAAACCGTCCGAGCCCGAGCCCTGGCAGCGCGTCCATCAGGATCTCCCGGTTGCGCGCATAAAGCTGGCGGACCTGTTCCATCTCGTCCTGCCCGTCAAAGGCCGCCAGTGCTCCGATCTGGCTGAGATAGGGCACCGAGATCGCCATGTTCTGCTGGAGACGTTCGATCGGGCGGACCAAATACTCCGGCACGATCATCCATCCGACACGCCAGCCTGTCATGCAGAAATACTTGGAGAACGAATTAATGATCACGCAGTCGGGATCGTGGACAAGGGCCGTGCCAGCGCTCTGGCCGTAGGTCAGCCCATGGTAAATTTCGTCCGAGATGAACCAGATGCCGAGCCTCTTGCAGGTGGCGGCCACATCGAGGAGCGCCTCCGTGCTCATCACCACGCCGGTAGGGTTGGCCGGGCTCATGGCCAGCACGCCAGACAGCGGTGCCGAGCGGTGGGCGGCCACGATCGCCGCTCCGGACAGGGCATGGCGCGTCTCAGGCCCTGTGGGGATCTCAGAGACATCGAGGCCTAGTGCCCCGAGGATGTTGCGGTAGGCCGGATAGCCTGGCGAGGAGATCGCGACACGCTGGCCTGCGTCGAACATCGACAGAAAGGCTAGCGTGAAGCCGCCCGAAGAGCCGGTTGTCACGATGACGCGCGCCGGATCGACACTCACGCCATACCAGTCCCGATAATGCTGAGCGATGCGTTCGCGCAGCGGCCAGATGCCCAAGGCTTCCGTGTAGCCGACCTTGCCGGTCTCCAGCGCCCGCGCCACCGCGTCGCGCGCCGTGCGCGGTGCCGGATGGCCGGGCTGGCCGACCTCGAGATGGATGACCGATCCGCCGCTCCGTTCGATGCGGACGGCTTCCGACATGACGTCCATGACGATGAATGACGACACCCCCTGGCTGCGCCGGGAGACCGGCAAAGCCGGCATCCGGTCATCCGGCACTAGGCTTTGCATCTGGCTGGAACGGATTTCGGACACAGCGGATCATCCTTTGGCACATTCGGCAGGGGCGGTCGCAATCTTGCCTTTAACGGCTTCTAGGCGGATAACCGCTTTCATGCGGGAGGCAACCGGTTTTCGACGATGAGCATGGCTGATCCTGTTCCTTTGGCAGCACACCGACCCCCGCCCCGGCATACTTGGCCGCGCCTTGTAGGGCGCATGCTGCTGGCCGGGTCCATGCTGTGCGTCGCCGCTGGCCAGCTTGCGCCCGCGAAAGCGCAGGGACGGCAGATCTCGATTGTCCGGGATACCGAGATCGAGCAGTTGCTGCGCGAGTATTCGGCTCCGATCTTCCGGGCAGCCGGCGTCAATGCCAGCCAGACCGATATCGTGCTGATCCAGGACCGGACGTTCAACGCCTTTGTCGCCAATGGCCGGCGCATCTTCATGAATGTCGGCGTTCTGATGGAGGCCGACACGCCCAACGAGGTGATCGGGGTCATCGCCCACGAGACCGGGCACATCGCCGGCGGGCATCTGGCGCGCCTGAGGCAGGAAATGTCGTCGGCCCAGATCTTTGCGGCGATCGGCATGCTGGCCGGAGCTGGTGCTGTCGTCGGCGCAGCCCGCAGTGGAGACCGCGTCGGCAATGCCGGCTTAGGAGCTGCAGGCGTGTTCGGCGGCGGCGCGGAAATGGCCCGCCGCAGCCTGCTGGCTTACCAGCGCTCGGAGGAGCAGGCGGCAGACCGCGCAGCCGTGCGCTTTCTGGATGCCACGGGGCAAAGCTCGCGCGGCATGCTCCGCACCTTCGAACGCTTTGCCGAGTCTGCGATGTTCTCGTCCCGCTCGATTGATCCTTACCAGATCAGCCATCCGCTGCCGACCGAACGCATCGCGCAGTTGAAGACCCTGGCTGAAGCCAGCCCGCACTACGGATCGCGCGACAACCCTGCCCTTCAGGCGCGGCACAATCTGGCGCGCGCCAAGCTGTTCGGCTTCATCGAGCGCTTTGACGGGATCGGACGGCGCTATCCGGCCCATGACCAGTCGGTCGCCGCACGCTATGCCCGCGCCATCGCCGCCCACCGCTCGGGCAAGATGCAGGAAGCACTCGGCGGCATCGACGGGCTGCTGCGTGAACAGCCGGGCAATCCTTATTTCCACGAGTTGCGCGGTCAGGTCCTGCTCGAAAGCGGGCGTGCGCAGGCCGCGGTCGAGCCCTTGCGACGGGCGGCGCGTGCCGTGCCCACATCCGGGCTGATCAGGGGCATGCTCGGGCAGGCGCTTCTCGCGTCCGGCTCGCCGACTGCCCTCGACGAAGCCATCCGCGAGCTGTCCTACGCGGCGCAGCGCGAGAAGGAACTCGCTGATCCGCACCGTCATCTGGCCACCGCCTATGCCCGCAAAGGCAACATCGGCATGGCCGAACTGTCGGCAGCGCAGGCGGCCTTCCTGTCGGGCGATCTGGTCAGCGCCCAGACCCAGGCCACGCGCGCCATCCAGAAGCTGCCCGCCGGTTCGCCCGGAAAGCTGCGCGCTGAGGATATCGTGAATTATCGCCCGCCCCGGACGTGATACGAATGCTGAAAGTGGATTGCTGGCGCGCGATTCGTGCCGGATGCCTCATTGCAAGGATAACGATGATGTTTCGCACGCTCGCCCTTACCTTCGCTGCCGCGACCGCACTTGTCGGCGTCATGGCGCATCAACCGGCCGCCGCGCAGCAAGGCGTCTCGGCCGACCAGAAGTTGGCGATCGAGGCGATCATCAAGGATGTGCTCCTCAAGAACCCCGAAATCATCCAGGAAGCGCTGGTCGAGCTTGAGCGCCGCCAGCAGCAGGCCCAGGTCGATTCGCAAAAGCAGGTGCTCGTTTCCGAGCGCGCGGCCATTTTCGAATCGCCGAAGAGCGCCGTGGCCGGCAATCCGCAGGGCGATGTCGTGCTGGTCGAGTTCTTCGACTACAATTGCGGCTTCTGCAAACGCTCGCTCGTGGATATCCAGGAACTGATCAAGCAGGATTCGAAACTTAAGGTCGTGCTCAAGGATTTCCCGGTTCTGGGGGCCGATTCCGTCGAGGCGAGCCGCGTAGCTGTTGCCGTCAAGAACCAGCTGAAGGGTGAAAAGTACTGGGCCTTCCACGTCGCGCTGATGTCCACGCGTGGCCGCATCAATGGCGCCAAGGCTCTCGAAGTCGCCAAGGATCATGGCGTCAACATCGATCAGGCCCGGCGCGAAATGGAAAGTGCCGAGGTTCGCAGCGTCATTGAGGACACGGTTGTGCTCGGTGACAGGCTCGGCCTTACCGGCACACCAGCCTTCGTGCTGGCCGACGAGATCATCTTCGGTGCTGTCGGGGTCGACCAGATCAGGAGCCGCATCGCAGCTGTCCGCAAGTGCGGCAAAACCAGCTGCGCCTGACCCGTTTGCCCTGACAAGCGCTGCCAATCGGTCGGATTATCCATTGCCGGAGAAGATCCGGTGCCGAACGATCAACAGCCCACCGGCAGGACGCCCTTTCGCTCTGGCACAACAGCGGCTAAGAGGGCAGGAGTTTGCCGGGCCTGACCCGTGCGCCACGGAGCTTGCATGGTCGCGGTTCATCTCATCAACGGCCCGAACCTCAACCTGCTCGGTCGGCGCGAGCCGTCAACCTATGGCGCGACCACGCTCGCCCAATTGGAGGAGCGGATGGTCGGCCTCGCCCGGGAAAAGGGCGTGCAGCTCACCTGCCACCAGTCCAACATCGAGGGCGAGTTGGTGACGCTGATGCAAAAGGCCGGCCTTGCCGGCGAAGGCGTTATCATCAATGCGGGAGCCTACACACACACCTCGATCGCGCTCCGGGACGCGATCAAGGGGGCGGACACGCTGGCGATCGAGGTTCACATCTCGAACGTGCATGCCCGCGAAGAGTTCCGCCATCATTCCTTCATGGCCCCCGTCTGCGCCGGCGTGATTGCCGGTTTCGGCACAAGAAGCTACGAACTCGCGCTTGACGCGATCATTCCCCTCCTTCAGGCCAGAGCCTCCCGGGCCGGCTGAAGGCATTTGCCAGAAAGACCCATTGCATGGCCACCAAAAGCCCGATCGACCCTGATCTCGTCCGCGATCTCGCACAGCTCATCAATGAAACCGACCTGACCGAGATCGAGGTCCAGAAGGGCGATCTGCGCATCCGCGTGGCCCGCACCATCACTGCGGCCATCCAGGTGCCGATGCAGCAGCCGATGATGCAGGCTGTTCCGCAAGCCGCCGCCCCTGCGATGGCAGCGCCCGCCCCTATCAGCAGCAAGGCTGCAGCGGCCGCGCATCCCGGCGCGGTCAAGTCGCCCATGGTCGGCACAGCCTATCGCCGCCCCTCGCCGGATGCCAAGGCGTTCGTCGAGATCGGCTCAGTGGTCAAGGAAGGCGAGAAGATCCTGCTTGTCGAAGCGATGAAGACCTTCAACGAGATCGTTACGCCCCGCGCCGGCACCGTCACTGCGATCATGGTCGAGGATGGCCAGCCCGTGGAGTATGGCGAGCCGCTTGTGGTGATCGAGTAAAGGTGGCGCCGGGTCATGTTTGACAAGATCCTGATCGCGAACCGTGGCGAGATCGCGCTGCGGGTGCTGCGCGCAGCCAAGGAACTCGGCATCGCGACCGTCGCCGTCCACTCGACCGCCGATGCCGAAGCGATGCATGTGCGCCTTGCCGACGAAAGTGTCTGCATCGGCCCGCCGGTGGCGCGCGAGTCCTATCTCAATATGCCGGCCCTGATTGCCGCCTGCGAGATCACCGGTGCCGATGCCGTGCACCCCGGCTATGGCTTCCTGTCCGAGAACGCCCGGTTTGCGGACATGCTCGCCGCGCACAACATCACCTTCATCGGCCCCAAGGCGGAGCATATCCGCATCATGGGCGACAAGATCGAGGCCAAGCGCACGGCGCGCCGCCTCGGTATTCCTTGCGTTCCAGGGTCAGATGGCGGCGTTACCGAGGATGCCGAAGCCCTCCGCATCGCCAGGGACATCGGCTTTCCCGTCATCATCAAGGCTGCTGCCGGCGGCGGCGGTCGCGGCATGAAGGTAGCGCGCGGCGAGGATGATATCGTCGTCGCTCTCCAGACAGCCCGCACGGAGGCCAAGGCCGCGTTCGGCGATGATGCGGTCTATATCGAGAAGTATCTCGAAAAGCCCCGACATATCGAGATTCAGGTGCTGGGTGATGGCAAGGGTCACGCAATCCATCTCGGAGAGCGCGATTGCTCGTTGCAGCGCCGCCACCAGAAGGTCTGGGAAGAGGGCCCCTCGCCTGCCCTCAATGCTTCGATGCGCGCCGAAATCGGCGATGTCTGCGCCAAGGCAATGCAGGAACTGCAGTACATCGGCGCCGGCACGATCGAGTTCCTGTATGAAGACGGCAAGTTCTACTTCATCGAGATGAACACCCGCATCCAGGTCGAGCATCCCGTCACCGAGATGATCACCGGCATCGATCTGGTCAACGAGCAGATCAGGATCGCCGCAGGCGCCGAGCTGTCGATCAAGCAGTGCGACATCGTGCTGGAAGGCCATGCCATCGAATGCCGCGTCAACGCCGAACATCCGTCGACATTCCGGCCATCACCGGGCCGCATCCAGTCGTTTCATACCCCCGGCGGCCTTGGCGTCCGCGTCGATTCAGCCGCCTATCAGGGCTATGTGATCCCGCCGCACTACGATTCACTCGTCGGCAAGCTGATCGTCCATGGCCGCACCCGCAACGAATGCTTGATGCGTCTTCGCCGTTCGCTCGATGAATTCGTCGTCGATGGCATCGATACGACGCTGCCGTTGTTTCGCAAGCTGGTGCGCAATCAGGACATCCAGAACGGCCAGTATGACATCCACTGGCTGGAGAAGTTCCTCGCCGCCGGCGGGATGGACTGAGCTCAGCCGCGTACGCGTCCGTTCATCCGCCGAAGGCAATATCGCTGCGCACAACAGTGATCTGCATGCCATCATGGGCGGGGCGCACGCCATCGGGCAAGATGGCTGTGAGGGCAGCGTGGTCCAGATCGGTGTGCAGGTTCGTAAGCACAGCCTGGCGGGGTCTGGCGCGCTCGATCCATGCCAGCGCCTGCGCGAGCGAGAAGTGCGCCGGATGTGGAGTATGGCGTAGTGCGTCGATGATCCAGACATCGAGCCCATCGAAATGCGCAGCGATCTCATCCGGAATGCCGCTGACATCGGGCAGATACATCACATTGCCGATCTTCAGAGCCAGCGAACCGATATCGCCGTGCACGACGCCCAACGGCAGGATCTCGACCACCCCACCCTCGCCCGTCACCGAGAAAGGCTGACCGGCATTGATCTGATGCCGGATCGCAATCGGTGGATAGCTGCTGCCCGGCAGCGTTTCGAAGATGTAGCGGAACCGTTCCAGCATCACTGATCCGGTCACGGCATCGGCATGGACGTCAACCGTGCGCCGCATGTGCAGAACCAGGGGCCGCAGATCGTCGATGCCGTGGGTATGGTCGGCATGCTCGTGGGTGAGCACGACCCCGTCGAGATGGGTGATGTCCGCCGTGATCAGTTGCTCGCGCAGATCAGGGCCGGTATCGACCAGAATCCGCGTCGTGCCATGATGTCCGATCCGCTCGATCAGCACCGAGCAGCGCCGGCGCCGGTTCTTCGGATTGGCTGGATCACAAGCCCCCCATCCCATGCCGGGGCGTGGCACTCCGCCAGATGAGCCGCAGCCCAGGATCGTGATCCTGAGCGTCATGCGGCAGGGGCAGTCTTGGCGAAGGTCGCCATGCGCGGGAACACGCGTTCGGCATTGGCGGTCGTGATCGCGGCCAGTTCCTCCGCTGTCACGCCCTTGACCTTCGCCATCACTTCCGCCGTGCGCGCCACATAGGCAGGCTCGTTGGGTTTGCCGCGATAGGGTTCCGGTGCAAGGTAAGGCGCGTCGGTTTCCACCAGCAGCCGGTCAAGTGGCACCTCGGCCACGATCGCCCGCAGCGCTTCGGAGCGCTTGAAGGTGATGATGCCTGAAAAGGACAGGTAAAAGCCCAGTTCGAGCCCCGCCCGGGCAAGGTCCACGCCTGAGGAAAAACAGTGCAGGATCGCGCCGAACGGGCCACGCGCGTGTTCACCGCGCAGGATCCCGATCATGGCCTCGTCCGCATCACGGGCATGGATGACAAGCGGCAGACCGGTGGCGCGTGCCGCCTTGATATGGGTGCGAAACACCCGCTCCTGCACATCGCGCGGGCTCTTGTCGTAGAAGAAATCCAGCCCCGCCTCGCCGATCGCCACGCATTTCGGTGAGTGCGACAGCTTGATCAGGGTCTCCACTGGCGTGTCGGGTTCTTCAGCGGCATTATGCGGATGCGTGCCGATCGTCCAGAACACAGGGGTAAAACGCTCGCTGAGAGCTTTGTAGCCGGCATGCCGCGCCACGTGCGTCGAGATCGTGACAAGCCGGCAAACTCCCGCGGCCCGGGCCCGGGCAACCACAGCGTCGATATCAGCCAGCAGGTCCGGATAGTCGAGATGGCAGTGGCTATCGACCAGCATCACCCGGCAGCCCCCTCGACCGCCGGCTCGACATAACGCGGGAAGATGCCGGCCGGCTCAGGCAATGCGGTGCCGGCAACCAGGCGATGCGCTGCGCCAAGATGGGCGAAGTCGCGCGCCTGTGCCGGAACGCTGAGCAGATCGAGCAACTGTGCAGATGCGGTCGGGATGACTGGCTGGGTCAGGATGGCTGCCTGCCGCAACAGCTCCGCCGTAACGTAAAGCACCGTCTGCATCCGGGCCGGATCGGTCTTGCGCAGCACCCAGGGGGCCTGCGCCGCGAAATAGCGGTTCGCGTCTGCCACCACGGACCAGATGTCCCCGAGCACGGCATGGATCGCGAAATCCTTCATCGCCGCGCGCGCCTTGCCCAGCAGCGCGTCCGCAGCTGCCAGCATGGCGAGATCCTCCGGGCTGAACGCGCCAGGCTCGGGCACCTTCGCCTCGCAGTTCTTCTGGATCATCGACAGCGAACGCTGTGCCAGATTGCCGAAATCGTTGGCGAGATCGGCATTGATCCGGTTGACGATCAACTCATGCGAATAGGTGCCGTCCTGCCCGAACGGCACTTCGCGCAGGAAGAAGTAGCGCAACTGGTCGACACCATAGGCATCCGCAAGGTTGAACGGATCGAGCACATTACCCACTGACTTCGACATCTTCTCGCCCTTGTTGAGCAGGAAGCCATGCCCGAACACGCGCCTTGGCACCGGCAGGCCTGCCGACATCAGAAAGGCTGGCCAGTAGATCGTGTGAAAGCGGGTGATATCCTTGCCGATGATGTGGACATCGGCAGGCCAGAAATGCGCCCGTGGTGCGTCGGGGTCCGGGAAGCCCGTTCCGGTCAGGTAATTGTTCAGCGCATCGACCCAGACATACATCACGTGCTTGGGGTGGCCCGGCACCGGCAGGCCCCAGTCGAAGGTGGTCCGGCTGATCGAAAGGTCGGTTAGCCCGCCCTTGACGAAGCTGACGATCTCGTTGCGCCGCGTGTCGGGCGATATGAAATCCGGCTGGCTTTCATACAGCGCCAGAAGCCGGTCCTGATAGGCCGAGAGGCGGAAGAAGTAGCTTTCCTCATCCACCCACTCCACCGGCGTGCCCTGCCCGCCAAGCCGGGTGCCGTCGGGCTGAAGGGTTGTTTCCTTCTCGTCGTAGAAGGCTTCGTCCCGCACCGAATACCAGCCCGAATAGCCACCGAGGTAGATGTCGCCATTGGCCTCCATGCGCTGCCAGAGCGCATGGGTTGACGGGACATGGTCAGCGTCGGTGGTGCGGATGAAGCGGTCGAACGAGCAGTTCAGCCGCTCACCCATAGCCTTGAATTTGGCAGCGAACTCATCGACATAAGCCTTGGGGGACACGCCCTTCGCCTCGGCGGAGCGCTGCACCTTCTGCCCGTGCTCGTCGGTTCCGGTCATGGCGAACACGTCATGGCCGTCAAGGCGCTTGAAGCGGGCAACCGCGTCCGCAGCCACGACCTCATAGGCGTGGCCGATATGCGGTGGCCCGTTGGTGTAGGAGATCGCCGTCGTCAGATAGAAGGTCGGGCGGTCCTGGGGAGCGTGGCGTGTCATGCGTTGGGCAGTTCCGGTGATGGTTCGATCCACCGCTCAGGCCGCGCGCATACGCGACACAGCCTCTGACAGATCCTGAAAGATCGACAGCACCAGCGGCCGACGGTCAAGGTTCAACGCGTCGGTTTCGCGCACGGCGCGGGCCGTCTTGTCCCATACCTCCGCCAGCGGTGCAAGGCGATGCGCACCCGCCGCGAGGTTTGCATGCAGCACATGCCAAACCCAGTCCTCGACGGTTTCCATGAACACCACGAAGTCGGCTTCGGCGGCTCGCCCCGCCAGTTGGTCGGACATGGCCAGCACGCCCGTAATGTCTACGTCCGGCAGTCGGGCCAGCAGGCCGCGGGTTCCGCCGATCAGCGCGGCAGTTTCTGGATCGAGCCGGCTGATTGCCCGTCGTACCGAGCCGTCGGCCAGGGCAATGGCTTGCCCGATTGTTGCGCTGTCGGCATCCACATCGAGCCCGTCCAGAACCGCCGCGATCTCGGTCTCGGCGAGCGGGCGTAAGGTGAGCTTGCGGCAGCGCGAGCGGATCGTTGGCAGCACCCGCCCCGGCTGGTGCGCATTGATCAGGAAGATCGCGCGGGCCGGCGGTTCCTCCAGAACCTTGAGCAATGCGTTGGCTGCGGATGCGTTCAGGTCATCGGCGCTGTCCACCACGCACACCCGCCAGCCGCCATCCGAAGGCGTCGAGGCAAACACGTCCAGCGCACGCCGCACGGTCTCGACCGCGATCATCGTGGCAGCGGCCTTCTTGTCGGTTGCGGGCTGCCGGCGCAGCACGACGAGATCGGGGTGCGCCAGATTGCTGACCAGCCGCGAGGCTTGCCGCGCCGGATCGACATCCAGTCGGTCTCCGGTTGGCGCCGGGCCGCCCTTGAGGCCGAGCAACTGCTTGGCTACCATGTAGGCGAAAGTTGCCTTGCCGATCCCTTCCGGGCCGCTGATCAGCCAGGCGTGATGCAACTTGCCCTGTCGCAGCCCCTCAAGGATGGCGGCCTGGGCATCGTGGTGCCCGACGAGGTGCGTGGCCTCACGCGGATGGGGAAAGCCTGCCAGCCGGTCCGGTTCATCCCCGGCTTCATCGCTCATGACAGTGCTCCGGCAGCATCGGCGTGCTGCAGCAGCCGTGCCTCGACGGCAGACCATGCCAGATCGAGCACGGCAGGCGGCAGCAGGCTGGCGTCAACCACGACGCAACGGGCAGGTTCGCGCTCGGCGATGTCGAGGTATGCCCGGCGCAGCCGCGTGTGAAAGCCGCGCCCCTCGCGCTCGAAGCGGTCGCTGGCTCCGGTGCCGCGCCGCGCTGCAGCCCGGGCGAGACCCACATCCACCGGCACATCGAGAATGAGCGTTAGATCGGCAGCAAATCCGGCCAGCGCAACCCGCTCCAGCGCGGCGAGTACGGCAGGATCGAGACGGCCGAGCGCGCCCTGATAGGCACGCGTCGAATCCGCGAAACGATCGCAGATCACCCATTCACCCCGCGTCAGTGCGGGCTTGATCGTGCGATCAACGTGGTCGATGCGGGCAGCATAGAACATGAGCGCTTCCGCAAACGGCCCGAACGGCGCGATCTCACCGCCCAGCAGCGTCTCCCGGATGACCTCCGCCTTGGGCGAGCCTCCCGGCTCGCGCGTGACGAGGCAGCCAATGCCGCGCTCGGCCAATCGCTGCTGGAGACCAACAGCCAGCGTTGACTTGCCAGCCCCCTCACCGCCCTCCAGCGTGATGAAACGTGTCATGCCAGAGTGCAAAGGACGGTTTGGCGCAGGCTTGCTACCGGTCGTTGCCGCAAACTCGGCGTTCATGGTGGCGGCTGCCGCGACAAGGCCTTGCGGAACCAGCCGGTCGACAGTTCCAAGGCGGCGTCCATTGCCCGTTTGCCGAGCGGGCCGCTGGCCATCGCTTCGGCCGCATAGACCGGAACATCAAGAGCCTTCGTGTCGCCACGCTCGATCCGGAGCCGGCCGATCTCGCTGCCCTGCACCACCGGGGCCTTCACAGGCCCATTGTAGACGATCCGCCCGCGCATCCGGTCGCTCGCGCCCCTGGGAACCAGAAGCCGCACAGCGCCTTTCACACTGACGGGCAACGCGGCGCGTTCACCGCCGAAGACGCTGACCTCGCCGACGATCTCGCCGGCCGCAAACAGGTCGCGTGGCTCGAACGAGCGGAAACCCCATTCCAGCAGCTTTCGCGCCTCCTGCCCCCGGTCACGCGCGGTCTTGAGCCCGTTGACCACGACGATCAGGCGTTGTCCGTTCTGCACCACAGAGCCGACAAGGCCAAAGCCAGCCTCCTCGATGTTGCCGGTCTTGAGCCCATCAGCACCGATATCCATGCTTAGCAGCGGATTGCGGTTCTGCTGGCGCACACGGTTCCAGGTGAACTCGCGCTGGCCGAACAGGCGATACTGCTCGGGGTATGTCACGATCACATGATGCGACAGCAAGGCCATGTCGCGCATGGTGACGCGCTGCTCGGGATGGCCAAAGCCCATGACATTGCGAAACTGCGAGCGCTTGAGGCCAATCCTGGCGGCGCGCTCGTTCATAAGGCGCACGAAGTTTTCTTCACTGCCGGCCAAGCCCTCGGCCAGCGCGATCGCAGCATCGTTGCCGGAGTGGACGAGCAGGCCGGACAGAAGATCAGCCACCTTGATGCGGCTGTTGGGCAGCGCGAACATCGTCGAACCCCCGGACACGGCCCCGCCCCGCCGCCAGGCATTCTCGGAAACCACCATCTCGTCTTCTGGCTTGAGGCGGCCTTGAGCAATCTCCTCGAAAACCACGACTGCCGTCATGATCTTGACCATGCTGGCAGGGGCCGTGAGGTCATCGGCCCCCTTCTCGAACAGCACGCTCTGGCTGTCGGCGTCGTAGAGGATGGCGTTCGGGGCCAGTGTCTGGAAGACCTGCGCCTGTGCGGCATGGCCAAAGCCAAACAGCATCATCAATGCCAAACGGCAAGCGACGCGGAAATGGCATGGCATGGCTCTCGAAATTCGGGCGCGCATCAGCATGCCGTGTTGTGCGATGCCATCGCCCCGAAATCAACTCCGGGCGACGCCACATCTCAGCAACGTCGCACCACTTCGCGTTGACGCCAGCCTGCCAGAGACCTCAACGCAGGGCGACGAACCGCTGGGGCTTCAGGTCCTTTACCAGCGGGTGGCTGGTATCGAAACGCTGTGCCGGACCCGCAGGCTTGGCATAGTACAGGCTGGCGACAACTGGCCGCGAGGCTGCACTGCGAGGCGCAGCGCCAGCAAAGCTGATCGGCGTTGCCGCACCCGGAATGGTGGCCAGATCAAACGGACGTTCCGGCGGAACCGGCGCCCCGCGCACGGCACGCATGGTCTCGCTGCTCGCAACCGGTGTGGCGCTGGCCAGTTGCACGCTGGCCCCGCCGAAGAACCCGCCCGCCGAACGCGAAACCGGCGCAGCGGAGGCGACCTCGACAGGCGCTTCACGCTCGGGCGAGGCAGCAGGCATAACGCGCGGTGAAGAGAGTGGCGGCGCATTGGCGATCTGGGTTTCAGGCTGGCTCATGCCGGGAATGCCGGCGGGTGAGCCATCCGTCTTGAGCGAGGCAACCAACATGCGGTCATCGCTGCCACGGAGCGAGGCACGACCAAGATACTCGACCCGCACGCGCGCCGTGCCGAGATGGCGGAATTCCAGCAGGTCAGCGGTTTTCTGGGAGAGATCGATAACGCGCCTGCCGTGATATGGTCCGCGATCATTCACCCGGACCACAATCGAGCGGCGATTGCCCAGGTTGGTCACGCGCGCATAGCTTGGCAACGGCATCGTCGGGTGGGCCGCGGAGACGCCGTGGCGGTCGTAAACCTCGCCATTGGCTGTCTTGCGACCGTGGAACGCCGGGCCGTACCACGATGCCTGTCCGCTGATCGTGTAGCCGACCGGCTTGACATACGGCGTGTAGCGCTTGCCGGCGATGGTGTAGGAGCGTCCGACATGATCACGTCCGCCGCCCTTTGGCACCTCCTGCCCTTCGGCAAGCACGCGCGGGCTCGCGGTGCCGAACTTGCGATGCGAGAAAAATCCGACCTCGCGGCTCTCCTGCGCTGACAATCCGCGCCCGACCTGCTGCTGCCCGCAATTGGCAAGGCCGAATGACAGAGCAACGACGCAACCAAGCTTGACGAGCGTGGCACGCCGAAGGCGATCCGGGCGAACTGACGCGCAAGCGTCAGGGGCGGCAGAATTAAGGATCAGCTTCCGCATGGAGGCCCTTTACGCATTTCTTGCAAACGCATGCCCACCGGCATCATCTGCTCAAATTGACGAGGTTCCGTGAAAGGACCGTTAAGGGAAAATGCCAAGTCCCGCAATCCATGCGATCAATACTGGCGTGACCGGCAGCAAGATGCAGACGTTATGGCATAAACGCAACCAAGACGCCAGACGCCCAGGGCAATCGCTTGAAGCGGGATGCGATTCCCAAGGATCAAAATGTCTGATTCATGGGAGGCCTCAATTATGGAGGCTTCGACATGGTTCGGCCATCTCTTCTCGATCATTTCTCCGCGCTT